>JAEEGG010000737.1_pt1 | contig 96253 bp, 68 predicted proteins | sample 9134161 | NCBI WGS metagenome assembly JAEEGG01 (sample SAMN16246543, study PRJNA631951) | gut metagenome | biome: gut microbiome; feature: rumen; material: CR-attached | host: Bos | place: Iran: Karaj | collected 2018-10
GGAACAAGCAAACGGCAAGGTAATATCTCCTATACATGTCCGGTACTTGTCCGGTATATGTCCGGTATATGTCCGGTAGAAAAGCGGACATGTACCGAACAAGTACCGAACTTATAGCGGACAACAATAGGAGGGACATAGGAGCTCCCCGTGAGCAGCTATATGGATAGAATAGAGGTCTTTATGAGAAGTAATAGAGGTCTTTATGAGAAGTAATAGAGGTTGACATGAACTTTCACTGACTCTGACTAGTCTTTAACCGTTAATCTTTATTACGCACACAGATTTCACAGATAACACGGATTTGTCTTTAACCTTTTTCCGCGCATAAAAAGCGCGCCTTTGTGCTAAAGCATCAAAGAATCTTTAACCTTTAAACATTAACCGTTATGCGCGGAACTTGGATGCTTTTTTCCGTCATCTTTGGTTATGTGAATTTTTTTTTGTAACTTTGCCGTGATTTCATTCAAAAAAGCAAGACTAATATGATATATTTTCTTGAAGCAGCGCCTTTGGAGGCGGGGAAAGAGGTGATTGAGGCTGCGAAGAACGGACAAGTGGATCAGCTCATTCAGCAAGTCACGACGATGGGGTTGGAGGCTGGAAAGAGCCTGCTGCTGGCGGTTGTGCTGGCCGTAGTGGGTCGTTACGTCATCAAATTCGTCAATCGACTTGTGGCTCGAATGCTGGAGAAGCGGAATGTGGAGCCTACGGTTCAGTCGTTCCTGAAGAGTTTCGTCAACATTACCCTCATCATGCTGCTCATCATCATGGTGGTGGGTACGCTTGGCGTGAACACAACGAGCCTTGCAGCCCTGCTGGCTTCGGCAGGTTTGGCGGTTGGCATGGCACTCAGCGGCAACCTGCAGAACTTGGCTGGCGGCATCATCCTGCTGTTCCTGAAGCCTTTCAAAATAGGCGATTTCATCGAAGTTCAAGGGGTTAGCGGCATTGTGAAGGCTATCCAAATCTTCCACACAATACTGACCACGACCGACAACAAGGAGCTCTATATCCCAAATGGAGCGCTTTCGAGTGGTAACATCACGAACTACACAAAGAATGATTTGCGTCGAGTGGACTTTACGATAAGTGTGGAGTACGGCACTGAGACAGAGAAAGTTAAAGAGGTCACGCTGGAACTCCTGAAACAAGATGAGCGCATCATGCCAGAGCCTGCACCTTTCATTGCGGTGAAAGAACTGGCTAGCAGTAGCGTGGACTTCGTGCTTCGAGTCTGGACGACTGCTCCCGAGTACTGGAATGTCTTCTTCGACACGAACGAACGCATCTATAAGGAGTTCAACAAGCAAGGCATCAAGTTCCCGTTCCCGCAGATACAGGTACACCAGTAACCATTGAACATTGAATATTGAACATTGAACATTTATGGAAGGTTACTTACAAAAGCAGCATCAAGGCAGGACGAAGCGGTTTGTGCAAACGCTGACGCTGAACTCCGACGAAGAAGCCAGGCGCGAATACATCAAGTGGCACTCGCAGGAATACAACTGGAAAGAGGTTCGCGAGGGCATTCGCGAGGTTGGCATCCTCGAGATGGAGATCTACATTCTGGGCAACACATTGGTGATGATAGTGGATGCTCCAGCTGATTTCAACTGGGACGAAGCGATGGCCAAGCTCGCCACCCTGCCCCGCCAAGCTGAATGGGAAGCCTTCGTAAGCCAGTTCCAAGGCTGCAGCCCCGATGCAACAAGCGACGAGAAATGGCAGATGATGGAAAGGATGTTCTACCTGTACGAATAATTTAAGAAGTTAAAAATGAATTTAAACAGGAAATTAAGCCAGCAAGCTGGCTGGGAGTTAAGCACTACGTACTGGACAATACTTACTCGGCTGCCAAAGCTATCGTCCACAAGCAAAGCGAGTTAACTTCCATGAGCGAAGCGAATTAACTCCGATTCTAACTTCCATTTTTACTACCAAAACGAAATGAATTGAACATGAAAACACTCGAAAGACGATACCTCTTGCCGTTTGCGTTGGTCTCCATACTGTTTCTTTTATGGGGATTGGCGAACAACATGACGGACACTTTGCTGGCAGCATTCAAGAAAGTGATGAGGATGAGCGACACTGAGACTTCCCTCATCCAGTTTGCCTTCTATGGTTCCTACTTCTGCTTTGCTTTGCCGGCAGCCCTTTTCATCAGGAAAGTGTCCTACAAAGCCGGCATCATTCTGGGACTTCTGCTCTATGCTGGAGGTGCCATGCTGTTCTATCCGGCAGCTCTGACCGAGAGTTATCTGTTTTATCTCATTGCCATCTACATCCTTGCTGGCGGTTGCTCTGTGCTCGAAACGACGGCCAATCCATACATCCTCTCAATGGGAGCACCAGAAACTGCGACTCGCAGGCTCAACATAGCCCAGTCGTTCAACCCGATTGGAAGCATTACAGGCATTCTCTTGAGCCAGCAATTCATCCTTCGTGACATTTCACTTAACAGTATTTCAGAGACTTACATGGGTCTCGGATTTGTGCTCATCGCCATAATGGTTGTGATGGCTTTCTCGAAGATGCCAGCCGGAAAAGACAACGAGCAAGGCAGTGTGAGCGCTTCCTTTGCCCGATTGTTCAGGAACAAACGCTATGTTGGGGGTGTTGTTGCGCAGTTCTTCTATGTGGGAGCCCAGATTTGTGTCTGGTCGTTCACTATCAGGCTGGTAATGCAAGAGTTAGGCATCGAGGAAGCAAGTGCGGCAACTTACTATCTGGCCAGCATCATTTGCTTCTGTGTGGCACGCTTCTTCTTCACTTGGCTGATGAAGTTCTTCCGTCCTGCAAAGCTGATGGCTTGGGCAGCAGCCTTCGACATCGTGCTCTGTCTCATCGTGATATTGATGAGCGGAAGCGGCATGATTGCCGTCATAGCCTTAGTGCTCATCAGCTTCTTCATGTCGCTCCAGTTCCCCACCATCTATGGCATAGCCCTCGAAGGTGTGGGAGAAGATGCCAAGATTGGTGCTTCGGGTCTCATCATGGCTATTCTTGGAGGCGCTATCCTGACACCACTTCAGGGAATGGTCAGCGATAAGTTCGGCATCTCTGTATCGTATGTTGTGCCACTCGTCTGCTTCGTTGTGGTGCTGTGGTACAGCATATATAGTAAAAGGAAAGGTCAATGTTCAATGGTCAATGTTCAATGAGTAAAAAGGTTTTTGTTAGCGGTTGCTACGACTTGCTGCATAGCGGTCACGTAGAGTTCTTCAAGCAGGCTGCCGGGTATGGCGACCTATATGTGGGCATCGGGTCGGATGCCACGATATTGAAGTATAAGAACCACAAGACCGTCTATCCCGAGCAGGAACGCCTCTTCATGGTGCAGAGCATCAAGTACGTCAAAGAGGCCTACATCAACAAGGGTAGCGGTGTGATGGACTTCGTGCCGACAGTAGAATGGCTCAAGCCAGACATATTCGTCGTGAATGCTGACGGTTCAAGCGAAGAGAAGCGTCGCTTCTGCGAAGAGCATGGAATCGAGTACATCGTACTTGAAAGGACACCAGCAGAAGGACTGGATGCTCGCTCAAGTACAGGCTTGAAGGCTCAGATTTGCGAGATACCGACCCGACTCGACCTTGCTGGGACATGGATTGACCAGCCTTATGTCAGCTGCTTCGCTCCAGGCTGGGCACTGACCATCTCGCTCATTCCGAACTTCGAGGTAAGGGAACGATGCGGCCTCTCTACCTCCACTCGCAAACAGATACAGAGGATTTGGCCCATAAAACTGCCCGACATGGATGCTGAGATGCTGGCAAAGCTCGTCTTCTGCTTCGAGAACGACCCAGAACGAAGTGACGGCATCATTTCCGGAGCACAAGATGCTATCGGAATCTGTGTGCCAGGTCTTTGCCGACACCATTATGATGCACGTTATTGGCCTGACAAGATAGAGACATGCAACGATGAGAAAGTGCTCAGTTGGCTGGAAAGTCATCTTTGCCTCATACCCATGTTTCCACGCAGACCGGGCTGCTCGGTAGTAGAAGGCAAGGACATCACAGAGCCAAAGGTAAGGGCGCTTGCAAAGGCTGCCGACGATTGTTGGGAAGCCATCATGAAGCTCGACCTCAAAGCCTTTGCCGAAGCCTACAAAACCTCGTTCGAAGCTCAGGTCAGCATGTTCCCAGCCATGATTCAACCAGGTGTTCAGGACTACATCGACCAGTATTCCGCGATGGATGGCGTACTGGCTTGGAAGATGCCTGGAGCTGGTGGTGGAGGCTATTTGGCACTCGTCCTCGATGATGCCGAAGCCTTCTGCCAGACACATAAAGAAGCTATTCAACTCACTATTCGTAGAACCTAAACATAAACACTTATGCTACACATTAAAGAAGAGGTTGCTCGCTGCCTATTGTGCGAAGATGCTCCTTGCACGAAAGCTTGCATTAAAGGTGACCCTGCTCGTGCCATTCGTGCCATTCGTTTCGACAACAGCAAGAATGCAAGCAGATGGATTGCAGACTGCTCTGATGCCGACTTGGAAAGGGCGGAACAAGCTTGCATACACTATGACCAGCCTATCCGAATCCGCGAGCTGCTTCGTTCTGCTTGTCAAGACTGCAAACTGACAGACACAAACCCATCTTTGCAAATCACTTTCTGCGGCATCAAATGCGAGAACCCATTCTTCCTGGCTTCATCAGCCATTTGTACCAACTATGAGATGGTGGCGCGAGCCTTCGATATGGGCTGGGGCGGCGTTTTCTACAAGACCATTTGCAAGCAGGACATCCGAGAGGTATCGCCTAGATTCGATGCCATCAAGGAGAACACTTCCTTCGCTGGCTTCCGTAACATGGAACAGCTGAGTGAGAACCCTTACGAAGTGGACTTCGACATCCTGAAGCGCTTGAAGCAGAACTATCCGTCGAAGATTGTCATCGCCAGCATCATGGGTCAGTTCGAGGAGGAGTGGATAGAGCTTGCCAAGATGGCTGAGTTTGCAGGTTGCGATGCTGTCGAGCTGAACTTCTCCTGCCCCCAAATGCGACTGGCTGGCATGGGCAGCGATGTGGGACAAGACCACGAACTGGTCACAGCCTACACCGCCTACGTCAAGCAGAATGTGAAGATTCCCGTCATTCCCAAGATGACGCCGAACATCACACACATGAAGGAGCCTGCGCTTGGAGCTTACTTTGCCGGAGCAGACGCCATTTCGGCCATCAACACCATCAAGAGCGTCACCTTCTCGCCAGAGGCTGAGGTCAGCGAGAAGAAGACTGTGTCGGGCTATTCAGGTCGTGCCGTGAAGCCAATCGCTCAGCGTTTCATCCTCGAAATGGCACAGAACCAGATCATGAAGGGCATCGAGCTGAGCGGCATTGGCGGCATTGAGACATGGCGGGACGCTTTGGAGTACATCCAGATAGGTTGCCGAAATGTGCAGGTCTGCACGGCTGTCATGGAGTACGGCTACCGCATCATCGACGACCTCATTCTGGGCATGACAACCTACATGGCTGAGCGTGGCATCGAGCATCTGGAGGACCTTGTCGGCGAGCAACTGCCTTCGTTTGTCCAGCCTTCTGAGCTCGACAGAGAGACGATGGTGCTGCCCAAGATTGACCGCGAGAAATGCATGGGCTGCGGACGCTGCCACATCTCTTGTACCGACGGCGGACACCAAGCTATCAGCTTCGACCTGACAGAAAGGAAGCCGCACATCATCGGCCAGAAATGCGTAGGCTGCCACCTCTGCCGACTCGTCTGCCCAACTGGTGCAATTGGAATGTCAAAACGATTCAACAAAGCAAAGCCATGAACGAAAGCCTGGTTATCCTTGATGGTTTCACGGCCAATCCGGGTGATTTGTCGTGGGATGGGCTCAAGCAGTTTGGCGAACTCAAGGTCTATGAGCGCACCAAGCCGGAAGAGTTGCTTGAAAGAGCCAAAGGTGCCGAAGTGTTGCTGACGAACAAGGTCATCATCGATGCTGACGCGATGGCTGCCCTACCCGACCTGCGATACATCGGCGTTCTGGCAACGGGCTACAACGTGGTGGACATCGCGGAAGCCCATCGTCGAGGCATTGCTGTGACGAACATCCCAGCCTACAGCACAATGTCGGTAGCCCAAATGGTGATGGCACACCTGCTGAACATCACAAATCAGGTCGCGCTCCACGCCGAAGCCGTCAAGAAAGGCGAATGGCAGAACTGCAAGGACTTTTCGTTCACGAAGGCTCCTCTCATCGAACTGGATGGCCTCACTTTTGGCATTGTCGGTCTTGGCAATATCGGCAAGCAAGTGGCTAAAATGGTGCAAACCTTTGGCATGAAGGTCTTGGCCGTCAGCAGCAAGTCAGAAGCGGAACTTCGACAGCTAAACATCAGAAAGGCAACGGGTTATGAGCAACTTTTCAGCGAAGCAGACGTGGTAAGTCTGCATTGTCCGCTGACCGACGAGACCCACCATCTTGTCAATCGTGAACGCCTTGCCCTGATGAAGCCCACAGCCATCCTCATCAACACAGGCCGAGGTCCCTTGCTCGACGAACAGGCTGTCAGCGAGGCACTTTCGGCAGGGAAACTCTATGCGGTTGGCATTGATGTGCTGACCGAAGAGCCACCCAGAAAGGGCAGTCCGCTCATCTCTGCCCCCAACTGCTTCATCACGCCCCACATAGCCTGGGCATCAAAGGCAGCAAGACGCCGACTCATTGACATTGCAACAAGCAACGTCGCCGCCTTTCTGCAAGGAAAGGAACAGAACAGAATATAAGAAAAACCTCGTTTAACCTTTGGGAATAACCATCACGACGTGCCAGGTTGCAAAACGCGGCACGCCATCTTTGTTGAATCATCATGATAAATCAATTGCTGCATCATGATAAATCAATCAACTAAGCACGCCGACCTGAGTGATGCCTGCAGCCGAATCAGGCATTACAACCTGTAAAAATGCCGGAATGCCCTTGCATATTCCACATTTTTTCGTATCTTTGTGGGCGGAAACTAAACAAAATCAAAATGAAACGAGGTTTGACAACGATACTGCTGGCATGGCTGATGAGCGTCTGCGCGATGGCACAAGATGTGGAGTCGGCATTGGCTAAGTTCGACAAGCAGACGAACGTGGCTGCCGCTAACCTGTTCTTCAGCGAACTGCTTAAGGCTGAGTTCGTTGACGAGGAGACTGTGTTCCCCGACGGGACACCTGCCGACTCGCTCAAGCAGCAGGTATGGTACTGGGCTGGCGAGTGGATGTACGACCAGCAGCAGTATGAGCAGGCTGAGGCATATGCGCTGAAGGCTCTGCCGCTATGTCATGTAGGGAACGACTTCAAGGCTGACTGCCTGAACCTGCTGGGTCTCATCTACGTGCGAATGGGCGATGTGAAGAATGCTGCCAACTATGCCAAGCAGTGCCTCGAAATTGACATGAAGAGTGGCGATGATGACCGCATCTCGTCGAGCATGAACACGGTGGCAGGCATCTATATGGCTGGTTATCAGGCGAAAGAGGCAGAGCAGTACATCCTCGGAGCGCTGGAGCATGCCAACAAGGTGGACAACCCTGCCAGAAAAGCCGTCCTGCTCGGCATGGCCTCCGAGATCTATCACACGCTTGGACAAGACGAGAAGGCCCTGACTTATGCCGAACAGGCCATCGAGACGGAAGAGAAACTGGGACGCTCGCCAAAGCTCATGATTCGCCTTTCACAAAAGGGTTCGGCCTTGCTCGGCTTGCATCGATACAAGGAGGCTGAGGACATCTACCGTCAGATTGCGCCAGAGATGAAGGCGATGGGCGACTACCATTCCTATGCCATTGCCCTGAACCGCTTGGGCATGTCGTTGCTCTGCCAAGAGCGGCAGCAGGAAGCCATCCCTTACTATCGCGAGGCAGCCGGCCTCTTCTCGAAGATGGGCGACCTCTACAACGAGATACACTCGCACAAAGGACTTTACGAGAGCTATTGGGCGCTTAATCCCGACTCGGCGAAACTGGAGCTGGACCTCTTCGACCTGCTGAAGGACTCGCTCTACACGCACTCCACAGCCGATGCTCTTTCGCGCTACAATGCCGAGTTCGGCAACGACCAGCTGCAACAGGAGAACGCCGAAGTGCGTCAGGCTCATCGTCGCACCATCATCATTGCCGCCTTGCTCATCCTGCTGATTGTAGCCCTGGCTTGGTTCATCATCCGTCGCAACCATCGTCGCTGGCAGAGGCAGATGCAGGAACTGATACGGGAAATTGAGTTGCTCCAATCGAAGCGCGAAGCGGACACTGCAGAGCAGTCGAAGACAACGGAGGCACTGGACGAGAACGAGAAACTCTTCCTGATGCGAGTCATCGAAGCCGTGAACGCTGCAATGCCTCATGGGAACTTCGGCGTAGAGCAGATTGCAGCCGAGCTGAACATGAGTGTGCAGACCTTCCGACGCAAGGTGCAGAGTGCGGCTGGCGAGTCACCAAAGGCTTACATCCAAGCCATTCAAATGGAAAAGGCCATCGTCTTGCTCAAAAACAAGCCCGACATATCCGTTGCACAAGTTGCCAATCTGTGTGGCTTCGACGAGACAAGTTCCTTCGGCCACACCTTCAAACGGATTTATGGCTGCTCACCCTCGGAATACCGAGACAAACAATGAGAGCAGCAGCAGCTCAGGAACAACCAGACGCTCCAAATAATACAAAAAAAAGAGAGCCGCACCTATCGGTACGGCTCTTTGCGTCTTTTTTTGCTCGGCTGTTGATTATTCAGCTACGGGGCAAGCGCAAGTGTCACATGCGCAAGTGTCGCAAGCGCAAGTGTCAACTACTGTCTCTTCAACAGCTACGCTGTCGCTATCGCAGCAGGTACCCTGCTCAGTCTTCTGACCACAAGATGCGAAAGATACAGCAACAACAGCTGCGAACAAAAATGCTAACTTTTTCATTTCTTTTTTGGTTTTTAAACTTGTAAAACAATCAATTGTTCTTTAAAACGCTGCAAAGGTACGGCGATTTTTCGAATTACGTGCAACTTTTCAAGGATTTTTTTCATCTTTTTTGCAAGATTTTTTCTAAGTGCTTGAAAATCAGCATAGCGTTTTTCTTGCCAAAAAGCAATTTTCAGGCATTTTGCACCTAAAATGGCAAAAAAGTGACTTTAAGGCTTCGTCCTCGCAGACCAGCCCGCAATCTTAAGAAACTGTAATTTTTTTATATACATTATTCTTTGTTCGATGAATTTTCGTATCTTTGCAGCGTGAATACATTAAAAGGCAAGAAGGCTGTTTACTATACCCTCGGCTGCAAATTGAACTTCGCCGAGACAAGCACCATCCAAAAGCAATTGGAGGCTGTCGGTGTAGAAACTGCCAAGAATGGCGAAGCGGCAGACATCTGCATCGTGAACACTTGCAGCGTCACAGAGGTGGCCGACAGCAAGAGCCGCCAAGCCATAAGCCGGCTGCACCGCAAGCATCCAGAAGCACGCATCGTCGTTACAGGATGCTACGCGCAACTGCACCCCGAAAAGATTGCTGCTCTGGAAGGCGTAAGCCTCGTTATTGGAAAAGAGGAACTCCGCAACAACGTCATAACGCTATTACAAGACAACGTCCAAACGAAAGAGGAGAATCCGAAAGTCCAACCCTTCGTCCCTGCTTGTGCTCGTGGTGAACGGACGCGCTTCTTCCTGAAAGTACAAGACGGCTGCAACTACTTCTGCACCTACTGCACCATCCCCTTTGCAAGAGGAAGGAGCAGGAATGGCAGCATCGCCTCACTCGTCAAGCAGGCTGAAGAGGCTGCTCAGCAAGGTGGCAAGGAGATTGTGCTGACCGGCGTCAACATCGGCGACTTCGGCAAGACGACAGGAGAGAGCTTCCTCGACCTGCTGAAAGCACTCGACAAGGTGGAAGGCATCCAGCGCTATCGCATCAGCAGCATAGAGCCCAACCTGCTCACAGAAGACATCATCCGCTTCTGCAGCCAGAGCCGAGCCTTCATGCCGCACTTCCACATCCCCCTCCAAAGTGGCAGCGACGAAGTGCTCAAACTGATGCATCGCCGCTACGACACAAAGTTCTTCGCTCAGAAGATAGAAGAGGTCAGGAAGTACATCCCAGATGCCTTCATCGGTGTGGATGTCATCGTGGGTATGCGAGGCGAGACAGACGAGCTGTTCGCTCAGGCTCGCGAGTTCATGCAAGCATTGCCAGTCAGTCAGTACCATGTATTCAGCTACAGCGAACGACCTGGCACAAAGGCTCTGCAGATTCCAGGCATCGTCACACCTCAGCAGAAACACGAACGCAGTCAGCAAATTCTGTCAATCAGCGACGACAAACTGCGCACATACTATAATAAATATAAAGGTCAGACGCGACCAGTCCTGCTGGAACACAGCATAAAGGGCGGCGTGATGCATGGCTTCACAGACAACTACATCCGCGTCGAAGTGCAGGCAAAAGGGCTCGACAACACCATCGTCCCTGTTCAGTTGGGTGAATGGAACGAGAAGGGAGACGCACTGATTGGGAAACTCAAGAAGAGTTAGGAGTTAAGAGTTAAGAGTTAAGAGTTAAGAGTTAAGAATTAGCATGAGTTTGAGCATCATCATATTGAATTGGAATGGTGAAGAGATGCTGCGTCGTTTCTTGCCTTCAGTCATCGAGCACTCGCCCGAAGCTGAGATCGTTGTGGCAGACAATGGCAGCACCGATGGCTCGCTCAAACTGATGGCCGAGCAGTTCCCCAACATCCGCACTATCATATTCGACCATAATTACGGCTTTGCCGAAGGCTACAACAAAGCCATCGCCGAAGTGGATAGCGAACTCTGTCTCTTGCTCAACAGCGATGTCAGGGTTGAGGCAGGCTGGCTGAAGCCCATGCTCGATTACATGGAACAGAACCCCGGTATCGCAGCCTGTCAACCCAAGATTCGATGCGAATGGGCTCCAGAGATGCTGGAATATGCAGGAGCTTGTGGTGGCTACATTGGTCGGCTGGGATTCCCGTTCTGTCGAGGCCGCATCCTTGGCACAGTAGAACGCGACGAAGGACAGTACGACACCATAGCCTCTGTGGCTTGGGCAACAGGAGCAGCCTTGCTCATCCGTCGCAATGTCTATATCGAGGCTGGCGGACTGGATGGCCGTTTCTTTGCCCATCAAGAAGAGATTGACCTGTGCTGGCGACTCAGAAGTCGTGGTTACGGCATAGTCTGCATTCCCGAAAGCGTCGTCTATCACGTTGGTGGCGGCACACTTCCTAAAGAGAGTCCACGAAAGGCTTACCTCAACTTCCGCAATAACCTGCTTCTCCTCTACAAGAATATGCCAAAGGAGAGGTTCAGTTGCGTCATGTTTTGGCGTCGTTTGCTTGATGCCGCAGCAGCACTGCACTTCCTTGTAGGCGGGCATTGGGCTGCTTGCAAGGCTGTACTGAAAGCACATCTCGACTTCCGTCGCATACAAAAGGACTTCAAGGAAGACCGAGACAAGAATCAGGCTGCAACCGTGGTGCCATACAACGAGATACTCTCGCCCATAAACCTTCTTTGGGAATACTATGTCAAACGACACCATACATTTAAAGATTTAGGATTGTAGATAATAAGACCATATGAGAATAAGAACTTTATTCCTTCTAATGCTCTTCGCTGGAACAGTCTCAGCCCAACAGGCTTGGACGTTGCAGGACTGCTTGGATTATGCGCTGCAGCACAACATTCAAGTGCAGAAGAACCGCATCAGCGAAGAGCGAGGCGAGGTAAGTCTCTGGCAAGACAAGGGAGCCCTCTTCCCCAGCCTCAGCTTCAGCACAAACCATGGCGTGGGCTATCGTCCCTTTACTCAGGTAATGGCTGTAGTGCAAGGCGACCAAGTGACAAGTACCAGAAGCAATGTGACCTATCAGGGCACTTACGGACTCAATGCCAATGTCACCCTTTGGAATGGTGGCGTCAACTACAAGAACATCAAGGAACAGGAACTGCAGAACCGCATCTCTGCCCTTACCACAGAGCAGAGCGAGCTCACCATTCAGGAACAGATAGCCCAGCTCTATGTACAAATCATGTACACGAAGGAAGCCAAACGCGTCAATGAGTTGTTGCTCTCCACCGCTCAAAGCCAATATGACAGAGGTGTGGAGATGATGAATCAGGGACAGATGGCAAGGGCAGATGTCGTGCAACTTGAGGCACAACTCAGCAGCGCCCAATACTCTGTGGTCAACACAGAGACACAGCTTGCCAACTACAAGCGTCAACTCAAGGCTCTCCTTGAACTCGACCTCAACACACCTTTCGATGTGTCGGGCAACATCCCAACTGATGAACAAGTGCTGGCTCTCGTTCCAAGCGCTCAAGAAGCATACGCAAAAGCACTTGAGACGAGACCCGAGATAAAGAGTGCCGAGTTGAGCATCGAAGCAGCCGACATGCAACTTGACATCGCAAAGCGTGGCTTCTACCCTACCATCGGTGCAAGTGCAAGTCTGGGAAGCAATCACTCGACTGGTAGCAATAATGGCTGGGGCGAGCAAATGAAGACGAACCTCAACATGAGTGCTGGCCTCAACTTCAGCGTGCCCATCTTCGACAATCGTCGCAACATGTCGAATGTCAAGACGGCAAAGCTGCAACAACTCTCCTCGAAGCTCGACTTGCAGGACAAGAAGAACACGCTCTCCAGCACTATCGAGCAGTACTGGCTCAATGCCAACAGTGGTCAGCAGAACTACATTGCCGCTAAGAGTCGCGTCAAGAGTCAGGAAGCAAGCTACGAGTTGCTCAACGAACAATTCCAGAACGGCTTGAAGAACACGGTTGATGTGCTGCAAGGTCGCGACAATGTCATCAGCGCAGAACAAGACATGTTGCAAAGCAAGTACATGGCTCTGCTCAACATACAGCTCCTAAAGTTCTATACAGGAGAGAAGATTGAACTCTAAAACGCTATACATTATTATATATTATATAAGATGAGACATCACACATTCATCAAGGCTGCGATGCTGATACTGGCAGTAAGCATCGTGAGCAGCTGCAAAAAGAAGGTCGAATTCACTTATACTGAGGTCGAGGCTACTGTGCAGGATGTCATGACAAGCGTGACAGCAACCGGTACCATCGAACCCGTAACGAGTGTCGATGTCGGCACACAGGTCAGCGGTATCGTAAGCAAGCTCTATGTTGACTACAACAGCGTGGTCAAGGCTGGACAAATCATTGCCGAGCTGGACCGCACGAACCTCATCAGCGAGCTGAGCAGTGCACAGGCTAACCTGAAGAGTGCCCAAAGCGACCTCGATTATCAGAAGACCAACTACGAGCGTTTCAAGGCTCTCCATGACAAAGGCCTCATCTCTGCCAACGACTATGAGCAGGCTCGCCTCTCATACATCAAAGCTCAGCAGACTGTAACGCATCAGAAAGAGAGTGTCAAGAAGGCTCAGACCAACCTGGGTTATGCCACAATCACCAGCCCCATTGATGGCGTCGTGCTGAAGAAGGAGGTGGAAGAAGGGCAGACTGTTGCTTCGAGCTTCAACACGCCAACGCTCTTCACGATTGCCAAGGACTTGACCGACATGCGCGTCATCGCTGATGTGGACGAGGCAGACATAGGCGAAGTGAAGGAAGGACAGCGTGTCAGCTTCACAGTCGATGCTTTCCCCAACGATACGTTCGAAGGTGCTGTGACTCAGGTTCGTCAGCAACCCACGACAGAGAGCAATGTTGTGACCTACGAAGTGGTCATCAGCGCACCTAATCAGGACCTTAAGCTCAAGCCAGGTCTTACAGCAAACGTCAACATCTACACACTCGAGATGCCTGGCGTGCTTGCCATTCCCACCAAGGCTCTCCGCTTCAAGCCAAGTGAGGCAATGCTCAACGAAGGCGAGACAATTACGGACGTGGAGAGTCCTCTGAAGGTGTGGACAAAGGAAGGCCCCAACCTCAAAGCCATCGCTATACAGACTGGTGTCACGAACGGCACGCTGACTCAAGTGACGAGCGGTTTGACGGCAGGCACAAAGATCATCATCGACGTGCAGAGCAGCGAGCTCGAAGAAGAGGCACAGCAGCAGAGCAACCCCTTCATGCCTAAACCAAGGAACAGGAACAACGAGAAAGACAAGAAGAAATAAATCGTGGTTAGAGGTCGGTGGTTAGTGGTTAGAGAACACCTTTTGTTCCTAATCTGCCACCCAAACAATCCTCTAACCTCTAACCTCTAACCCCTAACCCCTGAACTATGAACTCTAAAAAGGTAGTCATCGAGCTGCAAGACGTGCGTCGCGAGTTCCATGTTGGCAGCGAAGTGGTGAAGGCGCTCCGAGGTGTCAGCTTCAAGATACACGAGGGCGAGTTCGTCACCATCATGGGCACTTCTGGCTCTGGCAAGAGCACGTTGCTCAACCAACTTGGCTGCCTCGACACACCTACCAGCGGTGAGTACATTCTGGACGGCGTTCCTGTCCGCAAGATGCGTCGCAGCGAAAGAGCAGTCCTCCGCAATCGTAAGATAGGATTCATCTTCCAGAACTACAACTTGCTTGCCAAGACGACCGCAGTAGAAAACGTGGAGTTGCCCTTGATGTACAACAAGACATACAACGCACGACAGCGCAGAGAAGCAGCCATCAAGGCTTTGCAGGCTGTGGGGCTGGGCGACCGACTCGACCACAAGAGCAATCAGATGTCTGGCGGACAGATGCAGCGCGTCGCCATCGCAAGAGCGTTGGTCAACAACCCAGCCGTCATCCTGGCCGACGAAGCGACAGGTAACCTCGACACACACACCTCGTTCGAGATTCTCTGCCTCTTCCAAGAGTTGCACAGGCAAGGTCGCACCATCATCTTCGTCACTCACAACCCCGAAATAGCACAATACAGCAGCCGCAACATCATGCTTCGCGACGGCAAGATATGCGACGACAAAGAGAACACAAACATCCTCGATGCCCGAGATGCACTGGCAGCATTGCCAAAAACGAACGATGACTAACCCAACATAACACAGCAAGTTGATTGCATGTACATGTATATGCAATTGCACATACATGTAGTTGCAATTGCATATACATGTAGTTGCAAAGAATTTGGCACGTTAAACGACAAAACCCAAAACGAGAAATGAGCATAACCAACCTATTGAAAGTGGCCATGACTGCCATCATGAGCAACAAGTTCCGCTCCTTCCTGAGCATGCTTGGCATCATCATCGGTGTGGCGGCAGTCATCATCATGATGGCTATCGGACAGGGCTCGAAGCAAAGCATCCGCGCAGACCTGAGCAAGATGGGCACCAACCTGCTCACCATAAGACCTGGCGGAGAGATGCGAGGCGGTGTCCGTCTCGACCCTTCTGCTATGCAAACGCTCAAACAGGCTGACTACGAGAGCATCCTCAACGAGGCGACCCTCGTCACGCACGTCAGCCCAGAAGTGACCAGCGGCGGACAAGTCATCTATGGCTCCAAGAATACCAACAGCACGATGTACGGCGAAAGCCCCGACTACATGACCATCAAGCTCTGGGACATCAAGAGTGGCGACTGCTTTACGGAAGAAGACGTGCTGAAGAGCGCCAAGGTGTGTGTCGTAGGTACCACCATCGTGAAGGAACTCTTCGGCAGCGAGGATGCCGATTGCGTCGGCAAGGTCGTTCGCTTCAAAAGCATTCCGTTCCGCATCGTGGGCGTCCTGAAGTCCAAAGGCTACAATAATTGGGGCATGGATCAGGACAACGTGATGATTGCTCCCTACACGACCGTGATGAAACGCATCGCGGCACAGACCTTCTTCAGCAGCATCGTGATGAGCGCTCTGACAGAAGAACTGAGCGACAAGGCCATCGAGGAAGTGACACAGATACTGCGTAGGAACCACAAGCTAAAGGATGATGCAGAAGATGACTTCACGATTCGTTCGCAAGCAGAATGGATGGAAACGATGTCCACGACGATGGATACCATCACACTCATCTTGGTTGTTGCGGCAGCATTCTCGCTCTTGGTGGCTGGCATAGGCATCATGAACATCATGCTCGTCAGCGTGACCGAACGAACTAAGGAAATCGGATTGCGCATGAGTGTAGGCGCAAGAGGCATAGACATCATGAGTCAGTTCCTCATCGAGAGTGTGATGATATCGCTTACGGGAGCCTTCCTTGGCGTAGCCCTCGGGTATGGAGGCAGTTGGCTGGCAAGCAATGTGCTGATGATGCCCAGCAGCGTGCCCTTCTGGAGCGTGGGTCTGAGCTTCTGCATCTGTGCCTTCATCGGCATCTTCTTTGGCTACGTTCCTGCCCGAAAAGCAGCGCTCATGGACCCCATCGAAGCAATAAGATACGAATAAAACCATATAATTATGAAAAAGAACATTCTATTTGCAGCACTTCTTTGCTTGCCACTTATCCTGATGGCACACAAGGACGACAAGAACCCCAAGTATCTGCTTGGAGCTGTGCCTGAGGTGGACGGCGTCGTAACCTTCCAAAAGAACTTCAGCGTTACTGATAAGAACGAGCAGCAGATCTATGATGTCATGCTCGCATACATCAAGAACTCCCTTATTGGCAACGCCATCCAGTTCCCTAAGTCCGAGTACACACGCATCATCTCAGAGGAAAAGGAGAACAGCACCATCGTGGCTCGCGTTGACGAGTACATGACCTTCCACAAGATGTTCTTCAGTCTGGACCGCACTCGCTTCCGCTATCTGCTGTCGGCCAGCGTTAAGGGACAGAAGGTAAGCCTCATTATCACGCAGATTTCCTATTATTATAACGAGGATATGGATGGCAAGAACGGCGTCCACTACAGAGCTGAAGAGTGGATTACGGACAAAGCTGCCGTCAACAAGAAAGGCACAAAACTCTATCCTCGCAGCGGCAAGTTCCGTCGTTTAACTGTTGACCGCACTCAGGAAATCTTCGAAGGCTTCATGGATGCCCTCTCCACAATGGAGGTCGAAGAACAGGTCATCACGAAGAAGAGAAAGGGAATTGTTGAAGAATAAAACGTCAAACTATGAACTATAAAGCGCTCATCCTTGCCCTTTCGTTGGGCTGCATCGTCACGACGGCTGATGCCAAGAAGAAAAAGACCAGTGGCAATCCCATCTTTCAGGGTTGGTATGCCGACCCCGAAGGTGCTGTCCTCGACGGGAAGTACTGGGTGTTCCCCACATTTAGTGCTCCCTACGACGAGCAGTTGCACTTCGATGCTTTCTCGAGCAAAGACCTCGTGAATTGGACGAAGCACGAGAATGTCATCACAAAGGCTGATATTCCTTGGCTTCGTAGAGCGCTTTGGGCGCCCTCCATCATCGAAGCGAACAATAAGTTCTACCTTTTCTTCGGCGGCAACGACGTGCATGAAGGCGAAGTTGGCGGCATCGGCGTGGCCGTAAGCGACCGTCCCGAAGGCCCCTACAAGGATGCGCTCGGCAAGCCGCTCATCAATGAAATCGTGAACGGAGCACAGCCAATCGACCAATTCGTCTTCCGTGATGACGACGGACAGTACTATATGTTCTACGGAGGCTGGCGTCATTGTAACGTCTGCAAACTGAGTCCCGACCTGCTTTCCATCGTTCCTTGGGAAGACGGACAGAAGTTCCACGAGATAACTCCCAGCAAGGAATACGTCGAGGGACCCTTCATGTTGAAACGAAACGGCAAGTACTATTTCATGTGGAGCCAAGGTGGTTGGACAGGCCCCGACTATTGCGTGGCTTACGCAATCAGCGACAGTCCCTTCGGACCCTTTACGCTCAAGGGAAAGATTCTGCAGAGAGACGAGAGTATCGCTCGTGGCGCAGGTCATCATAGCGTAATAAAAGTACCAGGAAAGGACGAGTACTACATCATCTACCACCGTCGTCCGCTCGAGGAACGCGATGGGAATCACCGCGTTACCTGCATCGACAAGCTCGTCTTCAACGAGGACGGAACCATCCAACCCGTGAAGATGACGTTCGAGGGCGTCGGGAAAAACAAAATCAGGAAGCGATAGAAACGCAGAATGGCAAAAGCAATGTGCTGAAGGATTTGAAGACTTTCATGGAAAGCCACTTTAAGTCCGAAGAGGATGCTGATGCTAACTCGCTTTATAGCCAAGTTCTTCGCAAGTTGAAGGAGATGGATGATAAACTGGCAAACTATTATACTAATTTCTTTTGACCTATAGCTCTTTTTCAGTCCCGCAATGCTACAAAATAGATATTCTATGATCTGTAAAGAAGATTGTTTATATCCAACATGCCCATTTTATTCAAAGTGGGCAATAGATAATCGCACCTTTCAACACAGAGAAGATTACGACGAATGGGTTGTAGATGCATATCGAAAATTAAATTCTTAAGATGCGTTACATTTATCTTTATAATGAGTTGAAATTATCAAGTCCATTACAGGTCGGAGTAGTTGAACTATGGAGCAAAGTGTCATTGCAAAAATATATAAACAAAGCATTGTTAGTTCCTGGATATGGTTGGGTTCCCTGTTCAAAGGCTTTAGTTGAAAATTTTACCAATGACCCTAAACATTTAGTTCTTGTTCTCTCAGAAGAAGACGACCTAAACAAACCTGTAACATCTGATATATGGGTGGCGCGTACAGGACTAATTAGGTCTTTAGGAGTTGGAAAATATCAAGAAAGGCATCAGAGTGCAGAGGACAGGACTAAAGATGTTAAATTGAGTCCTAACGTGAAGGTATATAATCATATGAGTGCAAGGGCACTTGTTATTAGTGAAAATGCCGTTTTGGAGTTTTTGGAAAGTCCGAAGAAAAATAAAAATGGGACTATTGTGCAAGAAATATCATTCGTTTGCGGAACAAAACAAGGCTATGTCAGCCCTGCTGCCAAATCTATAGTACAAACGGGAACAATCGATGATTTTCAATATGTGGAAGTTAGTCTTGACGGGAAAAAGCCTATACCCTGTATATTAATAAATCACAAGAAAAAATAATGTAAAGAAACAAATAATATGAAATACTCTATCGCAACAGGAATTCAGAAATTGAGCATGCCGTTATTGAATGTAAAGATTGCCAACTTGAAACTTACATTTCTCATAGATACAGGGGCAACACATAATGTGATAGCAAGTTTTGTCTATGAACAAATGAAGGATGCATTTGTTTTATTGAATGATAAAAACAAAATAATGGGGGTTGAAGGTAACTCCAAAGAAACTCCTATAGTTGAAGCACTCGTTATTATTGCAGGAACTAGTATGCGAACTAAATTTAGTGTCGTAAATATGAATGACACCATTATTCAATTACAGGATGAAACCGGGCTACAACTACATGGTCTTCTAGGTATCCCATTTCTAATGGATAACAACTGCATTTTGAATTTTAGCAACCAAGAGATAACGATAGGAGAATGACAATGACTACATTAGATTCGATTCTTTCAAACTGTCAAATATTCTAATTAATAGAATCACTACATTAACCCTTAAAACAACTTATACAAATATGAACCAAGAATTTGCTGACATTTACGAAAACTTACAACTGACGATTAGTCAGAATATAGCCTTTGAAGGTTCTGAAGATGATCTGTGTATCGAAGATGCATCTTTTATCATGAATGTCCTTAACCAAATAGAAATAGAGCAAGGCTATGTGTTGGGACTTTATCCCCATGGATATAGTTTAGGGACAATTGAAAGCAATTATGAAAACTACTACACAATGCCATACATTCATAAAAAGAATGCCACAAAATACTTCTCTCCAGAGCTAAAAACAACTCAACCTCCTAAGAAGACTTGGCTCCAAAGATTGCATTTGGCAAAATGTGAACCATGGAAAAAGGAGTATTATTCTTCAGAGGAGTATTCTCCTGACATGCTAATTCCTGAACTCTTAATAGATGTATTGGCCAAAAGTGTGCCTTCTCCTCTGGAGTATGTTAGATTAAATCGTGAAGAAGAAGCTATTTGGGAAGTGTTCTTGCTTGATAAACTAAAACATTTTCTACCAACCTTCAATCATGGGAACTATATCCGCAAAAATTTGATATGTGTGCCTTCCGACATAGATCGATTGCCTAATTATGTTAAGGATTATATCGCTTACTGTTGTCGCTCACATGATGTCGAGAAGATATTCCCGAAAATCGAATTTTCTAAAGATGAAATTATGGTTAAATGTTGTTATTTCAATCAGCAGGAAGGACTGATTATGTGGAAAACTTCTTATCGTTGGATAGATATGGGAGGAGGAACTGGAAAAGTTGAAAGTCTTTTGTTACCATTTGGCTGTGAGGATGTTCTTGTTCCTGTAAAAGAAATTATAAGATATTGAAGAAGATTTTCCGCCTAAGATATATAGAATCATCCTTACGGACAAACTTGCTTCTCCACGTTTGAAAGCATTGAATGATGAGAGCACTTGAATTATTGTACGATGCTATAGAAAAGCATTCATATAAAAGGATTAAATTCCAACTTGGTAAAGGGTAATAATTCACAGGAAGGCAAATGTCTTCTAAACTTGTCATTTTTAAAAATCAAGATGCAAAAGGGAATAGTACAACCCTTCTATTTGTAGCAAGAAATAACAAGTTTTTCTTTGTCCCAATTGCAGATATATATATTGATGCCAATAAAAGGGAATTGGTGATGCCTAAAAATAGAGCCATTATGATTGCTCATGAGTTAAGTAGAGACCTTATCCCTTCTGTAAAATATAAGGGTTGCTATGTACTTGCGCCAGATTCAGACTTTCAAATTGTATTCAAAGAGGTTGAGACACCACAAGGAGAAAGGGCTTGGTGTTTGGTTTATGATGAGATAACTCTTCATCTCTATTCATGGTATGTAGAATATGCGGGAGCAGACGAATGGCAAGAAGATTATCTCTCAACTCATCAAATAAATCATCGCAAAAAAAATAGAAGCAAGAAAAGAACGACATCAGAATGAAGAATTACATAGGATGGCTCAGGAGTTGAATGATGAATTGTTTGAAGAAGCCGGATACGACTTCATGGATTAACCGCAACACTTCGACTGACAAATCTGTGTGCCAACCTGTCAAGCGAAGGACTGGACATTGAAGAGTTCACCACGGAGGATACCCACAAGACAGTTTGGGTGATTCATGTTCCAAAATATTACTGTCCGCTAAAAGTCCAATGAACACAAAGTATCGTCCGCAATGCCGATAAACAGACGTTGCTTTTTTGAAAAGTAAGCCCCCTTTGTCGAAAAGGCACGGTTCGTCAGGTGGCGGATATGCCGCTTTAAGTATTCTGAGTTCAGTCATTCTCCGGCTGTCTGAGAATAGTTCGTCCCTATAGGTAGCATACAATAGTTATAGATACATCGTGCTTTTAGATGTTACAACCAAATTCCCTCCCATGTTATTCTCCATGGCCTTCTGGAATATCGGGAAATACCATGACAATCATCTTCCTGCTAAATTTTCTTCGAGCAAAATTTTCTGTTCCGAAAAAGGTTAGTACAAAGATGAAAAAACGCGTAAAAAACCGTTGCCTCATGTGCAAGTACCCTAAAAATGACGTACTGGCAAATGTGTGGAAATTCAGAAAGATATAGACAAAAGATGGTTGTTTGCAGCGGGATGTCCCGAAAGACAAATTTCAACTATTAGCGGACGCCAATAATTTTTTTCTTTCCTTTTGCATATAAAGGAAGGAAAACTTTGTTATCTCGGATAATCTTTGTACTTTTGCACCACTCTGAAAACAACGACAATGACACGCAAACAACTTTATCGCGAGGTTGCAGCTTACTTCAAAGAGGCTATGCCAAACGCAAAGACGGAGTTGCACTACGACAATCCCTTCCAGTTGCTCGTGGCCGTCATCCTCAGTGCACAATGTACTGACAAACGCATCAATCAGGTCACACCCCGCCTCTTCGAGGACTATCCCTGTGCCGAAGCGATGGCTTTGGCGAGTCCAGAAGTCATCTACGACTACATCCGGAGCGTCTCCTACCCTAACAACAAGGCCAAGCATCTGGTCGAAATGGCTCGAATGCTTTGGGAAAAGTATGGCGGAGAAGTGCCTCAAGACCTGAAGCAACTGACTGAACTTCCGGGAGTTGGCCGCAAGACTGCAAACGTTGTGCTAAGTGTTGTTTGGGGCGAGGCACGCATGGCAGTCGATACCCACGTCTTTCGCGTCAGCCATCGACTCGGACTTGTGCCCGATTCATGCAAGACTCCGCTCTCTGTCGAGCAGATGCTCACCAAATATTTCACTGAAGAAGAGATTCCCGATGCACATCATTGGCTCATCCTTCACGGCCGATATACCTGCACAGCCTTGCGTCCGAAGTGCGACAAATGCGGTCTCATCCACCTCTGCAAAACGTATCGAGGGAATATTCGGAGTTAAAACTTGCACATTTCGAAGAAATGTCGTACCTTTGCCGGGCAATTAAGTATCATCAACATAACATTAACATTATGACTATTTCTGAGTACAACTTTGCCGGTAAAAAGGCAATCGTGCGCGTTGACTTCAACGTGCCCTTGAATGAGAATGGTGAGATTACGGACGATACCCGCATTCGCGGCGCCCTCCCCACCCTGAAAAAAATTATTGCAGACGGTGGCGCAGCCATCATTATGAGTCACATGGGTAAGCCCAAAGGCAAGGTAAATCCCAAACTTTCCTTGGGCCAGATTCGTGGTGCCGTGGAGAAAGCCCTCGGTTGTCCCGTTTCTTTTGCTCCCGATTGCGCTAAGGCTCAGGACGCAGCCAAGGCTCTGAAGATGGGCGAGGCTCTCATGCTCGAGAACCTCCGCTATTATCCCGAAGAGGAAGGCAAGCCCGTCGGCATCGATAAGGAAGATCCCGCTTACGAAGAAGCCAAGAAGGCCATGAAGGCAAGCCAGAAGGAATTTGCCAAGACACTTGCCAGCTATGCTGACTGCTACGTGATGGATGCCTTCGGTACGGCTCACAGAAAGCACGCTTCGACTGCCGTCATCGCTGACTACTTCGATGCAGACAACAAGATGCTCGGTTTCCTGATGGAAAAGGAGGTACAGGCTGTTGACAATGTTCTCTCGAACATCAAGCGTCCCTTCGTAGCCATCATGGGTGGCTCAAAGGTGAGCAGCAAGATTGGCATCATTCAGAACTTGCTCGGCAAGGTAGATAAGCTCATCCTTTGTGGCGGTATGACCTACACATTCTCCAAGGCTCACGGTGGCGAGATTGGTGACTCGATTGTCGAACTCGACAAGCTCGACGTTGCTCTCGACGTGGAAAAGACAGCAAAGGAGAACGGTGTGGAACTCGTGCTCGGCGTGGACAGCGTTTGCTGCACCGGTTATGATTTCGGCACATTCAGTGTGAAGCCAGGTGCTCAGATTAAGGTATTCCCCAGCAACGCCATTGAGGCAGGTTGGGATGGACTGGATGCAGGTCCAGAAAGTCGCAAGAAGTTTGCTGAAGCCATCAAGGGTGCAAAGACCATCCTTTGGAATGGTCCTGCTGGATGCTTTGAGTGCGAAGACTTCACAGCCGGCTCTCGTGCAGTAGGTGAGGCAGTTGCTCAGGCAACAGCAGAAGGTGCCTTCTCCCTGATTGGCGGTGGTGACAGCGTAGCTTGCTGCACCAAGTTTGGTCTGACAGACAAGGTCAGCTACATCTCTACCGGTGGTGGCGCTCTGCTCGAGGCTATCGAAGGTAAGGTTCTTCCTGGTGTAGCTGCCATCAAAGGCTAAGATTTGAAACAAATTCTACTGGCAATCATAGCCACAATCATGCTGGCCTCCTGCTCTCACAGACAGGAGGCCACGCAATTTGATGCAGACAGTACGGGCATCGACACTACCCTCTTGTGCGTTGCCGTCATGCCTGCCATAAATTGTTTGCCAGTCTATTATGCGGAAAGAACTGGCCTCGCCGATAGTCTTGGCTTGGAGATGGAGATTCTTCGATACAAGGCACAGATGGACATCGACACAGCTATTATCAACGGATATGCAGACATCGCTTTCACAGACCTGATTCGTTGCGCAAAGCTTGGCAAGCAGGGTGTCACGATTACACCTTTCGTGAGCCTTGACGAACCGCTTTCCCTCATCTCACTTAAGACGAAACGTGTGAAGCAGGTCAACCAGATGAAGGAGCAAATGATTGCCATCAGTCGCCTTTCCGCCACAGATTATTGGTGCGACCGAGTGCTCGACGAGACGCATACAAGCTACGACGAGATCTATCGTCCGCAAATAAATGACGTTCAACTCCGTGCCGACATGCTTCGTTTGGGCCTCATCGATGCCGCTATAATGGGGGAACCTTATGCCACTTGGATGACGATGTTGGGGCACAAACGACTCTTCCAATCGACGGACAAGCAGCCTCGGCTCTACGCTTGGGCAGCCAGAAATTCAGCAACAAAACATCAGCAAAGATTGTTCCGCACGCTTCTGGACGAAGCCACCCAGCGCATGAGCAGAGCAAGTGAAGCAGATCTGCTGCGAGACATCCTGAAGCAGGACTTCGGAATGCCTGCCGAAGCAGTCGATTCTCTTGAACTACAGCCCGTCAAACCGCTTTCAAACGTTCGCCAAAGCGACGCCGAAGAAGCCGAGAACTGGCTTAAGAATAAAAGTATTATTAAGAGAGTGAAACGATAAGAAACGCGACCATTTTTCTTGTCCTCCACATCTATACATTTCTTATTTTATTATGATAGACGCCAAGACACTTCGTCTCGTCACGCAAAACGGGCTTCAAGGGTTCGCCCAAGGTTGCATCTTGGACGGCATTGCTGCTCTTCGCACGCTCCTTCCCTATTGTGCTGCGGAGACAATCCTCTGTGCCGAAGCCGAAAGTCTTGAGAAGAACTATCATTACATGCTTTCGTTTCTGCGTGGCGGAGGCAGCGACGAGAAGCGAAACGACGTGCAGGCAAAGATTCAGAGACAAGGTGTAGCACTCTTGGAGCAAGCCAACAGAGCCATTCGAATCAGCCTTGGCGGCGACCTTTACTGCAATGCCTTGAGTCGATTGAATGAGACTTATGGCGCACAAAACGTGCTCCTCGACAAGTGGAACAGCATCCTCACGCCCGAAGAGACCAATGATGTGCAGGACGACCTCTTTGACCTCCTTTGGACTTCACCTTTGTGGACGGCCGAGGACACTGCTTTCTGGTACGACTTCCTCATGCGGCAACGGGAGATGGTGCAGCAACATCTCGAGGGAGCAATCTTCCTTTCCTTGTGGGAACACTATGATGCCGAGAAGATGCAGCTACTTAATCTTCTGGCAGAAAGCGAGTGCCAACGCACACACATTCAGGCCGCCAGCCACCTCTTGCTGTTGAGGATTCGCCACAAAGATGTGGTTCCCCTGATGCCCTCACTACCCAAAAGTCTCCTTTCCCGCAAAGGGAAGAAGCAGGTCGTTCAGGTGCAATACGAATACCTGCTGATGCTCATCTCCGAAAAGGACTTGGAGAAGGAAGTGAGAGAGGCGGAATCCGTCACGAAAGAACTGCTCTCGGGCAAAGAGGCAGTGAATGCCGACAACATCAAGAACATTATTTCCCTGCGCGGACGATACCTGAGGAACCGCCTCCAGCGCGGCCTCGACATCAATCTCTCCAAGATACCCTTGCTCCATAACTGCAAGTATTTGCGGCGAGAGGCACATTGGTTCATGCCTTTCGACAAGACGCATCCCCTCTTCCAATCGGTCATGATAGACGAGAAAGGCAACGAGAAGCGTCATCTCTCCACTATGGTCGATTTTATTCTGGATTGCGATATTGACAAGATGGCGACCCTCTACCTCGTCAGCCACGACAATGACTTCTCGAGAGCCATCAAGCAATTGGACGAACAGGAACTGCCCAACATGGAGAATGCCGTGATACCCGAGTACACGTTCCGTTTCGTCATGCAAGACCTCTTCCGCTTCTTCGGACATTCTCCCCTGCATTCCCAACTCATCAACCCTTTCCGAGACAACGTCACGCTGTTCGACTTCCCAGAGATTGCCGCGTTGTTCACCATCGAAGATACCGTCAACTGCTGCAAATTGCTCTTCGAAATTGGTCGATACAAGCAGACGATAGCCATCCTCGATGATGCCATCAATCGTTTGGGAGCCAGCGCTGAGGCTTTGCTTCTCAAGGGACAAGTGCTGAAAGAACTGAAGAAATATACCGAAGCCATCAGTTGCGGGCGAAGTGCAGAAATGCTGGAGCCGGAAAACGACGACATCCTTCGCTTCCTCATCGAGTGCTACGCCTGGTTGGGACGCCACGAAGAAGAGCTCGAATACCTGCAGAAACTCTCCGAAGTCATGCCCGAGAACAAGTCGCTCCCCCGACTTATCGCAACCGCAATAGATAAAGTGGGACGACGCGAGGAAGCCCTCGCCCTCTTCTTCAAGCTTGATTATGAGGCCTCAGAGGACGACAAGGACTACGAAAATCTTGTCTCCTCCATTGCCAACACAGCGTTGGCCCTCGACAAACTCGATATTGCAGAGCGTTACACGAAGAAAGAACTGGACCTCAGCAACAGCAAGAAATGGGAGGCTCACCTCAGATTGGGACACATCCGGCTGCTCCAAAACGACTGGAAAAGCGCAATTGACAGCTACGAACAATTCGTCAACAACTTCGTCGAGCAACTTGTACCCGATGCAACCATCGCGATTGCCAAGCTCCGCGACAGTTGGGAAATGCTCATTCAGAAAGGCATCAAGGAGGAAGACCTCCTGCTCATCCACGACATCCTGCAGGCCTCTACAGACGCCACTTCCAAGCCCGATTCTTCACAACCCACAAAAGGGTAGAAAACTCGGCACGTCGTCTTTGCGAACTTAGCACGTTATCTTTGCGAACTTAACACGTTATCTTTGCAAGGTTAACACGTGTACCTTTCAGAATAGGTTAACCTCTTTGAATGGATAGGTTAGCGAGATTATCGAGGGCAAAGCATTAAAATATCTTAAATATTTTATTAAAATAAGACATTTAGGACAATTCTGTGTGCCATTTGGGTTACCCTATTGCTCTCGATTTCATATTTTTTTCGTACCTTTGCCGCGCAAAATTAACAAAAATAACCAATCAAGACTACATATTCTATGAGAAAAACATCAACTCTTATCATGACTTTGTCATTGATAACCATGGCTTTTCTGTCTTCTTGCAGCGGCAACAAGACTCAACAACAGATGCCAAGCGCCAACTTTAAGACGATGACCGTCCAGACGCAGGAGGTGACCATGACCACGAACTACAGCGCGACTATTCGCGGCCGTCAGGACATCGAGGTCTATCCGCAAGTGGCCGGCACCCTGCAAAGGCTGTGCGTTACGGAAGGTCAGAAGGTTGCGAAGGGTCAGACGCTCTTCATCATCGACCAAGTTCCCTATCAGGCTGCCTTGAACACGGCTTTGGCTTCGCAGCAGGCTGCCAATGCAAGCCTCGCTACTGCCCAGCTGAACTACGACAGTAAAAAGCAACTCTTCGACGATGGCATCATCAGCGATGTTGAACTGCAAACGGCTCAGAACACACTTCTCAGCGCCAAAGCACAGGTTGCTCAAGCAAACGCTCAGGTTGTCAACGCTCGTAATAGCCTCAGCTACACAGTTGTGAAGAGTCCCGCAAATGGCGTTGTAGGCACACTTCCCTACCGTCAGGGCGCCTTGGTGAGCAGCGCTATGCCCCAACCTCTAACGACTGTCAGCGACAACAACCAGATGTATGTCTATTTCTCGATTGCCGAAGGTCAGCTCCTCAACATGACTCGCGAGAGCGGAAGTGCTGAAGCGGCTATCGGAGCAATGCCCGACGTGAAGCTCCTGCTCGTGGATGGAAGCGAATATCCCTACAAGGGAAAAGTGGAGAGCGTGAGTGGCGTGGTTGACCGCAGCACTGGAACTGTTCAGGTTCGTGCCGTCTTCAACAACCCCGAGAAGCTCCTGCACAGCGGAAGCACCGGCACTGTCGTTATTCCCACAACTTACAAGGACAAGATTGTCGTGCCCGTAACCGCAACGGTTCAAATGCAGGACAAGTTCAAGGTCTATCTCGTGGATAAGGACAACATTGCTCACGAGCAACTTGTCACCACAGAGCCTCTCTCGAATGGAAAGGAATATGTGATTAAGGACGGCTTGAAGGTGGGCGACGTCATCGTGGCAGAAGGCGCTGGCATGCTGAAAGACGGACAAGACATAAAGCCTAATAAGGATTAGGGATTAAGGATTAGAGATCAAAGTTATGAAAGGTAACATCTTTATAAAGCGACCCGTAATGGCCATTTCGATAGCCATTATGATTCTTTTGGTCGGCGCCATATCATTCAGTTCCCTGCCTTTGGAACAGTATCCGGACATCGCTCCGCCAACGGTTAGCGTATATACCACCTACACAGGTGCAAGTGCAGATGCCGTGATGAACGCCGTCATTCAGCCTCTTGAGGAAGCTATCAACGGCGTGGAGAACATGTTGTACATGAGCAGTACGGCCACGAACTCAGGTTCTGCCACTATAAACGTCATCTTCAAGCAAGGCACAGATCCGGACATGGCTGCCGTCAACGTACAGAACCGTGTTTCGAGGGCGCAAGGTTTGCTGCCATCCGACGTAACGAGGGTTGGCGTACAGACCATGAAACGCCAGACATCTTTCTTGCAGATTGACGCGCTGTGCAGCGAGGACGGCAAGTACGACGAGGACTTCATCTCGAACTATCTGGACATTAACGTCATCCCTCAAATCAAACGTGTTGAGGGCGTGGGCGATGTCATGCTGCTTGGCGGCACATATTCGCTGCGCATCTGGATGAAGCCCGAACTGATGGCGCAATACGACGTCATTCCTACCGACATCTCGAATGCTTTGGCAGAGCAGAACTTGGAGTCGCCTGCCGGACAACTTGGCGAGAAACCCGTGAACGGTACCCATGGCGACGGCATCGGTAACTACTATCAATATACCCTGAAGTACAAGGGACGTCTGAAGGAAATATCTGAGTTCGAGGACATCGTGATACGTGCCAATCCGGACGGTACGCTGCTTCGGCTCAAGGACATCGCCGACGTGGAACTTGGTGCCGTTAGCTACGCCTTCCATGGTGAAGCGAATGGTCATCCTGGCGTCACTTTCCTTTGCTTCCAGTTGGCTGGTGCCAACGCAAAGGAGACGAACGACCGCGTCAGCGCCAAGCTGGAAGAATTGAGCAAAGACCTGCCCAAAGGCATGAAGTTCGTCAAGATGATGTCGAGCAACGACTTCCTGCTGGCATCCATCGCGAATGTAGAGGAGACGCTGCTTGTTGCCATTCTTCTGGTGGTACTCGTGGTTTACTTCTTCCTGCAGGACTTCAAGGCGACCCTCATCCCCTCGATATCTATCATCGTTTCCTTGGTGGGAACGTTCGCCTGCCTTTCCATGGCTGGCTTTACGCTTAACCTGCTGACGCTCTTTGCCTTGGTGCTTGCCATCGGTACGGTGGTCGATGACGCCATTGTCGTCGTGGAAGCCGTGCAAGCGAAGTTTGATGCTGGCTACACAAGCTCTTACGAAGCAACTAAGGATGCGATGAGCGATGTGACGATGGCCGTCATCTCCTGTACGTTTGTCTTCATGGCGGTGTTCATTCCCGTGAGCTTCACAGGCGGGACAGCAGGTATCTTCTACACGCAATTCGGTGTTACGCTGGCCACAGCCGTCGGCCTGTCCTGCGTCAGTGCCCTTGTGCTCTGCCCTGCGCTTTGTGCCATAATGATGCGCCCCGCAAACGAAGAGCGTCGCAAAGGTTTCTTCGGAGCCATCAACTACCGCACTCGCCTCGCTTATGAAGCAACCTATACGGCCATGATGGAAAAGTATGCGAACGTTTTGCGACGCATGGTTTCCCGCAAGGTAAGGTTCTATGTTTGCTTCGGAGCCTTGGCTGTTGCCATTGTCGGCGTGCTGTTCTTCGGCAGTCATCTGCCTGGCGGCCTTGTTCCAAGCGAAGACCAGGGCGTCTGCATGATGAACGTAAGTGCTGTTCCTGGCAGTAATGTGGCTTCGACCTACAACGTCATGAACAAGGCACAGCAGATTATCGAGGAAGTGCCCGAGGTGAAGGACTACACGAAGGTTGCCGGTTATGGCTTTATGTCTGGTCAAGGCACCAGCTACGGCATGTCCGTCATCCGATTGAAACCTTGGGGCGAGCGTCAATACGGCATTGGCTTTGGCATTGCTACACTGGCACTTCTGGCATTCATCATAGCCTTGATAGTCTTTATCAGAGGCCTCATCAAGCGGAAGCACATTGGCAAGAAGGCTTTGGCATTAGCCATCATTACAGTCTTGACTGCCTTTGCTTTCCTGAACTATCATCCACTCGACAACATGATGAGCTCGAGCACAATGGTGGCCAACGCAAAACTTAATGCCCGACTGCTGAAAGAGATACCCGAGGCACAGTGCTTCGTCTTCGAGCCTGGCATGATTCCCGGCTACGGCATGGGCTCCATCGAGCTTCAGTTGCAAGACAAGACGGGTACTGCCGACAAGGCGCTCTTCTTTGATTACACCAAGAAGTTCATTGCAGAACTGAGCGAACATCCTGAGGTTGGCCGTTGCATCACAACCTACGAACGCAACTTCCCGCAGTTCCAGGTCGAGGTCGATGCGGCACAATGCAAACGTGCAGGCATTTCGCCAGCAACCGTATTGAGCGCTTTGGCAAGTTATTGCGGCGGTTCGTACGTGAGCAACATGAACCAGTTCTCGAAGGTTTATCGTGTCATGCTGCAGAGCAATCCGCAAAGCAGAACGACCGAGAGCGACCTGAGCAACATGTTCATCCGCAACAACGGGCAGATGGCTCCCTTGAGCCAGTTCGTAAAACTGACGCCCGTCCTTGGCCCTGAGATTGACAACCACTTTAACCTGTTCAGCTCTATCTCCGTCAACGTGACAGCCAACACGGGTGTCAGCAACACGGAAGTCATGAAGGTCATCAAGGATGTGCACAAGGAAGTGTTCCCCGAAGGCTACAGCTACGAGTATGGCGGCATGGCTCGCGAGGAAGCAGAAACCCTCGACAGCTACGACACCTACCTCACCTACGCTATTTGCGTGATACTTATCTTCCTTATCTTGAGTTGCTTGTACGAGAGTTTCCTTATTCCCTTCGCCGTCATCTTCTCGGTTCCTGCAGGTCTGATGGGAACCTATGGATTCGCTTGGCTGTGGAACACGGGCTTCAACTGGACAATAACCATGAACGGACAGGCTGCCCCGATTGGACGCATGCTGTTCATGGGTCAGATTGAGAACAATATTTACCTGCAGACGGGTGTCATCATGTTGATTGGCTTGCTTGCTAAGACGGCTATCCTTATCACGGAGTTCGCCCTTGAGCGCCGCAGGAAAGGCATGGGCATCGTGGAAGCAGCCTTTGCTGCTGCCGAAGCACGTTTGCGCCCAATCCTCATGACGGTGTTGACGATGATATTCGGTATGATACCTCTCGTCTTTGCAACCGGAGCCGGTGCCAACGGTAACCGTACCATCGGCATTGGTGTGATAGGCGGTATGACAGTTGGCACACTTGCCATCCTCTTCACCGTGCCTCTCTTCTTCATTATCTTCGAATACCTGCAGGAAAGGATTCGTCCCGTCATGCACGAAGAAGCCGACCAGCAGTTCCTACAGGAGAGTGAAAGAATGAAAAATGAGAGAATGAAAGGAGCAAACGCTTAGTGTCTGGATTAAAGATTAAAGATTAAGGATTAAAGATTGATTATGAAACGCATATCATTATTTCATTTTCTCATTATTTCATTTTTGATGAGTTCCTGCCAGCTCTACAAGAACTACGAGCGCCCAGCCGACATCATTACCGACGGCATTTATGGCGACATGCAAACAGCTGGCGACAACAGCCTCGGCGACTTGAAGTGGCGCGACATCTTTACCGACCCGAAGTTACAGGCACTCATCGAAAAAGGTCTGCAGAACAGCGACATGAAGAATGCCGAGCTGAGAATCCAGGAAGCCGACTATGCCCTGAAGTGCGCCAAACTGGCCTACATCCCAAGCCTCTACTTCAATCCGAGCGGTACCGTCAGCAAGGCATGGGACCCTTACGACCGTAATGACTATGCTGCCAGCAAAACCTACTCCCTGCCGGTTCAGATGAGCTGGCAAGTGGGAAGCATCGGTTCGCTGCGCAACAACAAGAAGAAGGCCGAAGTGACGCGCGACCAGCTCCGCAACGCCAAGCAAGCCATTCAGGCTCAAATCGTTGCAAGTATCGCCTCGATGTACTACAACCTCTCGATGCTCGACGAGCAACGGCTCTTAACGGTGCAGACGGAAGAAAACTGGAGCAAATACCTGCAGATGCAACAGCAGTTGATGAACGCAGGTCAGAGCAACATGGCAGCCGTAGCAAGCATAGAAGCCACCTATTACAGCATCCAAACGTCTGTAGTTTCCATTGATAACAGCATACATGCCTTCGAGAATGCTCTCTCAACACTTCTCGGCGAAACACAATTCCACATCGACAGGAACCCATTGGCCTCCTTCCAGACGCCTGCCGTTTGTTCTACAGGTATGCCCATCACAATACTCGACCGCCGTCCGGATGTCCGCGACGCCGAGTACAAACTGGCAGCCGCTTTCTACGACAAGAACATTGCCTACAGCAACTTCTTTCCGCAGCTCAACATCACAGCTAACGGCCAGTTTACCAACTCCTTAGGAGCCGCTGTTAATCCAGGCGTGTTCATCGGTGCTGCTGTTGCAAGTCTTGCCCAGCCACTCTTCGAAAACGGAAGAATCCGTGCCAAGTACAAGGTATCGAAAGCAGAAATGGAGATTGCCACAAACGACTTCAAGCAGGCAGTCATCAAGGCTGGCAACGAGGTGAATCTGGCAATGGACGACATCTATGTGGCCCGCGAAATGCAGGAACTCATCGACAAGCAAGTGGAATCCCTTTCTAAGGCACTCGATGCCACCCAGAAGCTCTATCAGAATACTGGCACGAACTACCTGAATGTCATCACTGCACAGAACTCCCTGCTCACTGCCCAGATGAGCCAGATCAGCAACCGCATGGATGCCATTACTGCTACCATCAACCTCTATCAGGCACTTGGCGGCGGAGCAGAATAAAGGAGGAATAGGACAACATCACACGTCATCTTCGTTGATTCATCATGATGAATCAATTGAATGTACACGATGAAGCAACGAACATAACAAGGCGTCCGCACTTGCTTAACTGCAAATGCGGACGCTTTTGATGTGTTAAGTCGGACGACTTAGGCTTTGAAGTCAGGTCTTACTTCACTTTTGATGGCTTTCCGCTCATTGTCAAGTTGAGCGAGCCGCCCTTGACGATGTCCGAGAACTTGATGCTGCCCGAGGTGCTCTTCTTGCCGTTGATGACCTTCGAGGGCTGCACATAGACGTTCTTCTTCGAGTTGTTCTTGGCGGTAATGATGAACTTATCGCCCTTGTAATACTGCTTGTCGAGCTTGATGGTCACTTTGTCGAAGATAGGGCTGCCGATAGAGAACGAGGGGTCTGGCGAGGTAAGTCCATCGACGGCAAACAGTCCGATGCCTGCCATCACGTACCAAGAGCCCAACTGTCCCTGGTCTTCGTCCTGTCCGTAGCCGTAGCCGTGGATGCCGTCGGTGCCGTAGAACTCGTCACATATCGCGCGAACCCACTTCTGGGACAAGTCCGGGCGACCGCTATGATTGAAGAGCCACGAGATGTGCAGGCAGGGTTGATTGCCTTGATTGTAGTACGTGCGAAGTCCTGCGAAAGCGTCAATCTCCTTGCCACCCGAGAAGATTTGTGGCTGCGAGGCCGTGAAGATGTCATTCAAGCGCTTGTTGAACTCGTCCTTGCCCACCTTCTTGATGAGTTCCTCGGGCATGTGAGGAACATAGAAGGTGTACTGCACGGCATTGCCCTCCTGGAATCCACGCCAGACTTGCATGGGGTCGAAGTTCGCGATAAACTCGCCATTCCTTAGACGCGGGTGCATGTAGCCGGTCTTTTCATCAAAGATGCGCTCCCAGCCGCGAGCCATCCACATCAGTTTCTCCAAGTTCTCTGTCTTGCCGAGGCTCTTTGCGAGCATAGCCGTAGCGTAGGCCGAGAAGGAATATTCCAGGGTGTGAGAGCCGGAGAAGTAGAAGTCTTCGCCGCGCTCGCCGAGGTTCTTGTGCGGAGCATACCCGAGTTCCACGAAGTCGGCGGTGTCGTCCTTACCTGCTCCGGAAGGGCGATGATTGCCATCCATCTCGTTCTTCAGGCAAGCCTCGTATGCGAGGTCAAGGTCGAAGTCACGGATGCCGCATTGATAGGCCGCGTCAATCATGAGCGGCAACTGGTTTGTACCGACTCCGGAAACATATTTCGAGTTAGCCAGACCATCGGCAAGCCAGCCGCAGTCCTTGTATTCCTGAAGCGTCGAGGAAACGAATTCCGACAGATGATCCGGGTAAGCGAGGGCCCAGAGCTGTGTCAAGTTCCATTGTCCGCCCCACATCGCGTCCGTGTTGAACATTTGGAATTTGGGCTTTCCGCCTTCCATGGGAACCTGCCCGATAGTGCCGTCGTGCTTGGGATACGCGCCGTTCACATCGCTCATCACGCCTCTGCCGAGCAATCCGTGGTAGAGCCCCGAGTAGAACTTCTTGAGGTCCTCACTATTCTTGCCTTCTACTTGGATTCGGCTCAAAGCCTCCTCCCATGCCTGTTGCGAGCTTGCCTTTGCCTGGTCGAAGCTGACGCCTGTTGCCTCTGCCTTGAGATTGATGCGGGCATTCTGCACAGAAGTGTAGCTGATGCCAACCTTGACGGTAATCTGCTCGCCTTCAGTGGTATGGAAGTTCAGGTAGGCTCCTGCTCCGACGCCATGCGCATAGGTGCGGTCATCGTAAGCCTCGTCGCCATTAAACGTGCCGCAGAAGACGGGTTTCTTGTCGACGACGGCCGAGAAATAGATGCGCTGGTCAGCATTCGGCTGGTACTTCTTAATATATTCGGGTCGCGTAATGACGTATCCCTCAACAGTTCCGTCCTCATTCACCCAGACTTCCGAGTCCTTTACCTTGCCGCTCTCGCCTTGCTGATGACCGATATCGAAGATGAGATGCGCCATTTGTGTCTCGGGATAGGTAAATCTGAGATAAGCCACGCGCTGGGTAGCCGTCACTTCCACATTGATGTCGTACTCATCGAGCATCACCTGATAGTAACCTGCAGTTGCATATTCGTTGTCGTGAGAAAAGCCGGAACGATAGCCGCGAGGGCCCGTGCCGTCAGGATTGCCGGGTGTTGTCAGCAGAAGGCCTGTGGAGGGAGCAACCGTGATGCCTCCCACCTGAAACTCATGGGTGCAGACAAAGCCCTCGATGGACGTGTCGCGATAGTCGTAGCCGGTAGCTTGCCAACCATCTGCATTACCGAGAGAGCCGTTGGTTGACGGGCCTGGCTTTGCCATTCCGAAAGGCATGGAGCCTGGAGCGAAGTGGAACGAACGACAATGAGCCGTACCGATGCGGGGCTCAACATACTGTAGGAGCGACTGCGAGGGCTGTGCCGTCGAGCCGAAAGCGCAAGCCAAAAAGGCTGCGAAAAGCAGGTTTCTTTTCATATAGATAATATATAATGTGTGACTTTCTGTGCAAAGATACACATATTCCTGCAATAATACAACAAGTCAGGCACAGAAAATGCAGAAGCATTTGTGAAGCGTTGAAAAATTAGGCGTGCTTAATGGGGAATTTAGGCGTGTCGAATTGAAGAACTTGACGTGTCGAGTTGGAGAAGCCGACTGCAGTAGTTTCTCTACTTCCTGAGTTTGCGAACCAAACACTTCATGCAATCCGACCGATGCAGCAAGCGAGAGACACTCAAAGCAACTGATGCAATGAAGGCAATTGCGCCAGCTGTGTACCGCTCCTCGTCAGAAGGAGAAACAAGATAACAGTACTCCACAGCTACAAGCAAACAAGCAAGTTGCCCGAGGCAGAACAGGAATGTGCTGCTGCGGAAGGCAAATCCATAGCGGAAATGGCAGTAAATGAAATAGACGATAACGTCGTAGAGTGCTCCGACAGAGAACGCGATTCCGGCACCAACAAGTCCCCAAGAGTTGTAGCACCACCAGATGAGCAAGCCGAAGAACACATCAAAGCACACCTCAAGCACGAGATATGTGATGCTGTGACCTTTCGCCAGAACGCTGTAACCCATTGGCAGAGAGATGCATCGCAGGAAAGAATAGAAGACAGAAAGCGTTGCCATGCCCGTCACGACAAGGAACTCGTCCTTGTAAAGCAGTTGCAACACAAACGGCATGAGCACGACAAGCAGAATCAACATAGGCGTGATGAGCAACGTACACACGTCAATCTGCTGATTGATGGTGTCGTTCATGCGTTGCCTGTTGTTATTTACGGCCGAGAGACGCGGGAAATAATCGGACTCCAAAGCAAGGAAGACCAGTCCCGAATAACCGACCATCACCTTCCAACCTGCGCTATAATAACCCAACTCTGCCTCCGAATGACTAGAAAGGATGATAGCCACGATGGCAATCGGCAGGAAGGAATTGGCCACGCCTGCCAGCACGTAAGGTATGCCGACTTTTATGAGAGGCAAGCCCTCGCAAAAGGTTTTCTGCGAGAGGGGTTTCACCTTGTAAGACACCAAACGAAGCGAGAAAGAGAAATGCACAATTGCCGACAGGAAACCACAGGCAATCAGTCCAACTATAACGCCTCGAATGCCCAATAAATAGTAAAGAGGTATCGTGCAAAACAACGTTCCGAGAGCAAGAATCGTCTCGATGACAGCCACCTTCCGCACCTGTCTGAGGCCTTTCAGAATAGCACATTCGCCTTCCGCAATGATGTTACTGACCGCCACCAACGAGGTGAGCATTACTGCAGGCCAGCGAGTCCAGTCGTGATTGAAATAGAAATAACTGATGATGGGCGAGAAGAAAAGGCAAATCAAGACAGACAGCATGGCCGACCACAACACCCAGGTACGAATGACCATCACTTGATGCGCTATCTGCTCCTCTGTTCCGTTCTCGAACAACTCACTCGTCTTTCGCGTGGCATTCAAGGGAATACCCATATTGCTGGCGTTGCTCAGAAACTCGAAGACAGCATTATAAGCCGTGATGAGGCCAATACCCCAACTGCCCAGGATTATAGCCGTAAGCTTCTCACGCACGACGCTGACCGACATCTTCAAGCCTTGTACACCACCAAAGATGCCCGTGTACTTCAGTACATGGTCAAATGAGGTGTCGCTCGTCTCTGGGTTATGAAGATTCTTCAGATCGTCCATCGCTTCTTTTTGCATTCGGGCTGCAAAGATACAAAATAAATTTGGATTAGGGCCTACCTGTCAGGGATTATTTTCTCTAACCCATCGAATAGCGACACATACTGACCCGCAACCTTCAGGTAATGGTGATGTTTCTGAACAAAGGCAACAGACTGACGCTTAGCCTCGGCAAGCCTTTCCGGATGCAGGACATATTGTTCCAACTGACGATATATTCCATCCTCATCACACGGCAGGTCAATCATCGGAAATGACTCCTTCTCCGAGAGCAGCTCATAAGCCTCGGGAATCGCGACAGTAGCAGCCACAATGCCCTTCGACATAGCAATCAAGGCATTCATGGCATAGCAAGTGTATAGCTGATCGACGAGAATGTCGCTTCCCTCCATCATGCGGCAGTACTCATCATACGGCACATTCTCCACCTTGACGAGCGTAACCTTGTCGGAATAGTCGTCCCTTAACTTCTGCAACACCTTCCAGAGGATGTCCGTTCCCTTTTCCTTGTCACGCTCCTTCTGTATCCCTATAAAGAAACGCACAGGGCTTTCTGTGTCTTGAATGCATACTGGCTCCTCGGAAACCTCCATTGGCAAAGGAACGAAACGCGTCTTCCCAGGGAAGTAATGATGCAGGCTTGCCCAGTATTCGTAGCCTGTTCCGACGAGCAGATGGCTCGCTTCAGCCATGTGTCTGCCCAAAGCAACCACCTCAGGGTGATGCATCCACACATCCGACAATTCTCGGGCAAAGTCGTTGGTACGTAGTTTGTCGCCTATATTGAAGTCGCTACTTCTAAAAAGCTTCGCCTCAATGCAGCCCTTGACATAGTAATGACCAATTCCCAGCAAAGAAGTTACTGTATAGCGATTGTGCTTACGGATGAAATCAAAGAAGAAACGCTTCAGTCCGGGCTTGAAGTCCATCATGAATTGTCCGTTGAAGTCAACAACATCATAACCTCTAAGCCTAGGCAACAACATAAGCCAGCGGAACAGATAGACTATGGCTCCCCAGCGGCCAGCACCCCGCTCAATGTACTTATCCACATGCATTTGCCGCCACTTCCCACCTGTACCTATGACCAGAGCCTCGTGACCAAGTTCACGCAACCCTTTTGCCAAAGTATAGCGTGCATTGCTGGCATCACCTATAAAGAGAAACTTCATTCCTTTCTCGAAATTCAAGAGATTTAATCGCAAAGGTAACAAAAAAAATGGCGCCATATTATGTAAAACATAAAAATAAGCATGCCAAGAAGAAAAAAAGTCTTGCCTGTGCTTGCAGAATTGGGAAAAAGTTGTACCTTTGCACGCCGATTATTATCAAAGGACCCCTAAAGGGCCCTCTCGAAGCGTGTGAATAGTCCGCATCATTGGCCTGAACGGACGGTTCGTGAATCGCACGACAAAATGAGAAATAAACTAGGTAGAAACAAACAAAAGTAAGACAAAGAATGGATACTTTGAGTTACAAGACCATCTCGATGAACAAGAACACCGTCAAGAAGGAATGGGTCGTAGTTGACGCTACAGACCAGGTTCTCGGTCGTCTCTGTTCGAAGGTGGCAAAATTGCTGAGAGGCAAGTACAAGGCTGAGTTCACTCCCAACGTGGACTGCGGTGACAACGTAATCATCGTAAATGCCGACAAGATTATCATCACTGGTAAGAAGATGACAGACCGCACTTATCTGTCATACACAGGCTACCCCGGTGGCCAGCGCGCAACAAATCCTGCCGAGATTCTGGCTAAGCCCAACGGCGCAGAGAAGTTGCTTCGCCGCACAGTAAAGGGCATGCTGCCCAAGAACAAGCTGGCTGACAAGCTCATCACCAACCTCTACATCTATGGTGGCGCAGAGCACAAGCAGCAGGCACAGAGCCCCAAGGCTATTGATATTAACCAGTATAAATAATCACCAAACATGGATACGAAATACATAGCTAATGCATTGGGCCGCCGCAAGTGCGCCGTTGCCCGTGTGTACGTCAGCGAAGGTAATGGCAAGATTACCATCAACAAGCGCGACCTCACCGAGTACTTCCCCAGCACCATCCTGCAGTTCGTGGTTAAGCAGCCTCTGACTCTGCTCGACGTTGCCGAGAAGTATGACATCAACGTCAACCTTTATGGTGGCGGTTACACAGGTCAGTCTCAGGCTCTTCGCCTCGCTATTGCCCGCGCTCTCGTAAAGATTAACGCTGAGGACAAGAAGGCACTCCGTGCTGAAGGTTTCATGACACGCGACAGCCGCGAGGTCGAGAGAAAGAAGCCAGGTCGTCCAAAGGCACGTCGTCGCTTCCAGTTCAGCAAGCGTTAATCGCTGCATAACATACTGGACCGCGAAAAGCTGTTTAGCATCTAAATCTGCCTGACTCCCTTTCCTTATATATTATATATAATGTATAGGGAAGTCATGGGGACTACTCGCAGATTGATTCTAAAACACAAAGAATTAACAAAGAAAGTAAACAACAAAACAAAACACAAAAGACAATGTCAAGAACTAATTTTGAGACTTTATTGGAGGCCGGATGCCATTTCGGTCACCTCAAGAGAAAGTGGAACCCCGCTATGGCTCCTTACATCTTCATGGAGCGCAACGGCATTCATATCCTCGACCTGCACAAGACTGTTGCTAAGGTTGACGAAGCTGCTGAAGCTTTGAAGCAGATTGCCAAGAGCGGTAAGAAGATCCTCTTTGTCGCTACCAAGAAACAGGCCAAGCAATGCGTTGCCGACCTCGCTACTTCCGTAGGCATGCCCTACGTTATCGAGCGCTGGCCCGGCGGCATGCTCACCAACTTCCCCACAATCCGCAAGGCTGTGAAGAAGATGAGCAACATCGATAAGCTCATTGCCGACGGCACTTTCAGCAACCTCTCCAAGCGCGAGATTCTGCAGGTGAGCCGCCAACGTGCTAAGCTCGAGAAGAACCTCGGTTCTATCGCCGACCTCAACCGCCTGCCCTCTGCACTCTTCGTCGTTGACGTACTGAAGGAGCAGATTGCAGTTCGTGAGGCAAACCGCCTGGGCATTCCCGTGTTCGGCATCGTTGATACGAACAGCAACCCCGACAACATCGACTTCGTAATCCCCGCAAACGACGATGCAAGCAAGAGCATCGAGGTTATCCTCCAGGCTTGCTGCGCTGCCATCAACGAGGGTCTCGAAGAGCGTAAGGCTGAGAAAGCCGACAGCGACGCTGCTGCCGAGCAGGAAGACCAGCCCGTGAAGAAGGGTCGTCGCAGCGGTAAGGCTCGCGAAGAGGCTGAAGAAGCTCCTGAAGCTCCCGAGGCTGAGTAAATAAATACAGAGATTAAAGATTAGAGATTAAGGATTAAAGCTTGATACCATTTGGATTGTCTATTGCCAAAACAACTAAACTTTAATCCTTATTCTTTAATCCTTAATCCTTATTTTAAATCCAAAACTTTTAAAAACAGATACTACTATGGAAGTTACAATGAATGACATCAAGAAGCTCCGCGAGATGACGGGCGCTGGTCTGGCAGACTGCAAAAAGGCTCTGGCAGAAAGCGACGACATGGACGGTGCTGTTGCATACCTGCGCAAGAAGGGTCAGGCTGTTGCCGCTAAGCGTAGCGACCGCGAGGCTGCTGAAGGTTGCGTGCTCGTGAAGGCTGAGAACGGCTTTGCCGCTATCATCGCCCTGAAGTGCGAGACCGACTTCGTGGCAAACAACGCCGACTTCGTGGCTCTGACACAGAGCATCCTCGACGCTGCCGTTGCCGCTAAGTGCAAGACTCTGGACGAAGTGAAGGCTCTGCCCATGGGCGAAGGCACTGTTGCCGACGCTGTTACCGCTCGCAGCGGTATCACAGGCGAGAAGATGGAACTCGACGGCTATTGCACCATCGAGGGCGAGAACATCGCTACCTACAACCACATGAACCGCAACGGACTCTGCACCATGCTCAACCTGAGCAAGAAGGTGGAGGACGAAACTGTAGGCAAGAACATCGCCATGCAGATTGCAAGTGCTTCTCCCGTGGCTATCGACGAAAGCGGCGTGCCCCAGAGCGTGAAGGACAACGAGTTCGCTGTTGCCATCGAGAAGTCTAAGAGCGAGCAGGTGCAGAAGGCTGTAGAGGCTGCCATCAAGAAGGCTGGCTTCAACCCCGCACACTTCGACAGCGAGGACCACATGGAGAGCAACCAGGCCAAGGGCTGGATCACAGCCGAGGACGTTGCCAAGGTGAAGGAAATCATCGCAACCGTTTCTGCCGAGAAGGCTGCAAACCTGAACCCCGCCATGATCGAGAACATCGCAAAGGGTCGCGTGAACAAGTTCCTCAAAGAGAACTGCCTGATGAGTCAGGAGTACATCTGGGACAAGAACCTTACCGTTGCCTCTTATCTTCAGAGCATCGACAAGGAGCTGACAGTCACCGACTTCAAGCGTTTCACTCTCCGCGCAGAGTAATCGCAAACGATACTGAATCAGTAATGCCCCATGAGCCGCAAGCTTGTGGGGCTTTTTTTGTGATGGAAGAGGGAAGGAAGAAGGAAGGAAGGAAGGAAGGAAGGAAGAAGGAAGAAGAAGGAAGAGGGAAGAGGGCTCCGCACATAAAAAAGCGCGTCTTGCAAAAATCCTCCAGAGGATTTGCCCAAATCCTGCAGTGGATTTGATGAAATCCTCACGTGGATTTTGCCAAATCCTCACGTCGATTTTAGGGACGAGTCCCTCTTGCCTTAGGGACGTGTCCCTCTCCTCATAGGGACGTGTCCTTATTGCCATAGGGACGCGTCCCTATTTGAACAACGAATTGAACAGATAAAACGGATATTGTAAAGCTGTTAGCAAAACACAAAGCCACAGGCAAATTCTAAATGACAGTTAAGTATGTTCTCAGTAAAACCTAAGTAAAGACTCTATAAATCCTCTATAACTTCTCTATAAAACCTCTATCCCTATACGTATAGAGACTTTATAGAGAAGTTATAGAGAAATTATACAGAAAGTACTAAAGAAACATAAGGAATCTACATAGACTTTAACCCGATCTCTTCGTCGCGATACTATCATTAACTTATTAAACGATGTGGCCTCTTACCTTTTATTCCGACCATAAATTACGCAATAACACAATTTATTTCCCGCGTCTAATTTCCAATTTCCAATTATTATTCGTATCTTTGTCGCGCAATGAAGATATTCGGCATAGGAATGAATTATGCGGCACACAATAAAGAGCTGCAAAATTCGTTATTAAATATAGAAGCCCCTGTGGTCTTCACGAAGGCGGACTCTGCGCTGCTCTCGGGCGGCAAGCCGTTCTTCATCCCTGCCTACACGAAGCGCTGCGACTACGAGACGGAGCTTTGTGTACGCATTAACCATTTGGGCAGGAGCATCCCCGAACGCTTTGCGCACCGCTACTACGACGAGGTGACGGTTGGCATCGACTTCACGGCAAGGGATATGCAGGAGCAGCTACGGCAGAAAGGACTGCCCTGGGACCTCTGCAAAGGCTTCGACGGAAGTGCCGCCATCGGCAAATGGATGCCACTCTCCCACTACGGGAAAGACATTCAGGACCTGCACTTCCACCTGCTCCTGGGCGGCGAGAAGGTGCAAGAAGGCCACACGGCCGACATGCTCTTCGGAGTCGATAAACTGGTGAGCTTCATCAGCCAGTTCTTCACGCTCAAGACGGGCGACATCATCTTTACGGGAACGCCAGTCGGAGTCGGCCCAGTCAACGTGGAAGACCATCTGGAGGGTTACCTCGAAGGAGAAAAAGTGTTGGAATTTAACGTGAAATAAGGACCCCTACTCCCCCTGGGGGAACAAATATCAACTCGTATGAAACGAATTTATACTATATGCCTGATGCTTATTGCTTTGACACAAGGCATCATCGCTCAACAGGAGTTGACGTTCACCAGCCTCGACTGGAACGAAATGAAGATTGACTCCGTGCTACCCGTATATACTGAAGTCGTGCCACTCGAGACAGACTACAGGACACACACCTACACCGTCTCCCTGCTCTACCCAGAGTATGCTGCACTCAGCTCGAAGGAGGCAGAAGTGGCTGCACGTTTCGACAGCCTCCTGAGCGAGACGATTGATGTAGAAACGTTCGTCGGCATCGAACGCGGCAAAGGATTGCTCGACATCTCGTTCATCCCCATCCGTCGCCAAGGCTCGAAGTACGAGAAACTCATCAGCGCACAGATTGTCATCAACGCCAACAGAAGCGGCAGGCTCAATGCTCCCAGGCAGGGAGCCGGCAGCGAAGGACGCTACGCCGCAAACTCCAAGCTGGCAAGCGGCAAATGGGTGAAGGTAAGCATCAAAGAGGATGGTCTCTATCAGTTCTCGCGCGCCACACTCAAGAAGATGGGCTTCAACACTCCCGAGAATGTGCACCTATACGGCTACGGCGGTCACTTGCTGCCCGAACTCATACGTCAGGGAACACACTTTGACGACATGGCCGAAGTGCCTCTCTACTATAACAGTCAGACTGACAGCTGGGTGTTCTGGGGCAATGGCCTCGTGCATTGGGACGGCGACACACGCGTCAGCAACACCTATGCCCGCAACGCCTATTACTTCCTGACACAAGAAGATGCGCCCTCCAAAATGGAGACGCTCTCCTTCGACCCCGCTCTTCCTCGCCAGACCTACAACACAGGAAGGGCACACACCCTCTACGAGAAAGACGAAGTGTCATGGTTTACAGGTGGACGGCACCTCTTTGACGGAGAAAACTATATCAACAACACCTCACACAACTATGCCCTCAATGCAATTGACCCTGCAGGAGGCGGCAAACTTACTGTAGTCTTTACGGGTTCTGACGGTTTGACAAACAAAGTCAATGTCACCGCAAACGGAACTGAACTTGGCACCATGAGTGTAACACCTCCAGGCGACTACACTTATGCAACGTCTGCTACACGCACATTCGACCTGGCAACTCTAAACACTCCAGCAAAACTCAACATCAACCTGCGCTCAGATGCTGGCAAGAACGCTCGCTTGGACTATCTTGCTTACAGCTACGACCGCAAGCTCAACACTGGGACCAAAGGTTACGTCGACTTCCTATACTCTGGAACAGATGCTGCCAGATTCAGCATCACAGGCACAAACGTAAAGGTCATCCGTACAGGCAGTGTGAACAAGAAAGACGCTTTGGTTCCTGGCACTCAGGAAGGCAACACATACACCATCAACGTCGATAACGGCGGAGACCATTATGTAGCATTCAACTCTGCAATCTCATTCCCAGAGCCTACCATCGTAGGGAACATCGAAAACCAAAACCTGCACAGCCTTTCTGCTATCGACATGGTCATCATCGTGCCTGCCAGCGGCAAGCTGCTTTCCGAAGCACAACGCCTTGCAGATGCACACACCCAATACGATGGCCTGCGAGTGGCCGTTGTTCGTGCCGACCAGGTTTATAACGAGTTCTCCAGCGGCACACCTGACCCCACAGCCTATCGTCTCCTCATGAAGATGCTTTACGACAAGGCAGCCAACGAGAACGATGCTCCACGATACCTCCTGCTCTTCGGCGACTGCGCCTGGGACAACCGCATGATCTCCACAACCTGGCGAAACTTTTCCCCCGACGACTTCCTGCTCTGCTACGAGAGCGAAAACAGCTTCAGCGACACCAAGAGCTACGTCATGGAGGATTACTTCGGATTGCTCGACGATGGCGAAGGTTACAACCCCATCCGCGAGAAGAGTGATTTGGGCATCGGGCGCTTCCCTGTCATACAACTCTCTGAGGCTAAGGCTATGACGGATAAATGTATCGCATTCCTTAGCAACCAGAATGCCGGCCCATGGAAAAACCTCGTTTACATGATGGGCGATGATGGAGACGAGAACTCACACATGCGCTATGCCAACAATGTAGCAGAGAATATCATCTCCAGGTTCCCCGCTATGGAAGTGCACAAAATCATGTGGGATTCATACACACGAGTCAGTTCCGCAAACAGCAACACCTATCCGGAAGTCGTGCAACAAATCAAGAAACAAATGAGCGAAGGAGCCCTGGTGATGAACTACACAGGTCATGCCGGCCCAACTACATTCAGCCATGAGTATGTACTCATTCGCGAGGACTTCGAGACAATCAAGAGCACAAAGCTGCCACTTTGGGTGACATGTGCCTGCGACGTCATGCCCTTCGATACGAACAAAGACAATATAGGCGAATACGCCGTACTCAACCCAAACGGTGGTGCCCTGGCCTTCTACGGAACAACACGTACGGTTTATGCAAGCCAAAACTATAATATGAACCGTTACCTCATGCAGTACCTCTTTGCCCAAAGCACCCGTGCTAACAAGGAGCGTAACCGCATAGGCGATGCAATCCGTCTGGCCAAGAACAGCATCATCAGCGACGGCAGGGAGGCAGGCTACCTGGAGAACAAACTGCAGTATGCTCTCCTTGGCGACCCTGCTCTCACTTTGGGCAACCCTGTTCAGAAGATTGTTGTGGACAAGATTAACGACAAGGAAGTCAACGGCATTCCCATTCCCCTCAAGGCTGGCGAGCGCGTCAAGCTCTCCGGACATGTGGAACAAGCTGACGGAACAACCATGACAACCTTCAACGGCATCCTCAACACCCGTCTCTTCGACAACAAAGAGACAATCGTATGCCACAACAACGCTGGAGCCTCCGAGGCCTTTACATTCACCGACCGCAACGCCATTCTGTATGAGTCGCAGGACAGCATCCGAGCCGGACTGTTTAGCGAAGAGTTCTTAATCCCCATCGACATCAACTTCAGCAACGAAGCTGGCCGACTTGTCTTCTATGCCATCAACGATGAAGGAAACATCGAAGCCAATGGTTACAACGAAGACATCCCTCTTGGCGGCATCGTAGATAATACAGACTTCGACAAGGACGGCCCGCAAATCTTTGCATACCTCAACGACGAGGACTTCCAGAATGGAGGCACAGTCAATGCCACACCACTCTTCGTGGCACAACTCAATGATGTCAGCGGCATCAGCTCCAGCGGTAACGGCATCGGACATGATCTCTCGCTTTGTATCGACGGCCGAAGCGACCTGACGTATAACATTAATGAATATTATTCGCACGAGTTTGGCGACTTCACGAAAGGCACTGTCGCATTCAGCATTCCTGCACTGCCGAACGGCTCCCACAGCCTAACCTTCCGTGCATGGGACGTATTGAACAATACAAGCCAGACAAGCCTTGACTTTGTCGTTGATGAAGCCATACCGACCAACATCATTAGCCTTATGGCAAGTCAGAACCCTGCTATAACAAGCACGAACTTCATGGTAAGTTATGATTTGCCTGGCAGCAACTGCGACTTCGTCATCGAGGTCTTCGACTTTGCAGGCCGTCGCATTTGGATGCACGAAGAAAGCGCGATAGAAGCCAGTGGCATCCACACTGTCACATGGAACTTGACCAATGGTGCAGGTGGCAAAGTTGATACTGGAATCTATCTTTATCGCTGCCGAGTGAGGTGCGGACAGAGCAAATGGACCTCAAAGACACAAAAAATCATGGTTCGGAACAATAAATGAGCCCTCTACTCAGTTATTATAGAGTATGAAAGCACATAGAATCATCCGCATCGTGTTGCTGCTCGCCATATGCAGCACACAAACAGTCCTTGCGCAGGACAAGCAGAATATGTTCAATCCCATACATACTGCCGTTACGTCGCTGAACATTGCTCCAGACGCACGTGCAGGTGCTATGGGCGATATGGGTGCCGCCACAGAAGCCGACATCTATTCGCAGTATTGGAACCCTGCCAAATATCCATTTAATGTTGCCCGAGCAGGTGTAGGCGTCAGCTACACTCCCTGGCTGCGCAAGTTGGTCAACGACATCAACCTCGCCAACCTGACTGGCTTCTATCGTATTGGCAACTACAGCGCCGTACATGCCTCTCTGCGCTATTTCAGCCTTGGTGAAGTATTTATAGATGGTATGGACGACATGACCATCAAACCTTATGAGATGGCGATTGATGCCGGCTATAGCCGTATGCTCAGCGAGAAGTTCTCTATGGCCGTAAATCTGCGCTTCATCCTCTCCGACATCAAATACAATTATCAAGACGATAGCAGGCCAGGCAAAGCCTTTGCTGCCGACATCGCCCTCTACCGCTTGGGCTACTTCATGGCAGGCAATCGCGAATGCAGCTTCGGCTGGGGTATCAACATCAGCAACATTGGTTCGAAGATTTCATATGGTGGCAGCGAATACTCTGAATTCATTCCTACCAATCTGCGTATCGGTTGCAACATGACAATCCCATTCAACGAGTACAACAAGTTCAGCTTTGGCATTGACATGAACAAGCTCCTCGTGCCAACTCATCCAATGAGAGGCGAGGACGAAACTGATGTGGACTTTGACGAGCGCGAACGAAGGGATTACTATGAAGTATCGTCCATAGCCGGTATCTTCAAGAGCTTCGGCGATGCTCCTGGCGGTTTCAAGGAAGAGATGCAGGAGATTCAATGGAGTTTCGGTGCTGAATACACATACAACGACCGCTTCATGCTTCGTGCCGGCTATCACCACGAGGCAGAGAACAAAGGTAACCGTAAGTATTTCACCGTCGGCGCAGGCTTCCACATGAGTGTCTTCACTATCGATGCCTCCTATGTCTTCTCTACTGCACAAAGCAATCCTCTTGACCAGACCATGCGCTTCTCGCTTGGCTTTGACCTTGATGGCATGCGCGACCTCTTCGGGAAGATGAGAAGAAGATAAAAAGCCCCTCTCCTAACCTCCCCCAAAGGGGAGGAACTTCAATGGTCAATATTCAATGTTCAATAAAATAAGGGTCGGTTTTGGTTTCGACGTCCATCAACTTGTGGAGGGACGTGAGTTGTGGCTGGGTGGCATACGCTTCGAGCACTCGAAGGGACTACTTGGGCATAGCGATGCCGACGTGCTTATCCATGCTATTTGCGATGCTTTGCTGGGTGCCGCCAACATGCGCGACATCGGTTATCACTTCCCCGACAATAGCGACGAGTTCCACAACATCGACAGCAAGATTCTCCTTCGCAAGACGATTGACCTCATCGCCACTAAAGGTTATACTGTTGGCAATATCGATGCGACGGTTTGTGCCGAGCAGCCCAAGCTGAAAGCACACATCCCCGAGATGCAGCAATGCCTTGCCGATGTGATGGGCATTGACGTGGACGACGTTTCCATCAAGGCTACGACTACAGAGAAGTTAGGCTTCACCGGTCGCGAAGAGGGCATCTCTGCTTATGCAACAGTCCTCATTGAGAAATAGCCCTTTCCCATGAAAGAGCGCATCGAGTACATAGACCTTGCAAAAGGCATCTGCATCTTTCTGGTAGTACTGGATCATATATCTGTCGGAAAGTACTTCTCGGGCGGGGACTATCCCATGAACGACATCTTCATGCAGACGAGGATGCCGCTTTATTTTATCCTCTCGGGCTTATTCTTCAAGGACTACGATGGTGGAATCCGCGAGTTCCTGCTGCGCAAGACGAACCGCATCCTTGTTCCTTACCTCTTCTTCATGATTGTATATCAGGCATTGGCAAAGTTGATGTCCGCCCTCACAAGCATAGACACGACCGCGGCCAACATTACAGGCATCTGGGCGCCACTGTGGTTCCTGCTTTGTTTGTTTTGGATGAACGCCATCTTCGCCACGTTATATTATATCATCAAACGTTTCATTCCGAGAGGCTTGACGGCAGACGTGGCACTGGGCGGCTGCGTGCTTGCCATCGGCATTGCGGGCTACTACGCCGGCAACTTGCCGATGAACATCGGGACTGCAATGACAAGTCTGCCCTTCCTGTGGATAGGATACCTCCTGAACAGAAGACTAAGGTTCTTCCAACTGAGCATCAAGTGGCAATGGGCGCTGCTCCTTGGCATTGGTCTGATTGCTGTGCTTCACTACACATACATGGGCGAGAACTTCTTCTACCTCAATACATACAGTTCGCCATTGCTACTGGTTTACCTTGCAGGCCTGCTGGGAACGCTTGGCATATTGCTGCTGAGTCGTGTCATCAAGTGGCTGCCCATCATTTCCTACATCGGGCGCTACTCCATCATTGTGCTTTGCACCCACATGGCTGCTATGAAAGTCGTCCTCGCCCTGCTCCGCCTTTTGCCCGAGGATAGCGGAGCATCCTGGTGGTCAACGCTTTGGCAGAACAATGCCGTGCAGAGCTGGACAGTCCTGGCGCTCACGATAACAGGCTGCATGTTCTGTTGCTGGCTCCTTCACAACTACCTTCCTTGGTTCACGGCACAGAAAGACTTGATAAGCGTCACACGTAAGGATGACAAACGCCCTATAGAAGAATGACAAACGCATGCTGCAGAGAATAGCACCACTGGCCACTGCAGCATGCGTTTGCTTTTTAACACTTAATGAAGACCTCGTCGCCTACTTTATCAGAACTTTCTTACCGCCTTTAACGACGATGCCCTTGTAGTCTTTTCTCACGCGTTGGCCAGCGAGGTTATAGGTTGCGCCATCCTCTTTCGAAGCGGAAACGAGGCTGATGCCATCGGGATCTATGCCAGGAGTGAACGTCACCTTATAGTTGTTGTCATAGCCATAGTCGCTGATACCATTGGCATATTTGTATTTGTTGCCATTCGCGTCGCCTCCGTCGGCAAAGAATTCGAGGGTCTTTGCCACGTTCTGATTGAGCCATTCGCTCGCGACGCACTCTCTTCCTTCACCCCAGTCGAGCACCCAACGACCGCCGCCTTGGTTCTCCATGGGAATCCAATCCCATGCCGTATCATCGTGCTGCCAGCCATCAGCCGCGTCGTAGATGGTCGAGCAGAAGCCCATGTAGATCAACGATTCACTCGTTTCGACCTCAACACGCATGACCTTAATGGAGGAAACCAGTCCCTCGATAGCATGAATCTCCCAGCCCTCGGACGGGAACGACTGGGTGAAGACTTCTCCATCGCAGTTGATGGTGAGCGCCATGCTGCGGATACCTTCCGTCTGCACGCTGCCGTCATCGAAGGTGAAGCGGAACTTACAATCTTCCTTGTCCTTACCAAAGACATAGTATTCCCCGTCAACAACGACCTGATAATACACCTCGAGAACATAGTTCCGACCCTGTATCAGGCCACTTGTCACGTCAACTCCTATGCCGTTGGCTTCACAATACATGATGTTACTGCCCATATTGAGGATTTGCTGTGCGTCAACCCTGTTCCAGCCACCTTCCGTCTCCTGTCCTTCTTCATAGACTCTGTATTGAAGACTCACGTCGTTTGTCTTCACGCCATCAGCCGTCTTGAACCAGAGAGCGAACTGTTCGATGGTAAGCGAGCTGAGTTGTCCTGGCTGGTCGCTGGGGTCTCTGTTCCCTTCTTTGTCATAAGCATAGCCATACCACCCGTTATTGGAGGCAAGACTCAGTTCGGCGGTTCTTCCTTCTTGGAATTGAATTTTATCACTCGACCCTTCGCCTGTGGAGAAAGTCACTTTGTAGTGTGCTCCGCCATTGTCGTAGAAGAACTGAGTGCCCGAGCCGTTATAGGCTTGGACATAGAACTCGAAGGTCTTCGACTTGTTCTCGTTCAGCCAATCCGACTCGATGAGGTCGATGCCTTCGCCCATATCGAGTTCCCACTTGCCGTTTCCCTTGTTCTCAAGAGGCATGGAGCGCCACTCGTTGCTGCCAGATGGGCCACCCTGCGAGGTGTTGTAGATCGTGCCTTGTAACATGACAGCCTGCATCGAGCCCGCTGTCTGAACTTCCACCTTGCTGATGATTAACGAAGTCGTTTGCCCGCCAAGTACGAGTTCTTCCCAGCCCGAAGAAGGGAATTCCTGCGTAAGGGCTGGTCCTCCATTATGGCTGATAGTCAGTTTCATGCTGTTGATGCCGATGTCTCCACCGCCTCCGATGGTAAAGTTGACCTTATAATCTTTACCACCATTATTGTAAAAGACGTCATTTCCTGAGCCGTCTTGTCCTTTTACATAGAACTGGAAGGTCTTCGACTTGTAGTTGCTGAGCCATTCCTCCTCTATGATTTCGTATCCTTCTTTACCGAATTCGAGCATCCAATAACCGCTGCCTGACGGATTTAACGGCATTGCACGCCATTCATTGCTGCCAGAGGGACCGCCGTTCTCCGTGTCGTACATCGTGCCGAACACTTCCACGCTTCTTATTCCGTCTGAGGTCCAGACCTCAGCCTTCATTATCTTCAGGGACGTTGTCTGCCCTTCTAAGTTCAACGGAGTTACATTTTCGTGGTCGAAATACATTTCGAAAGGCTCGCCGCCATTGTGGCTGAGTGTCAGTCTCACGCTGTAAATCTCCTCTTGCGACGTGTTTTCCGTGAGGAAGAAGCGGAACTTGCTGCCTTCCTTATTCTTGCCCAAGAAGAAGTACTCCCCGTCAACTACGACCTGATAATTGACCTCGAGGACATAGTCCTTGTTGGGTTCCAGGCCGTTTGTCACGTCAAGTCCCATCATGTCGGTATAGCAGAACATCTGGTTATCACCCTGATGGTCGAGATGAGTAGCACCTATTCCATTCCAGCCGCCTTCCGGTTCTTGTCCCTCTTCATAGACTCTGTACTGAAGACTCACGTCGTTCGTGCTCACGCCCTCGTTATAGCGGAACCAAAGAGCGAACTGATCGATGGCGAGCGAACTGATTTGTCCCAGTTGATCCTCAGGTGTGCGACTTCCATCACCGTTAAAAGAGTAGCTCCGACCCTCGCCACCAACGTTCAGAAACAAGTCTGCAGTAGATTCTTCGAGGAACTGAATCTTATTAATTAAGGTGCCACCTGAGCCGGTAGAGAACGTTACCTTGTAGTCCTCACCACCATTATTGTAGAAGACATCATTGCCGGAATTGTCCTTGCCTTGTATATAAAACTCGAAAGTCTTGAACTTATTATCCCAACTACCGTCAACGAGATCTCTTCCACCAGGTATATCAATCATCCAGTTGCCATCTCCCACATCCACGAAACCTACTTCTTGCCACTCTGCATCGCTTTCCGGACCTCCGTTTGCAGTCTTATACATCGTGGCTTTAAACTTCATATCTGTAAAGGTTCCCGATGTCGTAACCTCTGCTTTATGGATTTTCAACGATGTGATATACCCGCCTAAAAGAAGCTCATCAAAACCTGAAGCAGGAATCATCTCTGTAAAAGTCTCCCCGCCATTCATACTGAGAGTGAGCCTCAAACTCGTGATTTCAGCGGCTTTTGCACTCCAAACAAATGCGAGCAACGCCATTAAAAGGGTAAAAATCTTTGTCTTCATATGCTTTTATATTTGGTTAAATTCATACATATTCCCGCGACAAAGATACGAAGAAAATCATAACATCCAACTTTTTATTTAGGAAAAAAAACAAAAACTCCGTGCTTTTTCATTTGACTTGGCACGGGACAATAAAAAACAAAGCGTGCCGAGTCTTTCAACTAAGCACGTTAAGTTGATCAATTAAGCACGTTAACTTTGCAAAGTTAACACGTTAAGTTTGCAAAGATGGCACGTTAAGTTTTGCATCTTAACGTGCCATCTTTGCAATTGAGGCTCGCCGTCTGAAAATCAGCGGCTTAGGAAACGAGCTTTCCTTACTTGATGTTCGGCTCTTCGAGGCCCAGTCCCTTCTTCTTATCGACCATCTTCAGGACGAAACCAAGCAGGAGTGCTGCTACGCCGAGGCTGGCCAACATTACCAGCGGGGCTGTGTAGTTGAACTGAGTCGGGTCGGTAACGCCAGGATTTGTCTTGTCCAAAACCTTGCCGATAAGCAGGGGGAAGAGCCAAAGACCTATGTTCTGAATCCAGAAGATGAGTGCATAAGCGGAACCTATAACCTTGGCATCCACCAGTTTAGGAACGCTTGGCCACAAACTTGCAGGCACCAGAGAGAACGAGGAGCCCAGCACAAGAATGGTGATGTAGGCAATCGCGATGCCTCCGATGGCTGAGCCCTTGAACAAAGGCAACACGAAGGCAAAGGTCAGATGGCAGAAGATGAGGAGCAACGAGCCCAGAATCAGCATCGTGGCTGCCTTGCCTTTGTGGTCAACATAACTGCCCAAGATAGGCGTGATGAGCACGGCCAGGAGTGGGAACACCGCGAAGATGCTCTCAGCAGACTGCCTCATGTAACCCATATAGCAATAGGTGACGAGGGCGAGGATGCTGACGCAAAGCAAGCCGTACTTAGCTCCAAACTTCTTCTGGAAGTTGCTTGCGAAGCCAGTTGCCGCAACAAAGAGCATGATGAGGTACTGAACGATGGTCACATCGGGCTTTGCCCAGAACGAATTAGCATCGGGTGCTACGAGTGTGAGGTTGCACTGCAGCATGTTCACGGCGTACTTCTGGAAGGGGAAGATTGCGCTGTAGTAGAGCACACAAAGCAGAGCGACAAGCCAGAAGCCACTCGAAGTGAGGATTTGTCCCAAGTCGCTTATCTTGAAGGGGTCGTCCTTCTCCTCTGCCTCACCAGTCTGCGCGTCGAGTTTCCTGTCCATAAAGAAGTAAACGATGCTCATGATGAGGGCAATGCACATCAGCACTACGCCAAAAGCAACCGAGCGAGAAACGCTGACTTGACCGCCCAAACGAGCGAAGAAGGGCGAGAAAATCATGCAAGTTGCCACGCCAAGACGGGCCAGAGCCATCTCCGAACCCATTGCCAAAGCCATTTCTCTGCCCTTGAACCACTTGACGATACCGCGACTGACGGTAATACCGGCCATCTCCACACCACAACCAAATATCATGAAACCGCAGGCAGCAAACTTAGCGGAGGCTGGCATTCCATCATAGAAAGGCGATACTCCAAGTTCATCAAACACGGGAATGTAGTTCAGATGGCTGTTGAACCAAGCTTCCAAGCCACTTCCCATGAAAGATTCATCCACGGCGTACCACTTGATGCAAGCGCCTATGAGCATCACAACGGCAGAAAGAACCATCGTGAAACGCACGCCCATCTTGTCGAGAATGATGCCCGCGAAGATGAGGAAGAAAGCAAAAACGTTTAGGAACACCTCGGAGCCTTGCATCGTTCCGAAGGCCGTGCTGTCCCATCCACGAGTCTCCTGCATCAAATCCTTAATGGGAGAAAGGATGTCCATGAAGATGTAACTGCAAAACATGGCAAGTGCCAAGAGCAGAAGAGCCGTCCAGCGCATGCCGGCGCTGTCGCGTAAAGTCTTTTGAATTGCTTGTGTCATTTGTTGTCGTTATTACGTTATTTCGTTATATCGTTATTTCGAGAGACTATTTCAGCCACTTGTCGAGCCATGCGAAGTAAGTCCGCTGCCACAAGATTCCGTTCTGTGGTTTGAGCACCCAATGGTTCTCATCGGGGAAGATGAGCAGTTGGGCTTCGATGCCTCGCATGCGAGCAGCGTTGAAGGCACTCATGCCTTGAGTGGCGTTGATGCGGTAATCCTTCTCGCCATGTATGCAGAGGATGGGCGTGTCCCATTTGTCGACGAAGCGATGCGGGCTGTTTTCGTAGGTCTTTCGGGCGCGTTCTGTCTGGTCTTTGTTCCAATAAGCGTCGTCGTACTCCCAGTTGGAGAACCAGTTCTCCTCTGTCTCGGTGTACATCGCCTCGAGGTTAAATGCTCCGTCATGTGCGATGAAGCACTTGAAGCGGCCTTCGTGATGACCTGCCAGATAGTAAACCGAGAAGCCGCCAAACGAGGCTCCGACAGCTCCGAGGCGGTCCTTATCAACGTACGGAAGGTTCTCCACGGCATCGTCTATCGCGGAAAGATAGTCCTTCATGCACTGTCCGGTCCAGTCTCCGCTGATTTCCTCGAGCCATTCCTGCCCGAAGCCCGGCACACCGCGACGGTTCGGAGCAATCACGACATAACCCTGCGATGCCATTATCATAAAGTTCCAACGGTAGCTCCAGAACTGACTGACGGCACTCTGAGGACCGCCTTCGCAGAAGAGCAGCGTAGGATATTTCTTCGCGGCATCAAAGTGAGGAGGCAAGATAACCCAGGTCAGCATCTCCTTTCCGTCGGTGGTCTTCACCCAGCGCTGTTCGATGCTGGGCTTCGCAAGCTGGTCAAGGATGTCCTTATTCACTTCGGTCAACTGCTTTATCTGTGTGTCGGCAATCGTGTCGCCAGGGTTAACGACATAGAGGTCAGCAGGTTCCGTGATGCTGTGACGCTCTGCAAGAATCTGCTTGTCGTTGAGCATCTGCACGGAACCAAAGTCGGCCCAGTCGTTGGAAAGTTGCTTGACTTCGCCCTTGAGGTTCGTCTTGTAGAGGTTTTCCGTGGCGTGCCAAACCGCTATATAATATAATGTATAGGAATCAGGTGCCCAGCAGAAGTCATCGACGCTGGAGTCGAGGCTCTCGGTAACGTAGGTCTTGATGCCTTCCTTCAGGTCGTAGATGCAAAGGCGCTGGCGGTCGCTCTCGTAGCCGTCGCGCTCCATCGAGAGCCATGCCACGTAGCGTCCGTCGGGAGAGAACTTCGGATTGAGGTCGTAGCCGACGTTCTCATCCTTGTGCTTAACGTTGATTTCCTGATCTTTCAGTGTCTTGGAGGGATTCAACTGCTTTCCATCGCCATGATAAGCCATCTCATTGCAGCCAAGTATACCAAACTCTCTGAACTGCTTACACAGGTTCTTTGTGTGCTCAATAGAGTTGAGGTCGCGAGCTTCAACGTCATAAAGGAAGATGTCGCTGTCGGTCGAGATGCTATATTCCAAGCCAGTCTTGCAGCGGCAGGTAAAGGCGATGAACTTCGAGTCAGGGCTCCAAGCCAATTGTTCAATACCGCCGAAGGGCTCCATGGGGCACTCGAAGGGCTCGCCATCGAGGATGTCGAACTCCTCACCCGTTTCGAAATCGATGACGAAGGGGTGCTGGATGCTCTCCACATAGTGGTCCCAATGGCGATACATCAAGTCGTTCACAACGCGACCGGTAGCTTTGGGAAGGTCTTCAGGATTCTTCTGGATGATTTCATTGAAGTCGATGCTCTTCAGGAGGATGACTTTCTTGCCGTCAGGAGCAAATAGGAAACCTTCGACCTTGCCTTCGGTTTCGCTCATCTGCTTGCGGTTTTTGCCGTTCAAGCCCATCTTCCAGACCTCACCCTCGCGAAGGAAAGCGATGGTTTCGTTGTCCAGCCATTGCACATCGGTCTCGTTCTCGGCATCATTTGTCAGTTGCTTCTGTTCGCTGCCGTCAGCATTCATCATCCAAAGAACCTGGTGGCTCTTGTTCTCCGTCACGCTGTAGTAGCCCATCTGGAAGGCAATGTGCTCTCCGTCGGGCGAGGCTTGATAACCACTGATGCGGCTCATTGCCCAAAGAGCCTCGGGCGTCATGAGGTCGCCATCGAGTTGAATGGTTTGTTTCTCTATGTTAACCTTGTCGTTTTCCTTCTGCGTACCGCAAGACATGAGTAATAATGAAAGAATGAAAAAATGAAAGAATGAATGCTTACTGTGTCTCATCTTTAATCTCTAATCCTTAATCTTTAATCAATTATCTTCGTTTCGCTTGTTCCTGCTGCATCTTCTGCAAAGCCTCGAGGCGTGCTTGCAAGCCCGACACCTTCTTGGGATCGTTCTTGTGCTGCTCGCGATAAGCCTCCAGACCGGCAAGGAGTTTTGCATCATCAGTCTTCATGCGCAGGTACCACATCGTGAGGATATTGAGCAAGCCCGATATGAAGTAGAAGTAACTCAGACCGCTCGAGTAGTTATTGAACCAGAAGAAGAACATCAGAGGCATGAGGTACATCATCCATTGCATCATCTTCATCTGCTGTGCCTGCTCGCCTGTAAACTGGTTTTGCTGCTGGCGCATCGAGATCCAAGTATTGATAAGGTTCGTCGCACTAAAGAGGATACAGAAGAGACTCAAGTGGTTGCCGATAAGCGGAAGGCTCGTTCCCCAACGGATTGGGTCATCGTAAGCACTGAGGTCGCTAGCCCAAAGGAAGCTCTCGCCACGCAAATCGATGGCATTAGGGATGAAGTTGAACATCGCTATCCAGATAGGCATCTGTATGAGCATCGGCAAGCATCCGCCCATAGGACTGACGCCGTACTGACTATAGACCTGCATCATGGCCTGCTGCTTCTGCATAGCCTGGTCGGGATTGGGATATTGCTTGCCCAGTTCGTCGAGCTTTGGCTTGAGGACACGCATCTTGGCACTGCTCAAATAGCTCTTCTTTTGGGTAGGCCAAACAGCCACCTTCACGATGACTGTCATCAAGAAGAGGACGATACCCATCGGCAGGCCCATGGTCTTGAGCCAGTCAAAGACATAAAGAATCGACCAGCGATTGATGAAGCGGAATATCCACCAACCAAGATAAACGAGTTCGTCGAGGTCGGCATCCGAGCCATAAGCCGTCATCTTGCTGTGTGCCTTGAGGATATGGAAGTCGTTCGGGCCAAGGTACATCTGCAGGTGAGTGGGCTCCTTACCTGTCACATCGAACGGAATCTGCGCCTTTGCCTGATATTCCTTCAGGTAGCCTGCGTAATCGTCGTTAGGCATTTGGGAAGAAAGAGCTGCCTTCGTCATAGGCTTATCCGCGATGAGGACGGCGCTGAAGAACTGGTTCTTGAAGGCAATCCACTCGAGAGATTCCTCGGGCTCCTTGCTGTCGTTGCTCGTCTCGCTGAGTTTCTTCACGCCTTTGCCCTGCCTTTTGTAGGTGAGAGAGCTGTAGCGGTTCTCAAAGTCCTTACCCTTCTCCTGCTGCAGAACTGCTGCTTTCCAATCGAGGAGCAGCGCCGTCTCGCCAGGCATAGCTAATCCCTCCAGCCCCTGCGACGTGATGTTCATGTCGAGCATATAGGCATTGGGACGAAGGGTATAGCTGACCTGAAGCTGTTTCCCCTCCTGTTCTGCCACGAAGGTAACGGTGGAGTCGGTCTGCTCGGCGATGTTGAAGACGAGATCTGACAGGCTGAGGTTCTGCTGCTTAAGCGGCAAAGTGAACTTCATCGAAGCATCTTCTTTGCCGAGAATCACGACATCGCCATCCCTGCGACGGCTCTTGTAACCGATTATCTCAGCATCCTCGACCACAGCACCCTTGCTGTTGAGGCCCACCTTCACCTTATTGTTCTGAAGGACAATACGCTGTCCCTCGCCATTACTCTGGGAGAAGAAGAGAACGCTGCTGTCCGGCTGGGCTGGAGTAGCTGCAATCGTTTCGGTTTCAACCTTCTCGGCTTCTGCTTGTTTCTGCTGCTCCACGGCAGCGATACTATCCCTTTGTGCCATAGCTTCCAACTCTTCCTTACTGGGCTGACTGTACCAGCTGAAGCCAATGACTACGAGGGCAATGAGAATAAATCCTGTAACTGTATTTTTATCCATATAGGTTATATATTTTTCTATTTAGGCGTACAAAAGTACAAAAAACTTTAAACTTTAGCCCTTAAACTCTAAACTTTTTCGTATCTTTGCACAAAATTAGAACAAATGAAGCGGCTTACAATACTATTCATTACCTGTTTTATGGTCTTGGGAGCCAGTAGCGCCACCCAGACGAATGCAAAGGAAGAAGAAAAAGCAGACTCTTCTCTGCTTCTGAAGAATTACCTGAAAGCTCTCGAAACACTGGTGAAGGAACGAGACTCGCTGAATACATCAACGGCGGCCTCTGCCCCGAATGCCTACTACTACCAGATTCTTTCACAGCCTGCGCTTTATAGTTCATCGATACATCAAATGTTGGGACAAACCGATTTGAGCAGTTCTGACCAGCAACTGCAGCGTCTCTTTGCCTCCAGAAAGATGTTGTCTTCACTTTATACCGGAGCTCCTCAGCTCGTCAGGCAGACGGAAAGTGACATCACAGGACAGGCTGCCATCCGAGGCGACATAAACGACAGACTGACGGCTGCTGACAAACTGGCCGACAAAGTAGCCGCTGCCTCACTGGTTCCTGAGTTGGACGGACCGGTGGAGGTCATTACCCGTCGCCCTAACTTCTGGAAGTTCTCGGGTACCACCTCGCTGCAATTTGCACAGAACTATATCTCGGACAACTGGTATAAAGGCGGCGAGACCAACTGGATAGGCAATTTCGACCTCACATTGCATGCCAACTACAACGACCAACGCAAGATAACCTGGGAGAACACGCTGGATGCGCAACTGGGTTTCCAAACGACGGAGACCGACGAAAAGCGCACTTTCCGACCGAGCCACAACCTTCTTCGCTACACCGGAAATGCCGGCTACAAGGCTTGGAAGAACTGGTACTACTCTCTTTTGGTCATTCTGCAGACCCAGATTGCACCCAACTATCAGAGAAACACCGATAAGATTACATCGAAGATACTGTCTCCGTTAGAAATTACGATTGCCCCCAATATGAAGTACGAAATAGCATGGGGCAAGAAGAAGCAGTTCACGGGACAACTCAACATTGCCCCCCTTGCCATGAAGATTGTGTATGTCAACGATGACGAACTTGTCACAAACTTCGGCATAGAAGCAGGGAAGCACCAGAAGACGACGTTCGGTCCCAACATCACGCTCAACACGAAGTGGCAGATATGCAAGCAAGTCTCTTGGACAAACCGCATGTACTGGTTCAGCAACTTTGACTACAACATCTGGGAATGGGAGAATAAGATCAACTTCTCCATCACCAAACTCATCACCGCAGACCTTCATCTCTATCCGCGCTTCGATAATAGCAACCCCAAATACCGTTCCGGAGAGAACCACGACGGCACCTACATGATGTTCAAGGAACTGCTAAGTCTGGGCCTGACCTACAATTTCTGAGGCAATTACCCGTTTCGACCATGCTCATCAAATCAGCCGAATACCTTATCAGCAGCGCCCGTGTGGACCAATGTCCGCAGGGAGATTTGCCGGAGTTCGCTTTTATAGGGCGAAGCAATGTAGGCAAGTCCAGCCTCATCAACATGCTGACAGGCAGAGCGGGTCTGGCCAAAACGTCTGCCACACCTGGCAAGACCATCCTCATCAACCACTTCCTAATAAATAAAGAGTGGCATCTTGTCGACCTCCCAGGTTATGGTTACGCCAAGCGGGGACAGCAGCAAAGGGACGAATTGCAACGGATGATAACGGGCTACATCCTGCGTCGCGAGCAGATGATGAACCTCTTTCTTCTTATCGACGCGCGCCACGAACCGCAGCGCATCGACCTGGAATTCATCGAATGGCTCGGCGAAAACGGCATCCCATTCAGCATCGTCTTCACGAAAGCCGACAAGCTCTCGAAGGGAAAGCTTGCTGCAAACATCAAGCATTACCTCGGCGAACTCTCGAAACAATGGGAGGAACTGCCGCCACACTTCATTACAAGCAGCGAGACAAAACAGGGCAGAGAGGAACTCCTTGACTACATCGACGAGATTCTCGGTAATTAGTTTTGTCACAAGTATCGCCGTTTTACTTTCTTTTTGCTATTTTTGCACACGCCTCAAAAGGGTCGAAAACAGCACGAAACACGTCGAATTTGCAAACGCAACACGCCAAGTTTGTCAACTCCCTACGTTAAGTTGGTCAACTTAACACGGGGCGTTTGAATTTTAACTGCGTTGCTTTTACAGAAGAATCACGCTAAAAAGTGTGCAAAAACACGATAAAATGGCCGATTTTGTAAGGCGCAGTTGTCAAATCAGCACTTTCCTATTTTTGAGCCACCTTGTAACATCTTGATTTTCAGCATGGATTCGATTTGAGCGCATTTCTTTGAAAAAATGACCAAAACCATGCCCGAGACCATTTTAAGCGATTCTGGAGCATTCACCCAAAATTGAAGTGTAAGCAAAAGGCCCTATTTCGTGACAATCTGTCAACAGCCGAATTGTCAATACCACTCGACGTTGCTGCTGTAGGAACTCTGCTTCTTCCATCGCAAAGCATCGGTCAGGGTGCCGGCCTTGCAGGCGAAAAGGAAGTTGAAACTGGTGTATGGATAGACAACCATGCTGCAGGACATGGAGAAGCAATGCAGGTCGCGGGCCAAGGAAAGCGTCGTCATACTCAATCTCTTGTAGTTGAAGTCGTAGCCGGACGAGAAGTTGATGTTCCAGCCCTTGGCAATGCCGACATTTCCAGAGAAGTTGAGCGTATGGGTAAACTTGTAGGGATAGCGCATCCGCTTGGGGTTGATTGGCGCAGCAGTATTCTCGCGCATAGAGACACCATAGCTGACGGTCAGGCTCCAAGGCATCTGGAACTTAAGGTAACCATCCTCGTCTATTTCGGTGGATGCATTTTCCGTTTCGGCTTCCCTACCCTTCTTTCGGTCAGGATCGACGTTCTGCATCATAGGATCCACGTCTTCGTCGTCGTATCCATCTTCGTCGTCATCATCAGCAGAACTGCTGGCAAAACGTTTCGAAACCTTGTCCTTCATGCCAAGCAACTTCCTGAACGTCTGGTTATTGAAGGTGTAATGGATGTTCTGACTCATGCCCTGGAAACGTCCGAAGCGTCCCTTACCCCACTCGGTATGGTTGCCGACATAAACATTGCCGTTCTTGTCGAACTCGTAGGCGTAAGTGGCAAAGACAGCATTCATGGAGAAGGTATAAGTCTTCGTCAGTTTAAGACGCAGGTGCATGCTGAGGTCGCTCCACGGCTTCGTCTTTGCAGCCATATTATAACTCATGGACATACCCAGCTCGTCAATAAGACTGATCTTTTTCTCGCCCGTCGAGTCACGGCTGGACCGCACCTTCATTTCAAGGTTATTGGAGATATCCAGCTGGACGCTTCCGCTCATGCCATTAGGAGCAGTACCATAAGCATTACCCGAGAAAGGAGAGTAAGTCACCGTAGAGACATTGCCGTCCTTATCCGTACGGACATACGTGTCGTAGAAGCCCCACATCGGCTTGCTGAAATCAGGAGCATAGTTAAAGCTAACGGAGGGGGAAAGCATGTGTCTGATGGCCTTAATCTTCTTTCCGCCAAACCAAGGCATTGGCGTATAGTAGCCATAGAGCTTCGTGTTGGCCGTTAAGCTCATCGTAAAATTATAGACATTATAGAAGCCATTTACAGTATCTCGCTTCACTGTCCTCTTGTCTTCGTCCCACGACTGCATGACCTTCTTCGAGTACATACGGTCGATGAACGTGAAGTTCGGCGTAATGTTGATATACTTGAATATGGGGAAAGTAGCATTTATGGGTATCTGGTGTCTCATTCCATTACGCCAATCCTTAATCAGACTACTCTTGAAAAGCAAATTCTCCTTGGTATTGATGCTATTGGTGAGTGTTCCACTGTAGCTCACGCCAATCTTCTCGTACCAACGCTCCTTGCCGGCCATCTTCTTTCGCTTGAAAGGATAGAATCGGTTGAGCTGAATCGTAAGGTTCGGCAGGGTAACAGCAAGGCTGCTGTCACGCACCTGCTGCGACAGGTTGAACGTGCTGCTAAGTGTCAGGCCTATATTAGGAAACGACTTGCTGTAGCTGATACTACTCGTCCTGACACTCTGCGTATAGCTCTCCGGATTGTACATGCTGACGAGATTGTTGCGCTCGTAGCTGCTTGTCGAGAAGTTAACACTTGCCGTAAAACTCTGCGTCGGGTTAGCCTTCGGGTCTTGTCGATGCGTCCAGGTTACCTTGAAACTCTTCGAGACAGAATAGTCCGGCATATTCTTCTCGCCGTTTTGTGTGTACTGATAGCTGAGATAGAGGTTTCCACTATAGCGATATCTCTTCTTATAAGTAGATTGTCCCGAGAGAGACCAAGAGCCCTTCGTGTATATGTCTGCCAGGATTTTGGCATCCACATAATCATTGAAGGCAAAATAGTAACCGCCCTCACGCAAATAGAAACCTCGCGTCGTCTCATCTCCATAGCTGGGCATGATGAAGCCACTGCTATACTTATCCCTGAAGGGGAAGAAGCCGTAGGGAATTGCCAGAGGCAAAGGCACGTCGCATACAACAAGATAAGTCGGTCCGAACACCACATCTTTGCCAGGACGCATCTTGGCTCTCGTCATGTTAAGGTAGAAGTGAGGATGCTCGGCATCGCAGGTCGAGTAGAATGCCTTCTTAACATACATCGTGCCGCTGCTATCACGCTTGCCATCCATACTCTTCATGTAGCCTTCTCCCTGTTGGGTATAAACGTTGGAGATGAATGCCTTGCGCGTCTTGAAGTTATAGCTGATGCTATCCGGCTCGTATTCATCCTTACCTTGACGGAAGAGAGGCTTGCCCGTAACGTTGCCCAACGAGTCTGTTCGGCTGGTAGCATGAACAAGGCTGCTGTCAATAGCGATGTTGATAATATCCGCCTCGAGTTCAAGATTCTGGTATTGTACCTTGCTGCCGCCATACAGATGAGCATGGGAGTGAGCGTAATCGAAGGTAATTGAGTCTTCGGCAGAATAGTTGACGGGCATATCGAGGGCATTCTTGCTCTTGCGCGTCGTATCGACAGGTACAGTGTCCTGCGCCGCGGTATCTGGCAAAATGGTATACGAACGCAAGGGTAGGCTGTCTTGCAACAGCGAGTCAACGCCATTCCTCAGGAATGTCATCCTTCCTGCAGGACGGGCTGCCAGTGCTGCCAGAACATAGCATGCCGTCAGTATCGATAATAATCTTGCCTTCAATTGCTATACAATTATTCCAATTTGCAAAGGTAAGACTATTTTCCGACACTTTGTGTCTTTTTCCTTTATTATTATGATTTTTTCACTCAAAGCGGGCCATCCAGGCCTTGAACACGGCAATACCGTCGCTCCCGAACTTCTCCAGACTGCGTATGGCCTGCTCGGGAGTCTTCTCTATATCGAGACGTGTCTTTGAGTAGTACTTGTCGGCATAACAGATGATTTGCTCCTCGATGCTTTCCGGCGTAAAGTCCTGATGCGGCAGGGGCAGGTTCTGACGTTCTATCTCTGCGGCCGTGAGCCCAGTTCCCGTGTGCCGCTCTGCCACTCGGGCATGTAGGGGCAGTCCTTCGGCACGAAGTATCTCTGCTCCAAGAATGCCGTGACGAATGTAGGGCTCTGTTCCATAACAGAAGATGGAAGGTGCATCGACGCGACAGATGCCGATGTCATGGAGCATTGCGGCTTCCCAAAGAAGCGTCTCGTCTGCCTTCAGCTCTGGATGAGCCTTGGCGATTTTCAGGGCTCGTCGAGCCACATCTGTGCTGTGACGAAGCAGGATTTGCTCCAACTGCGTATTGCCTTCGCAATACCTATGTATTAACTCTTCGACCATTTCTTGTCATTTCTTCTGCAAAATTACAAAATAATTATGAATTATGAATTGTGAATTATGAATTTCTTCGTACCTTTGCAACTTGAAAGCAGTAAAGGAGGTAATAAGATGAAGTACGGATTCGACAACGACAAATACATTTCCATTCAGTCGCAGCACATTCAGGAACGCATTGCCCAGTTCTCCGGCAAGCTTTACCTTGAGCTGGGCGGCAAACTCTTCGACGACCATCATGCCAGCAGGGTATTGCCCGGATTCCAACCCGACAGCAAGCTCAGGATGTTCCAGCAGCTGAGTTCCAGTGCTGAGATAGTCATCGTCATCAGCGCCCTCGATATTGAGAAGAACAAGGTCCGTCAGGACTTGGGCATTACCTATGACGAAGACGTGTTGCGCCTGCGGTCGGAGTTCCAGAATCGGGGCTTTATGGTGAACGGTGTGGTCATCACCCATTACAATGGCCAAAGCAGTGCCGCCATCTACCGCCGTCGCCTGGAACACCTCGGAATACGTGCTTATTACCATTATAATATCGAGGGTTATCCCAGCAACGTTGCGCTGATAAATTCCGACGAAGGCTTCGGCAAGAATGATTATGTAGAGACCACGCGTCCGCTGGTCATCGTAACGGCTCCCGGACCTGGCAGCGGCAAGATGGCCGTCTGCTTGAGTCAACTCTATGCCGAGCGCAAAAGAGGCAAGGAAGCCGGTTACGCCAAGTTCGAGACCTTCCCTGTATGGAACCTCCCCCTGAAGCATCCTGTCAACATTGCCTATGAGGCTGCTACGGCCGACCTGGGTGACGTCAACATGATCGACCCCTTCCACATGGATGCCTACAATAAGGTTGCCATCAACTACAACCGTGATGTAGAGATATTCCCTGTCCTCAACACCCTCTTCGAAGGCATCTACGGCACATGCCCCTACAAGTCGCCGACCGACATGGGCGTGAACATGGTGGGATTCTGCATCTGCGATGACGACATCTGCCAGCGAGCAGGCAAGGACGAGGTAATCCGTCGTTACTACACCGCCCTGAACCAGATGGCCGACGGCGCTTGCAACGAGAACGAGGTCAACAAGATTGCCTTGCTGCTCAAGCAGGCCAAAATCAGCACCGACGACCGTCGCGTCACCGTCGAAGCACGTCGTCGTTTGGAGGAGTCCGGTGTTCCATCGTCGGCCATGGAACTCGAGGACGGCACCATCATCACAGCCGCCTCGTCGCCCCTGCTCGGCACAGCATCCTCGCTGCTGCTCAACGTGACCAAGCACCTTGCAGGCATCGACCACGAGCTCAAGCTCATCTCGCAAGACCTCATTGAACCCATCCAACGAACAAAAATAGAGTATTTGGGCGGACACAACCCTCGCCTGCACACCGACGAAGTGCTGGTTGCACTCAGCGTGCTGAGCCGTCAGGACGAGAACTGCCGCAGAGCACTCGCCCAACTGCCCAGCCTGTCAGGACTCCAGGCACATACCACCATCATGCTGGGCGAAGTAGATCGCAAGATATTCAAGAAGCTTGGTGTGGACCTCACTTGCGACCCCGTCAAGAAATATTGAGCACGAATAAACGCCCTATAGGGGCGACTGGGGTCCGGAGTATGCTCCGGAGAAGCCACTGAATGTGGCTTCGGCCCCACAAAGGGGAGCGAGTTTCCACTCGCGACGGAGGAAGAGTTAACGCCCTATAGGGGAATAAGCAACGCCCTATAGAGGAATGACTAATCCCCTATAGGGGAATGACTCTTCCTCTATAGGGGATTTTTATACCCCTTATTTCGGGGCTCACATCAAAGCGTAGTTGTTTAGGCTTTTCAGTACCTGTAGGCGGCGCCTATAGTAGCATAGATGGGATACATCTTGAAGGTAATTGCCTCGAAGTTGCGGTCCCAAATGTCCGTCATACCCCAGTCAAGCAGGCCGAAAACGTTCAGGTGCTTCATGGCTTTCCAGTCGAATGCAATTTCTATGCCGAGGGCTACGGGCTGCATCTTCTCGGGGAAGTTGTCGGGATAGGGTGTGGGGTTCTCTCGCGACATCAGGATCTTGGTGCCAGTCGGCACGTCCTCACGCAAATAGCCAATGCCTTCATCGTTATCGAAGACCTCGCCCGAGAATGTCTGGTGGAAATAGAGACTCAAGTAGGGGCCAGCAGAAACATTCCACCTGGGGCTCATTCGGAACGTGGCAAGCAGAGGGAGCGTCACACCCCACATCTCGGTATTGGTGACATTCGTGCCCGTAAAGTAGCCCTTCGTCACCTCACCCTCCTGCTCGAGCCAGACGTAGTAGTTCTTCACGTCGGCATTCGTATGGAACCCTTCCCAGAAGAAATGTGCTCCGGCACTAATGCCCCAACGCTTCGTAAACATCTTGTAGCCATCAATGCCCAAGCTGACACCGCCTCTCGGGCTGAAGCCGTTCACCTTTCTTATCTCGGCCGGCAAGGGAATCGGCGTGGTTCCACCAATGACATAGCCTACTCGAGCAATGAAGCCTCCGCCTTTCAGGCCTGTAGTAGGGCCCCACTTTTCCCAACGGTCCTCTTGAGCATTAACCGATGCAGAGAGGAAAAAGAGTGTTAATATCGTAAATACAATGTGTTTCATATCTGTTGTCCTTTTATTCGCAGAATAGCTGAATGTTATCAATTAAGAGTTTGCTACCGATGGCTCCCATAAAGTGAGCACCCTGCCAACTGCTTGCAAAGCCAATGATAAGGCTGTAGCCCCTGTTTGCCAGCACCTCGGCATCAATCTCGTCACGATATTCAACAGGAATCGTAAACTCCTGCCACTCACTTGTAACACCATGAATGGGGGCATCGGAAAGTTTGTCCGTGCCATCCTCGTTATAATAGTGAGGCAAACGTCCCAGGGCTACGATGTGAGGGCTGGACAGGACATCATTGCCATCGAGCTGTATCTTGTTGCCCTCAGCATCCTCGTTGCGGTAAAGCACCACATATGCATCAGGTTCATCCCATACGCCCTCCATCGTTTGCCCTGCTTTATTCCAATAATCTTCGGCACGCTCGTAACGCAACCATACACGCATCTGGACAGGTTTGTGCATGAAGGGCGAGCCGAATTGCGTAGCCTTAAGAGCATTCTTAATAGCATTGCTGACGTCGAAAACGCCATTGAACATCGAACCGGAGGCGATACGCATGCCAACCATCTTACCGAAAGGACCTGTATCACATGTCTCAAGTTTAAGGCAGTCACTGCCATCAGGACCTCCGCCAGCAACGGGCGTCGAAGGATATTCCATAGGCTTTGCCGACGACTTGCTTATCTTGAAGCCCGGGTTGCCATTCTTCCAGACGCCATCCGTAAAGACTTCCGGAGCACTCCACATGTAAAACTTGCCCGACGGGTCGAGGTAGTAATCCTCAAAATCAATGGTCAGGTTGCCTTCGCTGGGCGTATCGTGCTCAATCTTAATACTATAGTTGCGGCTCCAAGCCTTGTCTTCCGAAACGACATGGAAGCGGCAAACTCTTTCATCGGAGAAGTCAACTTCAGAACCGTTCTGGAAAGGTACCTCATCGCCATCTTCCAAACGCATGAAGATGGAAGCTCCTTCGGTGACACGAAGCGTAAGGGGAACGCCATGCACATTGGCATAGCTGCGTACTATAAACACGATATCCGTTTCAGACGATATGACAGTCTGCATCGTGTCGTACTCGTGATAGAAAATGTCAGTAGGAGATTCAAAATGAAGCGACACGGCTTCTATGTCGCATTCGGTATTTGCCTGTTCTGCTTTAATGCAAGATAACATCAAAAGAGGAACGGCAACGAGTGCCACAATGGATGTTTTGTTCATGTTCTTTGAGTGCAGTTTACTTAAATTCGGGTGCAAAGGTACAACTTTTTTAGTAAAGAGAACAGTAGTTTACGGTATAAATGTGCATTATTACCACTTTTTGCCCTATTGTTCCACTACCATACGCTTAACGACGATGTCTTCCAAAGGCCGATTGTTCTTATCCGTCTCCACGCCTTGAATAGTCTTGACCACTTCCATCCCCTCAATAACTTCACCAAAGACGGTGTACTGTCCATCGAGATGAGGAGTGCCGCCACGTATGATATAGTCATTGATCATCTGCGGCGACAACCCGATGCCTTTCTCTGCCAACACTGTGTGCACCCTGTCGAGGTCATATTCGGTCTGCTTCTTGCCATAAACAATATAGAACTGGCTGCCGCTGCTTTCCATTTCTGGATTAACATCATCAGGCTCCCTTGCTGCCGCCAATGCACCACGCCAATGGTAAAGGTATGGCAGGTCGAACTCTGCCGGAATGGTATAGCCTGGCCCACCGTTGCCAAGCAACTGGCCCGGTTCTGCATTTCGACTGTCAGGGTCGCCTCCCTGAATCATGAAATCCTTGATACATCGATGGAAGAGTGTGCCATCGTAGAAGCCTTCGCGAGCAAGTCTGAGGAAGTTCTTGCTGTGCAGAGGCGTGTCTTCCGAGAGAGCGACACGTATATTGCCTACACTTGTCTCGATGCGAACGACATGACGCTTCTCTTTCTTCCTGGCATCTGCAGGAAGTGCACCAAAGCAAAGGAAAGCGAGAAGAATGACGAGAGGCTTTTTCCCAAACAAATACAACTGCAGGAAAGGGCTGACACGAAGCAATTGGCTTGCCAACAAGCAGAAAGCTATCACTACAAGCGCCACACTTACAGAAAGCACGATGGACAGTACGAAGTTGGGTTGATTGGCATTCAACCATTCTCCCACTTGCGGCATCTTTGGCAAGAGAAGGAAGTGAAGCAGATAGATGTCGAGTGTACGTGTGCCTATAAAACTGAGGAAACGACCCGTTCTCTTCCCTTCGTCGAACCATGTTTTATAATGTCTGAAGAACATTACCGCGAGCAACAAAAGGCTGTACATCGCTGTGGTTCGAGGCAGGTTGACCCAAACTTTTCTGAGTGTATGCAGTTGGAAGAACTCGGCACAGCAGACGACAGCCAATGTTACAACCAGCGGGAAGAACCATGAAGTGTCGAACAACTGTTCTACCCTACTCCAATAACGTCGGACAATGTTGCCAAGCAGGAAGAACTGCATGTATCGAATGGTCTGCACAAGACTGGAATAAGTAAAGAACATGTCTTTGTGATAGGTAAAGGTCTTAGGCATGTAGAGCGTCTCGTAAGCAAAGACACTACCTGCCCATCCAACAAACAAGAGTGTCGGAGCCAGCCAATCGTTCTTGCCTATGAGTCTTTGCAGAAGGTTCCCGACATAACAACAGACATAATATATAATGAACATCTGCAGCAAAACCCAAGTGAACCAGTAGCCTCCTTTAGTCGGACTTGCCATCAGAAGCATGAAGTTATCCCCAAAGTCACCTTTCTTCCTGAATACCACGAACAGGCAAAGGAACACCAGAGTTGGGATGACCTGCACTTTAAACTTCTTCCAGGTGAGCTTTAAGGCATTGGGGATGGTCCACGAGAACGTGGCTTTATAAGCAAGGAAGCCGCTCACGAAGAAGAACAAAGGCATCCGCATTAATACCAGGAAAGGAAGTGCTGCGCTTGTCTTCTCGTTTTCGTGGAAAGCAAACTGTGCCACATGATAGGCCACCACCAGTATCATCGTAAAGCCTCGCAAGGCATCCAGCCAAGAGAGACGCTTATTCTGTTCGTTGTTCATAGTTCATAATTAAGGTTGATACTTCCTTTCCGCATTGCTTCACATTATAGTATTGTTCTGCCAGGGCACGTCCTCTTTGCCCCATCGCCTTTGCTTCCTCTGGATGATTGGCTATGTACTGCAACTTTTCCACCCAGCCCTCTACATCTTTTGGCTCAAGCCAGAAGCCACAACCTTCTGCCTCTATATTCATCGGCATTTGCGGGTTGCGGGTACAAAGGATGGGAAGCCCCAAAGCAAGAGCCTCCACGACGGTCGTCAAGCCGACTGTATAGTTGCTCTCCTGACAGCAGATGCAGACACATTGGCTTTGCGCGACCATCAAGGCGATTTCGTGAGGGATGAGACGACTGCCGTAATGTATCTCTATATTCTCTTGGGGATGAAGACTCTCGAAATAAGCCTGTCGTATCTTTTGGACATAAAGTGTTAGCGGCAAACCGGTCTTGTGGAAGGCTTCAAGCAGCGTCTCGTAGTCCCTCAACTCTTTCCCTGTTGAGATGAAGCGGCTGGGATGCTTGCCGTCTGGCTTCAAACTATCATAATAGTCAAGGTCAGCCCCCCAATGCACCATGCTCATTCGGCTTGGGTCGGCTTTCTTCGACAGGAGACTGTCTTGCATAAGTTTCTCGGAGAAGAAGATCATGTGATCCATTCCACGATAGAACAGGCGAGCAAATGCCTCGCGAAATGGGCTCTTTGCCTTGACGATTGGCTGGTGATGCCACACGACAATAGGGTGACGATAAAGTCCCAAAGCCCGAAGCAGAATGATGGGTTCGATGCCAAATGCATGCGTGGCATAAAGAACATCGTATCGTTTGCGACAAGTAAGCACTTTCAAAGTTGCGACTATCATGTCTCGAAGCCGCTTGTAAGTGTGTATCTGATGATGCCACACCACATCTATTCCGTAGTCCTTCAACTGCAAGGCTCCATAAAGGAAGTGCGAGGAGAAGACACCTTCCTTCCATTCACGAACGATTCGCTCTGTGTCTTGTGTATGATAGAAATATACTGTCATTTCATTTCTTCCACCTTCCACTCAGCCAAGGCACACGTTCCACGAAAGGAACGGCAACGAAGCATAGGGTAAAGGAGAGTATCAGGATGATGATAAGGGCAGGAATGCTTTTGTTTATGCTGTGGCCAAGCAGTCTGCTGACGTGAACATAACTCAGCATTATAGGGTAATGCATGACGAAGAAGACCATGCTGTGCTCGCCGATGAAGTTAATCACAGGCACTCGAGGCGTTGGCAATGAGAGTAGGACACCTGAGATGCCCAACAGAGAGAGGAGCATGATGAGGAGCACATTCCAGAAGGAACCTATCCAGAGATTCGTCTTCATTTCGTACTCGCCATGTAGGTAGATGTTGGCAAAGACGAAGCCTATGAAGAGTAAAATGCTGATAAAGAGGATCCAACGCTTTGTCAACTTATCAAGGATATGGTGCCACACCTTTCCCAAGTAGAAGAAGAAAGTGCCGCAGAAGACATTACTTAAGTAGAACCACAAAGGGTTCCCATGCAAGAAGAGCCAGTAACCGATGGCTGGAAAGAGCAGCACAAGCCAATGCAAGTAACGCACTCTCTCGATGAAATGCATCAGGACATAGGTCGTGAAGAAGGAAAGCAGGAACCAAAGCGGACTGTTACCAAAGGTAAGACCGCCTATTTGCCAACGGAATTTGCTCAACACAGCAACTGCTTTGGCTGGTCCTTCCGGGTAGAGACAAAACCAGCAGAACGTCATAACTCCTCCTATGATGCCCCACGAAAGGTAAGGCGCGAAGAGACGACGAATGCGGTCTCGCAGGTAAGGAAGCGTCTCGCCTGTAATGCCTTTATTGAAGTAGCCCGCCTTAAAGAAGAAGAAACTCATGAAGAAGAATGTCCAAGCCATCGTTTCCTTCCACCAAGTGGCTCCACGAAGTTGCGTCTGGCAGATGGCATGAAGCGTCACCATTCTGAGGATGCACAGTCCACAAAGCAAATCAAAGGCATTGTTACGCTGCTTCATCCCTTCCTTTATTAAATATATAATGTATAGACTCGCGCATTATCTTTGCCCCACTCACCCACATAATGCCGCCATAAAGGATGGCAGCCAGAAGGATGCGACTCAACAAGAGCAGCCACAAGTTCTCGATTCCCTTGGTGAGCCACCAGGTTAGGCTAAGCACGATGAGTGTGAAGACAAGGAAAGGTACGGTATCCTTCAGGGCTTCCATGAAGGTGAGGCCAGTCAAACGCCAAGCAAACCATTGCCAAATCGCAAGCCAGGCAATGTTGAGCGCCACGAAATAAACTACCATCGGAAGGAATCCGTAAGGATAAAGCAGGATGAGACCTGCCCAAACTGCCAGACATTGACCTATCGTGCAAGCCATGTTGACGTCGCTCCGACCCCGACTTATCGTGAGATTACTGTAGAGCGTGGTAATCGGAACGAAGGCTCCATGCAGGCAAAGCAGGGAGAGAATCAAGCCGCTCTCCCTCCACTTCTCGCCTCCAGCAAGCAGGATGAACTCCTGTGCAACCAAACCAAGCCCAAGCATAGCGGGGAAGGAGACAAAGCAAATGAATCGAAGCATCTTCCTAAAGACCTGACGATAGCGGCCTATCTCGTCCGTAACTTGTGCCAGAGTGGGTTGGCTGGTGCTCGTCACCATACCGTTTATCGTGCTCGAAGCCATATCGTTCCACTTCTTGGCGTTCGAATAGATGCCGGCTGTGTGGTCACCAAAAAACTTACCAAGCAAGACGGAAAAGGCGTGGAGGTTGCAGATGTTGACGATATTCGTGAGCATTAATTTGCTGCTGAAGCCGAACATCTTCCATGCAGGAGCAAGATTGAACTGGAGTGTTGGCCTCCAAGGCGAGAAGAACCAGGCCATAATCTGTGTGATGAAGACAAAACAGATTGCCTGCGTCACGATGGCCCAATAGGCGAAACCCTTGACAGCCATTGCAATACCAACGATTCCAGAGAGAAGCATGGCTGTGATAGAGCAAATGCTGGTCTGCCTGACCATCAGGTGTCCGAAGAGATAGGCACGTTGAACTGTGCCAAGACCAGAGAAGAGGAAGCCCAAGAAAAGCACTCTGGCAAGCGGAATCAGCTCTTCCTGCTCATAGAAATCTGCGATAAGTGGGGCGCAGAACCACAAGACAATATAGAGCGAGGCACTAACCAGCAGGTTAAACCAAAAGACGGCATTGTACTCTTCGTGAGTCGGTTCGCGCCGGTTGCAGAGTGCCGCCATGAAACCACTCTCTTGAAGGGCGTTCGCGAGGGCTGCGAAGATGTTCAACATCGCTACCTTACCGTAGTCATTCGGCGTGAGATAGCGGAGCAGAACCAGTCCGAAGACGGCACTTATCAACTGCATCAAGCCGTTCGACAACCCACCCCAGAGCATACCTCCAGCAGTCTTTTGCTTTAATGATTTCTCTTCCATCGCACTGCAAAGGTACGAATAAGCGAGAGAAAAACAAAAGAAAATGAGAATTTTCTAATTGTTTTTACGAGCGAGTCATTTGCTCGATAGGGTAAAATATGTTGACAAAAGCGACAGCTTCGGCACAAGAAGATTACAGACTTTGCTGGTCGATTGTGGTCGGGCTTACTGGCAACTTGAAAAAGATGGCGTGTTAAGTTGGCAAACTTGGCACGTTAAATCATCAAACTTGGCACGTCGAATTGGCAAACTTGGCACGTCGAATTGGCAAACTTAACACGTCGAATTGACAAACTTGGCACGCCTCGTTTTGAGACCAAGCTAGCATCTTTGCAAGATACTGCATTTCAAATGGTTACAAAATGCCTTGAAACTCACTTTTCTGGGCTCTTTCCAAAAGAAGGAAGCACACCCCATCCTTTCATTTTCGCAAAGAGGAATCACAGAGAAGAGCATTTCACGACATTCTTTCAGGCAAGAAAAATCTTTACAGATCTCGTACTACATCGCTATTCATCGCAAGTGTTTTTTACTTTTCTCTCAAATAAATCTTCATTTCTTCTTCTTTTATTCCTAATTATTTCGTATCTTTGCACCCGCAAATAGACAAGTATGGCAATAAAGTTTCAGTATAATAAGACCTCGTTGCAGCAGATTGAGAAGGCTCTGAAAATGCGTCAACGCACCCTTCCAATCATTAAGAGCAAGGAAACGGCGCTGCGATTGGAGGTGAAGAAATGTAAGGAGGAAGCCGACGAACTCGAGCGAAAGTTGCAAAGCCAAATCGAGGGATACGAGAAAATGTACGCGCTCTGGGGCGAGTTCGACACATCGCTCGTCAGTCTGGACGACGTCGAATTGAGCGTCAAGAAGATTGCCGGCGTCAGGGTTCCCATTCTGAACAACATCAGCCTGAAGGTGAAACCCTTCGGTTTGTTTAGCGCTCCGAAGTGGTACTTCGATGGAATCAAGCTCCTGCAAGGGCTTGCCAAGACTGCCGTAGAACGCGAATTCGTCTTCGCCAAGCTGCATCTCTTGGAGCACGCACGTAAGAAGACGACTCAGAAGGTTAACCTCTTCGAGAAGGTTCAAATCCCTGGTTATCAGGAGGCAGTGCGTAAGATTAAACGTTTCATGGAGGACGAGGAGAACCTCTCCAAGTCGTCGCAGAAGATATTGAAGTCGCTTCAGGAGAAGAGAAAGGAGGACGTCGCATGATTGAGAGAATGAAAAAACTCACCTTCCTGGTGACTCAGAAGGAATACGACGCGTTTATCGACGGCCTGCGAGAGCAAGGAGTGGTGCACGTCCAACAACTGAAGCAAGGACAGACCAGCCCTGCCCTGCAGAAAGCACTCGACGAAAGAGTCCGCTATCAGCAGGCACTCGACTATCTCGACATTTCGTTTAAAGCCTACAGCCCCCTCCAAACCTCCCCAAAGGGAGGCTTACAGGAGAACCTCGCCCTGAAGGAAACCGAGGGGAACAACTTGTTGGAGTTCGTTGAGAGACTCAAAGCCGAGGAAGTCAGCATTCGTCATACGATAGACGAGGCAGAGAAGAACATCCAGAAGCTTGAGCCGTGGGGTAACTTCGACTGGGAGAAAGTGAAGGAACTCCAGGAAAAGACTGGCATGCAGGTGTATTTCTATGCTTGCGGAGCCAAGTCGTTCCAGGCTGAATGGGCTGAGAAATACTTCGCCACACCCATTGATGAGTACCGCAAACGCACGTATTTCTTGGCATTCTCCGACGAAGAGCCGGACATCAAGGCTGAGCGCCTCGAGTTGCCAAACGGCTCGCTCGACCAATATAAAAAGGAAGCAGAAGAAGCCAAAGCTGCCCTCCAGCAGAATCACGACACGACTTGCGAGGTCGCTCGTCAGTACAGAGACACTCTGGAAGCAGGTCTGAAGCAGGCTCAAGGCGAGATTCAGCTGCGGCAAGTGGAGCTTTCGGACGAGAGCATCGCTGAGGGAGCCGTTCGACTCATGGTGGGTTGGACGCTGGAGGAAAAGGCCGACGAACTCGCAAAATGGCTCGACGAGAAGCAAGTTTACTACGAGCTCGAGGATCCGGCATACGAAGATGATGTGCCCGTCAAGATAAAGAACGACGGCTACACCAGCCTCTTCGAGCCCATCCTGCGTATGTACTCGCTTCCCAACTATCACGACATCGACCCGAGCCTCTTCTTTGCGCCGTTCTTCATGCTCTTCTTCGGACTCTGTCTGGGCGACGGCGGCTACGGACTCATCGTGCTGCTCGGCGGCATCTATCTCGCCTTGAAGGGCAACGAAGAGACTAAGAAATACGGACGGCTCGGCATTTGGCTGGGCTTGGCAACAACCGTCTGCGGTCTGCTGACAGGCACCTTCTTCGGTATCGACCTGACGCAACAGGATTGGGCATTCCTTGCTCCTGTCAAGCCTTACTTCCTAAACGACAATGGTGTCGGCAAGATCTTTGGCTACTCGCCTATGATGGTCATCTCCGTCATTATCGGTCTTGTGCAAGTTCTCTTGGGTATGGTGCTCAAGGCATGTAAAGCGTGGAAGAACTACGGCTTCGGCTATTCCATCGGCACCTTCTCGTGGGTAGTGGCGCTACTCTCGGCAATCGCCCTCTTCGGCTTGCCCGCTTGCGGAGTTGCCCTGCCTCAAGGACTCGTTTATGCACTCTACGGACTCATCGCAATTAGCGTCGTCGGCATATTCCTCTATAATAATCCGTCGGCATACAAGAACCCGATACTCGGTCCGCTGTTGAACATCGGCGGAGGCGTCTGGGCGACTTACGGAATGGCAACAGGCTTGCTTGGCGACTTGCTGAGTTACATCCGCCTCTTCGCCCTTGGATTGACGGGCGGTGTGCTTGGTGGCGTGTTCAACGCCCTTGCCTTCGACCTCACGTCCAGCCTGCCGTGGTTCATCCGCTGGCTGCCAATGGTGCTCATCCTGCTCACAGGTCACGGCATCACCTTCGCACTGAGCATGATAAGCGCATTCGTTCATCCGATGCGACTGACGTTTGTCGAGTTCTTCAAGAACGCTGACTTCAGCGGCGGAGGCAAGGAGTACACACCCTTTAGGAAAGTTCAAAGTTAAACATCAAACCAATAACAATTAACAAACCCTCATAAGACATTGTTCATTATTTGCGACCTCGCAAGCGAAGCCAAAACAGCACATAAATAATAATACAAGGTTGCGAAGCCTCGCCAAGCATTGCACGATTGTGAATTATGAACTTTGAATTATGAATTAAAACACAAAACTTTATGGAAATCTTATTAGCTTATCTGGGTATTGCACTTTGTGTAGCCCTCTCTGGAATTGGTAGTGCTTATGGCGTAACCATTTGTGGTAATGCAGCAATTGGTGCCTTCAAGAAGAACCCCACAGCAAGCGGCTCCTACATGGGCTTGGCTGCTCTGCCCTCTTCACAGGGTCTGTACGGCTTCGTCGGCTTCTTCATGCTCAACAACAAAGTGACTCCCGACCTCCAGATGCCCGCTGCTTGCGCTATCTTCGGCGTTGGTCTGGCTCTCGGTCTCGTGGCTCTCTTCAGTGCTATCCGTCAGGCAAAGGTCTGCGCAAATGGTATCAGCGCAATTGGTGCCGGCCACAATGCCTTCGGTACAACTATGGTGTTGGCTGTGTTCCCTGAGCTCTACGCTATTCTTGGCTTGCTCGTGCTCATCCTGACTGCTAACGCACTCTAAAGACCCCCTAACCCCCTTTAGGGGGAACAAATGGGACTCCGCGCATTTGAGAGCGCACCTTTGTACTAAAGTATCAAAGAAATTGTAAAAGATTAAATGGTAAATAACAAGATGAAACCAACATTATTCCTTCTTGCTGCAGGTATGGGTAGCCGTTATGGCGGCCTGAAGCAGCTTGATACGCTCGGCCCTCAGGGTCAGAGCATCATGGATTACAGCATATACGACGCTATTCAAGCTGGCTTTGGAAAGGTCGTATGGGTCATTCGTCACGACTTCGAGGACCAGTTCCGCACGCAGATTCTGTCGAAGTATCAGGGCCACATTCCTTGCGAACTGTGCTTCCAGAGCCTCGACGCGCTGCCAGAAGGCTTCACAGTACCCGAAGGAAGACAAAAGCCTTGGGGCACCAACCACGCTGTTATGATGGGTAAAGACGTCATCAAGGAGCCTTTTGCAGTTCTCAACTGCGACGACTTCTACGATCGTGACGCGTTCCGCGTGATGGCGAAGTTCCTCAGCGAACTCCCCGAAGGCAGCAAAGGCAAGTACGCTATGGTGGGCTTCCGCGTAGATAACACTTTGAGCGAAAGCGGCACAGTTAGTCGCGGCATCTGCGAAAACGACGAGCAGACGCACTTGCTTACTGGCGTCGTAGAGCGCACGAAGATTGAACGCCACAATGGCGTCGTGCAGTATCTCGACGAGAACGACGAGTGGGTAAGCATTCCAGACACCACTCCCGTCAGCATGAACTTCTGGGGATTCACGCCGGACTACTTCGAGTACAGCGAAGACTTCTTTAAGAAGTTCCTCTCCGACCCGAAGAATCAGGAGAACCTCAAGAGCGAGTTCTTCATTCCTCTGATGGTGGATCACCTCATCAAAACAGGTCAAGCCACTTGCGAGGTGCTCGACACGACCAGCAAATGGTTTGGCGTGACCTATCCTGAAGACCGTCCTGAGGTTGTGGCAAAGCTTGCTGCTCTCCACGACGCAGGTCAGTATCCCGCACAAATGTTTTAAAAAGACCCTCACCCCAACCCCTCCCCCGTATAGGGGAGGGGCTTAATTTATTCATGAAACGCTTTGCCTTTTCCTTCATACTGTCTCTGGTTGCACTTTTAGCTGCGGCGCAGAGCATCACGGACGACACACGTCGCATCCGCGAAGAGTTTCAGGACCGCAAGTTCGGCATTTTCCTTCATTGGGGCATCTATTCCATGTTGGCCGACGGAGAATGGGTGATGCACAATCGTCACCTTGACCGAGGCGAGTACGCCAAACTTGCGGGAGGCTTCTACCCTTCCCTCTTCGACGCTCGCGAATGGACAAAGCTCTTCAAGGAGGCAGGCGCTCAGTACGTCACCTTTACCAGCAGGCATCATGATGGCTTTTCGATGTGGGCAACAAAGGCAAGCCCTTACAACATCGTGGATGCCACTCCCTTCAAGCGCGACATCATTGGTGAACTCGCAAAGGCTTGCAAGGAGCAAGACCTCAAACTCCATTTCTACTACAGCCACATGGATTGGCAGCGCACGGACTACCCGACGGGAGCTTGCCAGAACTGCCCTCACGACCCTTCCACCACGAATTGGGACACCTATTATGCTTTCATGAATCGTCAGTTGACTGAGCTTCTGACCAATTACGGCCCGATTGGAGCCATTTGGTTCGACGGCATGTGGGACCACAAAGAGAAGGAATTCGACTGGCGACTCGAGGAGCAATATGCCCTCATCAAGCGTCTGCAACCCACTTGCCTCATAGGAAACAACCATCATGGCTCGCCAATAGGACTCGAAGACTTTCAGCTCTTTGAGCAAGATCTGCCGGGACAGAACACGGCAGGCTTCTCCGGAGAACAAAAGATATCACGCCTTCCCCTCGAGACCTGCATGACGATGAACAACACCTGGGGTTATAGCATTACCGACAGAAACTATAAAGATGGCGATGAACTCATTCGACGTCTCGTCACGGCGGCAGGTTTGAATGCCAACTTCCTGCTCAACATCGGTCCGCGTCCTGACGGCAAACTACCCGACCAAGCAGTCGAGATACTGAAGCACATCGGCAGTTTCATGAAAGCCAACGGCTCAACCATCTACGGCACGCGTGGTGGATGCATTCCTCCACAAAGTTGGGGCGTCACGACTCAAAAGCAGAACACACTCTATATACATATATTAAATAATGTAGAGGACGGACAAATTCTCCTTCCTCTCACGGAACAGAAGCTCACGAAGGTCACAATGTTTGCAGACGACACTAAGCTAAAGTTCAAACGCGACAAGGAAGGTTACCGCATCTTCCTGCCCAAACTGCCCGAAACAGTTGACTGCATACTCGAAGCCACAATAAAGCCCCTCTCTAACTCCCCCAAAGGGAGAACAAATAGTAAATTGTAAATTGTCAAATTGTAAATAACGAAGATGTATATCATCGGCATCGCCGGAGGCACAGGCTCTGGCAAAACAACAGTCGTAAAGAAGATTCTCGAGACGCTTCCCACAGACAGAGTAGCGCTTATTCCACAGGATTCCTACTACAACGACACGTCGCACCTCACACCCGAGGAGCGCAAACGCATCAACTTCGACCATCCCGACGCTTTCGACTGGAAGCTCCTGACCGAGCAGATACAGGCCTTGCGACAAGGGAAGAGCATCGAGCAGCCCACATACAGCTACCTGATCAGCAACAGACTGCCCGAGACGGTACACGTCGAGCCATGCGAAGTCATCATCATCGAAGGCATTATGGCGCTCTGGAAGAAGCAGATGCGCGACCTCATGGACTTGAAAATCTTCGTTGATGCCGACCCGGACGAACGCTTGATTCGCGTTATCCAGCGCGACACGGTTGAGCGCGGACGTACGACACAAATGGTGCTCGACCGCTATCGGGACGTCTTGAAGCCCATGCACGAAGAGTTCATCGAGCCGACCAAACGCTATGCCGACCTCATCATCCCGCAAGGCGGAGCCAACCAGCAAGCCATCGAGATCATGAGGACCTATATCATACATCGAATCAAGCCATAAAGACCCTCTCTAACTCCCCCGTAAGGGGGAGAACAATTACAGCGTGAATGTTTAATATAACAAGGTTCCTCTCTTTTAAAGGGAGGTTAGGAAGGGGCTTTATCCTTTTTCTACTCTTTCTTCTTGCCGCTTGTACGGGCAAGCAGGAGAAACTTCCTTCTTCATCCCCCCTTTGGGGGGAAACAGAGGAGGGGCCTTACGACCTGCACGAGATACAGGCCAGCGGCACGATTATCGCAGGAACCCTGAGTGGTCCGGACACCTACTACGAGTACCACGGCCAGGGAATGGGCCCGCAATTCATGCTTGCCGAGGCCTTTGCACAGAGCATCGGAGTCGTCGTGCAAATGGAAATCTCGCCAGACACCGCAACATTATTGAAGAGACTCGAAGCCGGCGAGATTGACTTCATTGCCCTCGAGATGCCGAAATGGCAGACGCGCAAGAACGAATCGCTGCTCAGAGAAGCCATCGACGAGTGGTGGCAGCCAGAACGCATCAAGCAAATCCAGAGCACAGCCAGCAACACGACATTTACCGTACGACGCCAGATGCGGCCAGTCATGCAGGATGCCGCTCACGGAATCATCTCTCCGTACGACGATCTCCTTCGCCGTTACAGCTCGACAGCCGGCTGGGATTGGCGTTTGCTGGCTGCCATGTGCTATCAGGAGTCAGGTTTCGACCCCAATGCCGTCTCGTCGATGGGGGCGATGGGACTCATGCAGTTGATGCCCTTCACAGCCGATGCGATGGGAGTTCCACGGGATAAACGCTTCGACCCGGAGCAGAACATCGCAGCTTCAGCGCGTTACATCAGGAAGGTCAGCCAGTCGTTTTCCGACATCAGGGACGCCGAGGAGCGCATCAAATTTACGTTGGCCGCCTACAATGGAGGTGCCGGACACGTTCGAGACGCACAGACTCTGACGCAAAAAGCCGGCAGGAATCATCAGGTTTGGCAGGAAGTAGCGCCCTACATCCTGCGCCTTGCCGAGCCACAATATTACCGAGACCCAGACATCAAACACGGTTACATGCGCGGAAGCGAGACGGAGGCTTATGTCCGTCTCATCATGAACCGATGGGACCAGTATCGTGGCAGCGCCCGTTCTTTCAGCACTGGCAGCACATCAGCCCCAGCCAAGAAGAGCCTTCAGGACGGTCAGTACAAGAGTGTCGTCAAGCCTGCCGAAGAGTGGGTGCCAGAAGATAATCATCATAACCCATAACGAACTACCACCATGCCAAGAAAAATCTACACAACCCTGCCGTCAGACTATACCGTCTGTCTGCACAAAGACTGCCCTGTGGCAGCAACCTGTCTGCATCAGATTGCCTATTCCACGCTGCAAAAGAGCGAGGCAATCCTGAATCTCATCAACCCGGAAACATGCACAAAAAGCAGTCGCTGCCAGTTCTATCGCGACTCGAAACCGGTGAAGTTTGCTTACGGATTCACAGGTTTCCAGAAGAGGATGTTCCCAGCACAATATAAGACTTTCATGAATTCCCTCATCATGGAGTTCGGACGGAACGAATATTTCGCCTATCGTCGCGGCGAGACTCCCCTTTCACCGGAGTATCAAGAGACTGTCATCGCAGCGCTTCGGAAGGTCGGCATCACAGAGGATTTCCCTTTCGACCGTTACGAGGAACATATCAACTACTGTGACTAAGCCAGTACTCACGTGTGAAAACTCCAGTACTCTCGTGTGAGTACTGGAGTTTTCTCGTGTAAGTACTGGAAACGTGACGTGAGGCGTTGGACGACACCACTCAGCGATTGACGTTTGTCGTCACATTTAATCGAGGGATTACACCTCCGCCTATGGTCTTGCCAACACTTCGGGTTGCTCGTCCTTCCGTGTCGAATCAGGGCTTTTAACAAGAAATAACGGGCATCTTTTTGTATTTCGCTCACTTTTTCGTAACTTTGTGCCCGTAATGTACACTAAAATTTTCTATATCATGACAAAAAGACTCTTTTCCACATTGCTTGCTGCGTTCATCGCAAGCACATTTTGCCTTATGGCTCAAGACTTTGACCCTAAACAAGGATACCGCCTCGAGATTGGCGACGGACTGGCCCTCGACAACCTGAGCGGCACTATAACTTTCTCGCCCGTCAACAAGAAATCGCAGACTCAGGTGTGGCGCATCCAGAAGAGCGACAAGCCCGGTTACTGGTGCTTCTATAGCCCGAGTGGTGATGTGGCGCTCGACAATGGCAATCACGGCTCGCAAGAGGGCGAGGTGCTTACTTGGTCGCTCGATACAAGAAACGCCAATCAGCAGTGGCTCGTCGAGAAGACTGGGACCGAGACCTACGTCCTGACCTGTGCTGCAGGCGGTCTGAAGCTCGGATATAACGACACTTGTCAGCCTGGCGGGCACGTTTGGCAGCTTCGCGGAACGAACCAAAGCGAGTATCTTCAGTGGCGACTCGTCAAGACGAACCTCGAGATAAAGACCAGCGAGCAGGGTGCCGCCAGCACGAACGACTGGGAGAACGAGGCCATCTACGGCATCAACAAGGAGCCCGGACGCGCCACTATGTTGCTCTATGCCAGCGAGAAAGAGATGAAGAGCGACGCTGCGTACCAGCAGCCTTGGCTTTGGCCGAACTCTTCTCTCAGGCTGATGTTGAACGGCACGTGGCAGTTCAATTGGGTTCCGAAACCCGAAGACCGTCCGAAAGACTTTTATAAGACGAACTTCGACGCTTCCTCGTGGAAGACTATCCCTGTGCCTTCGTGCATGGAAATGCAGGGATATGGCACGCCCATCTACACCAACGTGACCTATCCGTTTAGGAATCAGCCGCCTTTCATCAAGGGTCAGGAGGGATATACCGTAGTGAAAGAACCCAACGCAGTAGGCAGCTATCGTCGCACCATCACGGTTCCCGCCTCTTGGAACGGCAGGGAAATCTATCTCCACTTCAATGGCATCTACAGCGCAGCCTATGTTTGGGTGAACGGACAAAAGGTCGGCTACACGCAGGCACCCAATGTGGATGCCGAGTTCGACGTGACGAAATACATCAAGCCAGGCATCGAGAACCTCGTTTGTGTTGAGGTCTATCGCTGGAGCGACGGCTCGTACATCGAGGATCAGGACATGTTCCGACTGAGCGGCATACATCGTGACGTCTATCTCGAAGCGCGTCAGAAACTGCATGTACAGGACGTCCGACTCCGTTCGATGATGGGAGGACGCGGACGACGCGGCGGCGACAACTTCAGCCGTGCTTTCCTCGGCATCGACATCGCCCTGCAGAACCTCAACAAGAAAGCGACTGACGCCCGCATTGACGTAGAGCTTGTCAATCCCGCAGGCAAGACCATCCAGACGGCTATCCTGCAGGTTAGCGGCATAGAGAATGGCAAACGCGACGCCCAACTCAACCTCGAAGTGCAGAACCCCGAGCTGTGGACAGCCGAGACACCTAACCTCTACACCGTCAACATCAGCGTCGGCGGCGATGTTTACACGCAGAAGTACGGCTTCCGAAAGATAGAAAACCGAGGCGGACGCGTCTTCATCAACGGCAAGCGAGTGATGTTCAAGGGCGCCGACCGCCACGACACGCACCCGATCTACGGCAAGGCTGTGCCCGTGGAAAGCATGATAGAGGACATCTTATTGATGAAACGTTACAACCTCAACACGGTTCGTACGAGTCACTACCCCAACGACCCACGCATGTACGCCCTGTATGATTACTATGGCATCTACGTGATGGACGAAGCAGACGTTGAGTGTCACGGCAATCACAGCCTGTCGAAGAACCCGAAATGGGAGGCTCAATATGTTGACAGACAAGTGCGTATGGTGCTTCGCGACCGCAATCATCCCAGCGTCATCTTCTGGAGCATGGGCAACGAATGCGGTGGCGGCGATAACTTTGTCGCTTCGAAGAAGGCCATTCAGGAGCTCGACGACCGCCTCATCCACTATGAAGGCATGAACGAAGTAGCGGATATGGACAGCCGCATGTACCCCAGAATAGACCACATGATACGTCTCGACAAGCAGGCTGACCTGCAGGGTCGTCCCTTCTACCTCTGCGAATATGCTCACGCAATGGGCAACGCCATCGGCAACCTGCAGGAATATTGGGACTACATCGAGTTCGAAAGCCAGCGCATGATAGGCGGCTGCATCTGGGACTGGGTGGATCAAAGTCTCTGCAAATGGGGCGAGCCGACCAAGAACATGTACTACGGCGGCGGCTTCGGCGACTATCCCAACGACCAGGACTTCTGCTGCAACGGCATCATCACAGCCGACCGCCACGTCACACCCAAGTTGCTCGAGGTCAAGAAGGTCTATCAGTATGTTGACTTCAAGTTGAACGACGAAGGCAAGATACGCATTCGCAACCGCTACTGCTTCACGCCGTTGAGCGCCTTCACATTCCATTGGAGTCTGCTTCGCGACGGTCGCATGATAAAGAGCGGCACCACATCGCTGCCCGAAGTACAGCCTGGCGACAGTTGCTTCATTGAACTTCCTTGCGAACTGCCTGACGGAAAAGGTCTCTATCACCTCAATGTTTCCCTCAGGCTCAAGGAGGCAACGAACTGGGCAGAGGCTGGACACGAGGTCGCAACAGAGCAACTCTTGCTCCGCGACGGTCAGCCCACGCTCATGGCGGCTGCCAAAGCAAGTGGAGCCCTCAAGGTCGAGGAGAATGCTCAGCAAATAAGTGTCAAGAATGAAGGCTTTACCTTTGCCGTCAGCAAGCAGAGCGGAGCTGTTACAGAGCTGTCGTACAACGGCAAACCCATTATCGTGACGGGCGACAAGATACCTTTCGGCAACCTGACCTTCAACGGTTTCCGCAGCATTAGCAACGACCGCCGCAACAACTTCAAGAGCGAAATCCAGTCTCCCAAAGTAACTTTGCAGCAGGAAGAAGACGCGGCAATCATCAACGTCACTTATAATGTCAAGTCCGGTCGCGACGGTCAGACCAACATTCCCGTCGAGACAACTTATACTATCTACAATGACGGCAGCATCGGCGTCAAGAGTAACTTCGGCAATGAAAGCAACAAGGACTTCAGCCGCCTTGGCCTCATCGCAGCACTCGACCCGCGTCTGGGCAACGTCGAGTGGCTCGGCCGCGGTCCTCACGAGAACTATCCCGACCGCAAGACCTCAGCATTCATGGGCGTATGGAACAACACAGTGAACGGCATGACTGAGGAATACGAGAAGCCTCAAAGCATGGGCGAGCGTTGTGACGTGAAGTGGGTGACCTTCACGGACGATAAGGGAGAAGGCGTCCGCTTCCGTACAGGAGGCAAGTTCCACTTCAGTGCCCTGCATTACATGGACGAGGAACTCTGGCAGACAAAGTACTTGCACGAACTCAGCAAGATTCATCGTCCAGAGATCATCCTGCATCTCGATGCTGCCATGCGTGGTCTCGGCAACCAGAGCTGCGGCCCGGGCCCGCTGGAAAAGTATGAACTCCGCGAAAAGAACTACAGCTATGGCTTCGTCATTGAGCCTATAAAGTAAGCTAAAACATGAGACAGGAAGAACTTTCCTTGGAAGAACAAGTGGAACGCATCCGCAGGAAGCGGGCAGGACAACACGACAACACCAAGATCAGAATGGTGCTCAACACGTTGTTCCTCGTCTTGGCAGCCATCGGACTTGCCATGTACTTCTTCGGCGGCGAGAATCATATGCCGGCGCTCATCGTCATTGCCGTCGGCATGGCGTTCAAGGTCATAGAATTCATAATGCGTCTCCTCTAATCCAAAGCATGAACCGTAGGTTATTCATATCGTTGCTCCTCTTCTGCACCCTGCTGACAGCAAGTGCTCAGACACATCGTGTCAATAAGGACGGAAGCAATGCCGCCCTCTACGATGATGGCGAAACATACATCGTAAGGGATGACGACTACGGTTCATATACAGATGGAGCTGGTAATCGCACAACCTGGGGACGCGACACGACAAAGCATAAAAACGAGAAACCTATTCCCATCGGACAATTCCAATGGGTATTGGAACCTCGTCTTGGCACCGTCGTCGATGCGGAAAACAATGATACCGTCGTGCATGACTTCCAGAAATGGAACGCCACCGATGGCTATACAGGCGAATACAACTACCTTGCCAACATTTCGTCTCCACGCTTGAGTCGTCTCTACTTCAACCGAGACAACACTTCCGACGAGTTTCTCTTCCTGCAGCCCTATAGCTTTTTCCGTGGCTCGCTACAGGACTTTCGCTTTACCAACACAAAGAGTCCCATCACGAACCTTGCCTATCATTCATGTGGCAACAGGCAGACTGGCGAGGACCGCGTCCGTGGTTACTTCGCCACCAACATCAACAAACTTGCCGGTCTGGGCTTTAAGATAGACTATAGCTATGGCGTCGGCTATTATTATGCTCAGCCAAGCAGCATGTTCGGCAGCACGTTCTATGGCTATTATCGCGGTGAACGGTATAACATCCATGCTTACATCGGCGTCAACCACATGAAGATGGGCGAGAATGGTGGCATCGAGGATGACCGATACATTGAAGACCCTTATAGCCTTGGGCAATCATACGATTCGAGGAACATACCGACGATGCTCGACCAGACATGGAACAGAAACCACGAACAGCATGCATACCTTTCGCATCGTTATAACATGGGCTTTACACGTGTCATTGAGGTACCCGACTCATTAAAGCCCACTCCTCCATCTGCTGCTGAGCTTCTATCCGATTTGCCCGACAGCATTCAGACTGTGCTTCGAGGAGATACCTTAGCACGAAGACTTGCTATTGACTCACTCATGCAAGTTTGGCAAGGCAAACAGGAAATACCCAAAGAGTTCATCCCCGTCACCAGTATCATACACACCTTTGAGCTAAGCAATCTTAAGCACGAATACCTGTCCCACAACACAACCAAGGATTACTACACTGATTGCTTCTATGGCGATGGAAACAAGATGTCGGACATGACAAAGGCTCTTTCTGTGCGCAACACCTTTGGCATTGCTCTTCGTGAAGGATTCAACAAGTGGGCACAGATGGGCATTACGCTCTTTGGTACTCACAAGCTGCGCACATACCAATTGATGGATGGACAAGACGGGCTGACCCGCTACACGGAAAACGACATCTCTGTAGGTGGTGAACTGGCTCGCACTCAAGGTTCTCGCTTCCACTTCAACACATCTGCCGAAGTATGGCTTGTCGGCGAGCATGTTGGCGATTTAAACATTGATGGCAAGACTAACCTACAGTTGCGCCTTGGCAGACGTGACAGCCTTTTTACCGATGTGCACGTCAACTTCATGCATCGCAAGCCGACCTTCTTCTTCCGGCATTATCACTCACAAGTATGTTGGTGGGACAACGATGACCTGAGTCGGGAAGTACGCCTAAAGATTGATGGTACACTTCGCCTCAAGAAACTCGGAACGAAACTGCAAGTCGGTTTCGAGAATGTATCGAACTATACATACTTTGGCATGCAGAATACTCTGCATGCTGGAAAGAGCGCAACAAGTATCATCCCTACAGATTACAGCCATGCAGTTGATGTTATGCAAACCGGCAGCGTACAGGTATTTGGAGCGACGCTTGCCCAAGACCTCCATTGGAAGTTTATACATTGGGATAATCAGGTAAGTTACCAAACAAGCAGCAATCAGGATGCCTTGCCACTTCCGAAACTAAACATATACACCAATCTTTATCTGCTCTTCCGCATAGGCATTGCAAAGGTATTGCGTGTGCAGATTGGTGGTGACATGCGATTCTTTACATCATACTACGCGCCTGACTATAGCCCTGCCATTCAGCAGTTTGCCGTGCAGGATACCAACTTCGAACGAGTAAATATAGGCGGCTATCCTATCGTTGGAGTTTACGCCAATATGCATCTGAAGCACTGCCGCCTATATGTCTCAGCCCGTCATGTCAATGCTGGCTCCGGACATTCCTTCCTCGTGCCACATTATCCCATTAACCCTTTGACCATCCACTTCGGCCTGAGCTGGAACTTCTTCAATTAAATGCCACAGCCTATATATAAAGAAATACGATGGGGCTTCATCGGTTGCGGTGAAGTAACCGAGAAGAAGAGCGGACCTGCATTCAATCTTGTTGCAGGCTCGCGCATCTGGGCTGTAATGAGTCGTAGCAAGGAAAAGGCTTCCTCTTACGCAGAACGACACAACATCCCTCGCTGGTACACCGATGCTCTGCAGCTTATCAACGATCCGGAGGTCAATGCGATTTACATCGCCACGCCGCCCTCTTCTCATGCCACCTATGCCATTATGGCGATGAAGGCAGGCAAGCCTGTTTATGTAGAGAAACCCCTCGCAAGCAGTTACCTCGACTGTCAGCGCATCAATCGTGTCAGCGAACAAACGCGCGTGCCATGCTTCGTGGCTTATTACAGGCGCTATCTGCCTTACTTCCAAAAGGTGAAGGAACTCATTGAGAAAGGGGCCATCGGCAAAGTGACGTCCGTGCAGATACGCTTTGCTTGCCCACCACGCGACCTCGACTATAACAGTACAGCACTTCCTTGGCGTGTGCAGCGCGACATAGCTGGCGGAGGTTACTTCTATGACCTTGCGCCTCACCAGATTGACCTGCTGCAAGAAATATTCGGACCGATTGTCAGGGCGAAGGGCTTCAGCAGTAATCGTGGCGGACTTTATGAGACGGAAGACACCGTGAGCGCAGCTTTCCAGTTTGCCGACGGCTTGCCCGGCAGCGGATCGTGGTGCTTTGTCAGCCACGAGAGTGCCCGTACCGACCGCATCGAACTGATTGGCGACCGAGGACAACTGCATTTCTCCGTCTTTACCTACGAGCCCATCGTCATGCGTAATGAGCAAGGGCGTCAAGAGTTTCATGTCGAGAACCCCGAACACGTTCAGCTCCCACTCATTCAGAGCGTAGTGGAACACCTGCAGCAAAGCAGCATCTGCACTGCCGACAGCATCAGCGCCACCAGCGTCAACTGGGTGATGGACCGCATTCTGGGAAAGATATAATGACTCTCCGTACAGGACATCTTCAAACACGGCGTGCCGCGTTGGCAAAGATGGCGTGCCGCGTTGACGAAGATGGCGTGCCGCATTTTATTTGCACTTAAGGGGTATTTGATTTCTCGCCTCAGTGGTCTTATATATAAAAGCGTCTTAAACAGGTATGGACTACAGCAAACAACAGTTCGAGCGGCTCTTCAAGGACAGCTATCCGCACATGTATCGCATGGCGTATTCCTTGGTAGAGAATGCCGACGATGCCAAGGATGCCGTGCATCAGGTGTTCGTCCAAATGTGGAGAGGCAAGCCTGAAATAGCCATGGAAAGCATCCGAGGCTATCTGCTCGCTGCCACAAAAAACCAATGCCTGCACATCCTGCGCGACCGACAGCTGCAAAGGCGGCTGAAGGAAGAACTTCAGAAGGAAACAGCCTGGCAGAAGGATGAGGAGCGGGAAGAGCTGCTGAAGCAGTTGCAGAAAGTCATCGACGACAACCTGACTGAGCAGGACCGCCGAGTGCTCCAGCTTCACTACGAGGAAGAGATGACCTACGCGGAAACTGCCTCCGTGCTTGGCATCAGCTTGTCGGCCGTCAACAAGCACATCACGCGCTCTTTGGCCAGAATCAGAGAAACCCTTAAAATTGCAAAGTAACATGAAGACGGAAGACATCGACAAGAGAATCGGCATGCCCGACGTGGACAAGGAGTGGGCACGCTTCGAGCAGGAAGTCATCGGCAAGGAGACAAAGAGGCACTCTGCACTCGCTTGGGCTTTAGGCACCGGCATCGCAGCATCCGTGGCGTTGCTCCTTATATTTAATATAGGAAAGGAACAGACAGAGCAGCCGCTCATGGCACACGTAGAGCCAACCCAGCCGCAGCATGTGTCCGAGCTCGCTAGAGTGCCTGCAAAGGAAGTAGTTGCAGAAGTCTCAAAGCCCATCGCCACTCCACGCAAAGAACTGGCTTTAGCGAAAGCTGATGCCCCGGCCACAACGGGACTTGACATTCCTGCCCGTGAATATACAGGTGCAGTTCAGAAATTCAAGATGGACGACATCGAAGATCTCGCCTTCGAGTCTGTTGACCAGGCTCTTCAAGGGCAGATTGCAGAACGGGACATCGCTTCGGCAGACTTAGGCTCGGGCACCACTATGCGACTTCGGGGAATAGGAGATAGCGTCATCGACCAGATTGGCAAAACGGATTCTTTTCTCGTGGTGGTCAACGGCAAGACACTGTTTTACTCACGTGGCATGACATCAGAAGAAATCGACAGACGTATTAATGAGTACCTCAAAGAACAAGGTCTTTTGCAAGACATAAAGATACCTTGTAATAACGGTGCAATAGTTATCAAGGCCTCTACTCCAGAGGAAAGGAAAGAGCTTCAACGCATGATTGCTAATCTCACCATCGTTCCCACTTCGGCAGACTTGGGTTCATCAGGCAACACCCTACGACTTATCGGAACAGGTGACACGGACATCAAGCCTTGTTATGATGCTAAGATTGACGGCATCTATTACGACCTCTCGGGGAACGAGGCGACAGTAACGTATCAGGCAATTCTGGAAGAGAGAGAGAATAACTTTCTACATTTTATTTCTGATTACTCCGGTTCTGTCGTCATTCCATCTTCCGTTACCTTTAACGGCAAGACATATAACGTGACGAGCATCGACAACGACGCCTTCTCTAACTGCAATGGCATGACATCCATCACGATTCCAGAAAGCGTGACAAACATCGACGAGAGAGCCTTCATTAATTGCAATGGCCTAACATCAATTAAAGTAGCAGCGGGGAACGACAAGTTTGATTCTCGTGATGACTGCAATGCCATTATAGAGAAAGCGACAAACACTCTGATTGCAGGTTGCCAGAATACAATCATCCCTGGCAGCGTGACCAGCATCGGCGAATTTGCCTTCTATGGCTGCACTGGCCTGACCTCCATCACGATTCCTGAAAGCGTGACCATCATCGATAACGTTGCCTTTTATGGTTGTACAGGTCTGAACACTATCATCATTCCAAACAGCGTGACAGACATCAACGACAGAGCCTTTGAAGGTTGCAGTGGCCTGACTTCAATCACCATCCCAAGCAGTGTGACATGGATTGGCAGCAATGCCTTCTATAATTGTACTGGCCTGACCTCTGTCACCATCCCTGAGAGCGTGACCGATATCTGTAGCGAAGCCTTCCGTAATTGCACTGGTCTGACTTCAATCACCATCCCAAACGGCGTAAAGAGTATTGATTTTGGTGTTTTTATGGATTGCAGTGGCTTGACTTCTGTCACCATCCCAGAAAGCGTGACCGAAATCGATAGCAAAGCCTTTCAGAATTGCCGCAACCTGAGGGATGTCTATTGTTATGCCAAGAATGTTCCAACGACAGAGGCTGATGCTTTTAGAGACGTTAATCTCCAAAACGTTACACTGCATGTGCCAGCAGGCGAAGGGGAATCATATCAGACGACTGCGCCTTGGAGTAGTTTCATGACCTCTGCCAACGACACCGACTTGCTTGCAGCCGTCGATATGCCAAAGAAACTCAGGGAGGTTGACCAGACATATATAGAGAATCGCCCTAATTTGCGACTTCGGGGGACAGGAGATTACGGACAAAGCGACAAGGACAGAATCGACTCCACGCTTATCCTGGTGAATGGCGAGTCGCTGCCCGATTCATTAAAGCAAAGGATTATGGGAAACGACATGGACGACATTGACACCTACATGCCTCGGTACTTTTCCCAGCAGGGCCTGATGATTGACAGCGTGTATGTCCACAAAGACTGTTATTATACCGAGAAGTACGGCGGACTCGCGAAGTATGGCGTGATAGAGATAACGACCGTGCCCGACACCTATTGCGACGCTTATGTCCGCAAGCATCCGAAGCTGATGAAGAAGTACACCAAAGTTGAGGGCTACGTGGTTGATAACGACGGCAAGCCTTTGACGGAAGCCTACGTGCATGTAGAACGGGATTTTTTTATAGGTGCTGCAACCGACTCGACGGGTCATTTCGTCTTCTGGGTTCCGAGAAAGGATGTCACGCTTCGTGCCGAGCAAGCAGGCTACAAGTCCTTCGAGTTCTCGCCCACCGACAAAAACCTTGTCATGCATCTCGAGAAGAGCTACAACGGCTACAACATGCGGCTGCGAGGAAACTCACAAGAGCAAATCGCCGGTTTGCCTAAATATGTGCCCGACGAAAACGAGGTACGGCTTCTTCCCCAAGGTGTCATACGTGGTTCACATAACAGTCCTCCCAATGACTCCATCCTTTACCTTATCAACGGAGTGCCTCAACCAAAGGAAAACAACAAGTGGTTGGGCAAGAGGTCTTATCTCGACTACTTCAAAGGGCAGCATTTGCTTGTCAGCAGAGTAATGGATTACATGAATGTCAAGCAACGCTACATCGAGAAGTATGGAGAGGCAGCAAAGCACGGCGTCATAGAGTACATCTGTGTAGAGGACACACTATGCGACTACTATATGGACCAGCATGAGGAACTGAAAGCAAGCCGCCGTCGTGTGACGGGCGTAGTGTATGACGAAAACGACGAGCCTTTAGAGCATACCATGATTCATATATTTCATGATAGAAGGATATGGGGAACAGAAACGACTGACTCCACAGGCCATTTCGTCTTCTGGGTTCCTCGCACAGATGCCACGCTTCACTTCAAATACATTGGCTATAAGGCAGTCGTCGTTGAGGCAACCGATACGTTCCATACAATCTATCTTCTGCCCGAAGCCACGGAGCGGAGCATGAAATAAAAAACTTATGAACATGAAAAAGCAAATCATTACATTAGTGACAGCGCTGATGGTGGCAGCCATTGGCGCACAGGCCCAGAGCAGACTGGAACCTATGACACAAACTCAGCAGAAGCTGTGGGGAGAAAAGTATTTCGGGACTTGGCTGTCCGAGAGAGCAATTCAGCAGATGCTCATATTCCCTTCATTCAGCTTCCCCTCTGCACTGTATGTGTATTACGGTTATGGGGAAAGCGAACGGTTACAGGTGAAGTGGTGCGAGGTGAAGGAGGCAAGGCCGGATGAGCCGAGACTGAAGTTGGACTCTATGGAGGTCAAGACAGACAAGGCCACGGCTGTGATGTTTTCCGATCTGATAGAACATGCCGTCGCCACATGTATGTTCAACGATGAACGAATGGGCTTCGACGGAACCACATACTTCTTTGGGAACAGTATTCGTGTTGCCACGATATGGTCGCCCGATAGCGGAAGCAACTGCAAGAGGCTGACTGATGTGCTGGAAAAAGCCATGACGGCAGTCAAGCACCAAAACGAAGACGAACTGAAGGCATTGCTGCCCGAGGTGGAGTCCCTGACAGAGGTCTTCAAGAAGCTTTACCCTAAAGACTGAGGCCTCAGCCTTTCCCGACTCGTTAAAAATCGTTAACTTAGCCATTTTCTTTGTTACAAAAGCCGCTCCTCGGCGTTATATATATGAACGTCCTATTCAACAAACAGGATCGTTTAGATTTAGTGTTAATAACACCAGGGCCCACGCTGCTCCTTCGTTGTGAAACGTGGGAGCAGACTTTTTGTCAAACCTGTAATTCCAGCGGCTTTTCGACCACGAATTTCGAGCCAAGAGTAACGCTCTTATTATGAGGTATTTACAAACTCGGCACACGGCGCTCAAAACGCCGCCTGCGGCGATGGCAATCCCCGCGTGCGGCGTTGGGCATTTCCGCGTGCGGCGATGGCAATCCCCGCACGCAGCGTTTTCAACCCCCTCTTGCGGCTTTGAATCCGACCTATTTTCAAGAGAAAAAAGCCCGTTTTCTTGGAAAATATTGCAAAACTCCATATCTTTGCAGCAAGAAAATATTTATCAACCAAAACAAGGAACATTATGAAAAAGATTGCGTTTATCCTCATGGCCTTTGTGATGGCAATGTGCCTTCCCGCTCAGGCCGACAACGACCGCGTGATTACCTACGACCAGCTGCCTGCTCAGGCTCAGACTTTGCTGAAGGAACATTTTGCAAACAAGGTGCCCCTCATCATCACCATGGACTTCGACGACTACAAGGTCATGTATCAGAGTGGCGAGAAGGTGGAGTTCGACAAGAAAGGCAACTGGAAGGACATCGAATGCAAGGCGTCTGCCGTTCCCACAGCCATCATTCCCGAGCAGATTAAGGCCAGTGTGAAGAAGACCTTCCCTGCTGCCACAATCATTAAGATCGACCGCGACCGCCGCGGCTACGATGTGAAGCTGAACAACGGGATGGAGATAGAATTTGACAAGAAGTTCAACGTTGTAGGTATCGACGACTAAAGAGCATTAAGAAATTGAAAATTGATAATTAGAAAAGGCCGATGTCTCGCTCATCCGAGGCACCGGCCTTTCCTTTATCTATAGGCTATCAGCAGGGCTTGCCCTCTATGTCGCGGCCCTTCACCTCCTTGAGGAAGTCCTCGCGCATCAGCATGAGCAAGTCGCGCGTATATTCCATCAGCAGGCCTTTGTAGTAAGTCACATCCTTGTAGTTCGAGCGTGTGATACGCTCCCATAGTGTGCGGCGCGAGCCATCGGCTTGAAGTGGAAGGGATTGCGCTGCCAGTCGCGGAAACGAGCAAAGAGTTGCTTGAGTTTCATTCTCTTATAGTTTTATTGCCGACCTTCATCAGTGCGATGCCGATGATAATCCAGATGATTTCGCGGACACGGCAGATGATGCTGACGAAGAAGCCTTGCTCGACGGTCAGGCCCATTGCGGCTGTGGAGATGGCAAAGCCGCCTTCCTGCACGCCGAGCTGCATCGGCAGGAAGCCTATCAAGTTCGAAAGCAGCGTGGTAAGCGAGACGATGAGGATGCTGTGCAAGAAGGTGAGCGTAATGCCCTCGAACCCTCCACCGCCATCTATGCCGAAGAGGAGGAGCATGAAGAGCACTTCGGCACTCTGCACGATACGCGAGAGGTACTCGAGACCCAGGGCTGCATAGAAGTTCTTGCGGCTCTGCTGATGCAGGGCTGCTATTTGCGAATCGACATTATGCAGGGCTTCTGCATGCGCTTCGAGAAACCTGTCGCTCCATCCTTTGAGCCCCGGCAGATGACCCAGCCAGCGAATCAGCCTCACGACAAGCCCGTACTTGTATCCCCTATAGAAGAGATAGAAGGCAATCAGGCAGAAGACCACGATGATGCCTAAGACGATACCGACCGTCGTATCGAAGGGCAGGTCGCCAGCCAACGCGAGGGCAAGGTAGAGGAAGACTGACGTGAACCAGAACCAGAAGTGGGCGAAGACATGGAACATCGCGTAAAGGATGACGCTGGAGGTGGCGTGCTGCTTAGAGATGTCCTTGCTCAGCTCCATGATTCGGTAAGGTTCTCCGCCCAAGCCGCCTACCGGAGTGGCATAGTTGAGCGCATAGCCCGTGATGGTAAGCTTGTAGATTCGCCAAAAACCGACTTTCTCGTCGGGATCTGTGTTGCCCTTGATGACAGACATCCACGCGAGTGCATTGATGCCATAGACAACAATCCAGATGCCTACGATGGGGATGAGCCACAGACCTGCGCGGCA
>JAEEGG010000738.1_pt1 | contig 96248 bp, 104 predicted proteins | sample 9134161 | NCBI WGS metagenome assembly JAEEGG01 (sample SAMN16246543, study PRJNA631951) | gut metagenome | biome: gut microbiome; feature: rumen; material: CR-attached | host: Bos | place: Iran: Karaj | collected 2018-10
CAAGGTGACGGAACTTGTCGCTATCCAAAAACTCTATCAATTGAGCGAAGACGTATTTTGATTTGTTCATATGCAGCCATCTGTTTTGACTGCAAAGATACGAATTCAAATCGTCGCACCCTCAAAAATGCTTGTAAAAGACTGAATTTCAATTATTTCAAAGACCGATTAGTCCACTTTAACGGGACAGTAGTGATCTTTAAATGAATCAGCGACAGGTCAGCGTTGTAAACTCCTCGATAGTCAATCCCATTCACAATTTTGTGAGTGGGATTGATTTTTTCTCGTTTCCTTTTTGGAAGTTGCGGATTTTTTTCGTAAATTTGCCGTCGGAATCGTGGAGAAGAACTATTCAAACACTATCAATAACTTACGAAATAGAAATATGAGAAAAGAACTTTCAATATTGCTTTTTTCCTTCATGTTGCTATATCCTATAACTGCAATAGCACAAGATTACCGCGATGTGGTATTCATGAAGAATGGAAGTGTTATCAAGGGTTTTTATAAAGATTTCTATCCTGGCGATAGTCTGCGTATGGAAACCATCGACGGTGGGGTTTTCATTTGCGCCGTTAAGGATATAGAACGCATCGCTAAAGAGCGCACCAGCATTTATGTGACTAACATTCAGGATGAAGACCTTCTTCCTAAGCGTGCTTGGCGACCGGCGGGTGCAAAAGGTTACGTGGAGTATGGGCAGGACATCAATGGCAGCGACCAGAATTTGGTAGGCTATTCGTTGATAGTGGGCGCTGGCTATCAGTTTGGGCACCATGTCTATTTTGGCGGAGGCATTGCGATGACTCGCTATGAGTATGAGTCCAACAATCTCAAACTGGTTACCACCAATAACAGTCTTCCTCTCTTTGCCGAATTTCAGTATAACTTGTTGAGGACGCGTATTACGCCCATTCTCGGCTGCAGGGCCGGCTATACAGTCAAGGGGTTTAAGGGCTTTTACTTCAATCCCTCTGTCTCCGTCGATTTCGGTCTGACTCCTCGTTTGGGAGGTTATATCTTAGTAGGTTATTCATTACAAAATTATAATGATAATGATGTTTCAAGGAAAGCTGAAGGTTTGTCACTCCATATCGGGCTGCATTTCTAAACTGGCAGTCTTGACGGTGGCGCTGTTCTGCTCTGGAACAGCATGGGCTCAGGAGAGTGAACCATGGGTTCACCCCGACGGCTCTGTGACCTTTACTTTTCATTCACCAGGAACCAGGAAGGTCGTACTCAAGTTGTCTGATAAGAAATACAAGATGCATAAGCATGGAGATACTTTCTCCTTCCACACCGAGCCGCTGCCTTCAGAGATGTATACCTACCAATATGTTGTCAAAGGCAAGGCTGTGGACGACCCGAAAAACAGCCGTTTTGTCCGTGACGTCAACCAGCGTCTGAACTACTTTTTTGTCGAAGGCGACATTTCCGCCCATTATGTTGACAGGGACATACCCCACGGCAGGTTGTCAAAAGTGTGGTATCCCTCCACGCTGAACGGAATGTCGCAACGCCGCATGTTCATTTATACCCCAGCCGAATATGATGACTGCCCAGAAAAACATTACCCCGTGCTTTATCTGTTGCATGGCTCAGGAGGCGACGAAACCTCGTGGAGTGACTATGGACGGGCTTGTCAGATATTTGACCACTTGATTGCTTCCGACTCCATCAGTCCCCTGATAGTCGTCATGCCTAATGGAAATATCGAGCTCGACGCGGCACCTGGCGAGAGTCCCTATATGGACAAACAGCCATCAGCAAACAATGCCACCTCAATGATGGGCAAGTTTGAATCGCTCTTCATGAAGGAGATAGTGGGCTATACGGAAAAGCATTTCAGGGTCGTTGCCGACAAGGAACACCGTAGCATCGCCGGACTCTCCATGGGTGGACTCCACACGCTCTTTATCGCCCTGAACAATCCTGATGCGTTCGACTGCGTCGGGCTGTTCTCTGCCCAAACGACAAACATGCTCAACGAGCATCGCATGAATAAGGTAAAGCACTTCAATTACAATCTGCAACGCGCAAAGAACATCCTGGCCCTGATTGGCGACAATATGTCAAGCACCTTTTCATTGTCAGACAAGATGAGCTGCATAGATATCTATCAAGACCTTGAGAAGAAACTGGAACGACAGTTCGAACATGCACCACGACTTTATTATATAGCCATAGGCAAGGACGATTTCCTGATGAGGATGAACAACGAGTATCGCCGACAATTGGATGCCCGTGGTTACAAATACACCTATGAATTAACGGATGGCGCACACTCATGGGAGAACTGGCGGAAATATCTTGTTTCTTTCCTGCTGAAGATGCAAAAGCCAACCCAGAAGCAGAGCCTATTTTGACGCACCTGTGAGCCTTTTGAACTGAACAAGAACCAATCATTTATAAGACAAAACAATATCAACAACAAACAAAAGAAGCCAAACGGGTACACCAAATTCAGTGAATTTACTGACCAATTTAACTGAATTTGCTGACCAAATTAACTGAATTTGCATTGTAGTTCCATACCTCATAACTGGTGATGCCTATGAGCTGAGAGATTTAGACATAATAACTCGAAAGACAAAGTAGCTTGTAAGACATAATAACAGAATAACATTTTTCCGCAATTCCTTTGGGAGTTGCGGATTTTTTCGTATCTTTGCCGCTGTTGTTTACCAACTAATTGTCAAGATGGATATGATACAATTTGAAAGTAAGGAATGAAACAAGAACTGATAAAGAAATTGCTCGATGCGCTCAAAGAATATAAGTCATTGGGGACTGCTGATCAGATAGACTATAAAAAGTTCTATCTGTATTCACTGATTACCCATTCCACAGCCATTGAGGGTAGCACAGTTACAGAGATAGAGAACCAGTTGCTTTTCGATGAAGGCATCACCGCAAAGGGCCGTAGCCTACAAGAGCAAATGATGAATCTCGACCTAAAAGCGGCATACGAACATTCTATGCGATTGGCACATCAGCACGAAAATTTCTCTGTGGAAATACTCAAAAGCCTTTCTGCGCTTGTTATGAAGAACACAGGTTCATCATATAATACTGCCCAAGGCTCTTTCGATGCTTCAAAGGGTGACCTTCGTTTGGTAGGTGTAACTGCTGGCATTGGTGGGCGTTCATACATGAACTATCAAAAGGTGCCAACCAAGTTGGAAGAGTTCTGTAAGCAACTTAATCAACGAAGGAGTGAACTGACAAACCTTGATGACATTATTGCTAAATATCTTTTAAGTTTCGATGCCCACTATCAGTTGGTAACCATTCATCCTTGGGTAGATGGCAACGGGCGTATGTCTCGCCTCGTAATGCACCACCTTCAATACGAGTTCGGATTGGTACCTGTGAAAATCATAAAAGAGGATAAGGCCGAATATATTCAAGCTCTCGTTGATTCTCGTGAACAGGAATCGCTCGAGCCATTCCACGAGTTTATGATGGAAGAGCACATCCGAAACATCAACAAGGAGATAGAAGAATACAAGAAATCACAAGAAGATGACCCGATAAAAGCCACTCCTGACCCGATAAAGCCATTCTCTGACCCGATAAAAGAGCGATTATATCAAGCTATATTACGGGATGGAACTCTCAACTATGCTGAATACGCAGCTATCGTGGGTACATCAGAAGCAACAGTAAAACGTCGCCTCGGAGAGTTAAAAAAAGAGGGTGCCATCATTCGAGTTGGAAGCAATAAAACAGGACATTGGGAAGTTAATAAGAACTAAGACAGTAAGAATACGGATAGAAGTAAACAAGAATATAAAAATGAAGATATGATTTCATTCATTGATACGGAGGTGAACCCGCAGACGAAGAAAGTGGCGGATTATGGAGCAGTGAGGGAGGATGGTGCGAACTTATTACGTGGGACTCACTCGGGCAAAACGAAATCTGTATCTTGTTACGAATCCTCCTACCGAGTATTCTTTGATATCGATTGCATTGAATATGCGTGATGTCTGGCTTGATTTCTTCAAGGGACGCAAAGATATTGTGCTTCGCCTCAGGAGTGGTGATAGCCTGCAATACAAAGACGGATACCTGCTAAATGAACAGGAAACCAATGTGGCTGCTTTGTCTGCCTCTGGAAAAGACAAACTAAAGGCGTGGACAGATAAAGGTTACGAAGTGACAAACGCAAAGGTAAGCTATACATTGGCTTGGAAACCTCAAGACTCTAATCTGGAATATGCCGTTTGTTTGGCGAATATTGCCCTTACAAAAAGTGAAGGATTGAATAATAGTGAATCTAACGAGGATGAATAAACAAATAGAAGTCGTAGCAGCAATCATACACGATGACGAGGATCGCATCTTCGCCACGCAACGGGGATATGGCGAGTGGAAGGATTGGTGGGAGTTCCCTGGCGGAAAGATGGAGTCTGGGGAAACACCGGAGGAAGCACTCGTGAGGGAGATTCGCGAGGAACTGTCTACGGAGATCAGCGTAGATAAGTTTCTTTGTACGGTGGAGTATGATTACCCAAAGTTTCATCTCACCATGCATTGCTACCTGTGTTCGTTGGTGACGGAGGCGCTGCAACTGAATGAGCATGAGGCCGCCCGATGGCTCACGATGGATGAGTTGGACAGTGTGAAGTGGTTGCCTGCAGATGTGAAAGTGGTAGAAGCATTAGTACAAAAATAGTATTTATGAGATTATATACGATAGGGCATTCTAATCATACTTTAGACGAGTTCCTCCGCTTGTTGAACACACATTTCGTGAATTGTGTGGTCGATGTGAGGAGTGTAGCTGCGAGTAGCCATTATCCTCAGTTTAATCAAGAACCGCTCGGTTGGTTCCTACGGGAAAAGAACATTGATTACCAGTTCTTTGGAAGAGAGTTGGGGGCTCGTCGGATGGATTGCATCAATCAAGATGGGCTGGTGGACTTCGAAAGAGCGATATATACCACATTGTTTCAGAATGGTGTTAATAAGTTGATGAGATTGTTTGATACTAGAACGGTGACTTTGATGTGTTCAGAAGCGGAACCTCTGGAGTGTCATCGTTTTGCACTCGTGGCCCGGTATTTTCATGAGCATGGAGTGGAGGTGTTTCATATTCTGAAAGATGCATCGCTGGTTAGTCATAATTCGCTGGAGCGGAAAATGGTGGACACGTATCTTCATACGAAAAGACCCATGTTGGCTCAGATTGACGAGTTGTTTGGAACATATACTTCAGAGCAGCAGTTGCAGGATGCATATCGGCTGAAGAACAAGGAAATAGGTTTCCGTTTGAAACAAGATGACTTCATTGACTAAACGCTATGGATACTCACTTTATCTGTCTGGCAAATTCGTATAAACGTGGAGGACGATGTGTAGCAGGAGTTGAGGTTGACATCGATGCTAACGACCGTTGGACCGTAAAACGCAAGGCGGATAGGAACCCTATTTGGATACGACCAATCTCAAAAGAGACTGAATATGGGGAAATTCCAGAAGGTGAAGCATATAACATCCCCCTTATGTCTGTTGTTCGACTGACGGATGTGGTGGCATGTCCGAGTGAGTCGCATACCGAGGATGTGAACTACGGCAGCATGCACGCTATCGGGAAGGTGCCATCGTGTCATGAAGTGCTTCGAGAGTTGACGGATATTGTGCATACAACGCTTTTCTATTCAACTGAGTTCTCCATATCTATTGAGACATACGTTCAGGGAGATTACTCTTTGATGATGGTGCATCCTGAAGGATTTTCGTTTCGACTGGACCCGACAAAGAATCGGGCGAAATACTATATGATTTTCCGATACAATGGTTTGACCTACGATTTCTCAATCACAGATCCTGCTTTCTATCAATATATTAATCAGTATCCAGAAGCATTGAACAAACTTTCAGATGTATATCTTGCACTGTCTTTAGGATTGGAGTACGAACAGAGACATCACAAACTGATAGCTGCAGTTCTCATTCCGAAAACAGGTAATGCCATAAAGGATCCTTTTGTGATTCGTCGAGATATCTTACACGAAAAGGCTGTACGGCTGTTTTCGTCTTTGGAGCGTAGAAAGTGTAAACAATGTTTTATTGTTCCAAGCCAACAAGGGTTTGCTGCATGTCTGAAAATGAAGAATGGGCAGGAGGAATTTATGTCTATAGACGATGATTGTCAGGTTGAGGCTTGGCAGAAGGTTAATCTCAGAAAGGCACAGGTGGTGATATATGAGGATGCTGATGGCAACGAAGTAAAACGGATGAGGATACCAGACACAACAATGTGTTTCTCATTCTCTGAACTGTTTTCGGATTTGTTGAAATTGTTCCGTACCGGAAGAACTTGCAGATGATGATGCATATCAAGCAATAGTCTGGGGAATAAAACGTTATAAGAACATATGGCACAGGCGACGGATAAAGGACAAGGGAAGTGGCGGCCGGCAGACCTCATGAGGCACCACCGTGAAAACGGATGGGACTACAAGGGGCGTGCCATCTATCATTTTACACTGCCTGTAGAGGAGCGCTATCCGCTGTTTGGAATGTTGGAGGGTGAGAGTGCGGAGACGGCTTTCGTGAGACTTAATCCCTTTGGGCGTCGTGTGTGCCAGATGTTGTGCGGGCTGGCGCAGTTTTATGCAGGGAAGGGGTTCGCCCTGAAGGTGCTGACACAGAAGGTGATGCCCGACCATGTGCATCTGGTGATACAGGTGCTGGAGCCGCTGCCGCAGAGCATTGGGGCGGTAGTGCGCGGGTTCAAGAGCGGGTGCACGAAGATGTATAAGGAAATGTATGGCAGCGGCGAAAACGCCGCTGGAGTGCATGGAGGATACGAACAACAAAGACGCGAAGCAAGGGCAAACGCCTCTGGAGTGCACGGAGGATACGAACAACAAAGACGCGACGCAAGGGCAAAAGGTGCTGGAGTGCATGGAGAAAGCGAGGACGTTCCCGTGCAGTTTGCTCGCATTTTTGCGGGCAGGGGTAGCATCTGGCAACAGGACGCGGCATATTATCATGAACGCATACTCCATGCGTCTGGGCAGTTGCGACGGATGATTGACTATGTAAAGGACAACCCTCGGCGGCTTTGGCTAAAGAGCCATAACCCTGAGCTTTTCAAGTTGCATAGGCAAACGGAGGCGGCAGGACTGTCGTTTACTTCGATGGGTAACCATTTTCTCTTGAACTGGCCCGATAGGCAGGTAGTGGAGATGTCGCGAAGCGCTACCAACGAAGAGGTGCAGGAACGGCTACGGAAGGGGCTCGCGGCGGCGCACAACGGGACGGTCACTTATACGGCTGCCATCAGCAAAGGTGAGAAACTCATTGCCCGCACCTTGCGTGAGCAGGGCTATCCGCTGGTGGTGCTGCTTAACGACGGTTTTCCCAAGGAAGGTTCGCCGCACGAAAGTTATTACAAACCGGGTGGAGTGTATTTCGAGGCGTGTTCGAAAGGACAGTTGTTGCTGTTGGAACCTACTGAGAAGACGTTCATCGATGCTGGCATCCAAGCGGCTGTAGAAGCGACGTTGCGCCACAAAGCAGAGGCACGGCATTACACATATAACCCCATCGCTATGACATCGCAGCGCTACCGCTTTGTGGCGCTTAACGAAATGGCCAAGCGGTTGGTTGATAATTTGGATTAGATGTCTATGGATATACTCTCAGCACAATAAAGACACTCCAATGGCGACAGAAAAGACTTTATGACAATAAACATATGCATCAGCATATTCAATCAAAAAGTTTCTTCCATATCCACAATACCGTAACCGCACCGATAACACAGAACACGAAATTGGTGAGATAGCCTTTCCCCATCAGTTCAATGTTTAAAAGGTGGCTGATGAACGTGCCGACATAGCTGCCGATGATACCAATAATCAGGTTCATGCAACAGCCTTTACCTTCGCCGCTCATAATACGGTTGGCAATATAGCCCACCAAGATGCCTGTCAATATAGGCCATGCCGTAAAATCTGCAATGTGTTCTAACATACCCACTCTAATTTTTCCTTTTCTATTCCAATCTCAAAATATCACAAAACATATTAAATCTGCGTGTAAAGGTACGAAAAAACGAAGTATATTTCGTAACTTTGTGCCCAACTATTACGATATTTTAATAATTTCAATGTGACAGTAATTGAATAATGAAATAAAAAAACTCGCTGTATTCTGTATGCTTTTCATGCCTTTGGCTGCATGGGCGCAAAAGCAGTATTACCTGCCTACGGCAACCCCCTCTGACGAGGAAAAGGACAAGCCGATGATTGAGGTCTATCTACCCCAACAGCCTAATGGTTGTGCCGTCGTGCTCTGTCCTGGCGGTGCCATGCGATGGCTGTCGTGGGAGAGCGACGTGGTGAAGATGGCCTCGTTTCTGAACGAGCACGGCATTGCCGCCATCGGACTGCGCTATCACCTCAATAGGGCTCCGATGCCTCAGGGTATGAAGATGCCGCCGATGGTGGACGTAACGCATCCTGAAGCTTTCCCACAGGCTGATGCCAATCCGATGCACACAGCGAGTGGCGACTCCATCATCCAACTCGCTGCACAAGATGCGAAGGCTGCCATCCGTATGGTGAGAGAACACGCCGACGAATGGCACATCAGCAAAGATAAGATCGGCTTCCTCGGCTTCTCGGCTGGTGGCGGCGTGGCCATCGCAGCAACGATGTCTGCCGACAGCATAGAGCGTCCTGACTTCTTCTGCACTAACTTCGGTCCCTCGCTGATGCCCGTCACTGTCCCGCAGGATGCACCTCCCTTGCTCATCATGACTCGTGCCGACCATCCCAATGTGGCTGCTGGTCTCGTGGCCCTATTTATGGAATGGAAGAAGGCTGGAGCCAATGCCGAACTACACATGTATGGTGACGGCAAAGGCCCATACGAACTGATGCCACAAACGGGTGAAACAACCACTGAGACGTGGAGCAGTCAGATGATCCATTGGCTAAAGGCTAAGGGGTTGATTCATTAATAAGAAATAATATGGTGCATTATATTTACAATCCGCAAAACGAAATGTTCGCATGCTTTCAAACGAAGCGTTCAGTCCTACAAAACGAAATGTCCTCTCAGTTGCCGCAAAAATATCTCTTTTCAAGTTTAACATAAAAGCCCCGAAAAATTAACGTTTTCGGGGCTTCTTTTTGATATATTTTTTTGTAATTTTGCAGCATGAAGATAGATGTAAGTAAGGAAGAATATGATGCAATCTGCTTTGCAAAAGATCTTGTAGAGAACGACTATTCAGTAGAAGGGAACTGCCACTTTATCCGTTTGTTGGATTTGGTCTCTAAATGTGAAATCGAATTAGCAAGAGAGCAGATGCGTGAAAGCCTTTGGGAAGAAGCGAAAAGGCTCAATCCTGACAGAAAGCCACGCGAAATTAAAAAACTTGTCAATAGCGCGATGAAGTTATTGGGTCCCTAAGTCCCTGCTATGTGCGCTTATCGAAGGTGGCATATTGCTCTACTTGCGGTACTCTGCGTTGAAAGCCGCTTGCAATGCTATTTAAACAGCGTTCCAACGTTCTTAACATGGCAGGTAGTATGTGCTGCTCGTAGAAGTCTCGTGGGCGCAGGTTGTAGTCTATCTTCACTATCTCCTGCTCGCAGATGTCGCCTGTGTCGTAGCCATTATCAGCCCAGAACCATGTAGCGGCCGTTATCGGCTCATGTCTCTTGTATGCCCATTTGATGGATGAGGCTCCGCGTCCGTATGGCAACGGCGAAGGGTGGAATATGAGCGTACCGAAAAGCGGCTCCCTCAGTTCGTCTTCAGGAACTTTCTCCGTAAGCAACGGTGCAACGGCCAAATGGTAGTCGTGGTTGCCCTCGCTGCACAACTGGTGGCCGTGCCCCAGTATCAGCGAACGTGCGGCCTGATATGCAGCCGTATCCCTATTTCCCAATATCCTGATAACCATTTTCACCAATATACTTAAATGCCTGTACTGCCCGGAAGTGGCCACCGTAGCCGATGGCTGCCGCATCCTTGTTCCCCTTACGCTCAGCGGAACGCTTCATGGACGCTGCACTGCGCCCTTTGTTATCACCATAGAGGTGTGCGCCCGTCTGGATCCATTTCTTAGAGTGCCTGAGTGCTCCGCATAACTGAGGGTGTGATGTGTGGAAGAACACGGGCAATTTATAGCCACAGCGGCCCCTGCCCTGTAAGTGGTACTCACAGACAGCATTCAGGAACCGTGTGCCGACACCAATACCCTGCCACTCCGGCATGACAACCAAGCGTGTGGCCCTGTATGCGTTTGCAGTGAAAAGTGGAGCCACGCACAGGTGGCACACCGGCTCACCGTCGATAAAGCCCACAAAGCACTCAGCAGCTACAGGCATAGCCAGATCTAAATAGTAATGCTGCTTAAACAGTCTTGGGAACACAGTTCCCCTGACTTTATAAATTTGAAGTTCGAGCTCCGGACGCTGCCGAAGACAGTCACGCTCGTAGAAGCGCGCCTCCGCAGTGTCATAGACCCAATCGGGCTGTAGCCATTCAATAATGTCGTAGTGGCAGGAAAGCAACACAATCTGCCCCTTTCCGCGTCGCCACGTTTTAGCGAATGCAGCGGCTCCTACCTTGGCAATCTGACGGTCGATAACAGACGTGAACTCATCCACAACGGCATGTTCCGGACGCTCACAGGCCAGGCGTGCCAGTCCCGCCCTGAATTTCTCGCCATTGCTGAGCACATTGAACGGACGCAGCCACGCAGGAACGTCGCCAAGGCCTACGGCAGACAGCATACCTGTAACGATATTGAAGTCACCCTCAGAATCGATGCAGTCCACGATGGGCTTATTACTATCCCATCCTGAATAAAGGTCATAAATCGGCTCACCCTCAAAGATGCGGTTTCCGATGCTCGTTTTACCGCTACCAGACGGGCCGACAATGAGGCCGATTTGCCACTCCTTGCCCTCGATGGGCAGTTCTACGGTCTTTCCCCAGTCACAACCCTTTTCAGCGTTGAAAAGGCTCTTAACACGTGCAGCGCGATAGCTGTTGAAGTCGCTGCAATGATGACTCACTTCTATCTTCATACGTTTACGACTTTAAGGGTTAGACCTTCACTGTGAAGACGGTCATAGACTGCCTTCTGTTCTTTTTCCTCGGTGCAGATAACTATCACACCGAATTGTGGTTTATAGGTGTACTTTCCCATGACTTGATATTTTTGATAACCAGTGCAAAGGTAGTCAGGGAAAGCGAGAATAAAGAAGAAAAAAGGGCAATCACACTGCACCGCTCGTGCAGTCGGTTTCCAGATGCTTGATGATACTGTAGATTTTCCGTTCGCTGACGCTGTACCTTTCGGACAGCACCGACACGATATAGGTTACCTTATCGCCCTCCCTGCGCATTTGCACATAGTCGCGATAAAGTTCCAGATATCGGCAATCGTCTGGCCTGAAACCAAGCGAAATAAGCCTTTTTAACAGCTCCCGATTAAAATTTAGTATCTCAAACAGTGTCATTTCAAAAAATAGTTGTACCTTTGCACCATCTCACCTACTTAGTGGCACAAAAAAAACGTATCACCGAGACGAAGGGCTTACGCCCCCGGTCTTGCGGTGATACGCATTTTGTGTTAAAAGTAGGTGAGATGACTATTAACATGGGCCGGGGGCTTTTTCTATTCCAGCCCCCTTGAGTCAGCAGCGATGGCGCAGGATGTTGTAGAGCTCGGTCTTGACAAGCCCGGCTATCTTCATAGCAAATGGTGTCATTGGGTGGACGTAGTAACCATCACCAGCATAGAGGTCCTTGCTGTTGGCACCAATGTTGAAATATGGATTGGGGCCAACCAGTGCGCCTTTGTCGATGACAGGACAGCCCATGGCCTCGGCTACAGAGCGTATGGTGCTACTGATCGGGGCCAACAGGTCATTTACTGCCTTGGCATTGGCAGCACTTGCCCCTCCTGCCCTTAACGGCAGACCAAAGACAATGACGGCATTGCTGCACCGACGCTGTATGAACTCAGCATAGAGTCTTACAGCTCCAGCAATAGTGCACACATCGGCGTCAAATGGGTCGGCAGTAATTTTGTCCTCAAATGAAACGCTCCAGTCTGTAGCAACACTGACACTCCCCAGATTGTTATCATTGCGATCATTGAAACCAGCGTCGATAAAGAAAAGGTTCTTTTCATCTACGTTAACGTCGGGCCAGCATCTGTCGCGCAGCAAAGTCCACACGCTTCGGAATGTTGCGCTGCTCGACGGGGCGTCATCGGCATCTGGAGCCAGCGTCCAGCCGCCCTGAGCGTAGCGCCGACAGTTTCTGAACGCGGTTTCTCGTTCAAACTTGCCGTACCATGCTCCGGCTGTGATGCTGTCACCCAGCACGAAGACATTCCAGTCTTTGACGGTACCAAATACATCGTCAACCATACGGGTAAGAACATTCATTTTATTATAATCCTTGTCACGCTCGTAGACGGCAATAAGCTCTGTGTCAGGCATGTCACAGTTTTTGATGTTGAGAATAGCGACGACGGCGGTTGCAGGAACGGTGAACATAGATGCGCCGTAATCAACACTGAGAGCCAATCCGTTAGAATTCTCATACACGATGCTGTCTACAGCAGTAAGGAGGTCGCTATACCTTATATTATATATCCTTCCCGCCACAACGCTGACCGTAATGTACGACATAGTGGCGTCATCGTCTATCTGTCCACGAACGGCGTAGTCCGTCAGCACCTTCTTGCCCGCAACGATGCTTGCTGACGTCACAAGATTTCTTTTAACGCTGACCTGTCCGGACAGGCGGGAAAAGGTGTTCGCATCACCATCTCCCAGAATTTCCTCGAGATTGCGGCCGTCACGGGTCTTTACAGCTTCCGCGACAGTTTGTGGAAACTGAAGACGGCCAGCTTCGTTCATCTGTATAATATCTCCTGTCATGACTTAGTCAAAGTTAGTGAATAACAAGTCTCCAGTAGTTCCCGCATTGTACGGGTTGCCGTCCTGGCCAACCTGAATGTCAACAATTGGCGTCTCCACCTCCATCGCTTCATCGACGGTAGAGTATTCTGTTGAGGAAAGGACAATAGCCAACCGCCTTATTTTTATATCTTGGTCAACACCTGGCACAATAGTATTGTTTGTCACAGCACTTTGTAATGCTTGATTAGTAATATATGATGACAATAAGCTGCTGTCCTCAATTCCTATGCCAATAAAATCATTCTGAGCTGACAAAGTACCACTGGCCACAGAACCTTGATCCGCTGTACCATCGAAGAAATATCGAATATAATTCACTCCATTAAATGATACTTGGATTTTGCTTCCTCCAGTACTCTGACTTGACCTTAGCTTTTTTGCTTGAATCTTGACATCCCATGACTTGTAAGGATTGCCGGAACTATAACAAACAAGCATCATACCTCCTCCGTTTTCAAGAATTATCTGATCATTGTTATATCTGCCAGAGTAGACAGCATCCTTCAACTGCAGGTGCAGATATATCTTCTTTCCAGACAACTGGCTTGCCGGCAATGGCACTTTCCCGACATTCCCCTTCAAATTCCAGTAGTCCTTAGGCTCGACGTACGTCAGTGTCACCTGCTTCGTGGCCACAATGGAGGAATTGGCCGTCGACGTAGCCGTGACTGTCACCTGCGAGGCATTGGCGCCAGACAGGATAGTCAGCAGGCCGGTATTGTCGATAGTGGCCTTGGTGTTGTCGCTGACGCTCCACGTCACACCTGTCTGGGTGGTATCGTTGGGTGTCAGCACGGCGGCATACTGCTGGCTGGCCCCTGACACTTCAGACGGTCCGCTGATGGCGATGCCTGTCAGTGCCACCTCTGCCGAATACGTCACGGTGACGGTCTTCTGGGCAGTGACGGTCTGGTCGTAGATGCTTGTGGCCCTGATGGTCACCGCCGCTGCATTGGCACCTTGCAGGACGGTCAGGACACCGTCGTTGCTAATCGTTGCATACTCACCACCAGTGACAACGCTCCACGTCACGCCACGCTGGTTCGTCGTCGCAGGGAGATATGCGGCAGTGTACTGTGTACGCATGCCGGTAAATGTTGCATCACCGCTGATGGTGATGGCCGTGACGTCCTCATCCGCAAGGAACGTCACCTGTCCCAGATTCTTCGCTGAGAAGTCAGCACCGGGAATAATAACTGCTATTCCACTCATATCCTTATACTATTTAAATGGTTTTCTAATCCTGTTTTCACGCGTAGTCTATCTGCTTGACCACCTCATAACTGCTGCCGCCGCCGAAACCTGCGCTTCCGGCAGCAGTGTTATAGGCTCCTATGTGGCCGGCTTCATCAACGAGGAAGAATCCGTCTTCAGCAACTTCACGAAGGTTGCCCTCAAGGAGACTGACACCGCCACCACTGCCACCTATTCCGGGAATGGCACGGATAAGCCCCTGCAGGTGCGCACTCAAGAGTGCAACATCCAGTCCGTTACCGTCGACACAGAAGGCCACATTCCCGTTCTCATCGGTCAGGGTAAAGCCCTGTTCGTCGGTCTCACTGAGATTAGCCGTCTTGTGCTTCAGTCCGAGAATCTCGGCATGGTCTCTCATGCCCAGACTGGCATCGTAGGCCGTACCGGCCACGGAACCGATGAGCAGACCAAGTTTCGGTATGGCCCTGATGAGTGCCTGAAAGTGTGCGCTGAGCTGTGCCGCGTCCAGGCCGGCATTATCGTATTTCATGCCGATGTTCCCGTCCGGGTCTGTCACACAGAACACGCCATCACCCTCTATCCGCGCCATAACGTCCTGGCCGTCCTCCGTCTGCCAGGCGTTCAGCAGCTCCAGCTCCGCCAGCCTGCGGTTAACAGTGGCCAGTGCACTGTTCAGGTCTTCCGCCGACTGTGCGTTGGCTGAAATGGATCGCAAGATGCCTGCAATCCTGTTGACAAGTGCCGTCAGTTCGTCAGCATTGTTGTTGACGACCGCCTTCAGCTCGTTGGCATTATTACTGCTCCATATATTGCCCGCGACCTTGTTGGGATATTGTACTTTCTGTACTGCCATAGCTATCTTATTAATTCAAAATCTAAAACATACGGGAAAGCGTTGACTTCAACCATCGGGAAATCCAGCACGTAGTCAAAACCCAGATGAGAGAAGGTGTCTTCCAGGATGCCTGCGTTCCTGATGCTGTTCAGGACGTTGGGCAATTCGTTGGTACTGAGTGCCGGACGGCTGCTGGTCAGCATCCTCATGCTGAGCCTGACAACCCCGTTAGGACAGACCTGCTTCCCCTCGAGAATACAACTCGTGTTACTGTTCATGGAGCAGCCTCGTTACCTCACGTCTCAATGCAGCAGTATAGTTGCACTGTTCCATCACCCGTAGGATGTACTGGGCATACTTCTCCGGAACCTCGACTTCGCCCTTGGAAAAGTATATCTCCTTGGCCAGCTCCTCAAAGCCGATGTCGCAGATGACCGAGCCATTGAACATCATGTCATTACCAAGGCTCCCTGCAATGTTATACACTCTCTTGGCACCGTTAAACGACACCTGTACCGTCAGTTTCGTAAAATCAATTTTCGTCATATCTGTCTGTATTATGGTTTTACCTTAATATTGTCACTACCGTCTCTGTACAGCTCGCCGCTGACTACGTCGTTGAAGCCACCCCAAAGAGCCGTCACACGCAAGATACCCCCATTGTCAATCCTGACACTCATGTATTTTGTAGAACCTCCATTCATCATGTGTATCAGACCGGCCGACGGAACACATTCAAGATAGGTATTGTTGTCGTGGACTACTCTCATAGAGCCATCGCCATACTCAGAGTTGCCAAGTTTCAGCCTTGCTCCCTGCACACTGCTGCCTTGCTGGTTATAGATTGCATACGGTGACAGCGAAAACACTTCACTGCCGTTATGGAAGCCACAAATCGAAGGTCCGGCAGGATCCAGGCGGATATAGTCCGTATTGTTGCCCGCTGTGCCTATGTCAAGAAAGGAACCAGTCCCGACCCTGCCGCTGAACTCACCGTTGACGGCCTTCAAGTTATTCATGGTGACGTTGCCGTTGGCATCGACATAGAACTTCGACTGCGTTGCCGGGTCATAGTCGCTGCCGGAACCGCCGGGGATGACGTCACGCCCGCACCATGTAATCTTTTCGGCATTCAGGTTAATGGTGGGAGCGTTCAGGTTGATGCTCGTAGCTCCGCTGAAGTTGAGAACCTTACCGGACACATCCACATTGTCTGCACTGATCTTTGCCCCTGTGATATAAGCATCACCGTCTGCCGTCTTAGTTACAAATGTACCAATTTGGGCAAATGAGAAACTGCCGTCCTGGTCCGTGAAACCGGAGAATATACCGGCCATGTCCTGCTGGGTGACAAAGCCTGAGCCGGTCAGCGTGCCGTTCTCGCTGCCGAACACAAGCAGGCGCACCACCTTTCCCAGGTTCTGGATGACCCCTGTGGTGCTTTCCTTCAGCACCTCCCAGGCGTCACCGTTGAACATCAGGATCTCAGCACCGCCCTTGACGGCCTCCGCAGCCTGTGTGTGAAGCGGATCGTTGAATGACAGTCCGATGCAGCAGCAATCGTATTCAACCGCCGAAGAGGACATCATGTTATACACATGGATGGTATGCTGCCCGAGCAGGGCATACACCGTCCTCATGGCCAGCGTCAGGTGATCCGTATCCTGTGACGTGGGGGCAAAATAGATATCCGACGTACCGTTGGTACCCGCTGAGCCAAGATGTATGTCAAAACTGCTGTCGGCAGAAAGACCGTCGATGACCGACTCGCCGTATTCCTGGTACACCAGTTCCAGAAGAGCACCGATGGCACTTCGTGGGTCCCTGACGGTATTGGAGAAGTTTATCCAGTCGCCGTCACTCTCCTGACCGGCCGTCAGACAGGTGTGGATGCAATACATGATGGTCCCGTTGTTGCTGTTGGCACTGTTGAGCTTCATCCACAAGTCACCTTCATAGTACGGTGCCGACGGGCGGCTGACGCTGACGAAAAAGCTGCTCCTGGCAACGCTGATGGCCGTATTGAGGGCAGAGCGGGTCTCGAAGTACGTTTCCCACCGCAGGCTGAACGTGGCACCATTGAAACCGGTCGAGGCATCCTCGTTGCGGTCGATATAGAGGTCCGAAGAACCTTGGCTCACAGGCTCGGCACTAAGCAACAGGGGAGTTTCGGTGCCGTTCCATATAATTGCTCCCGACGGGTCATGCAGATACTGGCCAAGGGCGTTGAAGGCCACCGTATAGTCGTTCAGTGCCGTACCATAGGTGTTGGCCAAATGGGCCTTCTCAGCACGTGCCGTCATGTCGGCATACTCTTCGACAACCGACAGCCACTCCCTCAGGACGGCTCTCTTCTCCTGTGGCGTGAGCACGCCGTCATCAGCCATGTATCTCAATCCTTGCAGGGCTTCGTCACCGATTGACTTGATGGCATCGTTGACAGCCCGGACCAGGATGGCCAGCGTAGAGTAGCACAGGTTCCATGCGGCCCTGTAGGCACCGGGATCCGGAATGGTCTCGGTAACGTCAAGCCGTGTCAGCCAGAGGGGCGTGCTGTCCTCGATATTGCCGCTTTGTACTAGTTCTCCCGAGTGCTCGCTTTCGCCACTGACCGGCGTACCATCGGATACGGCAGAACCACCGCTACGGGTCAGGCCTGAAATAACGGGGTCTACTATCTGGTCAGTGTATGCCCTGCCGCCATTGAGAATCTGGAAGAGGGCCAGAACGGCATTGTAGAAATTGTTCCATACAGTATTCTCAACACCGTATTCTACACGTTTGGAACGGTATTGTACCAAGCTGCTCATCAGGTCACGCCAGTCTATCAGGACCGAGGCCTTCTCGGCACCGGCCGACAGCTTGCCGTCACTGGCCACGTCACGAATCTTCTCGAGGGCAGCCAGGGTGTCGGCATCAGTGACTTCTTTCCAATAGTACTGGAGCAGCTCCTCATCATACTCCCAGCGCCACACCCTGCCGCCATCAGTACCGGGATTGCGAAGGGTATTGGTAAACAGGTCCTGTACATGATCGGCCTTGTCAGTTTCAGTGTCCCAGTCGCAGGCCGGATAGTTCGGCTCCGCATCAGGATCGTCCTCGTTGGGAAGCGGTGTGTAGTCACCGAAGAAGATGTCAAACTTACGGTCACTCTGGTTCTTGACTTCCTCAAAGGTGCTGTCCAGCTCGGCTATGGTGTTGCCTTGCTCTGTAATGTCATCATAGACGGTCTTCAGTGCAGGAATACCGACGATGTTGTACAGCGTACGGAACTGGTCGATACCCATGGGGGCGGTGTTACGGCTGTACTCCTGGCCCTCTCCAACATATCCGCCGCCGCTGACGCTCACCTGCTCCAGCTTGTCCACCATGCTCTCAATCAGACCCTTCGGACGGAACGTACCGAACTGGACGGACTGCGCTCCTGTAATCAGGTCCTTCGTGACACTGGTGACAATGTAGTCGCCGGCAGAGTCGCCAAGACTGCTGCCGGAACGCACCGCATTCCTCGCACTCCTGCGGGGCTCGCCGACGCTGGGAACCTCCGCACCTTCTGTCAGGAAGTCCGGATAGGTGGTCTCTGATTCGAGACTCGGGGCAACATGCGCCGCTGCCATATAGATACCGGCCATCTGCTGCGCCGCCTCTAACAGCTGCTGCTGCGCAAGTGCCTTGTAGCGGTCATCCAAGGCCACGCCGGTCAGCATCACCTTGTCGCCTACTGCCGGACAAAGGCCGCCGGGCAGGCTGGGCAGCAGGGTGTCGCCGTCAGCCTGCATGATGATGCGGAACATGCCGGCCGTTGCCGTGAAGCCGTCCGGCTCGACGTCATCCTCCATGTGCTCGTTCGTCTCGTGGTCGAAATAGGCCAGGTCGAACTCACGGCCGGTCAGCACACCGCTCTGGAACAGAATGCCCAACGGCTTTCCCTGAATGACCTGGTTTGTGCTGAAACCATACTCGCTGCCGTCGGTAAGGGAAAGGGTGATGTACCATTTCGCATACTTCTTATACACAGGCAGGTCATTCTCATAATGGTCTACGACGTGCTTACCCTTTTCGTCCAGGACATAACAGGTACGGGCCGCAGCCGACGCTATCTGAAGCTCCATCTTCGGGTAGATGTCATCGAAGATCAGCAGCTTCGTCATGTGTCCCTCGGCAGGCGTACCGGCAGGATACACGCTGTGCGGATAGCCGGCAGGAAGTCTCAGCCTCTGAGTGACTGCTGCGTAGAAGCCCTCGTCGCTCAGGGTGGTCTTGCCCATGTTACGGGTGCCGCCCAGCACGACAAACCTGTCGAAGTATTCCTCTGCGGCCAGCACGTCGTGCTTGCCTATCTGTATGGTACCGTCAATGATGACCATGTTGGTACCAAGGGCAGAGGCTATCTTCTGTGCCGCCGACTTCACATTGTCGCCGTCAAAGCTCACGGTAATGCCGATACCGGCCAGCTCGGGGGCTATCTCTACAGGGGCAAACCGCGACAGCTCCTCGATGATGATGCTGGCGGGACCGACAACGCTGAACGTATATAGCTCAATCTCTTCACCGTCGGCAGTATGGCCCACCTTGAAGAAGAGTATGCCGGTCAGCCTGGAGTCAGTACTGATGTACGACGGCGACCAGGTATAGCTGCCGTCACTGTTCGGCGTCGGCACATAGTCCTTTTCCAAAAAGTACTCACCGAAGTCCTCTATGCTGATAATGTCACCGGCCGCGAGACCGCCGCCGTTAGAAGACTTCCACGACAGCTGTAGCTTGCCGGTGCCGTCGATGTTCTTTTCAGCGGAACCGGAGTCAAGAATGGTCTCACCCGTCAGGAAGTCAACCAGACCCAAGGACGATATGCCTGCTTCTTCTAATGTCATGATCTCTATATTTGGATGATATGCGGGTTACGGGCGTCACGGATGTCAGGATGAGGCTCGGAGACAGTCAGCGTGTATTTCGCCAGGTGCATCCGGAACTCACGGAAGTTCTTGCAGTCCTCGTATCTGAAATGGAAGTACTGGTTGCACTTCTGATGTCGTACCTGCAGGTACCCGTACTTCAGTACCTCTTCCCAGAACAGGTCATAGCGACGCATGAACTCCTGTTCGTCAGGCGCGCTGAAATGAACGTTCAGCGACAGCATGCGCTCATTGTATCTGCCTATCGACTCCTCCCAGTAGGCCACGCCGTGCCTCGTGGCAACATTAGAACCCGTAGGCTGCTTCATAGGGGCATAGGCCATCAACTCGCCACGTCCGCCTGCACTTACCGACAGGCCATAGCGCTCCCAGGCGTCAACCCAGCCGTCATGGAAGGCGTCATCAGTAAGCCAGTCAGGCACCCCGGCAGCGCCGGGAATGAGGATGCCCGTCATGTCAACTCCTGCCCTGTTGGCCAGGCGCGTACCTTTCGACCTTACGAAAAACTCTCCTTTAGGCATATTCTAATCGTGTTTATAGCTTGTTTAAATACGAATTCATCGCGTCCAGCTTCTCGCTGATGCCGGAAACCAGCTTCTTTGTGGCCAGCAGGTACTCGTTGGTGGTACCAAGACGGTTGAAGATCTCCTCACCGTAGTTCGTGTCAGAACTGGTGATGCCTTTAGAGGCCTGCACCGTTTCCAGGATCTTCTGCTGTATCTCCTTCTGCTGGGCAAGCAGCAGCTCCTGACCCGTGGCAATGCCAAGGAACAACTCAAACTGGTCGTAGGTGGCCTTGTCGGCCATGTTCATAGTGGCTTCCTGGTCATCAGGGTTGTACGTACCCATCAGCTTCATCCATTCCTCCGCCTCCAGCTCCTTGTCGGACACAAAGCCCTGCATGACCTTCACGAGCTCGCGCAACTGCCTGGCACGCTCTTCGGCGCTCAGCGTCGGGTCACCCATGATTTCCTTGAGGCTCTCCTTGTATTCCTCTATCTTCTCCTTGAAGGCATCGCCCATCACGAATTCCTTGATAAGTTCATCCGTCAGCTTCTTGCCGAAGTCCTTGGCCCAATCCTCGGCATCCTTCTCGATGTCGGTCAGTACCGACAGGAACTGGTCCTCGAGGTCGTCAAACGGATTGTTGTCGCTGGCTGACAGCTCCACGCCCAGGGCGTCGTATATCTGCCTGACGGCCTCCTGTAGTTCCGGATAGGCGTTCTTGATGGCATCCAGGGCTGCCCTGACACTGCCGTCGGCCACGACGTCCTGCCATGTGGCACCGTCCTGACCCATCACGGCATTGATGGCATCCTGAAGGTTGTCCAACAGCGGCTGCATCATCGTAGGGGCTATCATGTTCGAAATGATGTGCCGGACCATCGTCTTGCCGACATCCTGAGCCCAGTCGTCTGCCGTCTTTTCCATATCCTCAAGAGAGGAAATCCAGCTGTCGGTCATATCCTTGAAGGTGGTGTCCTCGACGGTTTCCTTCAAACGGTCACGCAAGCCCGCTGCGGCCTCGGCCATAGCCTCCTGCTGTGCAACAAGCTCGTCAATGAGGGCCTGCAAGAGTGCTTCGTCACCGGCCTCCAAAGCCTCGGAATAGCGCCTGTTCCAGTCCTTCGCGTAGGCGTCGAAGTTCTCGAAGTCCTGACCGTTCACCGTCATCTTGACATCGAAAACCTGCTTCTCCATCAGGTCCTGGACCAGCAGGCGGCTCATCTCCTTCCTGAAGTCCTCGGCATCACCCTCCATATCCATGAGGGTGTCGAGGAACTTCGAGCGCAGGTCGTCGAAGTGATCCGCAGCTTCTTCCACGTCAACAGCCTGGATAATGCTTAAATCCCTGAACTGCTCGATTTGGCTCTGGGCATCGTCTACATACCCGTCGTATTTCGCTTTAAGCTCATCAAGGCGCCTCTGGTATTCATCCTTACCTATTCTCTCCTCAGTATAGTCATTGTTAAGGTCGTAAAGACTCTGGTACCATCCCGCCAACTCATCCTGGAACTGGTTCGCAATGAAGTTGTTGATGACCATACGGTTCACCATCTTCTGCCAGTTCTCCGCAATGTCATCCATCACGTCCTCAGAACCGTCGGCAAGTTCATAGAGAGAATCCAAGAAGTCATCAAACACCTTGTCAGAAGTCGTCGTAGTCAGCTGCTCCATGGCCTGCTTCTCGGCCGCCTCGATGGAGTCCTGGACGTCAATGAGCTTCTGAATCCATTCCTCAAGCTTACCGCCGTTGTAACCCAGCTCCGTCGAAATGGTACGCCAAAGCTCAGGATCGTTCTGCTGGATTTCGCGGAACATCTTGGCCAAAGCCTGAGGGTCATTCCTTAACAACTCCTGCCATGTGAATTTACCCTGGCTGTCTTCCCATGCGTTCACGCCATACTGCTTGCCATAGCCGTTTATCTGTTCTAACACGCTCTGAGCCTTGTTCACATGCCAGTAGTCGGAATGCCCTCCGCCGTAGCTGTCGGTGAGGACGGAGTCAATACCCTGTATGATCGACTCCATCTGCTTCTTGCTTTGCTCTTCTATCTTCTCCTTGTTTTGCAGAGCCATGATGCCATAGCTCTTTTCAAGCTCTTCCGTCCAGTGTTCGATAGCTGCGGTGGCAGCCTCCATACCTGTTGTCAGCTCTTCGCGCCTCTTTTCCTCCTCTTGATGTCTTTCCCTCGTATTGACGTCACCAAGGCCAAAGGCGTGCGTCGTAACATTGAGGAAGGTCGACTCTATAACCCTCGACAGCAGCTCATATATTTTGTTGATAAGCATGACGTTGCCAGGGGAACCCTTCTCTAAATCAACAGTGAGAGAGTCCATCAAGGAACCGATGACGTTAATAATCTTGTCGAATAACTGTTCTATGTAATTCGTCGTGTCTATGCCGCTGCTGCCGAGAGCATCAATGATTGACAAAATAGCACCAATGAGGCCTCCTGCTTTCCCTAAGCCGGAAAGTCCCTCAGTAGCCTTGCCTCCGAGGGCCTGCACGAGTTTGACGATGCCGTTCACGAACCCATGAAGTGTGCCATTGGTAATTTCGCCTAAGGCATCTTTGAAACCGTCAAGGGCCTGTTGCGCCTGGGTAGTACTTCGCGTCAGATTGCCTTGAGCGAGTTGGACATTAGTTTGGGCCTGCTGTTCCTGGCTCGAAGTGAAGGTGACTCTGTTCTGCGCATCGGCAACGGCATTCTGAGCCGCTTTGATACGCTCACCGGCCTTCACCTTCTTGGCTTCGTCACCTTCCGCTGCTGCAAGCTCAGCCTCGGCCTCGGCCAACGCTTTCTTGGCATTCTCCAGTTCCGTCTCAGCATCAAGCTGGCTTTGGACGGCCATCTTGTGGGCAAGGATAGCCTTCTGATATGCCTTCATATCTTCGCCTATCTGGGAGTAAATGGAGAAGTCAAAGGTACCGACACCGCCACCCGTCTTACTGACAAGCTCGTTGCGCATCTTCACGTACTCGGCTTTCTCCTGCGCGGAGAGTGCCTTGAACGAATCAGTCTGGATATACTTCTCAATCTTCTCAAGCGTGGCAACCATTTCGTCGTGCAAGGCGTCGCCGATGCCGTCAAACATGGTGGTCCAGTCTATCTCAGTGCGCAGCACCTCAATGTCAATGGCATTCAAGGCTTTCTTCTTTTCCTCTTCCAGCGACTTTTTCAGCCACTTATCCCGGGTCTCGGCTATCTTCTTGTCGTACTCCTCGGCAATGGCCTGCTTCTTCTGCGAGATGCTGCCGTATTTCTTCAGGTAGTCACGCATCGACTGCATCTCATTCTCCAGACGCTCCTTCACACCACGTGCATAGATGGCATTCTCGGCATCCACCTGAGCCTGTATGATTTGCTCCTGCTCAGACGACAGCTGCTGACCCTGCCAGCCAGCTTTACCTTCAGCGGTATCTGTAAAAGTCTTCGTCTTATCCTTGTTGGTGGCATTCCAGCGATCCTCGGCGGCTTTGTAGGCTTCCTTCTTCCATTCCTCGGACTGCCTTCGGATGGCCTCGAGCTTGTCCTGATGGTCTTTCTCCATCTGCATCAGCTCACGCTTGGCATTGTCCTGCTCCTGGGCGATGTTGCGATTGGTAATAGCATCCTTCAGAGCACGCTGCTGTTCGGCCTGCTCTTCCTCCTCCCGCTGTGCTAATTCAAACAGCTTGCGACGCTCTTGCGCATCCTCCCTCGCAGCACGTAAGGCACTACCGCCATGCGACTTGCCTTCATTGGCTATCTGCCGGTTACGCATTGCCGTACGCCGCTTCTCATCTTCCAGCTTCGCCTCCTGGCGTATCCGCTCAGCTTCGGCCTCATTATTCTTCCTGCGGGTTTCAGCATTTTGCTGCGTCAGACCGTTCAGACCCTTCGTTATGCGCTCCTGCTCACGGGCCATGGACAGCTCTTCCTTCGCCAGACCCACACGCAGCTCGTCAATACGGCGGCTGGCGGCTTTCTTCTCATTGATCTTGGTATGGCTGTCTGCTATCTTCGCCTCTAAGGTCGCCACCTCCTTCTCAGCCTTCGCGCGAGCTACCTGTTGGCGTGAACGGCGCTCTTCGAGATTGGCTTGGTCTTCCATCAGACGGGCACGCTCATTGGCCTTCGCACCAAACTCACTCAGCCGATCGGGAGCACCGCTAATGAGGTTCCACAGTTTCCGCACAGCCTCCTGAGGCTTCGTAAAGGCCGTAAAAAGAGCCTCGCCCAAATCGGTGGCTATATCCATCACGGTCTCAATAGCCTGGCTCAGGTAGGCCATGCCCTTCCGAAGCACAGAACTGCCCTCATCAGTACGCTTCATCCAGGAAACAATAGCTGACAAAGCCAAAGGAATGGCAGAAAGAAGAGCCACAATGGGGACTGCTATCAGACGGATGAAGGCCCCACGAAGAAGACCCACGCCATTCGTCGCAGACGCCAGGGCTCTCGTCTTCGTGTACAGCTTGGAGGCACTGTCGGCCATCCCCTTTACAAAGACTACTAACAGAGGGTTCGCTTTGGCTATATTGCCAATAAAGCCACTGGCAAGGGCACTCGCCAGGCCTTGACCTGACGTAGTGGCCTTTTGGGTTGCAGCGTCTATCTTCTCGATCGACTCCTGGGTGGCTTTCGCACCTGCGGCAAAATGCTTGTTATCTAAGCGTATCTCTATCTCTACTTTCTGACTCATCGCATTCACTCATTTACTCATTTTCCCGCCACTACTCCCGACGGATCACCGTCGGGCCTGACTGCCACCGTACGCCGAGGGTTCCCCTCGGCCCTTGATATGCCCTTGGCCCCAAAGAAGGCCAGCAGCTGCTGGTCGGCATTCTCGGAGTCGCCGTCAATCAGGGCGCCGACACTGCCAGTGAGATTCTCTACCTCGTCGTCGCTCAGGTAGACACTCACCGGCTTGTCTAAAAGCATCAGCTGCATCAGGGAGTAGTCACGCTCGTAGACTATCTCATCGTAGGTGAAGCCCATCTCCATCAGCGGGTATATGAAGGCTCCTAACAGGCTGATGCTGCCGAACTGCATGGAGTTCCTGCTGTCAGCCTTGGCACGCAGAGTCTCGCTCAGACGCTCACGTTCACGGTCCAGACCGAGATGGACTACCAGCTCATGGGTGTGGGTACTGGTCATACCTGTCACTAACAGGTGGCCCAAGTCACTGTCAGTAAGTTCACGCTCGAAGAATCCGGCACGCTCACGCCTCAGAGGAAGGTCGAAAAAGGCTGTGCGACTGTTATCCATGGTAAGGATGGAAAGCATCATGGCACAGTCCGCACGCCTTTCCCGAACCTTCTTCAGCAGGGTCGACACCACTCCCGACGGGTCACCGTCGGGCACTGAGGTTCCAATTCCGAGGCTTTCAAAATAGGGTTTCAGCAGCAGGTGCTTGCCGAGCGTCAACGGCCACAGATAATAGGTCGCACCGCCCACAGTGAAGTCATGCGGACGACCGGTAATGGCATCGGCCAGTTTTTCCTCGATACCCTCAATGGCCTTGTTGCTGTTATTCTGTTTCTTCGTTCCATCCATAGTGCCAGGAGCAGGAGTCGAACCCGCATTGCCGTTTGTTCCTGGCGGGAATGGCAGACCTTTTCAGGGAAGCCCGGCCTGCCGATTGGGCTTGTACGCAGAGATTATGAAAGTATTCACACCACCGTTCCAGACGGTTCTCCGTCGGGCGCACAGGATTATCCTTCCTGAACGCCACCGGCATTATCACCACCGCCGGCATTGTCACCACCACCGGCATTGTCACCACCACTGGCATTGTCACCACCACCGGCATTGTCGCCACCACCGGCAGCAGGAGTCATGTCGCCCTTCGTGATCAGTTCCACGTCGGTCAGTTTGCCCTGATCGTCCGTGGTACCCTTGGTCTTGTAGGTGTAGATAGCTACCAGACCGTCCTTCGTGTCCATCTTATAGGCAACATGGCGGGACGGATTCTTCAGACGCACGCCCAGACCGCCGTTCTTCGGGCAGGCCTCGGCAACGTCGACCTCCTCGGTGAAGCCAAGGATGCCCTCAACTTCAGTCTTGTCGCCAATACGGCGGTGGACCTTCAGGATGTACTTGTCGGGCTCTTTGCCACGGGCCTCCGCACTGCGATCCTCAATCAGGGCCTCGTCCTCAGTGCCTTCCTCAACGGAAAGGTCAGTGGTGTCTGCAACGATGTCCTGGTAAGGACCTACCTCTGAATCCTTGAAGATGTTACCCTTCCAGCCTACGATTTTTCTTACTTGTGACATGTTTTAAACGGGTTTTAATTGTTATTTGAATAGGTTACTATCGTCTCTTATAGAGCCACAGCCACAGCAACGGGATTATGACTCCTGCAAAGATAAATACTGCCGCCAGGGTATCGCGTGGCCTGCGGGTCTGTTCAGTCTGGCTGCCGCCCTGAGAATGGGTGGCCTGACCCTGGCTATGACTGAGGCCCGTTGAGCCGCCCTGCTGTGTCGTTTCCAACGTCAGGCTGCTCGTGCCTGTGTTCAGGCTCTCGCCCTCCAGTAGCAGATTGTCGCCCTTCCGTGTAGCCGTCACCCTGGCCGTGCCCTGACGGCCAGTGTAGCTCGCGCCGTCAGGCAGTTGCGTCAGATCCCGCAGCGGGAGCGTCACGCTGGCCGCGTCCATGCTGACGGGGGCCGTCTGGCTGCTTACCCTTACGCCCTGGATGAGGCGAAGCGCGAGGCTGTCGCTTGACGAGGAAGCCGAGGCCGTCGCACTCTTCGCCGTCTTGCAGCTTGCCAAGCACAGGACACTCGTCATGATAAGAACAAAGGTTAATGGCCTCCAGTGCCTTACTGAGACGAACCACAACGCGCTTGACCGAGCTGAGTTCTTTTCTTGTAGCATCTAATTCTCCTTTTAAGGGTTTTACAATGTTATCTATCAGGATGCGGGTGGCCTGCTCAGTGTTCGTTATCTTCACCGTGTCGGCTTCGGCCTCCGCACGGCGGGCTTCCGCACGGGCTTTCTTCAGCTCGCTACGGATGTTCAGAAGCCCCGCCACCGTAGCCACAAGCCCGGTGCCGAAAACGTAGTTGAGTATTTCGCTAAGTTCCATTTCCTTCATCCTGTTAGTTGTTACGTACGCTGCGCTAATTGCGCAGTCCAATCTCCTTCAGCCACCGTTTCACGTCGAAGCCCGGGCAATCAGTGGCTGCACCTGGCAGGTCGCGGTGACCCACTATCTCGGCTTGGGGATGCTGACGGTGGAAGTTCCTGACATAGCGCTCCATGGAGCGACGCTGCTCGGCTGTACGCGTGTCACGGGACTGGTTGTTCATGCCGACACCGCCGACATACACCACGTGGAGGCTCGTGGAGTTGTAGCCCTTGGCACCGTTGGTCACCTCCCACGGATCGACCCTTTGGTCTTCGTTGTACGGCACCAGGTTCTCCACACCGCCGTTCAGGTGTATCAGGTCTGAATAGCCCACCTGTTTCCACCCGCGGCCACCCTTCGACTTGGGGGAGGTGTGCCAGTGCCGGATCTCGGCACCGGACACCTCGCGCCCCTCGCGGGTTGCCGTACAGTGGATGACAAGTCGTTTCAGTTCTGACATGGCGTTTCAGTATTATTGTCAGTCTCAGCCACAGTGCCTGCTCCGTCAGCGTCGGGTTCCGCAACCGGCTCCAAGATAATCTCGGCTTTCTTGTTGCCCTTGAACTCCTTGACGAGTCCACGGGATACGAGGTCGGCGGCACGGGCTTCGTCCTGGACGTCCAGGATAACACCCTGCTCGTATTCGGTCACGTGATCATGCTTGTCACGGAACTTTTCAACTACCTTGAACTTCATGGCTCAGACCTCCTAAGCTTGTGAGGCCATCGACTGCGTAACAGTGACGGTCTTGGTTACTTCGGTACCCTTGATGCCGATAGTAACGGTGGCAGTACGGGTAGACTCACCTTCTGCGTCGTAGGCGTAGGCCTGACGGGTGAATGTCACCTTGTTGCCGCTGACAGATACCGCCAGCCAATCGGCATTGCTCTGTGCAGTCAGACCGGCACCGTTGCTCGTGGCGTAGGTACGCACGCTGTTGCCAGAGGCGGCGTTGACAGTCAGGGCTGCATCACCCTTGATAGTGGGAGCACCGGCAGCGTCGTAGGCACTCATCATCACCACGCCTGCATCCTGCTTCTTAGGCATGCAGATGAAGTAGTGGCGGAAGTTGACCTTATTGCGCTGGTACTCGGGATCGGTGTTGGCAGGACTGTAGTACATCTCCGTAGAACCCGTAGCCTTGAACACACGCTGAGTATAGAAAGCGAACGAGCACTGGAACTCACCGGTACTGGCAGTGGCAAATATGGCCTTTTTCACACCGGCAGTGGTATATAGCGGGTTGTTGACAAACTCGTAGATATCGAAGCCATACAGACGCCCGACGGTACCGTTGTTGCGGTCGATGTTGTACTGCTCCTTGAACTTCTGATCGGCCTCCAGCAAGTCGTTGACATGGTCGTTACAGAGCACAAGGCGACGACCCTCGGTGGGAACGTTCAGCATATCCATCGCACGCTTCATGCGCAACAGGTCGTTGGGGGTCATCTTCTTGCGTCCTGTCTCAGGATCGCGGTCACCGGTGGTTGACAGCACGGGGGTCTTGGTTCCGTTGCTGTTGGCGCACATAGCATGGGCGGCCTTGGCAAATTTCGCATCCTTGATGGCGTTGCCGTGGCTTTCCTTCACGCGGGTCATCTTGTCATAGGAGATGGCGTAGAGCTCATCGTCGGTGATGGGAGTCACCTTCGTCTGGAACTTGTCAAGACCGATGGGGATGTCTGCATCATCGAGGGCCTGCAAGGGAATGGGATAGGTGGTGTTGTTGACCAGCACGTCAGGGTCAACACCTACGTCCACCAGATGAATCACGTCGTTTTCGACGATACTGGAATTGTCGGGAATACCATCCAGCCACGTAGCCTCCAGACCACGGCGCAGGTACTTGACCAGCTCGCCGGTCCAGACCTCAGTGTACACGCCGGCATACAGGCTCCCGGAAGGTGCTGCACCGCCGACAATGGCAGCAACGGCATTCATGCCCACGGCACCGGCCAGCGGACTCATGCCGACAGCGGCAGCTACGACGCTACCACACAGGCAGTTGAAAAGGACTGCCGACAGCATTAAGAGAATCTTTGCTTTCATGTTTTTTTTCTTTATTGGTTTAACAATCAGATTTCACACTCCATGCCGTACTCGGCCTTGTACAGGCGACGGTACGTTTCCTTGTCATCCTGACGCAGCTTCAGCAATTCGTCGGCAGGAACCTCGCTCAGCTTGGTATAGGTAGTAACCACAGCACCCGGCGCACCAGCGGCGGGCTTCAACATACCACTCAGCTTCACCTGAGGTGCCATGGCCTTCAGGGTCTTCTCCAGCTCTTCGGCGCCGACCTTTTTGCCCAGCTCAATAAAATGGTCACGGTTCTCAGCCGTCAGCTTCTTCTCACTGATGGCACCGTCAACCAGGGTTGTAATACCTGCAAGCGTCAGCTTGTCGTTCTCTGCCTTGAGCGTCACAGCGTCACCGGCAGTCTTCTGTAACTCGGTTATCTTCGCCAGAATGATAGCCTCGTCTGCCGTTTCCGGCAAGCCCAACTGAAGGGCCAGTTTCTTCAGATCCATTTTCACGTCTTTTTTAATGTTATTATTCAGTAATGGCAACGGACAGTTGCCGTCTTTTCCAAGTTCAATAACAGTGCCGTCGTCCTTCATGACTATAGCGTCATCGTTCGCACCGATATCTACCAGCGATATCTCAACCAGCTTACTCTTTGTCACCGTCGGACGTTCCTGACCTTCAAGCAGCAGTTCTGGGGCAGAACTTACTTCAATCGGATCTATGCCGATACTCACCATGCGCAGGCTGCCTTTCTCAAACTGCTTCTTACAGCGGATGCTCAGCTCACTGGCTTCGTCGAACACCAGGATACCGGTAATCTCACCGTTTGCAACTTGCAGGTCGTCGACAATACCTATAACATTACCGCGCTCGTGCATGTATAGGAGCACGGGATTGCGCTTGTATTGTTCCAGGTCTATACCGTCCGTCAGGACACGGAACTTATAGCCATTGACACTTTCGTTCGTTATTCTTACTCGTTTAATCATAATAAAATGTGTTTCTTTGCGACTGCAATATTACGTCATTTTCCGCTATCGTCCAAAAAACGCTGCAAGCCCTGCACTAAAGGCTGCAACGACAGCGCCGTTATTTGTTCAAGTCGACCTTTTTATGCAATTTTGCAGTGCAAAATCGCAATAAAAAGTACAGGACCTGACGGTTTTGCCGCCAGGTAAAAAGCAAAAGAAACATGAACAAGAAAGAAACTGAAAACAAGAAACAGCTCGCACGGGCGCTATTCCTCTCGGGCATGGAGCAACAGGAGATTGCAGAACGTGTGGGCGTGGCCGCCAAGACCATCACACGGTGGTCGGCAGCTGATGGATGGAAGGAGGCACGCGCCGCCAAGAACATCACACGCCCGGAACTGGTCAATAAGCTGCTGCTGACCATCGACAACCTCATTGAGAGTGTCAATAAGTCGGGAGATCCAACGCTCATAGGGTCGCTGGCCGACAAGCTGTCAAAGCTCAGTGCCGTAGTCGAAAAGTTGGATAAGAAGGCCAACGTGGTTGATGCCATCGAAGTATTCATGGCTTTCAACAAGTGGCTACAGTACAATTCCGAATTCGACCCTGAGATCACGCCGGAACTCATCAAGACCATCAACAAGTACCAGAACCGCTTCCTGATGGATAAGATGGCACCGTCCGCTGAATTGTAACATAGAGTGACGTGTGGTTTTGCCACACGGAAGAATCAGACGATGACAGAAGCAGATAGGAAACGCGCCTTTGAAGAGTGGCAACGGCATTGTCAGGACATACAGTCCATGACATCGGAAACGCCGCATGCTCACGAGAAACCGGCACAGAAGGAGCAGCGCATACGCCGCCTCCAAAAGGACTATGCCGCTTTCTGTGAGTATTACTTCCCTCATTTCCTTACACTACGCGATAAGGTGACGGGCGAGCCCGTCCGCATTATCCACAACGCTCCGTTCCACAATCAGGCAGCTCTGAAGGTTAAGAACACGCCCAACCTTAAGGCTGTCTTCAAATGGCCACGCGGCCATGCCAAGTCTACACACTTCGACATCTTCATGCCGCTGTGGCTCATGTTCCAGCCCAAGCGGCTCATCAACTTCATGGTGGTGGTCGGAAAATCCGAGGACAGTGCCATACGACTGTTAGGTGATATCCAGGCTGAACTACAGTACAACAAGCGTATCATTGACGACTTTGGCCAGCAAATGTCTTTGGGCGATTGGACTACTGGAGAGTTCACCACGAAGAGTGGCGTACACTTCCTCGCATGCGGTCGCGGGCAGTCACCACGCGGACTCAGAAAGCGTGAAGCCCGCCCTGACTACATCGTTATCGATGACCTTGACGACGATGAACTATGCCGCAACGAGCGACGCGTCCGTGAACTTACAGACTGGGTGAAAGAAGCTCTCTTCGGTGCACTCGATGTGGGACGTGGACGCTTCATCATGGTGGGCAACCTCATCAGCAAGACATCGGTTCTGGCCAATATATGCGCCACCAAGGGTGTGCACGTCTCTACAGTCTATGCCGTTGATAGTGACGGCAATCCCGTCTGGAGGGAGAAGTGGACCAAAGAAGAGGCACGTGAGTATGCCGAATTCGTGGGCTACCGCGCATGGAACAAGGAAATGATGCACAACCCCATCGTGGAAGGCACCGTATTCCGTCAGGAATGGATCCGCTGGGCCAAGCACCCGGCATGGAAGGAATTCTCCGAGTTCGTGCTGTATATTGACCCCTCGTGGAAGTCCAAGAAAACCAACGATACCAAGGCCTCCAAGCTGTGGGGAAAGCAGGGAACTAACCTGTGGCACCTGCGCGCCTTCGTCCGTAAGGCTACAGTGGCCGAGATGGTACGCTGGTGCTATGACCTCTACGAATGGAGCCAGCAGGCGGGTATTGCGATACGCTTCGCCATGGAGGCCAGCTTTATGCAGGATATCATACTGGATGACTTCACTACAGAGGGTAATCTTCGCGGATATCAGTTGCCAATCACGGGCGATAAGCGGAAGAAACCGGACAAGTTCCAGCGTATCGAGGCGGTCAGTCCACTATGGGAGCGTGGCTTCGTGTTCTATGACATAGAACAGAAGGAAGACCCCGACATGCAGGCGGGCATCGAGCAGCTGCTGGCCTTCGAAAAGGGAATGAGCGGCAACGATGACGCACCGGATGCCGACGAAGGAGCCATCTATATATTACAAAAGAACACGCGCATACAGTCATTCAAACCGAGGTTCGGCAAACGTCCGAGCCCAAAGAACCAATGGTAAAAAGTACAGTGCCCTGTGGTTTCGCCACAGGGGCCAAAAACAAATAGAGGTTATGAAACAGTTGATTAAAGACATTATCTTTGGCTGGCGCTACAAACACGCCGTCAAGAAGGCCGTCAAGGTGCAGCGCCTGACTGGCCGTAAACAGTTCGTAGTCATGTACGAAGGCAAGCCCGTCGTTGTCTCAAAAAAGAAGATTCGTAAGCTCGTTGCCACCCACTACTTTGCCAAGGGTGTGACAATCCAGGATATCGAGCGACGCGCCCTCTTCGTAACCAAGTAAAAAAGTACAGAGTGCCCGGCGGTTTTGCCGCAGGGTTAACCAAAACAGTATCAATATGTTCATAAACATCGAAGATTACAAAGTAGTCATCGGAGACCAGGCACTCCGTGTGGTGTCTCAGGTCAGTGCCGAGAACCGGGCAAACGCCGAGACAGAGGCCATCGAGGAGATTGCCGGCTATCTGCGCCCGAAATACGATATAGAGGCCATCTTCAGCGCCGAGGGAAACGACCGCAACCGGCTCATCGTCATGTACACCTGCGACTGTGCTCTCTATCACATGGCCGCGTCAGTTCCCCAGAAGATGGGCATGGAGATACGCAAGGAACGCTACGAGCGAGCCATCAAGTGGCTGGAGGGCGTGCAGGCTGAGAAGATCCTGCCTGACCTGCCGCTGGCCACCGACGAAAACGGAGAACCAACGGGCTTCCTTTTCAAGTATAGTTCACAACCCAAGCTAAAACACAACTGGTAATATATGAGCAAGAAAAGTATAGTGCGGCGTGGTTTGCCAGCGCCGGCAAACAACAGAATACTGCATACCAAGTTCGGAACCTTCAACCTGGCAAAGGAGAATGATCGCCGACGCCTGAAGAAGGTCGTAGTGGAGCTACAGCGTCAGACGGACTCACTGACACGTAAGGATCTCGGCGACTGGCGACAGGCATGGCAGATGGCCATCAACGTCGACTATCCCAACCGGCAGCGACTGTACGACATCTATACCGACGTAGCCATTGACCTGCACCTGTCCGGTTGCATACAGCAGCGCGAAGGTTTCGTCATGGCGTCGTCATTCAAGATAGTCGATGGCAATGGCAATGAGAACGAGGAAGCTGGGGCATTCTTCAATACCCAGTGGTTTCGGCAGCTGACGAAATATATACTCGACACCAACTACTGGGGGCACTCGCTCATCGAGCTGGGAGACCTGATGACCGATATCAACGGACGCCTGACATACGATGGCGTCAGACTGTTGCCCAGAAAGCATGTTATACCTGAGTACCATCGTGTCATCACAGACCTCGGGCAGGACTGGACCACAGGCATAGACTACCACAAGCCGCCGTTCGCTGACTGGCTCATCGAGGTGGGACAGCCCGAAGACCTGGGACTATACCTCAAGGCGGCCACGCAGACCATCCCCAAAAAGAATGCACTGGCATTCTGGGACACCTTCGCTGAGATCTTCGGCATGCCTATGCGAATAGCGCATACCACGACCCGCGATGATAAGGAACTGGCCAAGATGGAGAAGATGATGGCTGAGATGGGTACCGAAGGCTGGGGGCTCTTCCAGGAAGGAACTGACATCGAGGTGGTAGAGTCAACCAAGGGCGATGCCTTTAACGTCTATGATAAACGCATAGAGCGTGCCAATTCCGAACTCTCGAAGCTCATCATCTGCCAGACAATGACTATTGAGGACGGAAGCTCGCTCAGCCAGTCGGAAACGCATCTGGAAGTATTCCAGAACATCATCAACGCTGACTGCACCATGCTACGCGATGTCGTCAACTCACAGCTCATACCCCGCATGATCCGTCATGGCTTCCCGCTTAAGGGACTCCACCTCGAGTGGGATGACTCAGTCGACTATACGCCAGAGCAGCAGAAGGCCTTCGAGGAAATGATACTCAATAACTTCGAGGTCGATGGCAAATATTTCACTGAGAAGTACAATATCCCCGTCGGTGGGCGCCGCTCCCAGTATCAGGTTGATACACCAGCTACCACTCCCGGCGGGTCACCGTCGGGTAATGCCAAAGCGAACCTCTCCCGTTTTTTCGACTGAGCCCCTCTGACTACGAGGGGCTGCACAGTCGCTATGCCGCCCTGCTTGCCGATAGTGTGCCTGTCGGTTTTGCCGGCAGGGAAAGTGTCACCCTGGCTGCCTCAGACGTCCCGTATGCTGCTGTGCTACAGCTGCTCAAAGAGAAGTTCACCGCCATGATGCGCCGCCTTCACGTCGCCGCCACAACTCCCGATGCGTCAGAACCGGGTTACACTCTCGGCGTTTCCCTCCTTGAGGAACCTGAGACGCTGGACTTCATCAACACTCACGCCGGGATCCTGGACAGCAGCTTCGAACGTACACCTATGTCAGACACCATGCGCACCTCGCTACAACGCTCTGACTATATCTTCTCAGGCATCAAGACGTTCCACGAACTCAATGAGGCCTTCCCGTCACTCCTGGATGAAAACGGCAATCGAAAACCCTTCGAACAGTTCTTAAACGACGTTCGAAGCATCGATGAGAAATACAATAAGAACTACCTCCGTGCTGAGTATAACTTCTGCCAGCAGTCGGCCAATATGGCAGCAAAATGGGAGCAGTTCATGGAAGACGGTGACCGCTACAACCTCCAGTACCGCACAGCCGGCGACGACCACGTACGTCCGGCCCATGCCGCTCTGGACCGCATCACTCTGCCGCCGTCACACCCGTTCTGGCAGAAGTATTTCCCGCCCAACGGATGGAACTGCCGTTGTACTGTCGAACAGGTGCGAAAATCCAAGTACCCTCAGACTCCCGATTCTGAGGTTGAGCATCTCATCAATGCCACCACTCCCGACGCGTCAGCGACGGGCAAGGAAGCCATGTTCCGCTTCAATCCCGGCATGGAACAGAAGACGTTCCCTGATTACAACGCCTACACCATCCGTCGCTGTCAGGATTGCAATATCGCCAAAGGAAAAATCAACCTGGCATTCGTGCCTGAAAATGAATTGTGTTCGGCATGCCGCATTGTAAGATCCTTAGCTAATGCGGACTCGAAGCAGACAAGGAAACTCGCTAAACCATTACAGGGAACTTCTATCAACATTCCACAATTTCCACATCCCATCAATATTTCAAGGGCATCGATTACAGAATGGACAAACCAGCCAAACAAATTCTATCAGGAAAAAAATAAGATGTTGCTTAGAATTAATGAGGTGCTTATGGAAAGCGAATATTTGGGACCGGCAACACCACATAAACCAAAAGAAAGATTGTCTTTCTCCCACATATTCTCAACAAAGGTGAAGGGAGAAGAGCAGTGTATAATTGTCTGGGAATGGGACTGGGGAGAGTATACATTGCACTCCATCTCTGATCACCCAGAAGAAATTAAGAAACACATAATAAAGAAATAGCAAAGAGAAAGAACTACCTGGAACTACAATCCAAGGCTCAGTCTCAATGCTATTCTTGCTGCAAAGATACAAAAAAATCCGCAACCTCCAAACGATTTGCGGATTTTTTTTGCATTATTCCTGAATATTTGTAGAAATACCCCCCCCAGTGGCCTGCCATGAAGCCTATTGTGACATTCCCGACATACCAGATGCAGATTTGTCAATGCCGTCACAAGTTCGGGACGTTCGCGCATCGGAACAATATGATGCAGCTCCATTTCCTCCTCATCGAACTCCCTGCCACACTCCATGCAGCGTCCATGATTCTGCTTCCACAGGCGATGCTTTATACGCAGCAGCTTCTTTCGATTGTTACGGTAGATGTCGTCACGCTTGCTCCTTCTCTTCATGCGGCCCGTTGTCACATAGATGTTGATGGGACCGATACTGATACTTTTAAAGATCTCCATAGCTAATCAATAAACATTGCACATTCACAACTATACGTGTCGATATCCTCAACGATCTCTTCGTGGTTGTGGTTCGTCGAACTGCCGACGGGTTCCAAAGGACTGAAACTGTCACCTTCCAGCCCGATGACCGCATTTGCAATCTCTGACGACAGGTCGAAGTCATTCATCTCATCCTCACTCCAGTCATAGACGATATGCAGCCGCACCGTCACCACCGAGTGGTATTCATGACCTGGTACCACGCATCGCCACTCTACCGGCAGCAGCTCGATGAACACTGCAGGGCGTTCCCAAGGCTGCTCCTGCTCGATAAACTCCACGTTGTGATTCCACAGCGCCACATGCTTCACGGCCTCCATACTCTCCAGACGTGCCTTCAGCTTCTGAAACAGTTCCTTTCTCATAACTCTTTTGTCCTGTATGTCGCTGTGTCACAGCGACCGAATATCAACATTAAACTCATTCTCAAAATACTCCTTCAATCCATCTTCAACGATGCCGGTCACAATCTTCTCCACCTCAGCATTCACACCGAGGAAACGCCGTCTGGGTATCTTCACCACACTACCGACCTTCTTCAGGGCCATCATCTTCCAGAACTCGGCTTCAACATTGGTAGAGTGCGTGGCGGTTCTGCCGCCACGTCCCCACGTGCCACCGTTAGCCTCCCTGTATTTCGCCCAGAAGAAGCGTCTCATACGCGCAGTCACCACAATCTCACCACCGTCATTATGAATACCGGCATACGGCAGGTCACTCGAGAAGAATACGCTGTCACCCTTAATCTCGCTTCTGATGCTGCCACGCAACGTGCCGCTATCCACCAGCAGATGGCCGCTCCTGCCACCGTGTACGGGACTTTTGCGACGTGTCCACTTCTCGCTGAAAAAGGCCTCACGCTCAAAATTCTGGTCAAACTCATCCTTCAGTTCCACCCGGATATCCTTCAGGATCCTGGCAAACACCTGTTGTACCTGTTGCTGTATATCTGCCATAACCTATTCTGCAAACGGTAGCCATTGCTCCATCTCTTTCTGAACCTGTTCGGTGTCTATCACTGCACTTGCATTCAGCATGTTGTAGAAGGTGCGTTCGCTGATGAAGAGCTTCGGATAGACGTAGCGACGCCAGATCTCTACATTTGAGAGACCTGAGCGTCGGTGTTCGTCGTAGATGCGGTTCACTTCAGCGACGCGCACTTTGTATGAGATACCACGTCCGTTACGCTTATGCTTCTTCATCAGCTCCTGGCGTTTTATTGTACTTTCGGTTTGAAGGCCCGGATGTCGAGCTCCATCACACCACTTACCGTCACACGACCGCTGCCCTCGCACTGGGGACAGACAACGGGGGTGTCGCCCTCGATACGGCCAGTGCCGCCACATTCACGGCACAGAGTCACATGCGGTGCTTTCTTCACATAACGCTTCATTGGTCAACCTCCTCTTTCTTTGGTTCAACATAGAAGGTCTCTTCCTGAACTACCAGGATACCACATTCAGACATTGCCTGAGACATTGGTACGCTCTTCTTTGTGATATCGCTTTCGACGAATTCGACCTGTTCCAGGTCTCGGTCTGCAAGCAACTTATCCTTGGCTATCTCCTCGCTCGTGCGGATATAATCCGGAAGGAATGTCTTGACGAGGGTCTTGGCAGACTCCCACGTGAAGCCTTTCAGGATCTTCAGCTTCGGGGTTCCCGTGCGGAAGCCGATAGTGCCATGAGCCATATCCAGACTCTTTTTCTTCGAGAACAGCTCTGTCTGGTTCTCAGTGGCAAAAGCCTGAAGGGTGTCAAATGCCTGGTCACGCTGTTGGGTGAGCTGTGTCAGTTCTGCCTGACGCTTCTCACGGATCTTGGCGCACTGTAGCTCAATGTCCGCATTGATTTTGTTAATACTTGCATCGGCCTTGGCGAAGGCGGCAAATGCGTTGTCGGCGGCCTCACGGGTCACGCCGCTAATCACTGTTTTCTTTTTTCTTGCTCCCATAAATGTTTATCTTAAAAGTTTAATAGTGTCTGTCTCGTATGCCGAGGATTTTCCTCGGCCTCACTCCCATATACAGATATGACCGCCTGAGCATATCAGCTTCTTACAGTCAAAACTCTCGCAGTCGCATGTCTCGCATTTCTGGTCGTCACACTTCACGATGGTCTTACCCACCAGGCCGGCTGTTGCCAGCACATTACTACAGTTTTCCATAACTTCTGTTTGTTTAATGGTCCTACACAGCGTATCCGCTTAACATTCTCTCGTAATGGTCCTGCATGAGCTCCTCACGCAACTCATCTTCATTGATTCTGGTCTGTTCCTTTTCCATGTTCAATCTGTTTTTAGTTAATAATGTTATGATAGTGGAACGATGGTTGCTGCAGTGCCCGGCAAGTCAGCGGCGGGCTCCTGTCTGATACCACCCTTTTTCTCTATGCTCCTCAGCTTGCGGGTCAGCGCATCCAGCTCATCACCGCTCAGCTCATACAGCTTCTTACCGGCTATCCTGCCATCCATCAGGAAGGCATTCACACGGTTCCAGTCTGTCGTATCTATACCCATCTTCTGCATCAGATGCAGGACACTGCTGCGCTGTTTCTTGATGGCAAGAACCTGTGCAGTACGTTGCTCCTTGCCGCTGAAGGTGTACTCCAGATAACCGCACATCTGGTAGTATTCATGCTCTGTCATCTCACGCAGACTTTCCGTACGCCCACATGTCCACTGGCTGACCAGCGCACGCTTCTGCTCATCCTTATCCATCCCTGGCATCTTGCCAAGCACACGGTAGAACCGGCTGTAATTAAATCCTTCATTCATACCTTACTCCTTCCTTCTGATGCCTGCCAATGAACTGTTACAACCGCATCCACCTTGCCGGTGCCGTTACAGACGCTGCAGGGCTCCTTGATACTCCCATGGCAGCACGGGTCTGGATCGTCTACCCAGTGGTAGCCATTACCGTGACACTCAGGGCATTCATGCCCGCTTGACACAAGCCGTTCATCACGTGCGCCTCTTGTGCATCCGTAATCTGGCTTTAACTCAATCGTTTCCTTAATCTTACTCATACTCCTTGTTCTGTATGTCGCTGTGGCACAGCGACCATTATAAATTATTACTTGTCATCAATACGCCCTCTTCCCACACCACGTAATAGTCACCAGGCTTACTTGCACTGCGGCCCTGACAGTAGGCCTTATATCCAGCCACACGCACCTTCATGTCTGCGATATAGCGAAGACGTACTGCAGCCTTGCCCATGGGCTGGCCTTTGTACTCCTGGCTGATGAACACAAAGCCCTTCTGAGGATAACGCCTTATCAGTTCTATCGCCTCTTCGTAGCTCCAGTCTGAAACCTGGAATGAGTCCACTATCACAAACCGTGGTGACTTGGGATGGCTCAGACGCTCATCCAGCTCACTAATAGTGTCATCAGGAGTAACCGTAAGCCGGCCTTGCACATCACCCATCTTCATGAGTCTCAGACGACGCTGGAACTCCATGCCGACACCCTCCTCATAACTTATATAAAGTACGGGACCATATTCACAAAGCTTTTTTGCAAGCTGCATCACAAACGAACTCTTGCCACTGGACGATGGGCCGATCACCACCCATTTAGAGTTGATGGCAGGATTGCCGAAGGCCGACAGCCATTCGCCGTCCCAGTCGAAGCACTCGTACTTCTTTGCCTCAATGTCTCTTGGTGTGTATGCTCGCTTTGCCATTATTTCCTCGGTTCTTTAATGTTCACTTTAGTTCCGGGCCACAGCTTGATAATGTGGCTCGCATATATCATGTCTTCAGTCTCCAACACCACACAGCCTTTAGTCTTGGCCTTGCGGACGCGAACATCGGCCTGAGTGCTGGCCTCCCACCACTCGTTGATGACCGATGAAGCGTCACGTCCGTTCAGCAGTAGCTGGAACACCGTCCCTTCTGGATATACCTTCCCGTTCATGCTGCCTTAACCTTTTCAATCTCTGTATATACTCTACGCAGACCACCACCGGTCTTCAATACAATCTGGCGAATGTCAGCACCCTCAGGGGCATTGGCTTCACACACCACGCGGGCCTGCTCCATCAGGAAGGCCTGACGCTCCTTGCCGTCATCAGGTGTCACCTTGCAGAACCTGTCACCATAACGGCTCAGCATCTCGGCATAGCCAACCTTCTTACCCTCTACGTTACGCCCTATCTTGGCACGCAGACCGTCGGCACCCATCATATACCAGGCACAGCAGCGCTCGGTGGCGTTCCAGAGGGCCTTCAGTTCTAAGAAGGCCTCGTAGGCCAGATCACCGGCTTCATCAAGCACGATAAGAGGCTGCTCCACTGTCCTGATGTAATAGACCAGGTCCTCATAGACATCGCTGAAGGTTCCGTTGGCACTAACGCCAAACTCCTTGGCAATCTTCCTCACCAAAGCACGCTTGGTCTTCACCTGTGAGCAGTCTACATAGATAGCGTTCCTGTGCTGCTTCACATACTCCCGTGCAGTAAACGTCTTGCCGATATTCGGAATGTCACACATGATAGCACTCAAGCTGCTGCCTTGACAGGCGCTCAGCTGTGCCCAGATGTACTTGAATGTGGCCGTCTTGGCTGCCTTCCACTCCATACCCGGGCGAAGCTCCACACCAAGCCTGCGGGCCATCGATATCCAGTTGGCATCACTCAACACGCGTTCAGTGACTCCCTGGTTCAACTGTGAATAGACTGCGGGACTGATGCCCAGACTGGCGGCATGCTTCGAGTCGCTCGGATAGTTCACGCGGTTGGCTTTCATGGCGGCCAAAATCCGCTTCTTAATCTCGTTTGTAATCTCCATTGTAACTGTATTTAAATGATTATTATATGTCGTTTATAGCGTCGTTCTCATCCTTAAACTGGTAGCTCTCCATCGTCGGCTCCAGCTGTTCCGTAGGCAGAGGCTCCGCCCTGGCAAATATATCTTCCCTCTGTTCCGTAGGCAGAGGCTCCGCCTCGGCAAACATCTCCTCCGCCTGTTCCGTATGCTGCGGCACCGCCGCAGCCTTATCCATGATTCCCACTCTGGCAATGGCGTTTTCCCTAACATACTTTCCGAAGTGCGCTATCTTCTTTTGCTGCTCCGCGAAGATGGCACGGTCCTCGTCGGTCTGCTCAGCATCAGCCGTATTGAACGTGCCGACGTCTTGCAGCTTATCCACCATCATGTCGTTCTGGTAGATCCAGACGTCGGTGGCCTCGCCCTGCTCGTTGGTCAGGTAGTAAGCCTCCACCTTGAAATCATTTGGAGCCAGCTTCTCAATAACCTCCACCTCGCTCAGCCACCAGTCCTTGCCATGAACACGGCAGTAAGAGTTACGGCGTATCGATGTGCTGACGTGCTCACCAACATAGCGGGCGCAGATGGCACGGTCGAGGGGACGGAGTGTCGGGTTCATATTCTCCACCAGCACCTGCCAGCGGGTCATGCCCTTGTATTTCTTCTGGTTGGGGTGCAGCGTCTGATTGAATTGCTCGATATCCTTCAGGTCTTCGGCAATGAGCTGCTCCCATGTGTAGTATTTCTGGTCTTCGTAGGTGTCGTTCAATTCGTCGAACACCTTCTTTGACTCAGTTCTGTAGTGACGGTCTTTAGCGTAGAAGCGGCCAATGCCTAAGTGGTTCCTGTGCTCCACGCTCCGTTTCTTGGCACCGTTCATCTGCTCAGCGTATTTCTCCTGTGAGTTCTGAGGGGCGCAGAACCTGACGAACGGAAACATCACACCGGCCTTCAGGAATGAGTCACGCCACTGCGACATCAGGTGGTTCTCAACCTCAACCTGTGCGGGGCAGCCCCAGCCCTCGCGCTCTATCAGCATAAACAGTGAGCGGAAGCAGTCCACCACAAGGTCGGTATTCTTATTACGGTTGTAGGCGTAGCCGACAACACACTGGCTCGTTACGTCGTAAGCGTAGTAGGCCTTGGGACGCTGCTTGCTATCTTTCAGCTTGCGGGGCAGGTCGCGGTCATCGAACGATATCTTGCTGAAGCTGAACTCTGGAGCGTGACGGTGTACATGCGGCATCACCTCGTGCATATAGGTGGTCCACGACATCTGCAAATGGTCTATCAGAACCCTGTTCTTAGGCGAATTCAGGTAATTATTGATAGTGGTCTCACTCAGAACCATCGGCTCACCGTTCTTATCCGTAAAGTCATCGGGATTGAATATCTCACCGCTCTCAGGATCCCACACGTCCAGCTCACCGCACACGAACATATTATACAGTTCTGCAACGTTCGTGTTGAACGGCTTGTTGGGCAGACAGGCAATGCCCAGAATGAGACGCTCCGTCTTGTGGTCAACCTTACGTGCACTCTGGTTGCCGAACTTGCCACTGACCAGGCAGATGTAACCATCGCGCTTATACTCGGCCACCTTCTTACGGAAGCGCATCGTTGAGGCTGGCAGTGTGTGGTGGTACAGGTCGCGCAAGGCGTCAATCACAGCGGCCATCTCATCCCAGTTGTAGCGGTTCCCGAACATCTTCTGACACATGGCCGCACGGTCATACAGACGGATGCAGCAGTTCAGGACACTTGCGTTGATGGTATACTCCAGCACCTTTTCCTGAGGCAGCTCAACACCCGTATTACGCCTGTCAAAAAAGAACGAATAGGCTTCCATGTCTCGCTCGTAGTTCTTCTGAACCCACGCCGTCAGACGAGTGCGGCTGCCCTCTGGATACAGCTTCTTTACCTCGGCCTTATAACGCTCAGGCAGCGAGTCCACGGCAACCAGAGCGCAGTTACCAAGACCTTTGCCCTGACGAACCACCGTAAACTTGCCACGGTGGGCCATCTGCTTGTAGTTCGAGGCTGTCATAATGCCTCCACTCACCAGGTCATCGTAACTCACGCAAAGTGCATTGCCGTAGTATTCCATATCCTTCTTTTCTTTCTTCAGTTATTGTTCTGTTTCTTGCCACAACTCCCGACGGGTCACCGTCGGGCTAAAACGCCGCCGCATACTCCTGCATCACATAGAGCTCTTTCACGGAGATATCCTCTTTCTTCATCATGGTCTTACCCTTGTAGTCCACCCTGGCATCACCGGTATGCTTGTCAATCGTCAGCACGGCACCGTTGCCGAAAATCTGAATCATCGTATCGTTCGCCTCGTTGTGGATCGTCTCGCACTCCGGCCAGTAGGCCATCCTGCGTCCGCCATTCTCCATCGCCATCTTACGGATCTTCTTGGCCAGGTCACTGTTGCCTCTCGACTTATTGTAGGTCAGGGCATAGCTCACCATCACGTCCGACACATCGAAGGTCTTCGCAATCTTAGTGCGTACCTCCTTCGAAACTTCAATCTTAACTTTTGTTGCCATAACAATTCTGATTTACTTTAAATTATCATTGATATAATCTATTTCCTCTTCAGAGAAACTCATGCCCATCTTGGCCTTACGCTTGATAACTTCCTTCTTACCAACCAGCCACCAGGCTTTCTTTTCCAACTGGCGTGCTGCGAACACCTCCCTGTCAGTGTGCTCGACGGTTTGCCCGTCGAGAAGATCCTTACCAATCTCCAGCACTGCGTCAGCAGCGTCACTGATAATCTCCATAGCCTCCTGATGCAGCATCTCTTTATCGAAAAGAGCATCCTTCACACGCTGGTGCTCACGCTCAATCCTGTGCAATAGCTCCAGACGGCCATCCATTGTCACATACAACTTGCAGAACTTATCCTTGTCGATGCCATCCCCACACGCCATATAGAGCGCATTCACTCCGTTGAACTCCTCCACAGTCATGCTGAGATTCGTTCTTGCTTCAAATTCTTTTTTCAACATAATCTTCTTTATTTTTAACTATAATTATTCTCGTTTCTCGTGACTTTTTCGTATCTTTGCCGCGCTGTTTTATCATAAACACGCTGCAAAGATACAGAAAATCTGTAAAACTACCAAATAAATTTCAGAAAAAATGCAAATATTTCAGAAAGTTTTAACAAAAGACGAAATAAACTATCGTTTTATTGAGTCTGTAAATGCCGTTATAGGGCGAGAAAGCATAAGCAAAACCTCATTGGCTGAGAGTCTTAATGTTAAACCAGCCAAATTTTCAGAAATTCTGAATGGAAGGATGAGGGCTGGGGCGGACATGATTGCTATCCTTTGCGATTATTATGGTGTCTCCCCCGATTATATCCTCATGAGTCGAGGTGGAATCTTTAGAGGGAATAAACTGGAACCTATAATCATAAATGAAGGCGATGCCCAAAGGTCTGTCAGTTTTGACCCATCAAAGGGAACACCCTATTACGACGTAGATTTCATGGGCGGTTTCGCTGAGATTATCAATAGCCAGACCACTGTTCCCGCCTGTAACATCATAGTACCCGGATTCGAAAAGGCAACAGTATGGTGCAATGTCACCGGTCACTCTATGGAGCCCAAGATCAACCACGGCGATATCATCGCACTCCGCGAGTGTACAGTCCAGGATATCCAGTACGGTGAGATCTATGCCGTAGTGCTCGATACTCTCCGCACCATCAAGATCCTCCGACGCGGTACCACTCCCGATGTGCTCCGCTACGTCCCCATCAATCCCGATTTCGACGACCAGGAGTTCTCCATCTCACGCATACTTCACGTCTTCGAGGTCCTCGGATCCATCGCCCGCTTCTTCTAAGCCACTGTGCCCGTCGCGTCAGCGTCGGGACTACTCGAAGCGTAACCAAGCGTACCACCCTTGTACCACCCAAATGTCCCCTTACCCACCCCCTGAAATGTTAAAATGCAGTCTCTACGCGTACGTATACAATAAGGTAAAATGCCCGTGTTAAAAAGTGTTATGGGGGGGTCTATCGCACCCAAAATGGCCGTTTTTAACAAAAATTACACCGTTACCCCCCCCCTCTTTAACACTATATTTTGACTACTTTTGTAACCCTAAACTCCTAAAAATGTAACCCTAAGTTGTAACCCTAACTGTAACCCTAAACCCCAAAATCATCCAAAATCGCCACAATAAGGGAATAAAAAAAAAGGAGCCTACAAGCCCCTCCAGATAGTTGAGTATGCCGGTGTGTTACAACGGCAAATAATCATCGTTTTAACGCCCTTCTAAGCCCCTTTCATCTTGCTCTTTATATCTTTTTCGTGACGTCAGGAAAATGGTCGTATAGCCTTTGTCTGCGACCTTTTCGAGCCTTCCGACCCCCTCTGCCCGTCATCATATCCATCCCGGACTTCCCAGCTCCTTCAAGGCCCTCTTGTAACCCCACTGGACACCCCCGTACTCTCCAACGGACATCCCAGGTACCACGTAACCCTTCTGTCTCATGTAAAAGGGACACAAAAAGGACACAAATGGACATTTCGTTTTTTCCTCCCTCTCAACCCTCAATCTCTCAAATCCCTAGTATTTAAAGGCCTTCCACGTATTTCTCACCCTCTCTCCTTTATATACGTTTCGTTCTGTGCCCTATATATTTTACCCGTACCTTTTGATGCAAAAGGTACGGGTAAAAATATATTCACCGACGATTAACGATGATTCACTAACAATAAACGATGATTTACCGTCGTTCAACGAGATTAGTCTATCCCAAAAAGTACCTTTAGACCACCGTCGACACCTGAAAAGCCCATAAAGGCAAGGCTCAACAGTCCGGCAGAGAGCATGACGATGGACATGCCACGCATTCCCTTGGGGATGTTCACCAGTTCCAGCTGTTCACGCATACCAGCAAAGACGGTCAGGGCCAATCCGAAGCCAACGGCTGTGGAGAAGGCGTAAACGACGCTCTCAAGCAGGTTGAAGTCTTTCTGGATGACGAGAATGGCAACACCCAGCACAGCGCAGTTGGTGGTGATGAGCGGCAGGAAGATGCCCAGCGCCTGATATAATGCCGGCGAGACTTTCTTGAGGATGATCTCGACCATCTGTACCAGCGATGCTATGACGAGGATGAAGGCGATGGTCTGCAGATACTGCAAGCCATTGGGTTCAAGCACATAGGTCTGCACCAGCCAGGTGACGATGGTAGCTAATGTCATGACAAAGGCCACAGCAGCGGACATGCCCAGGGAGGTATCAATCTTCTTTGAGACACCAAGGAACGGGCAGATGCCGAGGAACTGCGACAGGATGATATTGTTGACGAATATCGCGCTAATGAAAATCAATATATATTCCATAATCTATTAGTTTTTAAATTAGGAATTAGAAATTAAGAATTAGAAATTATGATATGTTCTGCGGCAATATCGCAACAGAAAGACGATTGAAATTGGGCGTTCAAGGTAATCATAATTTCTAATTTCTAATTCCTAATTTCTCATTTTATTGACGATTGCAATGAGGAATCCCAGCATGATGAATGCGCCCGGAGGCAGCACGAAGAGCAGGATGTTGTAGGTCTCAGGCAGCAGCGTGAAGCCGAAGATGGAGCCAGAGCCCAACAGTTCACGACAGATGCCCAGCAGGGTGAGTCCCAGCGTAAAGCCCAGTCCGATGCCAATGCCATCGAACAGCGATGCTACGGGAGAGTTTTTTGCAGCGAAAGCCTCAGCACGTCCAAGGATGATGCAGTTCACTACAATCAGGGGGATGAACAAGCCTAATGCCGCATCAATGTCAGGCAGGAAGGCCTTGATGACCATTTGCAGGATGGTGACAAAGGCTGCAATAACCACAATGAATACGGGAATGCGCACCTTGTCGGGGGTAATTGACTTCAGACACGAAATGACGACATTGGTGCAGATGAGTACAGCCATCGTTGCAAGGCCCATCGACATGCCGTTGATGGCAGAGGTCGTTGTGGCCAGCGTGGGACACATACCCAGCATCAGGACGAACGTGGGGTTCTCCTTGACGATGCCGTTCTTAATGATACTTATATAACTCATAATTATCAATTTTCAATTATCAATTTTCAATTTGCTTCGTTGCTCCACTCTCTCCGTCAGTCGGGGTGACCTTGTAGGCGTTGTAAGCCTGGTTGACGGCCTTCAGGAAGGCACGCGAGGTAATAGTCGAGGCCGTGATGGCATCAACCTGTCCGCCGTCCTTCGATACGGTCAGAGGATCCTTGGGGTCTTTGCCGATGATGTCGCCCTTACCCCCCTTCTGGAACCATTTGTCGGCCTTGGCACCAAGTCCTGGGGTCTCGGCATGTTCCAGCAGCGTATAGCCCAAAATCTGTCCTTCAGGATTGAAACCTACAAGAACCTTCAAGTCGCCACCAAAGCCCATCGTGGTGGATTCGACGGCAGCCCCGAGGTCCTTGCCCTGGGCATCCTGAATCTGGTAGATGGTATAAGTCTGTTCCTTGCCCTGGGCATCGTTCTGTTTGACCTCGTCGGTTTTGGCAACGGTCAAATCATTGCATGCCATAACGGTCTTAATACCGTCGGCCAGTGCTTTCTCCTTCTGTTGTGCGATGGGGCCCTCGGTGAGATGGTTCACATAGGCCAGAACGCCGCCCATAATGACTGCTACTCCTGTGAGTACCAGTACCATATTTAATAAAGATGATTCGAGTTTCTTCATAACTTTACTTTTTTACTCTTTTACATTTTTACTTCTGGGCCGGCACTTCACCGAAGCGCGTGGGTTTCACATAATTATTAATCAGCGGTGTAAACGCATTCATAATCAGGATAGCGAACGACATTCCCTCAGGATAGGCACCCCAGTTACGGATGACAACGGTCAGGAAACCGATGGCCACACCATAGATGAGCTGTCCCTTGGCAGTCATCGGGCTCGTCACATAGTCAGTAGCCATGAAGATGGCACCTAGCATCAGACCACCCGACAGGCAAACGCTGACAGGATCGGCATAGACAGGATTGACCAGATGCATCAGGCCGCTGAACACAAATACCGTTCCGATAATTGAGATGGGAATATGCCAAGTGATAATCTTCTTCCACAACATATAGACCAAACCCAAAATCAGCGCCAGCGCACAAATCTCACCCATAGCACCTGCTCCGTCAGGATGATTGCCCAGGAAGAGGTCGAGTGAGGAAGGCAGCTTGTCAAGAACCGAGACATCACCCGACTTGATGGCATCTTTCATGATAGCCAGCGGGGTTGCTCCCGTCTCAGCATCGAGGTAACTGGTCAGCTGTCCGACCTTCGGCCATGTAGTCATCTGTGCAGGGAAGGCCACCAACAGGGCAGCACGTCCCACAAGGGCAGGATTGAAGAGATTATTGCCCAGACCTCCAAACGTCATCTTACCAACACCAATGGCAAAGATGGCACCAATGATGATAATCCAGATGGGGAGGTTGCTAGGAAGGTTGAATCCGAGCAGCAGACCGGTCAGGATGGCAGAACCGTCACAGATAGTCGTGCGCTCGTTCTTGAGCATAAACTTATTGATGGCCCACTCCAGGAGCACGCAGGCCGCAACACTCGTAGCACACACAATGGCAGAGCCGATGCCGAAAAAATAGAACGACACAAGCAGCGCAGGCACGAGGGCGATGATAACCCCGTACATGTTCTTCTCGACGGTGTCACTTCCATGTGCGTGAGGCGATAATGATACAATTAATTTTCCCATGGTTATTTCTTTCCTATTTTTTTGCGTTTCTGTTTCTGATGATTCCCATGACGGTCGACTTTGCCTGACGGATATTGTCGAGCAGCGGACGGTGAGCTGGACAGGTAAACTGGCACGAGCCACACTCAATACAGCTGACAACATCTTCGTGTTCGGCACGCTCCCAATTCTGAACGGCAGCAAGCTTAGCCAGCAGGTAGGGTTCCAAGCCCATCGGACAAGCCGAGACGCACTTGGCACAACGGATACAGGGATTAGGCTCCTTGCGGAAAGCCTCTTCATCTGAGATTATCGTCACAGAGTTCGTTCCCTTACAGATAGGCACCTCGACACTTGTCAAGGCCTTACCCATCATCGGACCACCAGCCAACAGCTTGTTGTCGCCCTCGGGCATACCACCACAGGCCTCAATCAGGTCCTTCATCGGTGTACCCATACGAACGAGGAAATTGCCGGGATTAGCCAGCTTCTTACCCGTCACAGTAGTGTAGCGTTCAAACAGGGGCTTGTTCTTCATAACTGCCTCATAAACAGCATAGGCAGTACCAACATTCTGAACGATTGCTCCAACGTTGACAGGGATGGCAGGAGGTGCAGGCACCTGACGGCCGATGACAGCATCGACAAGCTGTTTCTCACCACCTTGCGGATAGCGCTGCTTCAGGGGCACCACCTCGACGCTGTATTCTGAAGCGGCGAACGCTTCGGCACACTTTCGTGTCAACAGATCGATAGCGGGCATCTTGTTGGTCTCAATACCAATGTAGCCTTTCGTCACCTTGGCAGCCTTCATCAACAGCTCCAGACCCACAATAATCTCGTCAGCCTTCTCCATCATCAGACGGAAGTCGGCTGTGATATAGGGCTCGCACTCAACGGCATTGATGATGACACACTCAGCCTTGGCCGTTGGCGGCGGACATAATTTAATAAAGGTGGGGAAACAGGCACCACCCATACCGACGACGCCAGCCTTCTTGATGCGCTCCACAATTTCCTCGGGAGTCAGCTCGGGATGGTCTTTCACCAGCTCCAACTTGTCAGTACGGTCGATGGTCTCTTCCCACTCGTCGCCCTCTACATTAATAATAATGACAGGCTTGCGATAACCGGTGGCATCGATGGCGGTATCAATCTTGAACACCGTACCGCTGACGCTACTATATATCGGGGCCGACACAAAACCGCCAGCCTCAGCAATCATCGTACCGACCTTCACCTTGTCGCCCTTGGCAACAACAGGCTTGGCAGGAGCGCCAATGTGCTGTCCCAACGGGAAGATGGCCTGCTTTGGAAGCGCTGCCACCTTGGTCTCAACGTCATGAGTCAGCTTGTTCTCTTCTGGGTGTACACCACCTATACGGAATGTTCTGATATTCATGCTTGTTCCTCCTTTCTTTCTTCGTTAGTAGGATTTTTACCAGCGACAGAATCGCTGGACACAGTAGCTTCGGGAGCAGGTGTGGGCGCTTTAGCTTCAGGAGCAGGCGTAGGCGCAGGTTTCGGAGCCGGGAAGTTCACGGCGTGGATGGCGCCGGTGGGGCATGCTGCTACGCACTTACGGCACAGACGGCACTTCTCGAAGTCGATGTAGCAGACATTGTTCTCAACCTTGATGGCATCGAACTTACACTCCTTCTCACACTTGCCACAACCGATGCAGGCAGCCTTACAAGCCTTCATGGCCACAGGTCCCTTATCCTTGTTGACGCACGAAACAAACACTCTCCTACCCTTCAGTCCTTTCTTACGCAGTTCAATAATATTGCGCGGACAAGCTTTTACGCAGGCACCACAAGCAACACACTTTTCTTCGTCAACCTCAGGAAGACCAGTCTCAGAATTCACACGGATGGCGTCGAACTGACAGGCAGCAACACAATCGCCACAACCCAGACAACCAAAGCCACAAGCCGTCTCACCGGCACCACATGAGTTCATGGCTGCACAGGTACGCAAGCCGCTGTACTCAGCAATCTTCGGGCGCAGGGCACAGGTTCCGTTACAACGCACCACAGCAACCTTCGGTTCGCCGTTGGCAATGGCCATTCCCAGCAGGTCGGCCACCTTACCCATCACCTCCTGTCCGCCCACAGGACACATCAGACCTTCAAGACTGCCGGCATCAGCACCCTTCACGAGGGCATCAGCCAGACCGCCACAGCCTGCAAATCCGCAGCCACCGCAATTGGCTCCCGGCAACTGCTCAGTCACCTGGACAATACGCGGGTCTTCGAAGACTGCGAATTTCTTGGAGCAGACGTACAGCACCAGGGCAGCAATCAGTCCGATAGCCCCCAGCACTAATACTGCAATCAACATAAATTCCATAGATAATTCAAATATTTGTTTTAGTTTGTTTTAATTCACCTCCAACGAAAAAGCCAGCTGCTCACGCATCCTGTCGCGAAACAGCCACAGCATAATATAATAAGGTATCAGCACACCCAGCCCACTCAAAGCTGCCACTCCTTCATGTCCCGTCCACTTCAGGACGACTATCAAGACTGACACCATCAGCAGAAAAGGCAGGCCAAAGCCCCAAAGCAGCGCCCGTGTAGCCACCTGACCAGAAGCAGTCACCGTTACAGACTGACCAACTGTCAGGTTCTTTGCGCTTGAATCGCAAAACACGTCCACAATCTTTTCTTTACTTTCGGCAGCATTACAGTAGCCTGCAACCTTGCAGGCTGCACAAGCGGAAGTCTGGACAATGCGCACTTGCACCTTATCCTTTTCAATACGCTCTATGACCCCCGAATGACTTATTTTAGTACTCATTAGTATTGCAATCTCGTCTTTGCAATTGCAAAGGTACGAAAGTTTTGTGAATTAATACTCATAAATGATGAGTTTTTTGAAAAAAAAATCGTAATCGTTTGCAATTCTCCCATCTTTTTGCTACTTTTGCCGTCGATTAAGAAGAAAAAAACGATGAAAGCGACTGAACAGACTGTACAACAAGTAGAACGCGCCCTGCGCAAGATATCCGACAAGTACCCTCTCAACGAAGAGGCAACTATGCTTACCGACATCCATATCCGTGTCACTCAGGACACTGGTGAGCTGGTGGCCTTCGACGACGATGACAACGAGATTACCCGATGCATCATTGAACAATGGATTGACAACAAGGACGACTCTTTCTATGATGACATTACCAATACACTGCGTGGTGTACTCACCAAGCACAAGGACAAGGTTGAGCAGATGTCAATCCTGAAGCCCTACTCCTTTGTCCTCGAAGACGATGACCGTGAAAACATCTCCGAGCTATACTTGGTCGACGACGATACTGTCATCATTGACGAAGAACTCATGAAGGGTCTTGACAAAGATCTGGATGATTTCTTTGCTAAACTTATGAAGGATTAATTTCTGTCATCGCACTCTGGATATGCGTTCCGATGTCCAGGAGACAAACTATTCTGACGTATCTTCGCCTTTCATCATGCGTTCTATCTCATCTTCGGCATTGGTCATAGGCGTTCCGGCCAGATTACCACTTTCCTTCGTCTCAGGCAATACCACAAGCCCGTCGCCTTCTTTTTGTTCTGCTTCGGCTCGTGCCTTGTCCTCATCCACATAGTTTTTCTGCGCAGTGTCTGCCACAACGTGTATCGACTGCATCTTCTTGCTGTGGTCGTGGCGTACCTGACAGGCTCCAAGAACCATCAAAAGCCCTGCTGCATACACTAATTTCTTCATAAGCTTTTCTATTTTTGTTATTTTGTAATGTCGCGATCATGTTAAATCACAATAACTGAATAATCCTTACCTTAATCTGATGCTTTCACCGATACTGATGATATGGTCAGGACTCAGTTTATTTAATTTGTAAAGGCTCTTCACGCGAATGCCATACAACTGGGCGATGCTGTACATTGAATCACCACTTCTGACCACATGCACTTTACCTTTGTACGACTTAGGACCCTTTGTGGCTTTTTTCTTCAACCACACCAATTCACCTTCTTCCAGTTGGTCGTTTTTGTTACGTTCATTATATTTGGCCAATTTACGATAAGATATATCTACGTCTTGTGCAATGCTGCGAAACGTATCACCGCGTCGAGCTTCCACATAGTAATTGTTGTTGAACGTATAGATATGACGCAAGTCGCCTTGTTCTATCTGGCGGGTCTGGAACTTATCAAAGCGTTTTTGTTTATCATATTCGTACAACTTATACAGTTCGATTATCTCTATCAACTTACTGGCGTAAGTCGGACTGGTGGCATAGCCGCATGCTTTCAAGCCACGAGCCCATCCCTTATAGTCCGTTATGTTTAGTTGAAACAGTGAGCTGTAGCGCTTGCTATTAACCAGAAACAACGAGTGATCCTCGTAACTCTCGTAGACGCTGTTATATGCGCGGAAACACTCGCCGCGTTCATCATCGTCATGATAGCTCTTACGGCCAGTCCAGCCGTTACATTTGATGCCAAAATGGTTATTACCATTCACGGCCAGCTCGCTTTTGCCGGCTGCAGACTCCAGTACGCCCTGTGCAAGCGTGATACTGGCAGGTATTTTGTGCTTCACCATCTGCTCGACAGCTAAATCTTCATATTTGTCGAAGTAATCTTGGTAGTGTTTTGTCCAAACCATCTGTGCAGAGACCTGAAAAAGGGCTCCAAACAGACAAATTATCGTAAATAAATACCTTTTCATGAATAAAACTTTAGATTTCTGTTGCAAAAATAAATAAAAATAATTATATTTGCAAGCAAAATCGTATTATTATGAAAGAAATGGCTATTAAATCGACCATCATGGAAGCCCAGATGGACGAATTGACAGAAACCGAGCGTTCACTGATTGAACTGGCCATCGAGGGTACTAACCGCTCGTATGCCCCCTATTCCAACTTTCATGTAGGTGCTGCTATCCTGCTTGAAAACGGTACGACATTCATCGGCTGTAACCAAGAGAACGCAGCCTTTCCTGCAGGCATCTGTGCCGAACGTAGTGCCATCTTTGCCGCAGGAGCACAGTACCCGGACCAACCTGTGGTCATGCTGGCCATTACAGCCCGTGGTAAGGACGGTGAGCTCATTGATGAGCCTGCAAGTCCATGTGGCACCTGTCGACAGGTCATCATAGAGACCGAGACGCGCTTTAATCATCACGTACGCATCTTACTCTACGGACGTAAGCGCACATATGTATTAGATGGTATCAAGGAACTGATGCCACTATCATTTACAGAATTCTAAACTGGATACCTTATTAATTATTATGGTTAAAATTTCCAAAGAGGCGGCGCTTGAATATCACGAGGCGGGCCGTCCAGGTAAGATTGAAGTCAAGCCAACAAAGGCTTATCGTACACAAACCGACCTTTCTCTGGCCTATTCACCAGGCGTGGCCTATCCCTGTCTGGAGATTCAGCAGAATCCCGACGATGCCTACCGCTATACAAATAAGGGCAATCTTGTGGCTGTCATCTCTAACGGTACTGCCGTGCTCGGATTGGGCGACATCGGTGCCATGAGCGGTAAGCCTGTTATGGAAGGCAAGGGATTACTGTTCAAGATTTATGGTGGTATTGACGTTTTTGACATTGAAGTTGACGAGAAAGACCCTGAGAAATTCTGCGAGGCCGTAGAGCGCATAGCGCCGACCTTTGGTGGTATCAACCTCGAGGACATTAAGGCTCCTGAGTGTTTCTATATCGAAGAACGGCTGAAGCGGACCCTCGATATCCCTGTCATGCACGACGACCAACATGGTACGGCTATCATCTCTGCAGCTGGACTGAAGAATGCCCTCGAGGTCTGTGGCAAGGACATCAGTAAGGTACGTATTGTCGTTAATGGTGCCGGTGCTGCCGCGATTTCCTGTACTAAGCTCTACATAGCTCTGGGTGCTCGAAAGGAGAATATCGTCATGCTCGACTCCAAGGGTGTCATCTCCGTCAGTCGTCAGGATCTAAACGAACAGAAACGTTTCTTTGCATCAGAACGTACTGACATTCATACGCTGGCTGAAGCTGTCAACGGCGCCGACGTCTTCGTGGGACTCTCGAAAGGTAACGTGCTTTCGCAGGATATGGTACGTTCAATGGCCAAAGACCCAGTCATTTTCGCTCTGGCCAATCCCGTGCCGGAAATCTCTTATGAGGACGCTATGGCAGCTCGTCCCGACGTGCTCATGTCGACCGGTCGTACCGACTATCCCAATCAGATTAATAACGTTATCGGTTTCCCCTATATTTTCCGCGGTGCACTCGACGTACATGCCACCGCCATCAATGAAGAGATGAAGATGGCCGCCGTTCTAGCTATTGCTGACCTGGCCAAGCAACCCGTTCCCGACGTGGTTAACGATGTTTATAAGGTTAACAATCTGCGCTTTGGACGTGACTATTTTATTCCCAAGCCCGTTGATCCACGACTAATCTCCGAAGTTTCTGCAGCCGTAGCTAAAGCTGCTATCAACAGCGGTGTTGCACGACGTACCATCGACAACTGGGAGGAGTATAAGCGCTCACTCACCGTGCTGCTGGGTCAGGAAACCAAGCTCACACAGAAACTCTATGCTACTGCAGCAGCCCATCCGCAGCGCGTGGTTTTTGCCGAGGCTGTCCATCCTACCATGCTCAAGGCTGCCGTTCAGGCCAAGGCTGAAGGCATCTGTCATCCCATTCTTTTAGGTAACGACGAGGTGTTGGCAAAAATGGCTAAGAAAATGGATTTGTCGCTTGAAGGTATCGAGATTGTCAACCTCCGACATCCCTCTGAACAAGAGCGTCGTGAGCAGTACGCTATGATTCTCACCCATAAGCGTGAACGTGAAGGTTATACCTATCAGGAGGCTAATGACAAGATGTTCGAGCGAAACTATTTTGGCATGATGATGGTCGAGACGGGTGATGCTGATGCTTTCATTACCGGTCTCTATACAAAATATTCCAACACCATTAAAGTTGTCAACGAAGTTATTGGCATCCGTCCTGAATACAAGCATTTCGGAGCCATGCATATCATTAATTCACCTAAGGGTACACTCTATATCGCTGACACACTGGTCAATGAGAACCCTGATACAGACACCCTTGTTGACATAGCTAAACTGGCAGCCACCAGCGTGCGTTTCTTTAATGAGAAACCCGTCGTAGGCATGATGAGCCACTCCAACTTTGGCTCTTCACAGAGCGATGGTGCCTTGAAGGTTCGCCACGCCGTTGAACGCATGCAGCAGCTTTATCCCGACCTGCCCATTGATGGTGAAATGCAGCTCGGTTTTGCTCTCGACCGTGAATTGCGCGACGATCAGTATCCTTTCACCCGTCTCTTTGGTAAGAATGTCAACACGCTGGTATTCCCCAACCTTACATCTGCTCGTTCGTCGTATAAAATGCTGCAGATGCTCGATGCCGACGTAGAAATCATAGGTCCTATCCAAATGGGGCTGAACAAACCAATTCACTTTATCGATTTCGGTGCTTCCGTCCGCGACGTCCTCAATATCGTCGCCATCGCTGGCATCGATGCCTACGTTGATAAAATTAAGAACCGTCTCAATAAGGCAAAATAGAATCAAGAACAGCTTGAGTGGAAGGCAATAAGCCCTTCCATAGGACTCTGGACGACGCGGCCAAGTTGGAAACCTTCAACAACAGCTGCGTCGTTTAGTTGTTCGCGGAAGTACCAGGCAATGCTGCCGACAGCATGAACGGGAAGGTTTGCAATTTGGACAGGTAACTGATTAACATCATATTGCAAAAGGTTATGGCGGAAGAAACGGCAGAAATGGTCGACTACCATCTTGCGAAGAGAAGTACAGTCAAGATGGCGACAGACAAAAGGTGCCAGAGACGCCAACCATCGGTTTGCCATTGGTTCACGGTAGACGCGTTGGATAATGTCAGGCAGGGTAACTCCATAGTCACTTTCAAACTGGAAACGCAAGTCTTCAGGAAGCATTCCTTTATACAGTGCGTTCAATAAGGTGCGACCGAGTACTGCACCACTCCCTTCGTCCCCGAGGATATATCCTAATGGTGGCGTATTACTGATGATATTATTGCCGTCGTATAGACAGCTATTGGAACCTGTTCCGAGTATGCAAGCGATACCTACTTCATGTCCACAGAGTGCACGGGCCGCACCAAGAAGATCATTAAACACCTGTACATCAGAACAGTGCAATGATTCACTAAGGAGCTGCTGCATAAATGGGATATAGGTAGGAATGCAGCCGGAACCATAGAAAAACAATTGGGTGATGGACGGCAGGTTACTGGGAATAGTTGCTATAATACTGCGAATAGTATCAGGAGTTTGGTGGACAGGATTGATGCCTTGTGTTTGAAAGGTAGCAACAACGGTATGGTCAACATGTCTGATCAATACCCAATCAGTTTTTGTGCTTCCGCTGTCAGCTATGAGAATCATAGAGGAATTAATATATTTTGAAACGAACGCGGAAAGAATGTTCGTGCTCGTCCCAGTTTGTACCGAGCATCTCAAAATGACCTATTTGGGATGTGGAACGAACATGGCGGCCAATACACGGACAGACGTCGTAGTCGCCGATACGCACCAATCGGATAGTCTCGGAAACATCATCTGGCAGACGGTCGGCACTGACATCCTCAGGCAGTTTATCGCGTGTAACAAACTCAAAGGTGACTGGCAAATCGTCGTCGATGAGTTGCTGCATTTGCCGCTCGATCTCTTTTTCTTCCTGGCGTGTTGGCTTGTGGTCAAGATGGAAGCTCATCTTACTTTTCTTACGTTCGACATGGGCGTTATAACTACGTTCACAGCCGAATAAACGTATCATCGTTTGATTTAGCAAATGCTCAGCGGTATGTGCAGGAGGAAACTCCTCCTTATGATGCTCATTCAGAATATAGTCTTCCATCTTCCTTTCTTCTTCCTACTTATAACGCAATCTTCAGGTACACAGGCAAGTGATCGGAATTAGTAATGTCGCCCTTGTAATAGGACAATCCTTTGAATGACTTGTCGTGGAAAATGTAGTCTATACGGACAGCCTTCCTACCACGGAAGGTATACATCCAACCACTGCCGCACTCCTTGAAACCATCGACGAGATTACCCAACATGGTGTTATAGACGAACGAATAAGGTACATCGTTGAAGTCCCCGCAAAGGATGCAAGGTTTCTCGGAACTACGGACCTGATTAGCCACTTCAATGGCTTGTCCGGCACGAAACATCATACCCATTGTGTAGTTGCCGAAGATTGCATTGACAATCCTGTTTTGAGGAACTTCGTAGCCCCGCATTGCACCTTGTGACTGAATCTTGGCTGCTTGATGCAAAGTACGGTTGATTCCAGTCGTCTGAAGATGGACATTAAAAATACGAAACTCGACTCCATTGACGTCTATATCGGCAGACATAGCACTATTATTGGTATCGTCGAAAAGGATGGTTTTACTATTCTTAATTGGATAACGGCTATATACAACCATATCTTCCTTACCTGTGGCCATATAGGGGAAGTAGTCCTTATAACTTTCTGAATTCTTCTTGTCACCGCTGACATTGCTATACTCCTGCATGCAAAGCACGTCGACGCGTTGACGGCGCATCTCAGCCAAAATGTCGAGAGCCATAAAACCTGACGTTTCACGCTGGAACAAAGCAACATTGTAAGTAGCTATTTTAAGTCCTTTAGCTTGTTCTGCAGCTTTGTCGATAGAACCAAACTGATAGAGTGTGCCTATGTATGGAATACAGCAGGCAACGGTCAGTATAGGCAGTAGCGCATAGAGCCACTTGCGGCGAACGAGCCAGTAAACCAGCATCAGTACATTGGCAACAATGAGCAAAGGCAATACATAGACTAGCATTGCCCTTGAAGTATGGCCTGCAGGTGGGACATCACCGCCGTAAAGGGCTGTTATTGTAAAGATGGTCACTATCAACTGAATGGCCAGAAACATTAATGATAAGTATTTGTAAACAGCTAATTTGCCCATTTTTTTATATTGTTTGATAGTTAGAGAAGTTATCAATCATTGGCAACATATCGTTGAACCATATCAATGAGGTCTTCTACACGGAAAGGCTTGGCCAGGAAGTCATCACAACCGGCAGCCATAGCATCACGAATGTTCTCTTCGAAGGCGTAGGCACTAAGAGCCACTATAGGTACGTCGTGGTTGACTTCCTTGATGATGCGGGTAGCATCCAAACCGTTCATGTCAGGCATACGAATATCCATCAACACCAAATCGGGATGCTCTTCATCACATAAGGTGACAACTTCAATACCATTGCGTGCACGCAACAGACGGTAACGCTTGGAGAGAACGATGCGGACAAGCTCGTAATTACTGTCTTCGTCCTCAGCCACCAAGATTAGCGGCGCACTCTTAAGATTTGTTTTTGTAGTAGAGCGAATGGTTCGAGAGCTGGTAGTGATACCTGTACTCTTAGTCTGTCCGCCTATCGTACCTTCGAAAGGTAATACAAAGCGGAATGTCGATCCTTTACCGAGTTTCGATTGTACGCTGATACTACCGCCCATTTTCTCAACAATCATCTTACAGAGCGACAAGCCAAGCCCGTAGCCGTTCTGGTTGGTCTCAGCATCACGGGATACATAGGTCTCAAAGATATGTTTCTGATCTTCAGGATCAATGCCTGAGCCGGTGTCAGTGACAAAGAATTCTACGTTCTGCCCATCGTCAATGAGACGGTAGCCGTAATTGATACTACCAAGGGCCGTATGTTTCAGGGCATTACTAATAAGATTGGAGAGTACCTGAGTAAGACGGTTCTCGTCAGTATTCAAGGCAATATTCATATTCGGTTGATTCCATTGTAATGTGACGGAATCAGTACAACGGAACTTGAAAATCAACTTCAGATTATGGCAAACCTCATTGAGGTCGACCATAGACTTATTGATAGACAGTTCTCCTGCCTCGACGCGTGACAAATCCAGGATATCGTTGATAAGTGCCATCAGACGGCCGTTGTTACTCTCAATGATTTCCATGAATTTCATACGGTCATCGGCAGAATCGGTCTCAGCCATAACACGCGAAAAACCCTCGATGGCATTCAACGGGGTACGTATCTCATGGCTCATATTTGCCAGGAACAGCGATTTCATGCGGCTGGCCTGCTCGGCCTTCTGCATCTTTTCTTCGTATTCCTGCAATTTTTTCTTGGCAGCATCTAATTCAAGCTCCGTAGTATGAAGCTTGGCATTAGCCTCTGCAATTTTCTGGATCAGAATTTCCCGTTCGTCTTGAATCATCTTATATTCTCATATAAATCGTTGCAAAATTAAAAAAAAAACTGCAAACGAACGAAGAAATGATGAAAAATTTATCCTCTTTTAGCTTTTTCCCATGTTCCGCCACCCCGATGGGTGTATAGATATTTAAAACCACGGAAAACATTCAGATTCATGAAGAGAAAATAATATGGAACGTACAATAGTCGGTTTTTATGACCCTGACGTTCCAGTATCCAACTACATAGTGCTGCCAGATAGAACAGTGCCTGCAACAGCAGAATGACAGTGTATACACAGCCCGCACCCATCACGACCAGAGCTATGTTGAGGGGAATGAGCGCCAATAGGGTAAACGGCGTAATGGTCCAGCGTAGCACACGATGGCTGACGAATTGGAAAGCGACGACAAAGTGGTTGAAGGGATTCATCATATTCTTAAGCCACCACACACTTTGCAAACCACCTGCGGCAATGCGGCGCTTACGCTTCGACTCCTCCTGCAGGTCGGCAGAACCGTACTCCATCGCATAAGCATCGGAAGTGTAAGCGATTCTGTTCCCCTCATCGACCATGCGCATCGACATAACGAAATCGTCGAGCAGGGCATTCTCGGGCATGGGACGGTACAAAGCCGTACGGATGGCATTGAGTTCGCCTGCGGCACCCATCGCTGAATACAGCTCACTATCCATGCGTTTCAGTGCACTTTCATAGCGCCAATAAAGGCCTTCACCTTCGGCCACGGCCTCACTGACATTGTAATTTTTTGCGCCTTCGGCTACGGCCTCACTGTCGTTACGGGCAATCACGCGTTTTTCACCAGCTACACAAGCCACCTGTGGGTCTTGGAAACAGCGTACAATTTCACAAACGGCCTCACGGTTAACCATGGTGTTGGCATCGGTCATCATGGTCAACGGTGTCGTCACCATACCTATGCCATGATTCAGAGCAGCCGTCTTACCCTTACGTTCTGGAGTGAATACAATCTGCACTTCAGGATAGTCGCGCAGACGATCATTAGTACCGTCGGTGCTGCCGTCAGTCACCCACATCACGTGCAATTTATCGGCGGGATAGTCCAGCTCGCGGGTATTGGCCATCTTCTGGGCTACCACGTCTTCTTCATTGTACGCACAAATTATGAAAGTGACGTCGGGAAGGTCATCTTCAGCGGGTAAGACCAACGGTGTGGCCTTACCTCTGATGATGCGTTTCAGTCGGACGAGCAACCATAATAGCATACCGTAGCCTACGTATGTATAGAATACGATGAACAGACAAATCCAAAAGGCTATTTTCAATGCTATCATAATTCTTTATTCGTTCGAGTCGTTTGCTTCCTGCATGTCGATATACTGCTGGTTTTTGTCGTAGAATTCATACTGCAGGAATGCCAGTTTCTGAGACGGCACGATGCGAATACCCATGCCGTACTTCATTTGCCATTGTCGTTTGAGCGACCACATGCCCTGATTGATGTATGCTGCAACATAGGGGTGTACATGCAGGCTGAAACGGCGGATACCAATCTTGTTTACCATACGGTCAATCTTGCTCTCGAGTTGATCAGTAAACAGGATGGACGACTTGATTTTGCCCTTGCCAAAGCAGGTGGGGCAGGTTTCCTCAACATTGACATCCATAGCCGGACGCACTCGCTGACGTGTAATTTGCATCAGCCCGAACTTGCTGAGTGGCAGGATGTTATGGCGAGCTCTGTCTTTCTGCATGTTCTTACACATGCGTTCGTAGAGCATCTGACGGTCTTCTGCCAGATTCATGTCGATAAAGTCGACCACAATGATGCCGCCCATATCGCGCAAACGCAGCTGACGAGCCAACTCGTCGGCAGCACCGAGATTCACCTCCAGCGCATTGGCTTCCTGACCGTTTTCAGCACGGGTACGATTGCCCGAATTGACGTCTACGACATGCATGGCTTCCGTATGCTGGATAATCAGATAGGCTCCGCGTTTGTAGTTCACCGTACGTCCAAAGCTGGACTTCAACTGCTTGGTGACGTTAAAATTGTCGAAGATGGGCACCGTTCCTTTGTAACGTTTTACGATGTCCTTCTTGTCTGGAGCTATCAATCCTACGTAATCCTTGACCTGTTCAAAAATGGCGTCGTCGTTGACGTAAATGCCGTCGTAGGTGGGGTCGAAGACGTCGCGTAGCAATGCTACGGCACGACCGGTCTCCTCGAAGCACAACTGGGGGACCTTAGTGGCCTTTTGAGCCTTGGTGATACAATCTTCCCAGCGCTTTACCAACACCTTCAATTCAGCGTCCAGTTCAGCCACACGCTTCCCTTCTGCTGACGTACGTACGATGACGCCGAAGTTCTTGGGACGTATGCTTTGGACGAGTTGTTTCAGACGGGCACGTTCCTCGCTTTTTTTGATTTTTGATGAAACCGAGACTTTATCATAGAAGGGCATCAGCACCATGTATCGTCCTGCAAAACTCAGTTCACAGGTCAGGCGCGGACCCTTAGTCGATATGGGTTCCTTTACCACCTGTACCAGTATTTCCTGACCTTGCTTCAGCGTGGTCTGCACACTGCCTTCCTTTGGAAGATCAGGCATACGCTGGGCTTTCGCCATGGGATAAAGTCGTTTCTTGTCGCTTTGTACCTGTTTAAGGTATTTCTCGTAAGAGCTGAATTGAGTACCGAGGTCAAGATAGTGCAGGAAGGCATCGCGCTCAGAGCCAACATCAACAAAGCAGGCGTTGAGTCCAGGCATGAGCTTGCGCACACGTCCCAGATAGATGTTGCCGACCGAATAGCTGGCCTCCTCTCGTTTTTCATTCTGGTATTCCACCAGATCCTTATCCTCGAGCAAGGCTATTGATATCTCTTTCGGCTGGACATCAATGATTACTTCACTTGTCATGTCTTCTTAACTTCTTTAACTCAGTTTTCTTCATAACTTCAAAAAAGGAGCGCACCGAAAGAATCGGGTACACTCCTTTCAAATTCTTTTTCTTATCAGCCAAAGAGTTTACTTGCTCTTATGACGATTCTTGCGCAGTCTCTTCTTACGCTTGTGAGTAGCCATCTTGTGGCCCTTCTTTTTCTTTCCGTTTGGCATAATACTAAAATATTAATAATTAAATTACTTCATCATCTCAATAAAACTCTTGGCGGGCTTGAAAGCAGGAATGTCGTGAGCATCAATCACCATCGTTACATTCTTTGAAATATTACGGGCAGTCTTCTGAGCACGGTGCTTGATGGTAAATGTGCCAAATCCGCGCAAGAAAACATTCTCGTGATTCTCAGCCATACTGTTACGAATCTCCTTCATAAAGGCCTCTACTGTGACAGCCACATCTTTCTTAGGCAAGCCTGTCTCTTCAACAATTTTACTGATAATATCTGCTTTTGTCATTGCTGTAAATTTTATATTTCTCAATTTTGGACTGCAAAGTTACTAATTTTCAGTGAGATATGAAAATATTCTTGGCATTTTTTTTGATTTTTATTCATTTTTCTTCTTTTTAGAACAAAAATAGCGTGTCGTGAGTCCTTTAAAAATATAATAATGTTCGCGCGAAAGAAAGCGACAAGTTTAGAATTAAGAATTAAGAGTTATGAATTAAGAGATCAGAGGTTAAAAAAAGAGGCACAGAAGCAAATTTTTCAATATTAATTCTTAATTCTTAATTTTTCTTCGTAACTTTGCATCCAAATTGTGTTTAGGAATTAACATGGACCATATAAGAAACTTCTGCATCATTGCACATATCGATCACGGCAAGTCAACGCTGGCCGACCGTCTGCTGGAATATACCAAAACTATCCAGGTGACGGAAGGACAGATGTTGGACGACATGGATCTTGAACGAGAGCGCGGTATTACAATTAAAAGCCACGCCATCCAGATGGAATATGTGAAGGATGGTGAGAAATACATACTGAACCTCATTGACACCCCGGGACACGTCGACTTCTCTTATGAGGTGAGCCGTTCCATTGCAGCCTGCGAGGGTGCTCTCCTGGTGGTCGACGCCACGCAGGGCGTTCAAGCTCAGACTATCTCGAACCTATATCTGGCTATTGACAACGACTTGGAGATTATCCCCGTCATCAACAAGATTGATATGCCCAGCGCGATGCCCGACGAGGTGGAAGATGAAATCGTCGACCTCATCGGTTGTAACCCGGAGGACATTATCCGCGCAAGCGGAAAGACCGGCGAGGGCGTTGAGGACATTCTCAATGCCGTCGTAGAGCGTATCCCCCACCCTGTTGGCGACGAGCAGGCTCCGCTGCAGGCACTGATTTTCGACTCAGTATTCAACTCCTTCCGTGGCATCATTGCCTACTTTAAGATTGTCAACGGAACCATCCGTCAAGGCGACAAGGTGAAGTTCTTCAATACTGGTATGGAGTACGATGCCGACGAAGTAGGTGTGCTGAAAATGGACATGATACCCCGCAAGGAGTTATGCACCGGTGATGTGGGGTACATTATCAGTGGTATCAAGGATTCAAAGGAGGTAAAAGTGGGCGACACCATCACTCACGTACAGCGTCCTTGCGACAAAGCTATCGAGGGTTTCCAGGAAGTAAAGCCGATGGTGTTTGCCGGTGTCTACCCGATCGATCCGACCGACTACGAGAACCTTCGTGCCTCTTTGGAAAAACTGCAGCTGAACGATGCCTCGCTGACCTTCGTTCCTGAGACGTCGGTGGCTTTGGGCTTTGGTTTCCGTTGCGGTTTTCTCGGACTGCTTCACATGGAGATTGTCCAAGAGCGTCTGGACCGCGAGTTCGATATGGATGTCATCACCACAGTACCGAATGTTACCTATATGTGCTACACCAAGCAGGGCGAGGAGAAAGAGGTGCACAACCCCTCTGGACTTCCCGACCAGACGATGATAGACCACATCGAGGAACCATACATCAAAGCCTCTATCATCACTGCTGCTGACTACATTGGCCCCATCATGACGTTGTGTCTTGACAAGCGCGGTGAACTCATCGATCAGCAGTATGTCAGCGGTGGACGTGTGGAGTTACGCTTCATGCTGCCTCTGGGAGAGATCGTCATCGACTTCTACGACAAGTTGAAAAGCATTTCGAAAGGCTATGCCTCGTTCGACTACCATATCGACTCGTTCCGACCGTCGAAGCTCGTCAAGCTTGACATCCTTCTCAACGGCGAGCCCGTCGACGCTCTGTCTACGCTAACCCATCAAGATAATGCTGTGACTTTCGGACGTCGCATGTGCGAGAAACTGAAGGAACTCATACCACGTCAACAGTTCGACATTGCCATTCAGGCTGCCATTGGTGCAAAGATTATTGCCCGTGAGACAGTAAAGCAGGTTCGTAAGGATGTGACGGCTAAATGCTACGGCGGTGACGTCAGCCGTAAGCGCAAGCTGTTGGAGAAACAGAAGCGAGGCAAGAAGCGTATGAAGCAGATAGGCAACGTAGAGGTGCCGCAGAAAGCTTTCCTTGCTGTATTGAAACTGGATTAGAGATAAAAAGAATAAGAAATACGCCTATGACAAACATTGTTTTAACTACAAGAGATGTAGCCCGCGAATTGGCAAGAAGGTACAGTACGATGACCCACGAAGAATTGGATGTACTGGAGAGTATTCTTGTGCCTTTAAGATACCAGAAAGGCGACATCATCCTGCATGAAGGTGAGGTCTGTCGTGACATCTTCTGGGTTGCCCGCGGACTGGTACGCCAATATTATTACAAGAACGACAAGGAACTGACCGAGTACATGGCTGTCGAGAACACTATCTGCATGAGCATCGAGAGTCTTTTCAAGGAGGAACCCAGCCATCAGCAGATACAGGCGCTGGAGCCCACCGTCATCTTTGCGCTGCCGAAGCCTGCATTGGAACGTGAGGCCGTTAGAAATGTCAATATTCAGATGCTATACCGTAAAATCCTTGAGGAGTCGCTCATCATTTCACAGATTCATGCCGACATGATACGCTTTGAGTCCGCTCAGGAGCGTTATGCCAAACTGGTGAAAAGCTCGCCGCAACTGGTATTGCGTGCACCACTGGTTTATATTGCCAGTTATTTGCAGATGACTCCGGAAACTCTTTCACGTGTACGCAACAACACGATGGTGTAAGGAGAGTTCAATGTTCAATGTTCAATCTTCAATGTTCATAGTTTACTGGTAAACGTAAACATATCGGGGAAAGTATCGGCTAATGTGGCGGGATTTTCACGGAACAGTCCAAACAGGGCGCTGCCTGAGCCAGACATGGCGGCATAGGTGGCGCCCATCTTGTATAGCTGTTCCTTCACTGCGCTAATCTCAGGATGCAGAGCAAAGACGCTCTCTTCGAAGTCGTTCACCAACTCTTTCTTCCATGTTTCCACCGGTTGCATCACCACCTCACGGCAGTTCTTTTGCGGACGATGTGGACTGATACGTGAAAAGGCCTCCTTGGTGGGTACAGGAATGTCAGGACGTACCACCCCGATATACCAGCCATGCAGATTGACGTCAATGGGCTGCAACCGTTCACCGATGCCCTCTGCGTATGCCGGACTGCTAAGAATGAAAAACGCACAGTCGGCCCCTAATCTTGCAGCATAGCCTATCATTTGTTCATCGTTCATCCCCAGTTGACACATGTCGTTCAACAGCCGTATCATATATGCACAATCACTTGAACCGCCACCCATACCAGCTTGTGAGGGAATACCCTTATGCAGCGTGGCGGTGACATTCGGCAGCTGTGGAAAGTCCTCCTTCAGCAGTTGGTAGGCTCGCACCACCAAGTTACGCTGCACGTCGCCCACTATCTTGATACCCGTCACATTGAGCAAACACCCACCGTTCCTGTTATCGTTATGGTTATCGTTACGGTTAGCGTTTACGATAACCTCCAACCTGTCTTTCAATGGCACAGGGTAAAACACCGTTTCCAGATTGTGGTAGCCGTCGCTGCGTTTCTCCACCACATTCAGTCCTAAATTAATCTTCGCTACAGGAAATGATATCATAGTTCCATGTTCAATGTTCAATCTTCAATGTTCACTATTGAAGGTGAAATCTGTTTTTTCCACACCGTAGCCGTAGATGGTCTTGAAGTCATTCTTCATAGAAATGACTGTATAACCGGCTTCGCGCCATTTTGCCTCACGCCTGGCACCTTCTGCAAGGTCGGCATGGTCGCGGGCATCATCGTCAGCCACGAGCATGAACGTGGCGGTGCGATATTTCTGGTTGCTCAGACAGTAGTTATGCATGGCACAGTCACCGCTGCTGTTGCCGAACGACAGCACGGGAATCTTACCAATTTCCTGACTGATTTGCCGTACCTTGTTCGTCTTCAAGTTCTTGATAATCAGGCTATCCGTGCGCACCAGATACTCATCCTTTCCCATGGTATAGTCGACGCCGACATTATCGCCTTGTTCGTTGGAACTAAGACATACATCCATGCCTATCACCTTGTTAGGCTCAATGCCCAGCGATTCAACCAGTGAACGACAGATGAAACGGTCAGAACCGGAGACAACATAATAGGTGAAACCGTTGTCCTTCAGGTAGTCAAAAACCTCCAGCATGGGTTTGTAGAAACTTTGAGCGTAGGTCATTCCCTTGAATCCGTTGGCTGGTGTGGCGGCATAGGCCTTCACGTAGGTGTCAAACTCGGTGAGGGTCATTCCGGCGTAAGCCTTGGCTGCCGCCCGGGCATGAATCATGTCGAAGTGGTCGGGCAATGCCGTGCCGTAACGTACAAAGTCGCGGATATTCTGTGCAGCCTCGCGCACATCGTCGGGAGCCGTATATTTGTATGAAGGATCATCTAGGGCGCGATATTCCAACAGATTATACTCAAAATAGGTGGGATAAAGTTCACCGATGAACGTGCCGTCCATGTCGAACGTGGCTATGCGGTCCTCCGTACCGATGTAGTTGCTGGACTTCGGGTTGGTCACGTCCTCCACATACGCTTTTAGCGTCGTCAGTGCCTCGCACTGGTTCCATAAAGTGAAATACTCTTTCGGTGTCGGATTCACCCTCTGGTCGTCTTCTTTGCCGCACGATGTCAGCAATGTCCCTTGTGCAATCATGCACATCAGGACGATAGTTAACATTAGATATTTTTTCATATTCATCTTAATTTATTAATTCTTTATACGTTTTGCCCGACAAAGGTATATAAAATAAATGGACTGACCAAACATTTATTTTTAATTCTTAATTCTTATAACTCTAATCCTGGCAATATCACCAGATATGAGGGGTGGAACTTCAATGCAAATTCAGTTAAATTGGTCAGCAAATTCACTGAATTAGGTCAATAAATTCACTGAATTTGGTGTACCGTTTAGCATCTTTTGTTTTGTTGTTGATATTGTTTTGTCTTATAAATGATATATTTTTGTTCAGTTCAAAAGGCTCACTAGTGTATCACTATGACGCATTATCCCGTATAATATGACTTGTCGGCGCACTTACTGTGTTTAGCGCTAAAAAGAGAATATTTATGACTTAGATGCAGTTTTTTGCAAAAAGATTTGGAAGACAACAACAAAAGTAGTATCTTTGCCAAAAGAATTATTTATTCACTAAACTAAAAACATCAATACAACTATGAAAGATCTGAAAGGAACAAAGACTGAGAAGAACCTGCAGGAAGCATTTGCAGGCGAGAGTATGGCTCGTAACAAGTACACATACTGGGCATCGAAAGCTAAGAAGGACGGCTATGTACAGATAGCTGCCATCTTCGAGGAAACGGCTGCCAATGAGAAGGAACACGCCAAAATGTGGTTCAAGCTCTTAGAAGGAGGCATCAAGGACACGGCTGCAAATCTGGAGGCTGCTGCCGGTGGTGAGAATTTCGAGTGGACCGACATGTATGCCCGCATGGCCAAAGAGGCCCGCGAGGAAGGTTTCGACGAGATTGCCGAGAAGTTTGAAGGTGTGGCAGCCATCGAGAAGGCTCACGAGGAACGCTATCGCAAGCTGTTAGACAATGTAAAGAAGGAACGTGTGTTCTCGAAGGACGGTGATGTCATCTGGCAGTGTGCCAACTGCGGACATATCGTTATCGGCCAGAAGGCCCCTGAGGTATGTCCCGTCTGCGACCATCCGCAGTCATACTTCCAGGTGAAAGCTGAGAACTACTAAGAAGTGAAAAGACATCAAGGTAGACTTTTCACGAACTTCATTTCGTGAAGGATACGCTTCTGACGTTTCAGCATGTAGCCGCTGGGCTTGGCTGAGTTGAAACGGCGAGGATTGGGCAGTGAGGCCGCTATCAAGGCACACTGCCCTTTTGTTAGTTTGTCGGCAGTCGTATTGAAGTGCCACTCGGCAACGGCGTCAGCACCATAGATGCCGTCACCCATCTCTATCGAATTGAGATAAACTTCCATGATGCGATGCTTGCTCCACATCAGCTCTATCAGAGTGGTGAAATAAACTTCGAAGCCCTTGCGCACCCACGAACGGCCAGGCCACAGGAAGACGTTCTTCGCTGTCTGCTGCGAGATAGTAGAAGCACCCAACTTGCGCTTCTTGGGGTGTTTGATGTTGCGCATAGCCGCATGTTCGATAGCCTTGTAGTCGAAGCCGTGATGCTCCAGGAACCGGGCATCCTCAGATGCCATCACAGCCAGAGACAGCGAGGGACTGATTTCGTCGTATGGCACCCAGTGGTGGTGCAGCTTGGTTTCCTCACCAGCAGCGATCTGCTGACTGACGCGGATGAACATCAGCGGCGTAAAGTACACAGGCACCCAACGCAATACCAAAACAGAAAGAATAGTGGAGGCAAAAAAAGCCACCACTATCCTTAAAAGTACCTTCTTGATGAAACGTATGAAGCGCTTCACTACTGAAATTTTGCGTTATTAGTTTGCCTGATTCTGGGCATCCTGAATCATCTTCTGAGAGGCATACATGTAAACCTCTACACGACGGTTCTGAGCCTGGCCGGCAGCGGTAGAATTGTCGGCAACGGGATTGGCATCACCAAAACCCTGAACGCTCTTGATCTGTGTGGCGGGAACAGCCAGACTCAGCAGATACTGAGAAACGGCAGTAGCACGATCCTGTGAGAGCGAGAGGTTCTTCTGCTGGCTCTGCTCTACGGTAGAGTTCTTCCAGCCCTGATTGTCGGTATAACCCTGAATGGCAACGTCGCAGTCGGCATTGTTCTTCAGCACACTGGCAAACTGAGCCAACGACGTCTTGGCAGTAGCAGAGAGGGCTGACTTACCTGTAGCAAAAAGGATACCAGAATCGAACGTAACCTTCACAGCCTCAAGGCCGTTGTTGTCAGTAACGGTCTCAACCTGTGCGTTCTGCACCTGCTCGGCCTCCTTCTTGGCCTTGTCCATCTTGTGACCGATGATAGCACCAGTACCAGCACCAACAGCACCGCCGACAGCAGCACCGATAGCCGTGTTACCTGCTATAGCACCGATAATACCACCCAACACAGCACCACCACCAGCACCGATGGCAGCACCCTTCTGCGTATTGTTACATGCAACAATCATGCCTACACAGAGCAACAAAGAAATGATTTTTGTCTTCATAACCTTACTTATTTATAATTAAAACTTAGTTAATTTGGATGCAAAAGTAAGAAAAAAGTAGAGAATAATGGCATGCGGAAGCAAATTTTTCACTTTTCACTCTTCACTTTTCACTTCTTTTTGTACCTTTGCAGCAAAATTTAAGGAAATTACAAAGAATTATGGCAAAAGAATTAAAAGATTTAACGAAACGCGCTGATAATTACAGCCAGTGGTATAACGATTTGGTGGTAAAGGCTGACCTTGCTGAACAGTCGGCTGTTCGCGGTTGTATGGTCATCAAGCCTTACGGCTATGCCATCTGGGAAAAGATGCAGCATCAGCTTGACAGCATGTTCAAGGAGACGGGTGCCCAGAACGCCTATTTCCCCCTACTCATCCCGAAGTCGTTCCTCAGCCGTGAGGCCGAGCACGTGGAAGGTTTCGCCAAGGAGTGTGCCGTCGTCACTCACTACCGTCTAAAGGCTACCGAGGACAAAAGTGGCGTTGTTGTCGACCCTGCCGCCAAGCTGGAAGAAGAGCTCATCATCCGTCCCACCTCGGAGACCATCATCTGGAACACTTATAAGAACTGGATTCAGTCGTGGCGCGACCTGCCCCTGATGTGCAACCAGTGGTGTAACGTGATGCGCTGGGAGATGCGTACACGTCCGTTCCTGCGCACCTCAGAATTCCTGTGGCAGGAGGGACATACGGCTCATGCCACCCGTGAGGAGGCCGAAGAGGAAGCCAAGAAGATGCTGCACGTGTACGCTACATTCGCTGAGGAGTGGCTCTCACTCCCCGTGCTGCAGGGTGTGAAGAGCGAGACCGAGCGCTTCGCCGGTGCCCTCGACACCTATACCATTGAGGCCATGATGCAGGACGGCAAGGCACTACAGAGCGGTACTTCGCACTTCTTGGGACAGAACTTCGCCAAGGCTTTCGATGTGACCTATCTGAATAAGGAGAACAAGCCCGAATACGTGTGGGCTACCTCCTGGGGCGTCTCTACCCGTCTGATTGGTGCCATGATTATGGCCCACTCTGACGATAACGGTCTTGTACTGCCACCGCGTATTGCACCTATCCAGGTTGTCATCATTCCTATCGCTACCAAACCCGAGCAGATGGAGCTGGTGAACAAAGAAGTGCAGCCCATCATTGAGAAACTGCGCAAAGCCGGTATCAGCGTCAAGTTTGACGATGCTGACAATAAGCGTCCTGGCTTTAAATTTGCCGACTATGAGCTGAAGGGTGTTCCCGTGCGTCTCGTACTGGGAGCCCGCGACTTGGAGAACGGCACCATCGAGGTGATGCGCCGCGATACGCTGGAGAAAGAGACACGCAGCATCGAGGGAATCGCTGAATACGTAGAACAACTTTTGGACGAAATCCAAAAGAACATCTTCGAGAAGGCCCGCAAGTACCGCGACGAGCATGTTTACGAGTGCGATAACTACGAGGAGTTCAAGGAGAAGGTGAAGAACGGCGGCTTCTTCCTCTGCCACTGGGACGGCACAGCCGAGACTGAGGCCAAGATTAAGGAAGAGACGCAGGCCACCATCCGCTGTGTGCCATTTGCTTATGAGCAGACGCCGGGCATCGATATGGTCAGCGGAAAGCCGAGCGTAGCACGCGTCATCATTGCCCGCAGCTATTAAGAAAGAGTGATAGGCAGTGGCCTCGTGTCAGGGCAAGTCGGAAAAGTGCTTACGACCTCTGACATAATACTGCCACAACAGCGAGAACGAATGCCGTAGGGGAACAGCCGTTTCCTTACGGCTTTTCTGTATGGCTTCACGGTCTGTCACAAAATCTTTACGCCAGCGTTTGAAGGCCCGACGGGCACGGAACACGGCACAGAAATCCCCCCGGTTACCCTTCAGCACCAGCATTTCGAAGGCTGCCAGATAGTCCAGGAACCAACGCCAGCGCATCACATGCTGCAGGTCCTCATCGGGCAGACACTTATAGAGCATAGTCAGATTGTTACGGAAATTCAGGAAGGTCTTCATGGGATTCGACTTCGGCAACGTGCCGCCACCGACGTGATAGACATAGCTCTCAGGCAGACAGAAAAGCTTTCGGCCACGGATGCGTAAGCGCCAGCATAGGTCTATCTCCTCATTGTGCGCAAAGAAACGTTCGTCCAGTCCGCCACAGTCCCAATAATCCTTCGAGCGGATCATTAGTGCAGCACCCGTAGCCCAGAGGATTTCTGTGGCATAGTCGTATTGACCGTTGTCTTCCTCGATGGTCTCGAAGATGCGTCCACGACAGAAGGGATAGCCATAGCGGTCGAGGTATCCCCCACTCGCTCCGGCATATTCGAACATATCCTTATTATATACAGAGAGCAGCTTAGGCTGACAAGCGGCCACTTCGGGATGCACATCCATGAACTCAATCATCGGAGTCAGCCAATGGTGCGTCACCTCGATGTCGGAATTCAACAACAGATAATATTCGGCTTCAATCTGGGCCAACGCTTTGTTATAACCTTCGGCAAAGCCCCAGTTCTTGTCCAGCACGATGAGCTTACACTCAGGAAAATCGCGGCGCAGAAGGTCGAGGGAATCATCGGTCGAGGCATTGTCAGCCACGTAGACCTTAGCCTCGTCGCGTGAATAGTTCAATACTGTGGGCAGATACTGGGCCAGCATCTTCGCGCCATTCCAGTTCAATATGACGATTGCTACCTTACTAAAGCCCCCTAAGTTAGGGGGTTGGGGGTCTGAACAATTACTCATCATTCTTCTTTGTTTAATAATTGACAATATAACGCCCTTTGAGCACCTGTTGCTTGATAAGCCCCTCCTAATTTAGGGGGCTCCAAAAGTCTGGCTTTTATCAACTGGTTGTCGTACTCTTCACGGGCTTCAGATGCCGGCAGCTCCACACGGATATAGTTCTTTGTGAAGCCATGCATGGCCTTACCTCGTGGAGCCTTCTCAAAGAGCACCTCAGCCTGCTGACCGATATACCACTGATAGAAGGCTTCAGTCTTTTGGTCAGAAAGTGCCAGCAAACGCTGGCTGCGCTCACGCTTGTCCTTGTCCGACACCACATAGGGAATGCTAAGTGCCGACGTACTCGGACGTTCAGAATAGGGAAACACATGCAGCTGGGTGACGTCAAGACCGTCGAGGAAGTTGTAGGTTTCCTCAAAGCACTCAGGCGTTTCACCCCGACAGCCTACCATCACGTCGACACCGATAAAGGCATCAGGCATGACTTCCTTGATGCGATGAATCTTATCGGCAAACAACTGGCTGTCATAGTGGCGGTGCATCAGCCGCAGCACCGTGTCGCTGCCACTCTGCAAAGGAATATGGAAATGAGGCATGAAGGCGCGGCTATGGGCACAGTAGTCTATCAGGTCGTCACTCAACAAATCCGGTTCAAGACTGCTGATACGATAGCGACTGATACCCTCCACCTCGTCCAACGCTTTTACCAAATCCAGGAAGTGTTCACCTGTCGATTTACCAAAGTCACCGATATTGACACCCGTCAGCACAATCTCCTTACCACCCTCATTGGCTGCCTCCTTAGCTTGTGCCACCAAAGAGGCAATGGTCGGATTGCGGCTGAAGCCACGGGCATACGGAATAGTACAGTAGGTACAGAAATAGTCGCAGCCGTCCTGAACCTTCAGGAAATAGCGCGTACGGTTACCCCTCGAACAACTGGGGGCAAAACTTGTGATATCCTTCGTCTTCACAGTCTTGTATGTCGCCCCCTGCCCCGCTGTTCTGTGAGCCGCGGCCTGTCCCGCTGTCTCGCAGGTCGCCCCCTGTCCCGCTATTCTGGGAGCCACAGCCTGTCCCGCTGTCTCGTAGGTCGAGGCTGAGCCTCGACTGACAAACTCCTCCGACAGAAACTGCACCAAGTTCGCCTTTTCATTGGAACCCAGCACCAGGTCAACACCGTCAATCTTCGCTATGCGCTCAGGGGACAGCTGGGCATAACAGCCCGTCACCACCACAAAGGCTCCGGGATGCTGACGAACCACACGATGAATAACCTGCCGGCACTTATGGTCGGCCACGTCGGTCACCGAACACGTATTGATCAGGCAAATGTCTGCCGTCTCACCCTTTCTGGCTGTGACGACACCCATCTGCTGAAGCATCTTTGCGAAAGTCGATGTCTCAGAGAAGTTCAACTTACAACCCAACGTGTAATAAGCCGCTTTTTTCCCTTGAAATGCCGATGTATCTATCATATATATAATAAGGTGTAATTCCACCCACCCTTTTTACTCATTTCTTTTCACTTGCAAAGGTAGTTATTTTTATCGTAAAAATGCCATTTTTTAGCAATTATTCGATTTGGTGTGATTTTTACATGAATTTTAACATTTCGTAAGATGTTGATTATAAGGCTTTTACAAAAAAGTTACAAAAAAGACCAAAAAAAAGTTACTAAAAAAAGTACAACGTAACGAAAAAATGCCTAACTTTGCAGCGTTTTAATAAACAAATGATTGTTTTACAGATTAAAAAGCATTAGAAAAAATGAAGAAATTAGTATTTATGTTCGTAGCTGTTGCAGCTATCTCTTTCGCTTCTTGTGGTAACAAGACCGCTCAGGCTGAGGCTGTTGATTCAGATTCAATCGCAACCCTCGACAGCGCTGACACTGTTGCTGCTGACACCGTTGCTGCTGATACAGTTGCTGCTGATAGCGTTAAGTAATTAGTGCGAACGAAATTGAGAGAATGAAAACTGCCGGATTCATTTCCGGCAGTTTTTTTGTGTATACATGTTTCCTCTACTTTATTCTTTCAGCGAATAGGTGATGGTGGTCACGACGCGCAGCTTCTTGATGTAAGGAGTGTTCTGGTCGCGGTCTTCGATTTCGAACTGTCCTTGACCGGCCGTTTGTATCTGGCCTAATTCACTCTTGCTGGCCTCAGCAAACTGTTCGGCCGTCTTCTGGGCGTTCTTGATAGCCTCGGCCATCATCTCTGGCTTCATCTGCTGGAACGAGGCATATTCGTATTGTGCGTTGCTATTCTCAATGGCCACACCTTGCTTCAATAGTTCAGCCTGTTTGAAGATGGCCTTGTTGACTTCCTGCACCTTGTTCGTAGCCACCGTGATAGTTGTGGTAACAATGTAACGGAAGTTCTTCTGGTTATCACCCCATTCGCGGGCTTCCAAGTCGCTGATGGAAGGAGGATTAACAGTAATCTCCTTCTCGTCGAGACCATTCTGCCGTAAGAACTTCTTGATTTTGTCCGTCTGCATGTTGATATACTCATAGAGCAAAGGTAAGTCATTGCCTGTCACCTTCGTACCAATGCTCCACGTCACTTTATCAGCAGGCACCTCACGCTCGGCCAGCCCCTTGACAGTCACCTTACGGTCCTTGTTGGCAAAATTGTCAATGCCAGCCTTGATAAACAAACCCAGAAATACAATACCCACAGCAATGAGGGCCGATGCAATAATCCGATTTTCTTTCATACGCTTCTATATTTTAATCATTTGACGCTGCAAAGATGAGAAAAATAAATGAGAATCGTATAGGGAACCCCCTATTTTTACATATTGATTTCCCTATTGAAAAATCCCGGGTGCTTTCACACTCGGGATTCAACAGTGTATAATAACTATGATTTGCTTTACAGCGGTTATTACTCTAATTTTGTTTTACTCTTCAACGGGAGCTTCCTCAACTGCAGGAGCCTGCTCGTCAACAACTTCCTCGGCAGCCTCTTCGGCAGCGGCAGCGGCCTCAGCAGCAGCTTTCTTGGCATCGGCAGCAGCCTTGATGGCAGCTTCAGCCTCGGCAGCAGCCTTCAGCTCGGCAGCATTCTCAGCAACGACCTTTACAGGAATCTCAACGGTAACCTCCTTGTGGAAATGAACCAGAGCTACGAAGTCGCCAATGGTCTTGGCATCCTTCATGGTGATGATCTTACGATCAACCTCCTTGCCCAACTTCTTCAGTTCCTCAGCAACCTGATTGGCACCTACAGAACCGTAGAGCTGACCAGTAGCGCTCACCTTAGCAGCAATCTCGAGGGCAACGCCATTCAGCTGAGCAGCCTTCTCCTCGGCAGCAGCCTTCTGGGCAGCGAGCTTGTGAGCCTGCTGCTTCAGGTTCTCAGCAAGAATCTTCTTTGCCATCGGGCTTGCGATAACACCCTTACCCTGAGGAATGAGGTAGTTACGGCCATAGCCAGATTTCACGTTCACGATATCGTTCTTATAACCCAGACCGATAATATCTTCTTTCAGTATAATTTCCATGTCTTGCGTCCTCCTAATTATTTCATCATGTCAGTTACGTAAGGCAGCAGAGCAATCTGGCGGGCACGCTTCACGGCCTGAGCCACACGGCGCTGATACTTCAGAGAGGTACCGGTGATACGGCGGGGCAGAATCTTACCCTGCTCGTTCAGGAACTTCTTCAGGAACTCGGGATCCTTGTAGTCAATGTACTTGATACCACTTTTCTTGAAGCGGCAGTACTTCTTCTTCTTCGTGTCGATAGAAGGAGCGTTCAAATAGCGAATTTCAGTGTCTTGTGCCATAGTTTAAGCCTCCTCTTTTTTACCAAATTTGTTACGACGCTTCTCAGCATACTCAATAGCATACTTCTCAAGCTTAACGGTCTGGAAACGGATAACCTTCTCGTCACGACGGAAGGCAGTCTCCAGAGTCTTAATCACTGATGGCTCAGCCTTGAACTCTAACAGGAAGTAGAAACCTGTAGATTTCTTCTCGATAGCATAAGCCATCTTCTTCAGTCCCCAGGCCTCTTCGTTCACGATCTCTGCACCCTTATCGGTGAGGACCTTCTTGAACTTTGCGACCGTTTCCTTTGTCTGTTCATCAGACAAAACGGGAGTCAAAATGAAAACGGTTTCGTATTGATTCATACTACGTTAATTAATTAAATAAATGTTATTTTTGCAAAATGCGGGTGCAAAGGTACTAAAAAAATGATAATTGACAATTGAAAATTGATAATTTTTCGTATATTTGCGGCAAATTTAACGTTTTTATGAAGAAATCAACGCCATATTCGGGTATATTCCTTATTATAATAGGTACTTTGGTGCTTTTAACGACACGCATCAGCACGTTTTCAAGCCATAACTGGCTGCTTGTCACCGGCCTGCTTTGCATTATTGTTGGCATCTTATTCCACATACGAAGCATTAAACGTGAAAGCAGGTACTAAAAGAGGTAAGAAGTAAGAGGTAAGATGGAAGAAGTATGGAACATATCAAGATATTTACACGGCTAATCGCCAATGAGCTGCACTTGCAGGAGCATGCGGTGGAGAATACGCTGAAGTTGTTGGATGAGGGATGCACTATTCCTTTCATCTCGCGTTACCGTAAGGAGCGTACGGGAGGACTTGACGAAGTACAGATTACGGCTATCAGCAACCGTGCAGAACAGTTGCAGGAAATAGCCAAGCGTAAGATGACTATCGTCAAGACCATTACTGAACAGGAGAAGATGACGCCGGAACTACAGAAGCGTATTGATGACTGCTGGGAAATGACCGTACTCGAAGACATATACCTGCCCTATAAGCCTAAGCGGCGTACTCGTGCCCAAGTGGCTCGTGAACAAGGTCTGGAGCCGTTGGCACAACTGCTGCTGATGCAGCGCGAAGCCAATCCCGAACGCGCAGCCCAGCGTCAACTGTCAATTATCAATTCTCCATTAAGCGTCGAAGACGCAATTAAGGGTGCCCAGGACATCATTGCCGAACAGGTGAGTGAAGACGAGCGGAGTCGTAACCTGGTACGTAGCATCTTCCGTCGCGAGGCCTTCATTGAATCGAAGGCGGTAAAGAACAAAAAGGACACCGACGAGGCACAGAAATACAGTGACTACTTCGAGTGGGAAGAGCCGCTAAAGCGCTGTTCCAGCCATCGTATGCTGGCCATGCGTCGCGGTACCGACGAGGGGTTCCTACGTATCAGCATCACCATTGACGACGAGGATACAATCAGTCGTCTGCAGCGGAACTATGTCCGTGGAAATGGTGCCTGCCAGCGATTAGTGGCTGAAGCTGTCGAGGACGGCTATAAGCGTCTGTTACTACCATCGATTGAGTCGGAATTCATGACGTTGAGCAAGGAGAAAGCTGACGAAGAAGCCATTCGCGTCTTTGCGGAGAACTTGCGCCAACTGCTACTCTCTGCCCCACTCGGCCAAAAGCGCGTCATGGGCATCGACCCGGGGTTCCGCACAGGTTGTAAGGTGGTTTGCCTGGATGCTCAGGGTAACCTGCTGCATCATGAGGCCATCTTCCCTCACCCGCCTGTCAATCACCGCATGCAGGCTAACATCCATTTACAGCAGATGATTGAAAAGTACCAGATAGTGGCTATCGCCATAGGTAACGGTACTGCCAGCCGTGAGACAAAGGAATTTGTGGAAGAGGTACTAAAGGAAACAGTGCTGGCAAACCCAGCACCCACAATATATGTGGTAAGCGAGGACGGCGCTTCGGTCTACAGTGCATCGAAAGCAGCCCGTGACGAATTCCCTGATGAAGATGTCACCGTACGTGGTGCTGTCAGCATCGGCCGTAGACTCATGGACCCATTGGCCGAGCTGGTGAAAATAGATCCGAAGAGTATTGGCGTAGGACAGTATCAGCACGACGTCGACCAAAGTAAGCTGAAACATGCTCTTGACCAAACTGTCGAGAGCTGCGTCAATTTGGTGGGTGTTAACCTCAATACAGCCTCACAGCACTTGTTGACCTATGTCAGCGGTCTGGGGCCCGTGTTAGCTCAGAACATTGTGGACTATAAGAAAGAGCACGGTGCCTTCACTTCACGCGCACAACTGAAAAAAGTACCGAGACTGGGTCCTGCCGCTTATCAGCAGTGCGCCGGATTCCTACGTATTCCCAACGCTAAGAATCCGCTCGACAACAGTGCCGTACACCCTGAGAGTTACCATATAGTGGAACAAATGGCTGCCGACCAACACTGTACGGTGGATGACCTTATAAAGAATAAAGGTACGCGCGAGAAGATTGATATCAAGCGGTATATCAGCGACGAAGTGGGACTTCCTACCCTCACCGACATCATGAAGGAACTGGAAAAGCCCGGCCGTGATCCTCGCGAACAGATTGAGGTATTTGAGTTCGACAGCAGCGTGCAGACCATCGACGACTTGCACGAAGGTATGGTGTTGCCTGGCATTGTGACCAATATTACCAACTTCGGAGCCTTTGTCGACATTGGCGTCCATCAAGACGGACTGGTGCATGTGTCACAATTAGCAGACAAGTATGTCAGCGATCCCACGCAGGTAGTGCGGCTTCATCAGCACGTCATGGTCCGTGTCATCAGTGTTGACTTGCGCCGACTGCGCATCTCACTGAGTATGAAGAAGATAGGTAAGAGGTAAGAGGTAAGAAGTAAGAAGTAAGAAGTAAGAGGTAAGAAGTAAGAAGGCGTTAGCGGTTCTTGTGATTCATAAACCACGAGTGAGTATGGAAATGATACATCAGCAGACTTAATATGGTCAACGCCAAAGCGGCATACAACAGCATGTCGCGCTGACCGTACATCAAGGCATAGCCTATAGTCAGGCCGATGGCTAAACCCGTTTCCCAGCCCAAGAAGAACGTGCTCTGTGACGTGCCACGCTGACAATGACGGCTCAGTTTGATAAAAAACAACAGATAGCGCGAGCTAACTATACCCACTCCAAGCCCGACCAGAATGGGAGCAACTGGACTGTTCATATATTCCAACATGACGAACAACGCTGCTATCAGCAGTATCAGGCCACTCACTATCTCGCTCTTTAACTCAGCATCGCGGAATATGAAGTGCTGTGCCAACAATGCCAGAATAAAACCAACCATCATCAGTCCATAGAAAAATACACTGACAGGGAGCGACATCAGTAGCCCCATGACAATGCCAACCGACAACAGGTTGACAAACAGCACATAGCCACTGGGTAGCAGAAAGCGGTCGATCGAAGCCACGCGGACACCTTCCTCAGGAGCCTTAAAAGGGAATTTCACGTTCTTGATGAGCACTATCGAGAGTAGCGCACAGCCTATAGCTCCCCAAAGCATCTTATCGAAACCTACTAACTTGTAGGCCAATAAACCGCCCATCGGACCCAAGGCTAATGCAAAACGAGCAAACCATGCCGCACTGTGATTGGCTTCTGTGCGTTGGTACGACTCGCAGGTATCAATGACCAACGTCGATGCCAACACCATTTGTGCCAGACCAAAGGTAGCTCCAAGCATCAGTCTATGCAACAGTATCACCCAAAACTCCACAAACTCCGACCGTAGACCGTCAATATACCAAAGCAGGGCCAAGTCAACAGTCATGAGAAGAATGGCCCACATGCACACCACATTTCTCCTGTAGCGCTGCACCAGCCACGAACACTGTGCCCCAAACAAATAGAGACCAACTCCGAATACGCCCATTGAAAGACCTGTTTCCACAGACGAGAAATTCTCAGTCTGCATGAGCCATAACGGCAGCACGGGAATCAATCCGCAAACCGACATAGTCAGCAACAGATCTGCTATCACCAAGAGCCAGAAGTCCTTGTGCCACAGCCTAATATGTATTAGGGTATTCTGAGAGTTCACTGGTCAACATTCATTATTCAATACGATTCGCTCTCATTGGGGAAGTCACCACTCTTGACATCCTCCACGTAGCGACCAACAGCATCGGTAATCACCGTGTTCAGGTCAGCATATCGACGCAGGAATCGAGGCGAGAACCCTTGGGTCATACCCAGCATATCGGCAATCACCAACACCTGACCGTCCGTACCATTGCCGGCACCGATACCGATAGTTGGACATTTCACCGTACGAGTCACCTCAACAGCCAGCGCTGCAGGTACTTTCTCAAGTGTGATGCCGAAACAACCCGCCTCACACAAGGCAATAGCGTCGCTAATAAGCTTGTCAGCCTCAGCCTGTTCCTTGGCACGTACGGCGTATGTACCGAACTTGTTGATAGACTGCGGCGTCAGTCCCAGATGAGCCATCACTGGTATTCCTGCATCCAAGATGCGCTTCACCGTATCCAGGATCTCTACGCCACCTTCCATTTTCACGGCGTCACAGCCGCTCTCCTTCATGATACGAATGGCGTTGGCTACACCCTCGGCAGCATTCACCTGATAGGAACCGAAAGGCATGTCGCAAATCACCAGGGCACGCTGTACAGCACGTACCACCGAACGTGCATGATAAATCATATTGTCGACGGTCATAGGCAGCGTTGTAGCATTACCCGCCATCACGTTTGAGGCCGAGTCGCCAACGAGAATGGCATCGATGCCTGCCTTATCTACGATACCTGCCATCGTAAAGTCATACGATGTCAGCATACTTATTTTTTCTCCCTTCTGTTTCATTTCCATGAAGCGGTGTGTTGTCACCTTACGTGTGTCATTTACCAAATATCCTGCCATAATCTTATTATTATTAGACGATTAACTGTTTACGATTTATTATCTCTTTAACTTATCAAATACTATATTACTACGATGATAATTCTATAAAGTCGGTTATGACCTCATCACACAACGGGCGAATGGCGTCAGCGGCATTTGTCGTAGCCAGTCCAACCACATACATGCCAGCTGCCCTACCCGACTTCAGACCATTAAACGAGTCTTCGAATACCACACAGTCCTTCGGCTCGACACCAAAGCGCTGTGCAGCCTTCAGATAGCAGTCCGGATCAGGTTTCGAGCGTTCAAAATCCTCGGAGGTCAGGATGGCATCAAACATTTCCTTAAACTCTGGATGCTTAGCATAAACAGCCTCCATCTTCGGTATGTTCGAACTCGTCACCACTGCGGTTTTCACGCCTTGACGGTGCAGCCTGTCAATGAAAACCTCAAAACCGGCAATGTAATCATAATCCATCTGCCGTTCATAATCATTCAATCTGCTCGTAATCAATGGCTGCCTATCCGTCAGCGGTCCCGAAAACCACGCATCGTATATTTGCGTGAGCGTCTGTCCCTTGATTCTGTGCTCCAGCCCAGGCAGTTCCGGATGAAACTCCCTGCACTGTGAACCCCAGAACACTGAGTATTGGGGCTCTGTATCAAATACCACGCCATCAAGGTCAAACAGCGCTGCTTTTATCACTTCTATTTTCATTTCGGGTGCAAAGGTAGTGCAAAAAACCGATTAAGCGAAATAAAAAGCCAATTTATTTTGTATTGTTCTCACTTTTTCGTACCTTTGCACGGATTTTCAGAATTAACACATTTCATTGCAATGAATATTTCTTATAAATGGCTTAAAGAGTACGTAGACTTCGACCTCACGCCACAACAGGTGTGCGACGCGCTGACGTCAACAGGTTTGGAAGTTGACGCACTCGAAGAAGTACAAAGTATCAAAGGCGGTCTGAAAGGCCTTTACGTAGGTAAAGTGTTGACGTGTGAGATGCATCCGGACTCAGACCACCTGCATGTAACTACCGTTGATTTGGGCAAGGGCGAACCCCAGCAGATTGTCTGTGGCGCTCCTAATGTGGCCGCTGGTCAAAAGGTCATTGTGGCCGACCTGGGCTGTGTCCTCTATGATGGTGACAAGGAGTTTGTCATCAAGAAGTCGAAGCTACGCGGTGTCGAGTCGTTAGGCATGATCTGTGCCGAGGACGAGATTGGTATTGGCAACGACCATTCAGGCATCATCGTACTGCCTGAGGATGCCGTTGTTGGTACACCCGCAGCAGAGTATTACCACTTGGAGAGCGACTGGCTCATCGAGGTTGACATCACCGCCAATCGTGCCGATGCCCTCTCCCACTGGGGTGTGGCCCGCGATCTTTATGCATGGCTCAAGCAGAACGGCTACAAGACGGCTACCCACCGTCCTGTGGTCGATGGTTTCGCCATCGACAATAACTCCCTCCCCATCGACGTGGTCATTGAAAACTCTGAGGCCTGCAAGCGCTATGCTTGTGTTAGCATTACCGACTGCGAGGTGAAAGAGTCACCCGACTGGTTGAAAAACAAATTGACAACTATCGGCCTGCGTCCTATTAACAATATCGTTGATATTACTAATTATGTGATGATGGCTTTGGGTCAGCCCCTGCACTGCTTCGATGCAGACATGGTAAAGGGCCACAAGATTGTGGTGAAGACGATGCCAGAGGGTACGCCATTCCAGACACTGGACGGTGTAGAGCATAAGCTTAGCGACCGCGACCTCGCCATCTGCAACAGTGAAGAGCCCATGTGTATTGCTGGTGTATTTGGAGGCAAAGGCAGCGGCACATACGAGACAACTCGCAATGTCGTGCTCGAGAGTGCCTACTTCCATCCCACATGGATTCGCAAGTCAGCCCGTCGCCACGGACTAAGCACCGATGCTTCTTTCCGTTTCGAGCGTGGCATCGATCCCAACGGAACGATCGAAGCCCTGAAGTACGCAGCCCTGCTCTGTAAAGAACTTGCTGGCGGTAAGATTTCGATGGATATTATGGACGTCTATCCTCAGCCCATCGCCAACCCCGTAGTCAATTTGGAATACAGCTATGTCCACTCGTTAGTGGGTAAAGACATTCCCGTCGACACCATCAAGAGCATCTGTGAGAGTCTGGAGATGAAGATTCTTGAGGAGACTCCTGAGGCACTGCAGCTGGAGATTCCCGCCTACCGTGTCGATGTGCAGCGTCCCTGCGACGTGGTGGAGGACATCTTGCGCATCTATGGATATAATAATGTAGAGATACCCACCCAGTTGAAGTCAAGCCTCGTCATCAAGGGCGACGAAGACCTGAAGCACAAACTGGCCAATTTGGTCAGCGAACAGCTCGTGGGTGCCGGTTTCAACGAAATACTGAACAACTCGTTGAGCAAGTCTTCATACTACGACGACGAACAAAACAAGGAGTTGGTACACATCATGAACCCGCTCAGCAGTGACCTCAATATCATGCGTGGCACCCTACTCTATGGCGGACTGGAAAGCATTGCCCACAATGCTAACCGCAAGAGTCCCAACTGCCGATTCTTCGAATTCGGCAACGTATACAGTTTCGATCCTGCGAAGGAGAACCAGGATGATCCCATGCAAGCCTACAAGGAGCAATACCATCTGGGGCTGTGGCTTACGGGTAAGCGTGTTGAGGGTTCGTGGGCTCATGCCAACGAGGACACTTCGTATGCCGAGCTAGATGCCCACGTCGACAACATCCTCGCACGTATTGGTGTTCAGCCGGGTATGCTGGTACGCAAAAAGTCAGAGAATGCCATCTTTGCTGCCGGTCTGACTATCGAGAACCGTGGTGGCAAGAAACTCATCGAACTGGGTGTGCTGAACAAGAAATTGCAGAAGCAGTTCGATATCGATACGACCGTCTACTATGCCGAACTCAACTGGACAGCCCTGATGAAGGTCATCCGCAAACAAAAGGTGGAATTCACAGAGATTCCCAAGTTCCCATCAGTTAGCCGCGACCTCGCCCTACTCATTGATAAGAGCGTTGAGTTCCAGCAAATCGAAGACATTGCTCGTCAGACTGAGAAGAAGTTCCTGAAGAAGGTTGAGCTGTTCGACGTCTATGAGGGCGATAAACTGCCTGCCGGCAAGAAGTCGTATGCTGTCAACTTCATCCTTCAGGATGCCGAGAAGACCATGGGCGACAAACAGATTGAAGCAATCATGCAGAAGCTGATTCAGAACCTGAAGAAGCAACTCAATGCCGAGTTGCGCTAATTATCAATTCTCAATTGTCAATTATCAATTTAAAATAAATAAAAATGGGAAGAGCATTTGAATATCGCAAAGCTGCGAAATTGAAGAGATGGGGCCACATGGCCAAGACATTTACTAAGATTGGCAAACAGATTGCCATTGCCGTAAAGGCAGGCGGTCCTGAGCCTGACATGAACCCTGCGTTACGTGCTATCATCGCCAACGCTAAGCGTGAGAACATGCCGAAAGACAATATCGAGCGTGCCATCAAGAACGCTATGGGTAAGGACCAAAGTGACTACAAGGAAGTAACCTATGAGGGATATGGTCCTCATGGTGTTGCCATTTTTGTGGACACCCTGACCGACAACACTACCCGTACCGTAGGTGACGTCCGTTCAGTGTTCAACAAGTTCAATGGTAACCTTGGCACACAGGGTTCACTGTCGTTCCTGTTTGACCACAAGGCCGTTTTCACTTTCAAGAAAAAGGACGGGCTGGATATGGACGAGTTGATTCTCGACTTGATTGACTATGGTGTAGAAGATGAGTTCGATGAGGACGAGGAAGAGGACAGCATCACCATCTATGGTGACCCCCAGTCCTTCGGTGCCATCCAGAAGCACTTGGAAGAGAACGGCTTCGAGGTAACGGGTGCTGAGTTTACCCGCATCCCCAACGATTTAAAGGATGTCACTCCCGAAGAGCGTGAAACCATCGACAAGATGATTGAGCGTCTCGAGGACTTCGATGACGTTCAGACCGTCTATACAAACATGAAGCCCGAAATCGATTGATGGTTCAGGGTTAATGGTTCAGGGTTAACCGTTAACCGTTAATCTTTAACCGTTAACCCTTATTGGTAGTCCTTTTGGCGGAACGTGGTGTCAAACACTTTCGTTCCGCTATTCTTTGTGCTATAGTACACGTAGCGGAAATGGTAGCCGGCCTCCTTGTAAGTTTTCATAGTGGTAGAGTTCTTCAGTTCCTTCAACAGTTCACCACGCAGATTATACTTCTTCAACTGCTCGGCATCGTCGATGACACCGGCCACCGTATAATAATAAATTAACGTACGCGTACTCTTTTGGAACACCAGACTGTCTATCGTCACATTCTCAGTAATGAGCGACGGACAGTTTTTCTTCGTATAGTCACGGCACTCACGCGCACAGCGTTCATCCATCGTTTCCTGACAGGCTACCATCATCAGCACGGTAGCCATCAACAACCATTTCTTCATCATTTTCTGCATTCTACTTCATTTTACTCATCACCTTCTCATAGTATCGCTGAGTAGCACGACGCGTATAGTTTATACCGCCATTCCATGAGCGGATGGCTTGCTCTACATCGTTCTTTGGATTGTAAAATGATTGAAATAAGAGAAACATTTCCTTGGATTTCGAAGCGCTGAAACGATCATCCAAAGAAAAACGTTTCTTGCTCTTTCTCAACTCAAGTATGCGGTTACACTCATTTACCATAACAGGCGTAATCTGCATAATACCACACGATTTACCACTTTTGTCAACAGCCTTGGCGTTACCGCCACTCTCGACCTCGATAATCGCATTCATTACGGAATTCCAGTCAAACCTTGAACTTCGCTTTCCTTTAGTCCCTGCCGAAGCATTCATTGGAACTAACATTAACATGATGCATAACAAGTATGCATACTTAGCAATTTTATTCATAAGCTATCATTTATAAGCATGACCGTCTCACCTCGAGACATCCAATTGCCACGCTATGGTTATCCTTTTGAGCCTCTTGTCGGATTCGAACCAACGACCCCGAGATTACAAATCACGTGCTCTGGCCAACTGAGCTAAAGAGGCGGGTGGGCAGCTGTCTGCATCGCGCCGCTACAACCAAGTACCCTTGCTATGTTCCCATCCTGGGGGATTCCGAGGGAGCTGGCCGTACAGGACTGCCCATTTTTGCTAATTGACAATTGAGAATTGATAATAGAGAATTATCGCTCCTTTTTTGTCAGAAAGCGGGTGCAAAGTTAATAAAAAATAGTTTATAGTTGACAGTTCACTGTCTACAACGGCGGCAAATTTAAGCTCTTTTAACTATAAAAAACAAAAACTATGAACTATGAACTATGAACTATGAACTAAAATTCGTACCTTTGCAGTCGAAAAGATGACATCAGAAGAATATATACAACTGAAAGCATTTGCACGACAGGATGGCGCCCTGCTCTCGCTGCTGTGGATTGGTTCGCTGATATGCTACATTCAGGGGCTGACCAGTCCGATGATGGGACTATTGGCAGTGATGCTTATTGTCGTGTCGCCATTCTTTGCGGCCAACCGTCTGCGCCATTTCCGCAACTATGCCCGTGAAGGCATCATCTCGTTCGGAAGGGGCTACGCCTATACTGTGCTGACCTTCTTCTATGGCGGGCTACTGCTGGCTGCAGCCATTTATGTCTATTTCGCATTCATCGACGGTGGCTACCTATTGGCCAAGTTTACCGAGATGATGCACTCAGAGGAAGGTCGCCGTGCATTACAGCTATATGGTATGACAGAGCAGATGAATGAAGGACTAAAACAACTGGGTAGCATGCGCCCCATCGACTATGCCCTGAACATGCTAACCATCAACATCATGATGGGCTTCTTCCTTGGCATACCCATTGCAGCTGTTATGAAAGCAAATAGTAAATCGTAAATCGTCAAATCGCAAATATGATTGATATATCAGTAGTAATACCTCTTTATAATGAGGATGAATCACTGCCTGAGCTCTACGACTGGATAGAGCGAGTGATGGACAAGAATAGTTTCTCGTTTGAAGTCATTTTCGTCAACGACGGCTCTACCGACCATTCGTGGGATGTTATCACCGAGCTGGCAGCCCGTTCTGAACATGTTAAAGGCATTAAGTTCCGCCGTAACTACGGCAAGTCACCTGCACTTTTCTGCGGATTCAAGGAGGCACAGGGCGATGTAGTTATCACGATGGATGCCGACCTGCAGGACTCTCCCGACGAAATTCCCGAGCTGTACCACATGATTATGGACCAAAAGCTCGACCTGGTGAGCGGTTACAAGCAGAAACGCCACGACCCGCTGTCGAAGACCATCCCTACGAAGCTTTTCAATGCTACGGCACGCAAGGTCAGCGGCATTCATAACTTGCACGACTTCAACTGCGGTCTGAAGGCTTACCGTCGTGATGTCGTCAAGAACATTGAAGTGTTTGGCGAGATGCACCGCTTCATACCCTATCTGGCCAAGAATGCCGGTTTCGACAAAATTGGCGAGAAAGTGGTACACCACCAGAAACGACAGTACGGCAAGTCGAAGTTCATGGGCTGGAACCGTTTTGTCAACGGCTATCTGGATCTGATGACACTTTGGTTCCTAGGTACTTTCGGGAAAAAGCCCATGCATGTATTCGGCTTTCTTGGAACCATCGTGTTCCTCATCGGCTTCCTTTCAGCACTCTGGCTGGGTATTGAGAAAGCGTGGGCACTGTCACAGGGTATTCCCATGCGACTGGTCACCAACTCCCCCTTCTTCTACATTGCCCTGACCATGATGATGATAGGCACGCAACTATTCCTGGCCGGTTTTCTGGGTGACCTCATCAGCCGCAACAGTGCAGGACGTAACGAGTATCAAATTGAGGAGAATATCAGATGCGGAAAATAGTTTTTGCTCTTTTCGGGACGATTGTCTTAGCAGCCTGTTCTTCGATTGATTGTCCTGTACAGAATCTGGTATATACCCACTGTGCACTGATGAAGCACGATGGCACGCCTGACACGCTGATCATCGATTCGCTATATATCTGGACCAAACGTATCGACGGCACCGACACCTTGTTGATTAATGGTCTCTGCGACAAGTCGGCATCGTCATTCTCGCTGCACATCAGCCACATCCAGCCCGAGGACGTTTTCTTCACGCTACTTTGCGACACTGCCGGGAACCAGTGGGCCGATACCTTCCGCATCAAGAAAATCGACAGGCCACACTTTGAGTCCGTAGACTGTCAGGCTGCCTATTTCCACGAGTTGCAAGCCACGGCTACCACGCATCATATCATCGATTCTATCACGATTCATCATCCATACGTAGACTATGACGTTACCAACACGCATCTATACTTCTATTTCAAGTCTCGCCGTTAGTCTGCTACTATTGCTTACGGTTGCCACAGAGGCTCAGGCACAGAAGAAGCTGTTTCGAATCGAAAAGGACTCTGTGGCCTTCTTCCGCGGCTTTTCCCTGTCCTTTGATCTGGTCGGACCAGCCACGCTCATGCTCAGCGACCGAGGTGAGTACGAGGGCGCACTACGTGTCAATCTGCACGACCAATGGTTTCCCATCGTCGAGTTGGGCATAGGACATGCCAACCACGAAAAGGACGAAGTGACACTCATCACTTACAAGACCACTGCCCCCTACTTCCGTCTCGGTATGGACTGGAATCTTCTGAAGAAGAAACATCAGGCCAACCGTCTGTTTGCCGGTTTCCGCTATGCCTATACCAACTATAAGGTCGACATTATCCGTGACGATCTCCCCGACCCTGTCTGGATGTCACAGTCGGGGTTTGGCGTTAAGGACATGAAGTGCTACATGCATTGGTTAGAGGTAGTCATCGGCATCGATGCGAAGGTCTTCGGTCCCCTGCATTTAGGTTGGAATGTGCGTTACAAGCGACGCCTGTTCCACGACGACGGTATTATGGACAATACCTGGTACGTACCAGGCTTTGGCATCAATGACCGTGACCAGTTAGCGGCTAATTTCAACGTGATAATTGATATATGAAGAAACGCCTTGCATGGCAGTTGCCATTTCTCGTACTGCTCATCGTTGGCACCATACTCATCATACGCCAACAGCAGAACATGCCCTACCGGAAATGTTCGGGGAGTATATTCGGCACCATCTACCACATCACCTACCAGCATGACAAAGACCTGCAGAAACAGTTCGTTGCCAAGATGAAAGAGGTAGACAATGCCTTGTCGATGTTCAACGAGAAGAGCACCATCTCACGCATCAACCGTAACGAACAGGTTCAGCTCGACAAGATGTTCATCGATGTTTTCCGTCAGGCACAAGAAGTATCAGCCGACACCTACGGAGCCTTTGACATCACCGTTGGACCGCTGGTAAACGCCTGGGGATTCGGTTTCAAGCATAGTCAGATGCCTACGCCACAGCAGGTCGACTCGCTGCGTCAGTTAGTAGGCTATAATAAAGTTCAATTATCAATTGTCAATGCATCGCCACACTCTCAAGGAGAGAATTCTCAATTCTCAATTAAAAAGTCCGACCCACGCATCACCCTTGACTGCTCAGCCATTGCCAAAGGCTATGCCGTCGACCAGCTGGCACACCTGCTCGAAGAGAATGGCGTCACCAACTATCTGGTTGAGATTGGTGGCGAGATAGCTACCAAAGGAGTCAGTGAGAAGCGGTTGCCGTGGAAAATCGGCGTCACCAAGCCTACCGACAGCCTTGACGTGGACGGCGGTGAATATCAGACCATCATCAACGTCACCGACAAATGCATGGCCACCAGCGGCAACTACCGTAACTTCTACTACAAGAACGGTAAGCGCTATGCCCACACCATCGACCCCAAGACGGGCTATCCCGTACAGCATACCATCCTCTCCGCTACTGTACTCTGCGACCGATGTTCACGGGCCGATGCCTATGCCACATCGTTCATGGTGATGGGACTTGACAGTGCCAAGAGCGTGTTGCAGCGCAACCCAGACCTCAAGGTTTACTTTATATATTACGACCACGGCGAGAACAAAGTATGGACATCTATCAGCGACTGAATCAGTTCACCCTCTTTCAGGGTATGAGTCACGCCGACCTGATGCAGGTGGCCGGCTACACGAAGTTCGACTTCCGCAAGCTGCCCGCAGGTAAGCGACTCATACGCGAAGGGGACCCCTGCGAACAACTCATCTTCCTGACCGACGGTACCTTGCAAACCGAGACACAAAGCGACGACCATAGTTGCCGCGTCGTAGAAACCGTGAGTGCGCCCTACACCATACAGCCCACCCGGCTCTTCGGTCTCACGCAACGCTACACCTCCGCTTTCCGTACACATACGCCCTGCAACTTCATCACCATCGACAAAGAGGAAGTGCTGTTACTGCTCGAGACGCAACTGGTTTTCCGACTCAACATGCTCAACATCATGGCCACAGAATCGTGGCGACATAGTCATCAGCCATGGCGCCAGGCACCACACAATCTTCGTGAACGTATCGCACGTTACTTCATCACACGCACCATCCATCCTGCTGGTCCCAAGACCTTCTACATTCTCATGAACCAGATAGCCCTCGACCTCAATGATAGCCGTCTCGACATTAGCCGTGCCCTCAACGAAATGCAGGCCGACGGACTACTCACCCTGCACCGCGGACGGATAGAGATTCCCATGCTCGAACGGCTACTCATGTAACACAGTTCACAGTTATAGGAAAATTAGAAATTAGAAATTAGAAATTAGAAATTATGATATGCTTGAATTCTCAAATGCGTGCAGAAGTAAATTCTTCACTCTTCACTCTTCACTCTTCACTTTTTACTCTTCACTTTTCACTTTTCATTTTTACCTTACTCCTCATGAGCAGTTGTGGCCAGCGGCAGCAACTCAAGTCGTTCAACAACGTACTGACGGGCGACGACAGCCTAAACATTGAACTCAGCCATTCCGACACACTCACCTACCACAGTGAAGCTCTCGGACTCGATATCACCTACCCCAGCTACCTGCGCCACCAGTATCTGGAGGACGACCAGATGGAAGTATTCCTCAACGACGACCTCTCCCTCTCGTTCATGGAGCAGCAGCTGTTCAAAGGCGACGACATCTTCCGTACTCCAGGCCAGCAACTGATGGGTATGGGTGCCGAGCTACTCGAGGCTGGCGACAACTACAGCATTCATACCGGTCAGGAGGGCGACTACGAATATTACGCCAAAGTCATCGACGACAGCACACGTCTCGTCACCGTCATACTGCGTTATCTGCCCAATCGTGCCGATGCCGCAGCCGACCTCAAGCAATACGTCCATGACTACTGGATAACCCCATAAGACCCATGTCTATCGTCCTGACATAAAAACCTGCACCATCAAGGTGAGCCGTCACGATTATCAAAGACTTGCAGCTATTTGGGCTGCAAGTCTTTGTATTCATTGACGACATCCTTGATGCACGGGCAGTCTTAAAAATTTACAATTGATAATTGAGAATTGAGAATCGAAAATTAAGTGGGGGCCTTGCGGCCATAGCGCGCGCTGTGTCGAGGTATGTAGGTCGTGCGTGTCGAGCTACGTGGGTCGCGGCCGTCGAGCTACGTGCCTCGCCGCTGCCGAGCCTTATCATCCTCTGTCACAATGCAAAGGTACAACATGTCCCATTCCCTAATGACGGCAGAGCACGGCATAACACGGAAGATAACGGCAATGACGGCAGAAACCGGGTTAGTAGTCATCGTATTCCCCTGGTGCACCGAACTTGTCAATCAACATCCTGATCTGTCGTGGATTGTAGTTGTTGTCATCCTTGCTCGTGGAGAGCTGTACGAGGCGCTTGTGGAAACGGGCGTCACGCTTGATCCAACGGAGCAGCTTGTCCTGTGCGGAGCCAGGGTCACGCATCGTCGGAAACATCAGCCATGCAAATTCCGATTTGCCGTAAGTTCGTATCTCAAAGGTATTTTTCTTCATTGTCTACTCATTCGTGAAATCCGTATAATTCGTTATTAGTTTAATACACCTATACACTTATACACTGAAATTATAAAATTCTACGCGTACCGCATATAGGCGCGCGGTACGCGAGGGGTTTCAGAAAAATGCTGTATCAGGTGTATGTGTATTGCCTGTGGCCAGCTCCCTGCGCAGGCGTTCTATCTCGTCGCTACTGCGGCGCACGACGATGTAGCCGCGGACGTTGCGGTAGGTCTTACGCTCGAAGCCGAGAGCGATGAAGGCGTGACCCATCTGCTCCTTCGTAATCTTAGCCGATATCTGACCGCTGACAATCTGCATAGCCAAGCCAACGGGCATAAACTCACCCTGCTCGCCGGCCGCAGGCTTGCGAAAGTTCCAAAACACCAGTTCACGCTCAGTACATGGGCTCTCGAACTTCTCGTTATGCCGCTGCAGGCGTTCTATCTCGCTACGGTCGAACCAGTAGCGGAAGCCCTGCTGGTACAGGGCGTAGGCCTGAGCATAGATGCCGTCGTAGTCGAAGGGCGTGGTCAGCGGCGACTCGATGCTGTCCACCTCGAACGGCAGCCACCGGCGCGTGCCCGTCGTGTCCGACAGGAACTGGATGTTGTTGCCCGTGCCGCAGAACGACGCTATGTGCGGACGGCACTCATGGTAGCGGGCATACGCGGCACGCTCGTTGATGGCCGGCATCGTCATCGCCGCCTTCAGCTTGTTCAGCTCCTTCTGCTGCATCGTGTCCAGCTCCTCCCAGCATACCAGGCCGTACTGCGACAGCACCAGCAGGTCGTCCTTCGACACCAGCCCCGAGTTCGTCTTCGTATAGAAGTAGTCGCGCAGCTGCGGCGGCAGCAGGTTGGCGAACCACGTCGTCTTGTACGAACCCTGCTCGCCGATGAGCACCAGCATGACGTTGTTCACCACACGCGGCTCCACCCACGACGCCACCATGGCCACCAGCCACTTTCTCAGGTACTCGTAAAACAGAATCTGCTCGTCGCCATCGCCACGGACGTTCACCGTCAGCGACAGTCCCATGATATTGTCGCCCTGCTCCGACGACCACGGCGGCAGATGCTCCAGGTAGTAGCGGAACGGGTTGTACACCGGCACATAGTCCGACTCGATGACGTTCTGCAGGTGCTGCTTGACGACGGGTTTCTCCTGGCTCATCTCCCGCCACAGCGTGTTCACGTCGCGGTCCGTCAGGTTCTGGTAGCCGTCCGTCACCCCACCCTCGCCGCCGAAGATGGTCAGCAGCCCCTGCTCGTTCTCACCGATCAGCAGGCCCTGCGACAGCCAGTGTACCTCCGTCCTACCCCGCACCTCGTTGTAGCGCAGCAGCACCCGGCTGTCAAGCATCGCCCTGATGTCGTCCACCGAGGCATACGACTCCTGCCAAGGCTTCTTGTGTTCCTGCCTATTAGCAGTTAGCTTTTGGCTTTTAGCTTTTTTGCCTTTTGATTCTTCACTCTTCATTCTTCACTCTTCACTTAATGACATTACGGCGGCAAAGGTACGAAAAAGCAGAAACAATTACCCCCAATATGGTGGGTACATATTGAGGGTATATTGGTAGATAGAAATAGATATCAATCAGGCTATATCATGCACAAATCTTTTGGAGTTCGGAAGCAATGTTAGCTATTTCATCCATAATCATTCGCTCTCTCTCCTTAGATGGTTTCTTAGTACCATTGATGTACTGAGCCATCAAACTTTGACTGATACCCAATCGACGCCCTATAGCAGCAGCATTTAGTTCCGGATGAGACAAAAATATTAAAGACACTCCTGTAGGCTCAGGATCATCATACTCGAAGCTTTCAAAAGAGACGTCTTCATCCAAGGCATACCAATGTATCCCCTCATCATCCATCTCATAGTCCTCTCGCTGCTCAGGGGTAGCATTCATCAGTCGCTTGTAATAAAGCAGCGACTGCCACAATGTACGTCCGTCATCGGTTAGACCATAAATACGGTTGTTGTCAAACCAAATTTCAGAAATTTTCATCTTTCACACTCTTTCCAAAATAATCATTCCATTTCTCTATCGCTAGTTCCTTGTTCTCCTCAAGAACCATCTCTGCAGCTTTTATGTCCTTTGTCTTAATACCCTCATTTTGCACAAGCACAATACCTTCAGGCAAAATGTCAAACTTAGCCTTTCCGTCTGCATTTTTTACATGTACGTGAATAGGCTCATGCTCACGAGAGTAGAAGTAGAACCTCATTCCAAACATTCTTAATATTTCTGGCATAATCAATATCTTTTAGAATTACGTTGCAAAGATAGGTAATTTTTTCATTACCTCAAAACTTTTTAATAGGTATTTTGATTAAGACAATACTTTTTTCAGTTTATCATGGAATAATAGCGTCTTTTGCTGACCAAGTGCTTGGTAATAATCACGGTACATATTCTTCCTGTTCCACAACCCCTCGAACACCTTCCACTTTTCCTTGATGCCCAGCCGCTCCGCCATCGCGTCGGCCAGGAGTGCCGCCTGCGTCCGCGAGAGCAGGGGCTGATAGTTCTCGTCCACGTAGCCCGCCCGCTGCGCTTTCCGCCACAGCGCCATCGCTTCATCGGTAGCAAGAACATCAGGCAAGTTACTCGCCCCTTTCTCCCTCCCTACACAGGGAGGGCTGGGGAGGGTCTCGGGGCTGGGGAGGGTCTCGGGGCTGGGGAGGGTCCCCATA
>JAEEGG010000740.1_pt1 | contig 96237 bp, 80 predicted proteins | sample 9134161 | NCBI WGS metagenome assembly JAEEGG01 (sample SAMN16246543, study PRJNA631951) | gut metagenome | biome: gut microbiome; feature: rumen; material: CR-attached | host: Bos | place: Iran: Karaj | collected 2018-10
TATGACAAGGACAAAATCCTTCTATATACCTATACACTAACGAAAGAAGATTGTCGCAAAAAATGATATGCGACAATCTGAAAGATAGCAATTTACATTATTAGCATATATGTGCCGTTTTTTTATTTCGGCGATAACTTGATAAACGGTATCATCATTTCCTCCATCGAGATGCCGCCATGCTGGAAGGTGTTGCGGTAATAGTTTACGTAGTAGTTATAGTTGTTGGGGTAGGCGAAGAAGTCATTCTTGGTGGCAAAGATATAACGTGATGTCAGTGATTCTTTGGGCAGGAATGCGTCCTCCGGATTCTTGATTTCATATACATCCTTGCTGGGGTAGTCCATTGTGCTCTTGCCCACCTTGTATCGCAGGTTGCTGTTGATGGTCTTGTCGGCCACAATCTTCACTGGATTGTCGATACGTATGGTTCCGTGGTCAGTTGTAATGAAAACAATGGCTTTTTTCTCGGCCAGGTATTTGATCATCTCAAAGAGGATGGAATTTTTGAACCATGATTCAGTCACACTGCGGTAGGATTTTTCATCTTCCGCCAACTCTCTGATAATGTCCACGTCGGTGCGTGCGTGGGAAAGCATGTCCACAAAGTTGAAAACCACCACATTCAGAGGATTGTGCATCAGCTGGTGGAAGTTATCGAAGATTTTCTTACCGAAATCAAGATTCAATATCTTTGAGAATGAATATTTTACATTCTTTCCGAAGCGTTTCAGGTATTCTCCGAGCAATTGCTGTTCATACTGGTTTTTGCTGCCTTCATCGCTTTCGTTGAGCCATAATTGTGGGTACTTTTGGGCGATGACTGAGGGCATCAATCCCGAGAAAAGGGCATTGCGGGCATAGTGGGTGGCAGTGGGCAGAATGCTGTAGCAGATACTCTCGTCCTCCACTCGGTAAAAATCCTGTATCATGGGCTGGATGGTCTTCCATTGGTCAAAACGCAGGTTGTCAATCACAAAGAGAAATACTGGATGGCTCTCGTTGAGGGTAGGGAAGAGCTTGTCTTTCAGCACAGTATGTGACAAAGATGGTTTTTCGTCGCATTTGCCGGTCAGCCAGTTCAGGTAGTTCTTGGAAATGAATTTGGCGAACTGAATGTTGGCTTCTTCCTTTTGGTTGGCCAAAATCTCGGCAACACCGCTGTCTTCAATCTTCCCTAATTCCAATTCCCAATATACCAATTCTTTATAAAGGGCATCCCATTCGCTGAGCGACAAGCGGTCGGAGATACGCATGGACAACTCCCTGAAGGCCTGCTGATAAGCCATGGTGCTTTTTTCCGTGACAATTTTCTTATTGTCAATGTTTTTCTTCAAACAAAGCAGAATCTGGTTGGGGTTGACGGGTTTAATAAGGTAGTCGGCAATATTGGAGCCAATGGCATCCTCCATAATATTTTCCTCTTCACTCTTGGTGATCATCACTATAGGGATGTGCTGGTTGATGGTCTTGATGCGCTTCATGGTTTCAATACCATTCATGCCGGGCATTTGCTCGTCAAGGAAGATAATATCAACATATTCTTTTTGTAATACATCAATGGCCTCGTTGCCACTGACAACGGGTATTACGTCGTAGCCTTTGGATTTCAAAAATAAGATGTGTGGCTTCAGAAGGTCAATCTCATCGTCGGCCCAGAGAATTTTAGTATTCATATCAATTTTGTTTTTCTTTTAAAACGATGCTGAAATGCTTTTATTATGTAGGCAAAGATAAAAATTTTTTGCTTTCTCAAGCTCACGAGAATTGAATATTTGAAAAAATATTCAGGGGAGTAGGGGAATAGAGGATTTACAGAGTGTCTGACAACTTCATCATAACGAGATGCTTTTTATGCGCCGATTAGTAAATTCGAAATTGTTTTAATCGGAAAAGTGGTGGTTTAATATACTTAGTGCATTGTGCATTGTGAATTGTGAATTGTGAATTGTGCATTGTGAATTGTGAATTGTGAATTGATAAAGTGTCCAATAATCCCCGCAGCACATGCTAAATGAAAAGCGATATAGCAAAGGTAATACACTGGCTTGATTTGCCATTTGTACAACGTGTTTTACAGAAGTAAATTTTTGCTTTTTACAAAAATAAATACCCTTGCAAAATCACTTTTTACATATAGAAATCCATAATTTTCAAAATGTAAACACATTGTTTTACTTTTTCGTAATTCCATTTTCCAATTGTTCCAATATATGTACTATTGTGAAAAGTATAGTTCGTTTGGACGAAATTATGGCTATGAATAAAAAATCACACTAAATCTATAATTTGTTTATTATAAATTACTGATACCCATAATTTTATTAATTAATGTTACAGCAGTACTTTAGATTGTAATCATGATTTATAAACAATTTAAACTTCTGATTATTTTACAATGTATTTTTTTTATTATCAGTATTTTCATTTTGTATTTTAATCAATTACTTCAGATATTTATCAACAAAATTACGCAAGCGAATGTATGTCGGAATTTATGCGTATATTTGCAGCGTGTTTGTAAACAGGTGTCACGTTGACTTTGCTTTGCCATAGGATTTGACAAATGATTGCCACCACGTTTACAAGACTAAAACACTGTTTTTACAAGCGTAATAAAACAGATGTAAACAAAGGTTTATAAATGTAAAATTAAATAATTTAGACTTATAAACAGTGTAATTCACAAAAGTAAACTTAATATTACAAAAGTAAAAAAGTGATGGTTGACAGAATTAAACACGTAATGGAATATTACGAAGAGACGCCTGCTGGCTTTGCGGAAAAAGTCGGTGTAAACAGGTCAAACCTTACTCACCTTTTCACAGGTAGGAATCAGCCGAGTTTGGATTTTGCGAAAAAGGTTCTAACCGCTTTCCCCGAGGTGAGTACAGAATGGTTGATAATGGGTGTGGGCAAGATGATTAAAGATCCTGAGGAGATGGTTCCAGTCAAGAAGACATTTGTACAGACAGATTTATTTGGTGCTGTTGACGAAGGTGAAAATCTTGCTTCAAATGCCGAAGAAGTGACAAATGTTGTGTCTGAACCTGTATTACAACAGTCATCTGTTGATAATCCGTTGGAAAATGTAAAACCGGAGGAGGAAAAAGAAATCTCTCAAAATGTGATTCAAAATGTTGATACAAAGGAAAATAAACCAGCTGAAGAACCTGTGTTGACTGCTCCAGAATCAAATATTCACACTCAAGCCTTACCGCAGTCCGGAAAAACCGATTCTCGGCGAGTTGAGCAAGCGGATGCTGAAGACGTTAAAGCAGAGGCTCAAGCTCAAACTCAAGTTCAAGCCAAGCCTCGGCAAAATTCCGAGGAAAATGTTCCAGTGTCGGAAATGGCTGACAATGTGTCAACAACTCCAATTTCACAGACGGCAAATGAATCCTGTCATATCAAGGAAAAGAAAATTGAGAAAATAATTTTCTTTTACGATGATCACAGTTTCATGGTGTATCATCCGTAACAGAAGTGTCAATCAATATTGGATGGCCATGGATTGGATGCAAATAATTTTGTATCTTTGCATTCTTAACTGCTAAATCAACAACTATGGAAGAAAAAGACTTTTGCGTGGGCACGCGCATCCAACATGACAAATATGGTGAAGGTATTATCAGTGAGAATAAAGAGCTGACATACAAGGTTATATTTGTGCGTGGGGGAGAACTGGAGTTTTCCAAGATGAATGCTTCTTTCTCTGTGGTCACACCAAATGATACCAATGAGGATGACCGTCGGCCAAGATTAGACGCCAAAGAATTTGAGCGTGCGTTAACTTTTATCCTAAGCAAATATAACGCCATTGAGAACCGTGTGGCCCTCGGCAAGAAATGGGAAGGCGGAACCATGATACTGCAGCCTGCCAATCCCGACTTGAAACCCAAGGAAATTCCCGTGGAAACCTTTTTCCACAAGATTGTGATGATGCGTGACCGCCTTCGCGTGCTGGAACAGAATATCAACAGCAGCGACTCTCTTACTGATGAGGAAAAGGTTAACTTACAGCAATATATCACACGTATTTATGGCACTATGACCTCCTTCAATATTCTTTTTGATGACAAAAGTGACTATTTTGTTGGAAGTAAACAATAATTTATGACATCATGCTGAGAGAAGATACTGTATTCGGACCTATACATTCCCGCCGTTTGGGTAATTCATTGGGTATGAATCTATTGCCAACGGAAGGCAAGTTCTGTAATTTTGACTGCATTTACTGCGAATGCGGCTGGAACAAAGATGGCCGCAACGACCAGCGGCTGCCTAAGGCCGCCGAAGTGCGTGAAGCTCTGGAAAACAAGCTGATAGATTGTCAACGGAATGGAACACCCATCGATTCCATCACTTTCAGTGGTGATGGTGAGTCCACCTTGAATCCGGATTTCCCGCAGATAGTGGAGGACACGTTGGCACTGCGTGATAAATATTGTCCCCAAGCCAAAGTCTCTGTGTTGTCCAATGCCACACGCGTGCATATTCCGGCTGTTTTCGAGGCGTTGACCAAGGTGGATAATCCTATCATGAAGATTGATGCGCCCACTAACGAGCTGATTGCCAAAATAAACCAGCCTGCATCAGGTTATGATGTGCAGCGTGTCATCAATGCTCTTAAACAATTCAAAGGCAACTTCATTCTGCAAACCATGATGTTGCGCAGTCGTGATTTCGACTCCGCTTCACCAGAGGTGGTCAACGGATGGATTGATATTGTGCGGGAATTGCGTCCCCGGGAAATCATGGTCTATACCATCGACCGCCCCACGCCAGAAGAAGGATTGGAAAAATTCTCCGAAGAGAAAATGCGACGCCTTGTACAACCCCTGATAGATGAAGGTTTCAAGGTGCAGATAAGAGGGTAGGAGTTGAAAACTGAAAACTGAAACTATTAACTATTAACCACTGATCACTGACCCCTGATCACTGACCCCTGAAACCTAAAACCTAAAAGAAACCTATTAATTATTAATTATCAATTGTTAATTGTTAATTATTAATTGTTACGCCGTCACAACTTTCACCTCGCTGCTGGAGTTGTTGCCTTCCTGTATCACTTGGATTTGCACAGGAATCCGTTCCCGGAGCTCCTCCACATGGCTGATGATGCCCACATGACGGCCCGACTTGGTATGCAGCGAGCGCAACGTGTTGATGGCATTCTGCAAGGGTTCGCCACTGAGGGTGCCAAAGCCTTCGTCGATGAAGAGCGTATCTACCGCCAGATTCTGTCCTATGTCGCTGAGTGCCAATGCCAACGATAAGGAAACGAGGAAGCTCTCTCCACCAGAAATGGTACTTGCCGAACGGCTTACATAACCCTGATAGGCATCTTCTATCATAATGATAAAGGTGCCGGGAGTAACCTTCAAAGTATAGCGGTCGGTCAGTGTCTTCATATAGCTGTTGGCGGAATGAATCAGACTGTTCAGCACATAACTTTGGGCGATTTTTCTGAAGGTGTTGCCTTTTGCGTCACCGATAAGTTTGTTCAGCCTGTCCCATTTCAGATAGTCGGCTTTTTTGTTTTCGGCATCTTTCTTAAGTTTCCCTAACTGACTCTCAGCTTTTTCGTTGGCATCCAGCTCCTGTTGGATGGCTCCTTTCTTCTCGGAAAATTCACGCGACATGTTTTCATAATCTTTCAGGACTGCATTTAACCTTTCTTCGGTATCTTCTTCCGTCATTGCAGGCTTCGTCTTTTGGTGCTCAGCTTGTTCTGCCACGGCCTTTTCCATTAATGTTTTCTGGCTTAATACCTTGTTTTTGCTCTCTGAAAGAGATGAATTAATGTCGGTGATTTTCTGTTGGGAATAAACATCAAGCTCTGTCAGTTTTTCCATACTGAGATCCTCATTATCGGATAGGAAAGCATCCAGTTTCCGATGGTTTTCATTGGCGGTGTCTTCAGCCAGTCTCAGTTGTACAAGTGCGGTATCCGCATTGCTTTTCAACTCGTTGGCTTTTTTCAGCAGGTCTGGCAGTTTGACGATTCCTGTTGCGGTCAGTTCTTTCCAGTCAGGCATTAGCAGTTTTATATCTGCTATGACATCTCTGACTAATTGATTGTTTTTGTTGAAATCATGCAGCTGATTTTCAAGCTTTTGTTTGTTTCTGGTATTTTCCTGATAGGCTTTGCTTAGCCTATCCAATTCGGAAGCGAACTCTGCAGGTGATGTTTTCCAGTCTATGGTCCATTGCCCCGTGATGTACGATGCGACCTTGCTTTCCGCATTTGCCACCTCTTCTTTTTTTGTATTGACAAGTTCCTCGGCTGTTTTGATTCTGTTATTGCAGTCATTGCAATCCTGCTGGGCTTTTTGCATGGTTTCTCTCAGCTGTTCCAATTTCTTTCGTATGCTTTCGAGAACCGTACGCTGTCCATTGATAATCTTTTCTTTCGCTTCGCCGTCTGATATTTTCTTTCCTAATTCTTCCGCTTTTTTTTGGGTTTTCTCACTGAGAGATCGAAGGGTATCGGCTGTTGACTCGTCCACAGTTTCGATGCCGCAATCCTTACATGCCTGGACAACTTTCTGCATAGCTGTCTCTACCGATTTGTCTTTTTCTAATGCATCTTTTTCGATATTATAAGATTTTTCAAGGGCTTTTATTTCAGCCTCCAAGTGACTTTTTTTGTCAAACAGCTCATTGTATTCCGCATTGGCCTTGTCGAACGCTTCTTGCAGCTGTTTGACAAGTTTGGCCAACTCCTCCTCGTGGGGCAATTGGCTTTTGATTTCTTGCTGACAAATAGGGCAGCGGTCGCCCACATGCAGTTTCTGACGCAGGGTTTTGGCAAATTTGTCGATGGTATCGCTCTGTTTATCAAGCATTTCCTTGCATGTGTTCTTCTTTACTTCGGCATCATGAAGTAGAGGATCCAGTGCGACGGCTTCTTTCTTTTTCTTTTCTATATCGCTGAATTTATCTTTCAGAGCATTGGCTGTGTCCGTCTTGCGTTTTATTTCCGTATTCAGCGATTCCATCCGGTCGAAAGCGGTTGTGATGTTTTGCTGCAGTTTTTGGGCGTTGGCGAGTTCTTTGCGCAACTCATTCAGTTGTAGTGCTTCCAGCTTCTTTTCTTCTGCTTTTATTGCATTATCCTTTTGATTGAAGTCATTTTGTGCCGTTGCCATATTTTGCTTCGCTTTATCGAATGCAGGCTGCAGGACCTCGGTAAGCGACTTGTTCTCTTTTTCAATATTGACAAGGTTTGAGGCTATCTTATTGCGGCCATCGGCAATGGTGTTCAAATAAGCGGCAATGGTCTGGGCATTGTCATATACTGTCGTCTTGTCTTTCTCTTTTTCAAGAAGGTCTGATAATTTCCCAATAGCGTTTTCTGTCTTGTTTTTTTCTTGCTCTTCAAAAGCGAAACCTGCAAGAATATTTGCATAACCGTTTTTTAAAGCTGATAAAGATTTCTGCTGAAGAGCTTTGCTGTTTTCGGCGTTTTTCATTGCGCTCAACCAGTTGCGGGCCTCAATTGTGGCGTTCCATTGCTTTACCAAAGTCTCTTTCTCCTTGAATTCATCACTTTCTACTTCTTCCAGAGCTTGTTTGTGATTTTCAGTACAAGTCTCAACTTCATTTCCCAACAGGGCATCTTTTTTAATCCATTGCAGTTTGGCGCTTTCCTTATCAGAGTCTTTCTTTATATTTTCAAGTTGGAGAACAGCATCGGCAATATCCTTCTTTTTGGCAAGAATCTCATCAGCTGTCAAAGTGTGTGTGTTTTCCACCAGCCGTTGTGCATCCTTCCAAGTACGTTCTTTTTCGCTAGTCACCTCATAGACCTTCATTCCTATCTTCGAATAGATGTCCATTCCTGTTATTTTCTCCAGAATGGCGGCCTTATCTTCGTCCTTGCTGTTCAGGAATTTTGTGAATTCGCCTTGAGCGAGTAGGGTAGTACGGCAAAACTGCTTAAAGTCCAGCCCAATGGCTTTGAATATTTCATTTTTAATCTCTTTGTCGGAAGTATAGGTATAATCCGTGTCGAGATTCTTCAATTTCCAGCTTTTGGATTGGAGTTTCCCCGTTACTTTTTTATAGGCTCTGCTCACTGACCAGCTGGCCTCGTAGTGGATTCCATCGCTGCCAATAAAATTCAGTATTACGAATGCCTCGCCGGTATTTTTCCGCATGAGTTGTCGCGGATCTTTCAAGGTGACTCCCTTATTTGCCTCTTTCGGGTTGTCATCTTTCTTTTTTTCCTCTTTCGCCTTATCCTCATCGTTCTCTTTGATGTTACCCTCCATCTGGGTTCCATCCAATCTTGGTGTGTCGCCATAAAGGGCCAGGCAGATGGCGTCCAGAATGGTCGATTTCCCCGAGCCGGTTTTACCCGTTATCAGGAATACTTCGCTGTCGGCCAATGGGTTCGATTCGAAGTTTATCTCCGCATCCTCTATGGAAGCGATATTATGTATAGTCAGTTTCTGTAACTTCATGATTATAGTCCTCCTTTATTCGTCTTTTCGTGAGTCATCGGCCACTTTGCCCATGATTTCCTTGAACATTTCCTCCATTTCCTCATCGAAAACCTTACCTGTGAATTCCGCGTAATTTCTAGCGATTTCAAGGGGATTCTCTTCCTGGAATTCCTGTACGGTCAATATTTTAGCTTCACTCTTGCTGGTATTTTTCCTCTTGGCGTTGATAAGGCAGAAACGGCATTTTTTGTCTTTCGTCAGCTGTGATGCCTCCGCATTGGCTTCCGTCGGCAGAAAATCGTCAATCTCCACGTTCAGACGGATATAGGCAGGAATGTCATCAGGGAAAGCTTTTAACAGTTCTTTGGCATCTTCCCATGTTGCCAGCTCCTTGGCGGGAAGAGTCACTAACGGGTGCGGATTGATGATTTCGATTTTTTCCACTATTGGAATGTCGCCATGCTTATTTATTTCCACCATGCTGATGGAATGTGGAAAACTCTCGTCGAAACTCACCGGCAGGGGAGTTCCACAATATCTGACACTATGGTGTCTGGTGCTATGCACGAACTGCTCATGATGGATATGCCCCAAAGCCAGGTAGTCGTAACCCTCGCCAATCTGTTCCAGATCCAGTGAGTCGATCCCTCCTACTGTATATTCTGTCGCATGGTCATGGCCTGTGAAATCACAGCCTTTCACAGTGGTGTGGGCGGTCAGCACAACGGGTAGTCCATCTGTATTTCTTTCCGCTGTCCTGTCGAGCAGTTGTTGGAAGAAGCCCTCCGGGATGTTTCTTTCGTTCGCGTACGGCACGGCAATGACGAATCCTTTTCCAGGTACTTCAATGATATGCTCATCGATGTTGTCTCTCTCCAGTTGGCCAATGGCATACACTTTCAGGGCACGCCAGGGAGTGCGGAAAATCTCATGTTTTGAGCCGCTGTCGTGATTGCCGGCGGTCATTACTATCGTCATTTGGGGACAGGCCTCATGTATTCGCACCATTGCGTCTGTCAGCATGGTTTGTACGGCGGCCGAGGGTTGAGGGGTGTGGTACACATCGCCGCAGAGGAGAAACACATCGGGTTGGTGTGTCTGCACGATGCCGACCATCTGTTCCAGCATGGCCTGCTGTTCTTCCGTTCTGTCATAGTTGTACAAGGTATGGCCAAGGTGCCAATCGCTGGTATGTAAGATTTTCACTTCTGTAAATATTTGGTTTTCAATGTTCTAATTATATTTTAGCCGATTTCGGGACTGTAGGACTTGATTGGGGAAGCGAGAGAGGTTGATAGTTGATAGTTGATAGTTAATAGTTAATAGTTAATAGTTGATAGGTTTTAGGTTTCAGTGGTCAGTGGTCAGTGGTCAGTGGTCAGTGGTTAATAGTTAATAGTTTCAGTTTTCAGTTTAATTAGCACATTAACTAATTTGCTAATTCAATTGACAGATTAGCACATTAAACAACTTTCGGTTTTCAGTTTTCAACTTTCAGTTTAATTAGCACATTAACTAATTTGCTAATTCAATTGACAGATTAGCACATTAAACAACTTTCAGTTTTCAGTTTTCAACTTTCAGTTTAATTAGCACATTAACTAATTTGCTAATTTGCTAATTAACCAATTATCTCATTTCCAATTTTGGTTCTTCCAAGCGTATCCGCAGCCATTGCAGCAGCTTCTGCTTCTGCTCATCGCTTAAATTATGCTTGCTTTCTATAAAGAGGGTGGGGATGGTGTCGGTTTTCAAGCTCTTGGTGTCGGTATATACCATTTTCACAACGGAAAAAGAAGTAATGGAAGGATATTGCACGGCTAACTCCTGAGCAACCTGTTTGTTGGTCTTTTCATTGGTATTGAGTAAGTCCAACTTGTTTTCCAGCTCTTCAATGCGCTGTTGATACTCGGATATCTGAGCATCCTTGCGTTCCAGGATATTCTCAATCAATTCGTTCTCAGTTTGCGAGTTATATAAATGATCGGTCTGTTTGATTATCAGATTTGTTTTTTTCAGTCCATATTGGTTGCGCATCAACGCCTGAATGTGGGCAATTTCTTCAGGCGTGATTTCCTTGCCTACTACCGACATCATAATGCTCTGCTCCTTGTAATTAAACTCTTTCTTATAGCTAATAAGCTGTGAATGTTCAAAATACGGGGATTCTTGTATCTCATTGATGAACTTGTTGGCTGCTGCGTGGAAAGAGGTCTCACGGATGACATGCAAAGCAATGATGACACTAGGAATGATTACTATTATAGAGAAAATGGTGATGGTTCGCTTGACCAGTTTTTCGCGGGCTTCATTCAGGTATTTCTTCTGAGGAAAATGTAAATATTTGACAATTAGGAATGTTGCCAATGCGATAAAAAAGGAATTGATGAAAAACAGGTAGAATGCGCCAAAGAAATACCTGAACTGGGCGGTGGCCAAACCATAGCCGGCAGTACATAGTGGCGGCATCAAGGCGGTGGCGATGGCCACACCTGAAATGACCGTGAAAGGCTGCGACTTGCGGGAGGTGGCCACTATGCCGGCAGCTCCGCCAAAGAAGGCTATCAGCACATCGAAAATGGTGGGTCTGGTACGGGCCAGCAATTCCGACTGAGCATCTCCCAGGGGTGAAAGAATGAAGTAAAAGGTTGATGCCAAAAGGCTTATGCCAACCATGACCAAAAGATTCCGCAAAGACACTCTCAACATGTCGCTGTCGGTGGTGCCGATGGCCATGCCTATGCCCATGATGGGCCCCATGAGTGGCGAAATCAGCATGGCACCGATAATGACCGCCGTGGAATTCACGTTCAGGCCTACTGAGGCCACAATGATGGCGAAGAAAAGAATCCAGACATTCACTCCTTTGAAGGAAATGGCACTGTTGATGCTGTTGGCCGTGGCTTCATAGTCCGTATCCTCATGAATACGGACGGTTCTCTTTACCCACGCCAAAGTGTCCCGCAGAAACTGATTCCATTTGGAATTTTCAGGCTTTCGCTGGGTATTGCCTTCCCCCGTTTCGGACGGTGTGTTGTTGGTGATGGTTTCTTCTGACATTATTTTGAATTAATAATTGATAATGAATAATGAATAACAACTATTAATCATTAATTGTGAATTGTGAATTGTGAATTGTGAATTGTCAATTGTATCGCTTCTCGTATTTCCTCAATGCTCAGTTTGCGCTGCTCTCCGCTGTTCATATCTTTCAGTGTATAAACATTTTCCGCCATTTCGTCGGCGCCAGCCATAATGACAAAGGGCACAGCTTTCGCGTTGGCGTAGGTCATCTGCTTGCCAATTTTGGCTTTTTCGGGATACAGCTCCGAAGCAATGTCCGCCTGTCTCAGCATCTGCAAGCCTTTCAGGGCATACAGCTCTTCTTTTTCTCCAAAATTGATGAACAAGGCCTTGATGGGGGAGTCTATATTGGTGGGGAAGAGGTTCAGTTCGTTCAACACATCGTAGATACGCTCCGCACCATAGGAAATACCTACGCCCGACATGTTCTTCAGACCGAAAATACCTGTCAAGTCATCGTAGCGGCCACCACCGGAAATGCTGCCGATGGACACGTTCTGTGCTTTCACCTCGAAAATAGCGCCGGTGTAGTAGTTCAAACCACGGGCGAGGGTGATGTCAAGCTCGATTTCGGCCTTGATGTCCATCTGTGCGGCGTAGGCAAGCATCTGACGGATTTCGCTTAGGCCTTTTTGACCTATCTCGCTGTTAACGAATATTTTATCCAGTTGGGCAAGTTTTTCCTCGTTGCTGCCGCAGAAGCAGAAGAACGGATCCATTTTGCTGATGGCCTCACAGCTCAACCCCCGTTCTTTCAACTCTTCACATACTTTTTCTTTGCCAATTTTATCCAGCTTGTCGATGGCGGTGCAGATGTCGGTCAGTTTGTCGGCTTCGCCTACAACTTCGGCAATGCCGGAGAGGATTTTGCGGTTGTTAACCTTGATGACCACGGGAATTCCAAACGACTGGAAAATCTCATCGGTAATCTGCATCAGTTCGGCTTCGTTGAGCAGGCTGGTGCTGCCAATGACATCCACATCGCACTGATAGAACTCGCGATAGCGGCCCTTCTGGGGTCTGTCGGCACGCCATACAGGCTGCATCTGGTAACGCTTGAAGGGAAATGAAATCTCCGCCTGATGTTGCACCACATAGCGGGCAAAAGGCACCGTAAGGTCATAACGCAAGCCTTTCTCGCAAATTTTAGAGGTCAGCTGGTTGCTGTTAAGGTTTTCAAAATCAACGCCTTGCTTGAAGTCGCCAGAGTTCAGCACCTTGAAAAGCAGACGGTCGCCTTCCTCGCCATATTTGCCCATCAGTGTGGATAAATTCTCCATGGATGGCGTTTCAATAGGAAGAAATGCGTGCTTCTTGAAAACGGTTTTAATGGTATCGAAAATATAGTTGCGCCGAATCATCTCGGTCGGTGCGAAATCTCTTGTTCCCTTTGGTATAGAAGGCTTTACCATTTTTGTTGAATTGTTGAATTGTTCTTAGTTCTTAATTGTTAATTATTAATTGTTAATTGTTAACTAGTGTAGTATTTCCCACAACTTATCCTTCAACTGCGTTAAATTTTTCTGGGCGTGGGCGGAGATGAAGATGACAGGAATGTCTTTGGGAACTTTCTTTTCTAATTTTTTCAGCTCCTCTTCAGGCATCAAGTCGCATTTGGTAATGGCTAACACCCGTTTTTTGTCCATCAGCTCTTCGTTGTAGGCTTTCAGCTCATTCAGCAGAATCTGATATTCTTTCTTGATATTTTCCGAAATGCATGGCACCAGGAAGAGCAGGGCAGCGTTGCGTTCGATATGGCGCAGGAAACGCAGGCCGATACCTTTGCCTTCGGAAGCGCCTTCGATAATGCCGGGGATGTCAGCGATAACGAAGGACTGGAAATCCCGGTAGGCCACCATGCCCAAGTTAGGCTTGAGGGTGGTGAAGGGATAGTCGGCAATTTTGGGACGGGCATTGGACAATGAGGAGATAAGGGTTGATTTTCCGGCATTGGGAAAGCCCACTAAACCTATGTCAGCCAATACTTTAAGTTCCAGAATAAACCAGCCTTCCTGTCCGGGTTCACCAGGTTGTGCAAAACGGGGTGTCTGGCGAGTGGCGGTTTTGAAATGCACATTGCCCTGACCCCCGCGGCCACCAGGCAGCACCACAAATTCCTGGCCATCTTCCAGAATCTCACCGATAAACTCATCGGTTTCAGCATCTTTTACGATGGTACCAAGGGGTACCTCCACGTAGGCGGTCTTGCCATTCTTGCCGAAACACTGGTTGCCTTGGCCGTTGGTGCCATCTTCCGCCATCACATGCTTGGTATAGCGCAAGTGTAACAAAGTCCACAAGTTGCGGTTGCCGCGCAGAATTACGTCGCCGCCGCGGCCACCGTCGCCACCGTCAGGACCCGCCTTAGGGTCATGGGCGGTACGTAGCAGATGTGCGGAGCCAGCTCCTCCGTTGCCCGAACGGAAAAATATCTTTACATAATCGATAAAGTTGTCGTTTTCCATGTTTTAGAATTTGCGGCTTCCGGGTTTTACATACGGAAGTCCCTGTTTGCACAAAGGACAATTGTCGGCTTCCCAGCTCTCAATGTCCAGTTTCACAGCGCCATACACAGGGTAGGGGATGGCTTGCGCGCTGCGGTCCACGATACAAGCGATGCCAATCACTTCGGCACCGTAGCTCTTCAGCACTTCGATAGTCTCCATGGACGATTTGCCAGTAGTGACCACATCCTCGGTGATCAGCAGTTTCTGTCCGGGTTTCACCTCGAACCCGCGGCGCAGGGTCATTTTGCCATCTTCGCGTTCGGTAAAAATGGCGGGAACACCCAGTTGGCGGCCCAACTCGTAGGCCACGATGATACCACCCATAGCGGGACCGACCACCATGTCGATTTCTTTGCCTTTCAGCTGCTCGACCACAGTCGCCAGCACTCTTTCCGCACGTTCGGGATATTGTAATAACTTGGCACACTGACAATAACGATTGCTATGTCTGCCTGATGACAAGAGAAAATGGCCTTCCAATAAGGCTTCTGATTGTTTTAATTCGTCAATAACGTTGGTCATAATATAGATTTTATGTTTTTATACTTTTATAAATGCAAAGATACAAATTATTTTAATTAGCAAATTAGTTAATGTGCAAATTTCAATTAGTAAATTAGTAAATTAGCAAATCAGCAAGTTAGTTAATTGACGAAGGATTTTAATGTGCCAATTAATTAGGGGTTAGGAATTAGTAATCAGGGGTTAGTATTGAATTTTGAATTCTAATCACTAACCCCTGACCCCTGACCCCTGACCCCTGAAACCTAAAACCTAAAACCTAACACCTAACACCTAACCCCTAAAAGAAACCTATCAACTATTAATTATTAATTGTTAATTTTTAATTCTAAGGATGTTTCCTTTCAGTGCCATTCTCAGTCCGACGATGACGGGAGCCATATAATCTAAAGAGCCATAATAACTTGGGTGCATCCAGAAATACTCGAAAAACGGTTCCACACGCAGCGTGAAATGAGGTGAGGCATGGTAGCAGAATCCGATGGCACCATGCATGCCATACGCGTATAGCTTATCTTTGCCTTCTTGAAACCCATTACTGAATTTGAAAATATATTTTGTCACATAACCTCCGGAGAAAGACACCGAGTAATTATTGTTGATACGATAGGCATAACCGATGAGCAATGGCATATCGAGGGCAAGCGATTTAAATGTAAGTGTTTGATAATAACCACTATAGTTAAAATCGTTGTTGCTAATCAGAAAACCGTATTGCAACATAAGAACACCATGGGACATAGCTATGTCACAACCTAACAGAACCCCGGCAGAATACATGATTTTTCGTTGTATGCCGATAGCTTTGACATCGTTTTTGTTGTATATGCCGAAATTGAAACTGCCTGACGCCTCAATGGTGGGACTGGCCTTATATTCTTTCTGCATTTTCTTTTCCTGTGCTGAAACGGAAAGCAAGCACACCACACAAAGCAAAAGTAATAGTGTTTTTTTCATTTTTATTCTGATTTTGAATCTGCAAATATACATAAAATCCCCATATCATTATTTGTTGATGCCAATCTTCGTAGGAATAGTTCAAATTTTAGAATTCAAAATTCAACGCTAACCACTGATTACGAATTCCTAACCCCTAAATTGGCATATTAATACATTGATAATTAGTACATTAAAACCCTTTACCAATCAACTAATTTGCTTATTTGCTAATTGGCTTATTTTTTTTCGTATTTTTGCAGATTAAAAATTTCTGGAACATTGAATAAGGTTGAAATAGAAAAGGCGCGTGCGGCCATTGCTGAGGCAAAGAAAATCGCTATTGTCTCGCATTACAACCCCGACGGTGACGCTATCGGCTCTTCGCTCGCTTTGTACAATTTCATGGAAAACGAGGGCAAAGAGGTGCATGTGATTATTCCTAACAACTTTCCGGATTTTCTGGCGTGGATGCCCGGCAGTGAGAATATTGTGGTGGAACAGGGACATGGCAGTCTGGCCAAGAAAATCATGAAAGAAGCCGACCTGCTGTTTGTTGTGGATATGAATGCCCCTCATCGTGCGGGAAAAATCCTGGAAGGTCAGATTGTCAAATCCAAGGCTTTCAAAATCCTGATCGACCATCATGTGAGTCCGGAAATCGACTGTGATGTCATGTATTCCTGTGCCAAGACAACCTCCGCTTCGGAACTGGTATATAATTTTCTGTATAAAAAACTGAAATATGGCAAGGAAAAACTGTCGTTAGCCATTGCCCAGTGCTTGTATGTAGGCATCATCACAGATACCGGATCACTGACTTATTCATGCAATTATTCAGAGACATACACTACTGTACATCAGTTGATTAAAAAAGGTGTGGATGGCGAGGAAATCCACCGTTTAGTGTATGACAACTATTCGGAAAGCCGTATGCGACTGCTGGGACTTTTGCTTAGCCAACGCATGAAAGTGATGAGAGAAAAAGCCACCTCTTATACTTATCTTGATGCCGATGATTTGAAGAATAACAACTACAAAACTGGTGATACAGAGGGGTTTGTAAACTACGGCTTGTCGATGAAAGGCATTATTTTCACCGCTTTCTTCTCAGACCGTGGCAACCGTATCCATATTTCATTCCGGTCCAAAGGCTCTTTCGACGTCAACCTGTTCGCCCGCAAGCATTTCAACGGTGGTGGCCATCGCAACGCCTCTGCTGCCGACTACTTTGGCAAATTGGAGGACGCTATTGCCTTGTTTGAACAAGTATTGGATGAATATGAAGGAACACTGTATTAAGCTGATTACCATTGTTTTATCAGTAATTATGCTGATGAATTTTACTTCCTGCCGCCAGAAAGCGACGGGGGGGGTCAACGTGCACAGTTCAGAGGTCCAGGAAGAAGTTTTTGACCCATACGTGGAAGGCAACAAGCGGATATTGGCATTGGAGACGGAGGAAATCGAGCTGGTCATCAAACGTCATCATTGGAACATGCAGGAAACGGGTACGGGTTTGTGCTATGAGGTGCTGTCGCCCGGTACTGGCGCGTGTTTTGTGGAAGGTGACAGTGTGGCCATGAAATACACCATAGCCTTGTTGTCGGGTCAGAAAATTTACGATTCGGAGACCGACGGCATCAAGACCTTCAGGGTAGAGAAAAGCGAGGAGATTCCGGCCTTGCATGAGGTGGCCAAGCTGGTGTCACCAGGTGCCAAGGTCCGTATGGTGGTACCCTCGCATTTGGCATACGGGGCAGGTGGCGATGGCGATAAAATCAAAGGCAGGGAAGCCCTGATAATGAATATTGAAATCATAAATCACTAATTTATAATATTTTAAAAGAAAAAAAAAGATGAAAAAAACAATTTCAAAAATCATGTTGGCCTTGTTGGCTGTGGCATTTGTGTTCAGTTTCAGCTCGTGCAGCAAGCACAAAGGTTACAAACAGGACAAAGAGTCTGGTCTTTACTACAAATTCTATGTGTTGAACAAAGATTCCGTACAGGCTCAGACTGGTGATGTGGTAAGTTTGATTTACCAGTTGTCGTTGGAAGACTCCATTTTGGTACCTTCCGTTCCCATTCAGGAGCTGGTTCAGGAATCCATTTACAATGGTGACGTATATGATGCCATCCGCATGATGCATGTGGGCGACAGTGCCACTTTCATACTGAATGCTGACACTTTCTTCCATTACATGGGTGGCAGCAATCCCTTTGACAAGAAGGAGTTGTACTTTACTTTCAAGATGACCGAGTTGATGCCGAAAGCGGAAGTTGACGCCATAATGCAGGCCCAGGAGGAGCAATACAACGCATACATAGCCCAGGCCAGAGCTGCTGAAGACTCTCTGATGCAGAATTACATCGCCAAAAACAAAATCAAAGTGACTCCTACAGCCAGCGGTTTGTATTTTATTTCCAAGAAAGCCGGCAAGGGAGTTCAGGCGATGGCTGGCAAGAAAGTAAGTGTGCATTATGTGGGCAAGTTGCTTGACGGCACCGAATTTGACAACTCCGTCAAGCGTGGCGAACCCATCGAGTTCGTGTTGGGACAAGGCCAGGTTATTCCCGGATGGGACGAAGGCATTGCCATGATGAAAGAAGGCGAGAAGGCGGTTCTGTTGATACCCTCCAAGCTGGCATACGGCGAAAGAGGCAACCAAGCCATTCCTCCCTGCGCACCCCTCGTATTCGATGTTGAGTTGGTGAAGGTAGGGGAGTAGTTTTCACATAAAAAAACAAGAAAAGGCGTTCGCAAGAGCGCCTTTTTTTATTGTAAAATAGGAGTATAGTTCTCGCTCGTGGTCCTCAACTATAGCGGGGATGCTGCGATGTGTGCGGAGGACAATGTGATAAGATGTCTGTGTGTAGCTCATGGGTATGTTTTTTTTGTGATAGCAACGAGGAGATAGTTAGATTATTGTGTTAGTGGCATCTCTTCGAGATGCCTGTACTGACGGTCTCCGTTACACCACACTGCGCAACGCTGTTGCTTGTATGGTGTTAATAGCGCCTGACGGCGCGTGCCATGCCTTCGGAATGCCGGTATGGTTGATGATGACATTGTTTTCCCGTGCTGGATCAAAAGCAAATAATTATGTTTCTCAAACATTATGTTTCTCAAACCTAATTTTTTACAACATAGGTATTTGTGGGAAAGCCATGCCGACATGCGGTGCGGACTCTGCGTGAAAAGCGGGCACTTTGCGTTGCTTATGTAAATGGATAGTGGAAAGCCACAGATGAGACGAAGGGTTGTCGTCGGGCAATGGCGCTGCGTGCGTAGGCGATGCCGACGGTTGGGGGGAGCGGGCTCGTGCGGCTGCACTTACCGTCGGCTTGATCTTTTGCACACTTTTCCATCAAGGGAAAAGTGTGAGAGAAAAAGTCGGCTTGATTTTTTGGTTACTTTTCCATCAAGGGAAAAGTGTGAGAGAAAAAGTTGGCTTGATCTTTTGGTTACTTTTCGATCAAGCGAAAAGTGACCAAAAAAAGTCAGAACATCCCTCGTGTCAGCTCCTCAATAATGGCTCTGGAATAGATGTTGGCTACGGCCTTGGTAAAACGGCCGAAATCAACACGGGCGTCGTGATTGGCCCTGTCGGAAATGATTCTGATTACCGTGAACGGCATCCCAAACTCCTGACAAACCTGTGCCACAGCAGCACCTTCCATCTCTACACACAACACCTCCGGCAACAAGGATATAAGTTCGTTGCGCTTCTCATCACTGTTGATAAACTGGTCACCACTGGCAATGTCTCCCTCCCAAAGTACAGGTTTAATGAAGCTGAATTCCCTTTGGACTTCCACTCCGACAATCTCTGCAAAATCTTTCTGTATCAGTTTGTTGACACTTTTTACGGCCAATTCGGACAGTTGTCTGTCACTATCCACATACGATTTGTCGGTCAGCGGAATCTGAAAGCGCGGAATGATGGGACGTGCGTCAAGGTCGTGCTGCACCAGCCGGCGGCTAACAACGATATCACCTACATTCAATTTGTCGGACAATGCTCCGGCAGTGCCAATGAATATGAGCTTGTCGATGTGGAAATGTTCAATCAGCAAGGTGGCAGTGATGGCGGCAGCAACCTTTCCCCATTTGGAGAAAACGGCCACACAGTCGATGCCGTTAATCTTGCCTTGTACAAAAACTCTTCCGCCCAGTTCTGTGTGAACCGGAGCCTCAATCATCTCAGTCACCAGACTGATTTCTTCTTCCATTGCAGCGAGAATACCTAATGTCATAGCGTTAAAATTTGTTATTATCGCAATTGTATAAGCGTAATATTTACCGTATAAAGTATTGATTTATATTTTTTTCTGTCTTTTCTGTTTGTGCTAAATCGTCAGGATTACCTATTGATATGATGTTTCAGCCATTCCTGGTCATTGCTGTTCTCGTAGTGGTCGAGCTTGTCGAACAGTTCGTCCAAATCGTTGGCCACGATAAGCAAATTGTAGTGGAAGGGGCGCAGAAAACCATCGGCGCGAAAACGTTCCAGCTGGGCAATAAGATGGTCGTAATAGCCCTCGGCATTGACCACGGCCACTGGTTTGCTGTGCAATCCCAACTGGGCGTCGGTCATCATCTCAAAGAACTCATCCATAGTTCCATACGAGCCTGGCAGAATGACGAAGCCGTCGGCCAGGGACTCTAACTTCTGCTTGCGTTCGCTCATCGAATCCACCAGAATCAGTTCTTCCAGACTGGTATCGATGACGCTGCGGTTGGAAAAGAAGTTTGGAGCGATGCCAACCACACGTCCGCCCATAGCCCGGGCCGCATTAGAGGCCTCAGCCATCAGTCCGATAGAGGCTCCACCATAATATAAGGTCAGCTTTTTCTCGGCGCATCGGCGACCGAAGTCAGCCGCTAAAGTTCTGAAATTAGGATTGTTGCCAGCGGAAGAGCCACAGTAGAGTGCCAAGGAGTTGTATTTCATAAGAGTTGGATTTTTTGAAGAGCGAAAATAGTTACAGATATCAATATGTAAGATAAAATGATGATAGGGAAGGATCCCAATCTGAAAATGGCAAACAACACAACTGCCAGTACAAGAAATATATAGCGAACTTCGTTACCCTTCCACTTGAATTGTTTGAATTTCAGGGAGAACATGGGCAGGTCGCTGACCAAGAGGAAGCAGAATACCAACATCAGTACCAATACGGCCCAGAAGTTATTGACAAAGGGCAGACGATCCGCGGCTATAGGTAAGAAACCGATAAACAGAGCGTTAGCAGGAGTTGGAAGACCATAAAAGTCGGTATGCTGGCGGTCGTCGTGGTTGAATTTGGCCAAACGGAAAGCTGAGAAGGCGGGGATCAGAAAGGCGAGATAGGGGAGGACTTGCACCCATGAATGGGCGGTAATGGAGGGAGGCAGGTTAAACAAACACTGTTCAAGCCAGACAAAAACAATCATGGCCGGAGCTCCGCCAAAAGAGAACACATCCGCCAGAGAGTCCAAATCGACACCCATGGGAGATTGAACTTTCAACAAACGGGCGGTAAAACCGTCAAAAAAATCGAACATGGCCGCAAAAATAATGAACAGGGCGGCTAATTTCAGAAAACCGAAATGTAGGGACATCACCATCGAGATAGCTCCACAGATGATATTCATGCAGGTGATGTAGTTGGGGATATTCTTTTTCATTTTATCTAATATGGTGCATTAAAGTTGAAAACTGAAAATTGAAAACTGAAAGTTATATTATTAAATTTCTACCCATTGCCCCCTGATGCCTGTAACTCACTAACTATTAATTATTAATTGTTAATTGTTAATTTCTGACCCCTGACCACTGAAACCTGTAACCTAAAACCTATTAATTATTTATTCTCTTCACGAACAGTTGCGCGTTCTCAAACCTGGTCACCACAATTTCCTCGCCTTTGTCGATAAATCCGACCTCAGAGGTGGCGTCCAGATATTCACCATCAATCTCGACTTTCCCAACGGGACGCAATAGGGTAGAGGCAATTCCCTGTTTTCCAACATATTGTGTCAAATTCATATCTTGTGCCACAAAGCCCTTGTCCGTATCCATATTGGTTTTCAGTGCCAGCGAACCATAGCGTGTGTCTGCGGTGATGAGTTTTTTGCCCAGCCATAGTGAGAGCAAAAATCCCGCGAAACAAGCCGCTATCACCAGAAACAGATATTTGATAAACAGTTCAGGAGCTGAAAAACTGAAGTCGAAGCCAATGTTAAAAGTCATGGTAAGAACCAGTGCGGCAACCATCAGAATGATGCCGGAGATGCCGGTGACACCGAAGCCCGGCACGACAAATATTTCCAAGAGTAGCAGACCAAGGCCGACCAAAAACACCAGGATTTCCCAATGGGCTGCCAGGCCTTCCAAATAATGGGGCGCAAAATAGAGTAGTGCGGCCACCGCTGAAACCAGCAAGGCAAAGCCGATACCCGGAGCCTGCATCTCAAAATATATACCCCCGATGATGAACATAATCAGAATACCGCTCACAATGGGGTTGATTAAGAAGGAAATGATTTTGTCAATCCATGTATCTTTTTGATATTCAATATTATATGATGAAATGTCGGCTAATTTCAGCACTTCGTCCATATCATCAGCTTCCGCATTGCAGAAACCGTTTTCGATAGCCTCTGAAGTGGTGAAAGTCAACACTTTACCTTTTTCTGACACGCCAGGAATCTCCACATCCGGATCGACCATAGCCTGGGCGATATCCGGATTTCTGCCGTTCATCTCGGCTGTGGAGCGCATCAGCGAGCGCATGTAGGATTGGTATTTGTCGGGTAAAACCTGGCCGGTCTGGTCAACCACGGAAGCGGCGCCAATGGAGCTGCCTGGAGCCATGTAAATGGAGTCGCAGGCAATGGAAATCAATGCGCCGGCGGAAGCGGCGTTTTTGTTGATGAAAACGATGGTCGGGATCGGACATTCCAACAACGCTGTACGCATCTTGTCAGCAGCATCCAGCTCACCGCCAAAAGTGTTCAATTCCATAAACAAAATGTCAGAGGCTTGAGCGGTGGCTTGTTCAATGGCTTTGTCTAATTTCCGCTGCGACGGACGCGAAATATTGTCGTCAATTTTGAAATAAAAAATTTTCCGCGTAGAGTTATCCGAATGATTATCCGCAAGTTTTTTTCCTTCTGAATTTCGCGTGGAATTCTTTGCTGATTTTTCCGTGGATTTTTCCAGAGAATTTTCCGAAGAATATTCTGGAGATTTTTCTGTGGAAATTTCGTTGCCAGTATTGTCCTGCGCACGTACAGGAGAAAATGCGCACAACAGTGTAAATATCAGCAAAATAGCGGTAAATTTTCGCATTTTTCAGGCTAAATATTATTCTTATAATTTATATTATGTTAAATACAATCTCTTTCCCAACAAAATAACTTAAAGTATATAATTGAGATTTGAGCGTTTATAAATGATATAGTTAAAAGTTTACGATTATAGAATTTTGTATCTTGAATTTTGAATTCTCACAGCAACAACTCAATTTTAATAAACAATTAGCACATTAGCACATTAACTAATTTGCTAATTATTCACCCGTTCCCATTTTCTGAACCACGAGCGAAATCTCAGTCCGATGACACCGAAAATCGCCTCTTTGAAAATTCCGCCAGACATTTTGGAGGTGCCTTCTGTACGGTCCTTGAAAATGATGGGGACTTCCACAATCTTGAAGCCCAACTTATATACATTGTATTTCATCTCGATTTGGAATCCGTAACCCACATGGTGAATCTTGTCAAAATCGATGGCACGCAAGGTTGTAGCCCTGTAGCATTTGAATCCCGCTGTCGTGTCATGCACAGGAATTCCCAACATAATACGCACGTATGCTGAGCCATAATACGACATCAGCAGACGCGACATGGGCCAATTGATGACATTTACGCCCTTGCAATAGCGTGATCCTATGGCCAAATCGGCATTTTGTTCGACACAGGCAGCATATAAACGGTCCAAATCGTTGGGATTATGCGAAAAATCAGCGTCCATTTCAAAGACAAAGTCGTAATTATGTGCCAAAGCCCACTTGAAACCGTGAATATAGGCTGTTCCCAAACCCAATTTGCCCTTTCTTTCCTCTATAAATAGTCTATCCGGGTTCTCCCCTATCATTCTTTTGACAATTTCGGCGGTTCCGTCGGGCGAATTGTCCTCAATAATCAGCACATGATAATCATTGTTCAGAGCGAATACCGCATTGATAATATTCTCGATATTCTCTTTTTCGTTGTAAGTTGGGATGATGACGAGTTTCTTATCCATAACTATCTATATTTCAATTTTTTATTTTTCAAGAATAATATAAACCGGGAAATGGTCGCTATAGCCTCCCTGATAAGCTCCTGCCGCAAAAGTTCTTTTGGGATAACCAGCGTATGCACCTGATTGTGTCAGCATGAACTGGCGTCTGAAAACCTTGGCGGTCACAAACCTGTAGCTATTGGCACGTACAGGATTTACCAGGTTGGCGGAGACAATCATCTGGTCGATAACATCCCAGTTGTCTCTGTATGCGTATGTTCCGATACCGTCCTGGAACATTTTCCACATCGGGTTGAAAAGGTCTCCCCTTTGCACATCTTTGATTTTCACTTGCGGACGCAGGACTTCTTTCACGCTCTTGGAGGTGGGATTGTCGTTAAAGTCGCCCATGAAAATAATATTGGCGTTGATATTGGCTGCCAGCAATGAATCGGCTATATGTCTTGCGGCTGTTGCAGCGGCGATACGTTTGGGCATACTACGTTTTTCTCCGCCGATTTTGGAGGGCCAGTGCATCACTATGCAATGTAAGGTGTCGGTTTTATCCAGCACACCACTCATCAGGAAAAGGTCACGGGTACGGAAGCTGGTGTCGTCTGTCACAACCGGGAATGCCTTGGTATCAAGTACTTGGAAGCGCTCTTTGCTATACAGGAAAGCCACGTCCACACCACGGCGGTCGGGTGAGTCATGATGGGCGACACCCAGTTTGAGAGGCCTCAACTTCGGCATGGCCACCAGGTCTTCCAGCACTTTTCTGTTTTCTATCTCCGAAACGCCGAGCACCACTACTCCACCCTTCTCCTGCCCTATCAGGCAGATGACGGACGACATGTTCTCTAATTTTTCCTGGTACCTTTCCGGAGTCCACTGATTACTTCCTGTGGGCAGAAATTCGGCATCATTGGTGAGTGGATCGTCTTCTGTGTCGAAAAGATTCTCAAGATTATAGAAGGCGATAATGGCCTCTTTCTTGTTGTCCTGCGCAAAAACAATAATGTTGGCAGCCAAAAGAAATGCAATCAGTGATAGAATTTTATGCTTCATAGCTTGTTCAAATATTTAAAATGCAAATATACACTATTTTTTTAAAGAAATTCTATTTTAAAATGGTTTATATAAAATAGTTTTTCCTTATTTTTGTCGTTTAATTTATTCGACTAAAATTAGGTCTATGAAAAAAACTTTATTCTTGTTAGTTGTATTGCTAAGCGCTTGTTTAATAGCAAGTTCGCAAGAGTCTGGTGGAAAAAAACAGAAAAAACAGCGGGAGAAGAAAACCGCTGTTGTTGATGCCGAGACAGATTTATCGACGGAAAGTTACGACCTCGCCGAAGGTCAAGAGGATTCGGACAGCGAAACCGACTATGTGCCGGGATTGCTGCATTCCTCCAGGGATGTTTTTGAGAACAACACTTCCTATACTTTCAGTATAGCTTATTTCAGGGCAAGAGGCTATGACAACCATTTTCACAACCTCTGTATCAACGGTTTCCAATTCAACAGTTTGGTGACCGGCCGTGCCACCTATTCGCAATGGGGCGGGTTGAATCATGTGATGCGTTACCCGGAATCCATTACCGGACTGAATGTCAGCACATTCAACTTCGGTGAAATTGGCGGTGCAAGCAACTTCAACACCCGCGCATCCTCTTATCGCAAGCAGGTTCGTGTGGGTTATTCGCTGAGCAACAGAAACTACACCAACCGTCTGATGGCTACCTACGCTACCGGTGTCCTGAAAAACGGCTGGTCGGTAGCCGCCTGTATATCAGGCCGTTTCGGCAGCGCATTGAGCTATGTGGACGGTGTGACATACAACGGATACAGTTATTTTCTGTCGGTAGAGAAAAAATTCAACACAGCGCATGCATTGAACCTGACAGCATGGGGTGCCCCTACCGTTCGCGGAATGCAGGCCAACTCGGTAGAGGAAGCATACGAGATCACCGGTTCCCATTATTACAATCCCAACTGGGGCTGGTATGACGGCAAAAAACGAAATGCACGCATGAGAACCGTGCACGAACCGGTTATCATGCTTACCCATTATTACACCCCCAGCTCCAAATTGAACATGACAACCACTTTGGCCACCTCTTTCGGACGTAACAGCAGTACCTCGCTCAACTGGTACGACGCCCAGGACCCAAGACCTGATTATTACCGCTATTTGCCAAGCTATCAGATACAAAACGGCGACACATCTTCCACTTATTACGATGTGCTCAACGCATGGCAGACCGATGCCAATATCCGTCAGATCAACTGGGACAGAATGTATGAGGTGAACCAATTAGCCGCCTATCAAGGCAAAAGAGCCCAATATATGCTTGAAAACCGTGTGTATGACCATTTCCTGATCGGTGGTGTCACCAATGCCATTTATACCATCAATGAACATATAAAATTTGTTTATGGTGTGGAATTGCGCGGCATTAAACAGCGCAACTACAAAACTATCGCCGACTTGCTGGGCGGTTTGTATTGGCTGGATGTGGACAAATACTCGGAAGGCGATTTCCCGGATGATGCCAATGTGCAATATAACGACTTGGATAAAAAAGACAAGCAACTGCATGAAGGCGATGTCTTCGGCTATGACTACGACTATCATATTATGATAGAGAAAGCGTGGGCTCAGTTCTTGTTCTCATACAACAAAGTGGATTTCAACGTGGGCGCTTATCTTGGCGGAAAAGAAATTTTCAGAGTTGGCCACATGAGAAACGGACGTTTCCAGGATGATTCCAAAGGCCGTTCCAAAACCTTGTCTTTCCTGGAATATGCCTTCAAGGGCGGTGTTACATACAAAATCAACGGACGTAACTATCTTATATTGAATGGTATGTTTGAAGCCAACGCTCCTGGCGCACTGAATTGTTTTGTAGCACCCCGTATCCGCAACAAAGCCGTGGACAACCTGACTACCGAGAAAATCGGCTCTGTGGATTTGTCGTACGTGATGAAATACCCCATTGTCACCATGCGACTGACAGGATATTTCACCCAGATGAACGACCAAATCAAACTCGTCAGCTTCTATCATGACGGAATGCAGAGTATGGTAAACTATTCCATGACCGGCATCGACCAGCGTCATATTGGTGTGGAACTTGGTGCTGAAGTCAAATTAGGCAGCATGTTCGCCTTGATTTTGGCAGGCACATACGGCGATTACCGTTATTCCGACCGTGCAAAAGTGACCATCAATGCTGAAAACGGCAGCGATTTCGAAGGTGATGTGAACCGTACGGTTTATTGGAAGAATTACCATGTGGCTGGCACTCCCCAGGCTGCCGCAACCATAGGTATCAAATTCAATCACAAATACTGGTGGGTGAATATCAACGCCAACTATTTCGACAAGATTTACTGCGATTTGAATCCGGAAAGAAGAACCACTTTCGCACGCGGCACCTTGGCTGTTGACGATCCCGCCTATATCGCCATGGCTTCTCAAACCCGCCTGAAAGGCCAGTTCACCTTGGATGCTTCTATCAGCAAATCCTGGAGAATCAAGAGATACACCATCGGTTTCAACATCAGCGTGACCAACATCACCAACAATAAAAACCTGATTACCACCGCTTGGGAACAATATCGTTACGACTATACCGAATACAATCCTAACAAGTTCCAGAACAAATACTATTACGCTTTTGGAACCACCTTCTTTGCCGGACTGAACTTCCAGTTTAACTAAGATGTGGAATTGAAATTCCCCTTCTATTAGAAGGGGTGGCCGAAGGCCGGGGTAGTGGCGTAAGTTTAATTCAAAATTCAAAATTCAAAATTCAATCATAAAATGAAAAAACAACTATATAAATTATCACTTTTGTTGACCGTGGCAGTGTTTTTACTGACCTCGTGCAAACGCGAATTGGATGTAGCACCGATAGCTACATACGACGGCAAGGCTACCCATACAATAGCTCAATTGTTGGAATACCACACCAATCCGGCCGGTTTTACCTACGACACTCTTCCCAAGGGTATTGTAATACAGGGCGTGGTCATTTCAAGCGACAAAGAAGGCAATTGCTACAAATTCATTACCATTGATGACGGTACTGCGGGTGTGCAAATCAAAATCAACAGCAGCACACTGTATTACAATTTTCCCCTTGGCCAGCGTGTTTTCGTGAATTGCGACGGCTTGGTGTTGGGAGACTATGGTTTGCTGCCCCAGCTGGGCTGGTGGGAGAACGACGGCATGGAAGGTATCAACACCAATGTGCTGTACAAACATATCTTCAAAGACGGTGCCCCCGGTGCCACTCCGGAGCCCATAGAACTGACATCCGCCAACCAGATACAGAACAACATGTACAACCGCTTGGTACGTGTGAAAAACTGCCATTTCAAATACCCCGGAAGTCGTTTTGCCGAGACCACCAGCAGTGGAACCTCCAACGACATTGTGTTTGAGGACGGCAGCGAGATTGTTTTATATACCAGCAGATATGCCCATTTCGCAAGTCAGTTGACACCCAATGGCACTTTCGACATGGTGGCTATCCTTTCCCGTTTCAAGACAACTAACCAATTGACACTTAGATTTTTATCCGACATTTCTGATCCTATTGTTCCTCCTGTTCAAACAGAGGTTGTAGTGAGCAAACTGGATTTGTCCCAAAATCCATTGGAGAATGGCTGGACCAACAAGACCATCAGTGGCAGCAGTTGGGAATATATGCCAGGTAGTGCTATGAGAATTGTCGGAGCCGCTGGTGGCAACGACAGCTGGCTGATATCACCTTCCATCAATGCCACCAACTACGACAACCTGACACTTTCTTTCACTCACCGTTCATTGAACGGTGTCGGCTACCGTCAAGTATATTACTCCACCACATACACTGGCGGCGACATTGATGAAAGTGAATGGCATAGTCTGAATATCAGCAACTTCCCCACTACTTTCACAGCCTATAATGCCATTTTGACCGACGAACTTCTCGCCTCCTCCAATTTGAGGTTCGCATTCAGGTATTATGACAATATCAACTCTACATGGCTGCTTTCAGCCTTCAAAGTCTCAACTATTATTGAACAATAAAATTAATAAAGCTATGAAAAGAATATATAGCATATCAATCATATTGTTAGCCCTGATTCTTTCTTTGGGCTCATGCAAGAAATGGGAAGCTCCGGAATTCCAGGCCCCGGAATATACCGGAAAGAAAGCCAACAAGACCATTGCCGACATCAAGGCAAGGCATACCCAGATGAACATGAATGTCACGGATTCCATCTGCCAATACAGTGGAGAGCGCTTCATCGTGAAGGCCGTGGTGGTCAGCTCCGACGAAGGTGGCAACTGCTACAAATATATCACCGTGCAAGACCAAACTGGTGGTATTGAGATCGCAGTTGACCAGAGCAGCTTGTTCAACGAATATCCTGTAGGCCAGATTGTCTATATCAACTGCGACGGTCTGGTGGTGGGTGACTACTACAACAAATTCCAGGTCGGCTGGATTTATGAAAACAGTATTGGCCGTATCAATTACATGATGCTAAACAAATACATATCCAGAGATGGCTTGCCAAGTATGGATAATATCATTGAGTTGTCTCCTTGCGGAGGAATATGCGAAATCAATTCCAATGCCGATTTGTCTGCGGACAAAATCAACTGCCTCTGCACTATCAAAGGTGCCCGTTTCAGTTCGGAATGCCATGGTTTGCAATTGGCCACCAACGAGGTCACCTGTGACCGCAAATTGGGGAATTTCAACATTGCGGTAAGAACATCCAACTATGCCAAGTTCAGAAATATTGTCATTGACGCCACCAAGGAATATAATTTGACAGGTATCCTAACAATTTATAAAAGTGATTACCAGTTCACTCTGCGTACCGCAGATGATATCAAAGAAGTGGAACAAGGACCACAAGCCACTGAGATTCTCGTCCACAAAGAAAGTATCAACGCCAACTCTCTGACCACTGGCGGATGGATTTCCACCACCGAGGACGCATGGAAATATGCCAATTATGGAGGCAGCGAATTCCTGTATCACATGCAGGTCTCCGGAACTTGCGACGATTGGCTCATCTCTCCCGAAATCACCATCAACGATGCAGACCGCATATTGAGAATTGAGCACCAGATGGCGGATGTCACAAATCCCGATTTCTACCAAGTGTATTACTCCACCACTTATCAGGGAGGTGATATCGACATGAACGAATGGCATTTGTATTCGCTTTCCAATTTCCCCACTATATTCGCTAACAGTAACGCCTTGTCTCCTGTTCCACAGGGCACATTCAGGATTGGCATCAGATACAACAAATTCAATGCCGCAATCCAATCTCACAGATGGGACATCAGGGCACTAAATTTTTATAAGATAGAATGGAGATAAAACTGAACACTATTGAAGAAGCCATTGAGGATTTCAAACAAGGTAGATTCCTCATTGTAGTAGATGATGAAGACCGCGAGAACGAAGGTGATTTTATCATTGCCGCGGAACATGTAACCCCGGAAAAAGTGAATTTTATGCTCAGCTACGGACGTGGCGTTTTGTGCGCCCCCATGTCTGAGGAACGTTGCCGTCAGCTGAAACTGGAAATGCAGGTGGATTCGGCCTCCAACACCTCGCTGCACGGCACCCCATTTACCGTGACTGTGGATTTGCTGGGTAACGGCTGCACCACAGGCGTATCCATGCACGACAGAGCCTATACCATCAAGGCATTGGCCGACCCCGATGCGAAACCGGAACACTTCGGACGTCCAGGACACATCAACCCCTTACGTGCCCGTGACGGTGGCGTGCTGGTACGGGCAGGCCATACCGAAGCGGCTGTTGATTTAGCCCGTCTGGCAGGTTTGCAGCCTGTGGGAGCACTTATCGAAATCATCAATCCCGATGGCACCATGGCCCGACTGCCCCAGCTGATGGAGGTTGCCGCCAAACACGATATCAAAATCATCACCATCCAGGATCTGATTGCCTACAGGGTGAAGAATGAGAAGATGATACGCAAGGAACAGGAAGTGAATTTGCCTACGCAATGGGGCAATTTCAGACTGATAGCCTATACCCAGCTCAACAACGGGAGCACGCATCTGGTGCTGAAGAAAGGCGAATGGGAAGATGGTGAAACCGTGCTGGTACGTGTGCACTCTTCCTGCGCAACTGGCGACATCTTCGGCTCCTGCAAGTGCGATTGCGGCGCACAACTGCACCGTTCCATGGAGATGATAGAGAAAGAAGGCAAGGGCATGGTACTCTATATGAGCCAGGAAGGCAGAGGTATTGGCTTGGTTAACAAATTGAAAGCCTATCACTTACAGGAATTGGGACGCGACACGGTCGAGGCTAACCTCGAACTCGGTTTCCGTGCCGATGAACGTGACTATGGTATTGGTGCACAAATACTTAATGACCAAAAAGCCAAAAAAATCCGCTTGATTACCAACAATCCCGCCAAGCGTGTGGGCTTGAACGGATATGGCATTGACATCGTGGAAACTGTGCCCATTATCATCGAACCCAACGACATCAACCGCTACTACCTGAAAACCAAACAGGAGAAAATGGGACATAAACTTAACCTTTAACCAGTGATCAGTGATCAGTGGTCAGTGGTCAGTGATCAGTGGTCAGGGGGCTGAGATATGAGAATTGAAAGTTTTTTAATGTGCCAATTGAATTAGCAAATTAGTTAATTAGTAAATGTGCAAATGAAACTGAAACTGAAACTGAAAATACAATAACTAATAACTATTAACTATTAACTATTAACTATACTGCCCCTAATCACTAATCACTGCCTACAGACTCCTAACCCCTAACCCCTAACCCCTAACCCCTGAAACCTATATAACATGAACCGAAAAGAAGACAATCTACAGCAGTTAGGCCATAAGACCGAATATGCCACCGACTATGCGCCGGAGGTTTTGGAAACATTTCAGAATCAGCATCCCGAACATGACTATTGGGTACAGTTCAACTGTCCAGAGTTCACTTCGCTCTGCCCTATCACTGGACAACCAGATTTCGCCGAGATCAAGATTCTCTATATCCCCGACCAGCGCATGGTAGAGAGCAAGAGCCTGAAGCTTTATCTGTTTTCTTTCCGCAATCACGGTGACTTTCACGAGGATTGTGTCAACATCATCTTGAAAGACCTGGTTAAGCTGATGGATCCGCGTTATATAGAAGTTGTTGGTTTGTTTGTGCCTCGTGGTGGCATCAGTATCCATCCTTACGCCAATTACGGCCGTCCGGGCACAAAATATGAGGAAATGGCAGAATACCGCAGGCTGAATTACAAATTGAATTAGCAAATTAGTTAATTAGTTAATTAGTAAATTAGTTGTAGTGTAGCCAAGTTAAAAGTTACAATAAAAAAGGAGGTACTTGGGAAAGCACCTCCTTTTCTATTCATTATTAATTGTCAATTATTAATTAGTCTTCGTCCTCATCATCACCGCCCATACCTAACATTTTCATCAGTTCGGGATTGGTTTTGATGTCTTGGGCGTCAGCAGGCATCAGGAAGTCAACCTGTTTGATTTTCTTGCTTGGCAACACTTCAGTGGCTTCAATGATAATGGTAACTTCAGTTCCATCGATATCCTGTTTCTGCTCTATTCTCATAGGATAACCGTTTAATTTGGGAAATTGCTGGAAATTGATGTCGGCACCACTGTTGATGGCTGTTGACACATACGCAACTGCACTTTCGCTTTCGTCAGTTTCCATGTCCGTGACGGTCACGTTCACCTTTTCGCACTCATAGCCGGCAATATTTTTCTTTTCACCAGTATGGTCGTAAGTGCAATTCAAGTTTTTCATTTTTTCTTGGATTTTTTCAGCAGGAGTCTCAATATAATATTTTCCCATGCCCATAATATCCAAAATAACCACGGCATTTTTGGCGTCACCATTGGTAATGGAAGTAATGCCAAAACCCTCCTGAATACTTCTTACAGTCTTGGTGTAATTGCCGAATATCTGAACGCTGTAATCACTTTCACCTTGTGAAGTGATATTGGGATCATCAGTACCCTCGATATGAGTGTGGAATTTAATGGTACCGGCAAAAGGTTTCTGAGCGGAAACGAGAGCCATAAAGCCCATCATTACCACTGCCATAATCAAACATACTTTTTTCATAGTTTTCTATTTTAGATTAATAATTTCGTTTTAAGCGTACAAAAATACAAAAATATTCGATTTGCCAATGTACTTATGATAGAATTTGTAGTTCAAAGTTTAAATCACTACCCCGCCCTTCGGGCACCCCTTCTAAAAGAAGGGGAATTATAACTCTGAATTTTGAACTTTGAATTCTTATGAATCTATTTTATCTTTTTGTACATCTTGTTCCAGCGGATTTTGCCCTCACCGAAGGATTTGAACTTATCCAAGGACAACCATACAAACAAGGTTCTGCCAACGATATGATTTTCAGGCACAAAGCCCCAAAAACGGGAGTCGGCGGAATTATGTCGGTTATCACCCATCATAAAGTAATAATTCATCTTGAAAGTATAACTATGAGCTTCCTGACCATTGATAAACACCTTGCCATCACGCACTTGCAGGTCATTCAGCTCGTAATTCTTGATGATTTTATCGTAAAGTACTATGGTAGAATCATTAATATCTACAGTCATGCCTTTTTGTGGAATGACAATAGGTCCGAAATTATCCTTGTTCCATGTATAACGTTCATCGTGAGGGAAGATATTCATGTCGTAACTGCCAGCTTTGTCAACGATAGGTTCCACTATCAGTCCCATTTTCTCAATCTTGGAGACCTGCTCCTTGTTGAGCCAGTAAACTGTTGTGCCGGCATCAATCTTCTGCATATCTTCCTCATTAATATTCAGCGCTTTACGTTTTTTTGAAGAGAGACCTATGCCGTTAGGATCAACCACGAAGTAAGAATACTGCATTTTTTCAGGAGTAAAGGCTGGTTCACCATTGATAAACAAGTCTTTATCAACAACTTGCAGCTTGTCACCTGGCATGGCCACACAACGTTTCACGTAGTTTTCGCGCTTATCGACGGGGCGTGCCACCACAGTGTATTCTTTTTTCACCGCTTCCCTACCCTTGCCAGGATAGTAATCCCCAGCATATTTTGACCGATAGTATGCAACCTTGTCTGGTGAATAGCGATAATACAGGTTTTCCATCACTTTATGTGGTGTATTGGGATTGAGCATGGCCTCGAACTCGCGCACAATGGCATAATAGCTCTCGCTTTGCCGCTCGATGGCCACAGTATCACCGTCAGGATAGTTGAACACCACCACATCATAGCGGCGCAAGGGTCTGATAGCCGGGAACTTCATATAAGGCAGCTTTATCCATTCGGTATAGGATTTTGCGCTCTTGGTCAGAGGAAGCGTGTGATGCACAAAAGGTACAGCAATAGGCGTCATGGGCACACGGGCACCATAGTCCATTTTGCCGACGGCCAGGTAATCACCTACCATAAGGGTACTCTCCATAGAAGAAGTCGGAATGGCATAAAACTCCACTAAGAACATGCGGATAATGTAGGCGGCTGCCACCGCAAAAATCAGGGCGTCGCCCCACTCTCTCGCTTTGCTCTTTTCAAAAACAGGAAGGTCGGCCAGATGAGTGAACTTCTCTTTTTTGGAGAATCCCAGATATGGCAGATAAATAAAAAAGAATGCCGTGCCGAGAATTAACGGCAAATAACTTGTCTTACCAAATAAACGGATGGTTTTCCATACCATCATGAAAAACATGAACACACCGATGAATGGAAATACTATCAGCAGCATCCACCACCAGGGACGCGACAAAACTTTGCGCAGCCAGAACCAATAGTCCCCCATTGGAATGAGCGACAGCAAAGGATTAACACCAGCTTTCCTGAAAATTCCCCACAAGCCCACATGCAAACCCAAAAAGGCGACGAGGAGAAGGATATATACGGCGGTTGTTGATAAAGTCATGATAATTAATAGTTTACAATTAATAATTAATAGGTTTCAGGTTACAGTGGTCAGGGGTCAGAAATTAACAATTAAAAATTAATAATTAATAGTTGATAGGTTTTAAGCTACAGGTTTCAGGTTTCAGTGATTAGGGGGTGAAACTCAAAATTCATAGTTCAAATTTAAATTCCCCTTCTATTAGAAGGGGTGGCCGAAGGCCGGGGTAGTGTTGTAAATATAATTCAACTTTCAGTTTTCAGTTTTCAGTTTTCAGTTTTCAACTTTCAACTTTTAAAGCGATCTCCTTGAAGTCATAGATTCCCGGGTGTTGCAGGAGCCAGAGGGCCGCTTTGACAGCCCCTTTGGCCAACTCCACTCTGTTCTTGGCAGTATGTGTTAGTTCAATTACTTCATTTTCAGCCTGATAAGTCACTTTATGTATGCCTGGAACATCAGTCAGACGATAAGATATAACGGGGATATCAACGGGTTTATTATATTGGTTCTCAATTATTTTCGACAAATGGATGGCGGTTCCGCTGGGAGCGTCTTTCTTGGTGATATGGTGAGTCTCCTCGATTTTCACACTGAAATCGTCCTGCCCGCTCATGATAGCGGCAAGCAATTCATTGATTTTGAAGAAGATGTTGACGCCGATGCTGAAATTGGAACCATAAATGAAAGATGACGACTTTTGTTTGCAGTAGTCCATCACCTCGTCCATGCGGTCATACCAGCCTGTTGTGCCAGCCACCAGGGGAATACCGGCATCGAAACATTTTTTGAAATTATCGACAGCTACTGTGGGCATGGAAAACTCCACCGCCACATCAGCGGTGAGAAAGCAGTCCCACTGTTGCTTCCAGTCGTCTTCGTTGTCAATTGTAGCCACAATCTCCTGTCGCTGGGCCAGAAGGATTTTTTCCACTTCCTTACCCATTTTGCCATAGCCTAAAATCGCGAATTTTGCCATTATCTGAAGTTTAGAGTCAGGTTTACACCGTAATTGAACGAAGTCTTATTTTGTTGATAAACAAGTGAATTCATATAGTTTTGGTTGACTTGGGGAGCAAGACGCATTGACAAGTCATCGGAGATGTCGAAATAAAACAGATGTGCATCCACCACGGCATCCAAAATATTGAGGAAGTACAGGATAGCGGTGACAGCTATGGCAATTTCCATTCTTCTACGGTAGGTGTTTTTCAAGGCCAGGATGTTCACATCAGTGTAAATTTTGTATTCCGGCTTTAGCAAGGCCGTGTTGCCATCACGTCGGTTGATGAATTCCTTCTTGTATTGCACCATTTGATGGGCAAAATTATACACAAAATAGCTGGAAATTCCCAAAGCCACATAGACGATGGGCAATTTCCAGTATTTTTTATTGTAAATTTGACCGCCACCAGGAATAATGGACAGGCATCCGGCTATTGTTGGGCTGTGTTTCTTACGCAAAACGGAATCCGAAGCCGATACATGTTCTACCGGCTTGTCGGAACTGATTTTGATACCCTTGCCACGATGTCCCTCTCTCAAACGTACGGTTGCAGAAGGAACGCTATCTGCAACAACACTTTGTGAGGCGTCTTCATCAGGTGAATTGTCAAATTTCTTCAGACTGTCGGTTACAAAATTCTGTGATTCAAGCGGATTGTCCCCATTTGTATCCATGGCAAACGGGGAATTTTTCGGAGTATTTTCCGTAGTGTCAGTTGTGGCCGAAGTGTGGGTGGAATCAACGGACTGAGCCTGTGCACTTATCGCACACAGACTCAGGAAAATAGATAATATTACAAATATTTTTTTCATAAATAGCAGAACTAAAGATATTTACATTAGTTTGCTAATCATCTGCTTCAAATCTTCGTCAGAAGTGAATGGAATAACAATTTTACCTTTGCCCGACAAATCTTTGTTGACTGAAACTTTTGAATTCAGTTTTTTGGAGATTGAAGACACAAACTGGTTGACTTCGTCGGAGAGGGTGATTTTGATTTTTGTTTTGGCAGGTTTGAACTCTGACGAGTATTTTTTCACCAAGCTTTCGGTTTGACGGACAGAGAGGCCGTTGTCAATCACCTGTTTCAGTACTTTTTCCTGTAATTTCTCGTTCTCGAGGGTTACCAGCGCACGGGCATGTCCCATACTTATAACATTGTCACGCACAGCGATTTGTGCTGGTAACGACAATTTCAGCAAACGCAGGTAATTGGTGACGGTAGTTCTGTTCTTGCCCACCTTGTCACTCACTTCCTCTTGTGAGAAGCCGAACTCATCGACCAATCGCTGGTATGAGAGAGCGATTTCAAGGGCATTCAGATCTTCACGTTGGATATTCTCGACGAGAGCCATCTGGATGGATTGCATTTCATCGACTGTGCGAACGTAGGTGGGAACCTCTTGCAAACCAGCAAGTTTGCATGCTCTCAAACGACGTTCTCCGGAAATGAGTTGGTATCTGCCATTGGCGATAGGTCTCACCGTGATTGGCTGTATCAGTCCGTAGGTTTTGATGGATTCCGCCAATTCTCGCAAAGCTTCTTCGTCGAATTTGGTACGAGGCTGGTTTGGATTAACCTCAATGGAGTCGATACGGATTTTTCCCACCGAATCCTGTTTGATACGGGCTACGGAATTGGATGCGATGGGAAGGTCTCCCCCACCCAGCAATGCTCCTAATCCTTTGCCCAACTTTTTTGCATCTTTTTCCATAACAATCAATTCGTTAATTAGTTAATTAGCAAATTCGTTAATTAAGCTGAAAACTGACCGTTTGCGAAATACTATTGATTGAATACTATACTCTAACTTTCAGTTTTCCGTTTTCAGTTTTCAACTTTATTATTCAAAGGTATAGCCGTTATTCACAAGCAGTTCCTTGGCCAGATTCAGGTAGTTGATATTGCCTTTTGACTGCACATCATACAGCACGATAGGTTTTCCGTAGCTTGGGGCCTCGCTCAGGCGCACGTTTCTGACGATAATGGTGTCAAAAACAATACCTTTGCAATGCTGGCGCACATCTTCCACCACAGCGTTATTATGCTTCAGACGGGCGGTGTACATGGTCAGCAGGATACCTTCGATAGTCAGCTCCGGATTCATGTTCGACTGTACCAGGCGCACGGTATTAAGCAGTTTGCCCAAGCCTTCGAGGGCGTAATACTCGCATTGCACGGGGATAATCACCGAATCGGCGGCCACAAGGGCGTTCAGGGTAATCAAACCCAGCGACGGAGCGCAGTCAATGAGGATAAACTCGTATTCATCTTTTAGTGCTGTCAAAGCGTCGCGCATACGATACTCGCGGCGGTCAAAAGAAATCATCTCCAATTCCGCCCCCACCAAGTCGATGGTGGCTGGCATCAAGTCCAGATTGGGCGTATCGGTTTTCACAATGACTTCTGTCGCAAAGTTGTTGCCGAGCATGCAATCATACACGCTGTGCTCCACCTGCTCGGGATCGATGCCGACACCGGAAGTGGCGTTGGCTTGCGGGTCGGCGTCAATCAGCAAGGTTTTGTGCTCCAGCACGGCCAAAGAAGCGGCCAAGTTGACCGCGGTTGTGGTCTTCCCTACCCCTCCTTTCTGGTTAACGACAGCAATAATCTTTCCCATTAGGCCTCCAAGTCTTCAAAATTAATGTCGTCGGTTTTGGGCTCGTTGGCATCGAAAAGCATATCATCAGGAATCTTGCCCGTTTCAATGAATTCTAAAACGGCGGCCAATGCATTCTGGAATTTGGTGAAATCTTCCTTGTACAGGAACAATTTATGTTTTTCATAGAAGAAAGTACCATTGTCAGCGTTGAATTTACGCTTGCTCTCGGTAATAGTCAGATACTTCTCTTCGTTTTTTGTGGTCTTCACATCGAAAAAGTAGGTACGCTTCCCTGCTCTAACTGCTCTTGACAAAACTTCATTTTTTTCTAAATTTTCCATCTCTAATCTTTTTCGTTAATATTAATAATATGGTGAATTAATTTGCAAATATACTTTTTTTCTTTTTTCCAAACGTATAAAAATTGAAAAAATTATAATTTTATTTGCGACCCTGCTTTTTAGCCATTTCCTGCTGCTGTCTAACCATCTCTTCCATACGCTGTTGCCATTTCGATTTCTGGACAGGTTTTTTCATGTTGGCGAGCAGCTGGGCACGCAACTTGTCCTGATTGACGGTCAGCATGAAAATACCATTCTGGGCAAAGGTTATCAGGTTGATTAACAAGTAGTAATAAGTCAAACCAGAGGAGAAACTGTTAAACATGAACAAAAACATGATAGGCATGATGTACATCATGATTTTCATCATTCTCTGCTGATCATTGTTGCCGGTGGCAGGAGTCATCAGCTTGTTGTTCATATAAGTGTAGGCAATTGTGGAGATGGTCATCAACAAGGTGAACAAACTTACATGGTTGCCATACAAGGGGATGTTGAAACTCAGGTCTAAAATAGAATCGTAGGATGAAAGGTCATCCGCCCAAAGGAATGACTGCTGGCGCAATTCGTATGCCGAGGGGAAGAAACGGTACATGGCGATAAGGATAGGCATCTGTATCAACGCCGGGAGGCAGCCTGCCATCGGACTGGCTTTGGCGCTCTTGTACAGGGCCATTGTCGCCTGCTGCTTCTTCATCATCTCGTCCTGATTCTGGTCGGCTTTGGGGAATTTCTTGTTAAGCGCTTCTATTTCAGGTTTTAACGCTCTCATTTTAGCGGACGAGATATAAGTCTTGTAGTTGACAGGAGTAACCAGCAATTTGATGAACAATGACAGGATCAGAATGATGATACCATAGCTGATACCATAGCTTTCCAGCCAGTTGAAAACCGGAATAATGATGTAGCGGTTACACCATTGAAGCAGGAAGAACCCCCAACCCAGCGGCACCTGGCGCTCCAGTTTCATATCGTACTCTTTCAGCAGTTTGTACTGGCTGGGGCCAACATACATCATCATGTCGAAAGAGCCGGTGTTCAGGTCGCTGACTTTGAAATCCAAATCGGCGGACATGGTCTTCAGGTAGGATGTCTCGTTCTTGGCAGGCACATTCACTTTTAACGATGCCGTGGAGAAATCCGCAGATTTGGCAATCATTGTTGAAGTGAAGAACTGTTGTTTGAAGCCCACCCATTTCAACGGGGAAGAGAAATCCTTCTTGTCGCTTTTGCGCTCATCCAGATTGTCCACATCATCCACATTATCCATGTAGTAAATGGTGCTCATGTCTCTTTCAATCTGGTAGTTTCGTTCTTGGCAGGTCAATAGGGCATTCCACTCAATAGTATAGTCCAAGTTGTTGGCATACAAACAGTCGGACATATTGACGAAATTAACTTTGAAGCCGAAATGATAGTCGTTGGGATAGAAAGTGTAGAGGTACTCGATGTAACTCTCGGCGGAGCCGCCTGTCGAGTCGTTGGCTGCGGCAACACTTGCGGGAAACACTTTCAATGAAAGCACTGCGCTGTCCTCACTCACTACCAGCGAATCCTTAATGTCACTACTGAAGGTCAAGTCCTTGGAATGAACAACAGCCTGATTTTTCAGCATCAAGTCGATATTGATATTATTATTGTCGCCATCGAAGAGCACCACTTGGGGTTTCACCGAATCTTTGGGGGCAAATTTGTATACATTCTTGAACTCAACACGTTTCAGGTAGCCACCTTTGCGGGCGAAGGAATAGATGGCCTTGTTGGTCACCACCTTGAAGTCACCGTTGGCCGCATCTGCCGGCATTTGGAAAGCCACTGCGTACAAGGGCAGTTTCTTCGGTTCCGCTGTTGAACTGGCATCGTCTGTGGCAGAGCCTGTTCCGGAGGTGTTTGTAGTTTCAGTTTGACTTGTCATGGAGGCGGCCACAGCGTTGGCGATGGAATCTTCCCGTGCTTTCTGTTCCTGCTCCAGCATTTCTTTCTGCACTTGCTCTTGATGTTTGGCATTCTTCTGTGAGGTATAGAAGCTGAACCCCATAAACAGCGCGAAAATCAAGAGCAATCCAATAATCGTATTCTTATCCATTCTATCTGTTTAAAATTAGCTTGCAAAGATACGAAATTTTTCAATGTGCCAATTAGTAAATGTGCTAATGTGACAATTGAATTAGCAAATTAGTTAATTAGCAAATGTGCCAATGTGCTAATGTGCTAATTATCAATGTGCCAATTGAACTGAAAGTTGAAAACTGAAAACTGAAAGATATTCATGACCTCAAAGAGGTTGTACGCACGAAGTTCAATTAACCCCATATTAGCGATAGCGTAATGTGGGGCTGAAGGCATCTCAGCCTCCTCTGCGCAGCGTGGGCGTCACTTGCACTGAAACTTATGACGAATCCGCTGCGAAACGGGTACACCATAGCTGATGAGAAGAATTGAATGATTCAGGTATTTTATGTATATTTGCAGTTTGAAAAAGAGAAGTCAATGGATTCCCAATACAAAAATTTCATTAAATGCTTGTTAATATGCATATTAGTTATCCCATTGAATTTATGTGCACAATCAGCGGGAAACACGGGTATTTCCAATTCCAGTGAAGCCCCTCGTCAACTTATCATGGTACAAAACGAGACAATCGATTCGGTTTTTGCTCAACAATGGGCTGAATATGAGCGAATCAACAAGGCCTTGCGGGAAGACGCGCTGCTAAAGCTTGACACTATTAGCCGTTTGGCTGAATTGTCGGGCAACGAGATGCAGCTATTCCATACCAACTACGAGCGTATCCACCTTATTTTCAATCCTGAAGAGCCTGATGCGATATGGCTGGCGGATTCTTTGGCACAGTCCGCACCACAACCTTATCGGGGTATATATTTTTTTCTTGTGGCACAAATGCTCTCCCAACTTAATCCTTCCATGGGAATGAAATCCGACGCCAATGATCTCCGTGATGTAATGAAATGGTCTGATAAAGAGATGTTTGCCAATACCATCCGCTATGCCGACAGTGCCTTCGCACAACTTTTTGAATACGGCATGATACCTGCCTCAGACTTTTCTTTCATAACCCTTCCTGGCAACGTTCTCTCTCTTCCCGAAATGACCTTGGCGGATTTGGCTCTGATGAGTTCTCTCCAACACCCTTTCGTAGAATGGACATATAATGATGTGACTATCAATGCTTTGTTAAAAGCTATCCAGTATCATCAGGAGCATAAAAATCTGCGGATCTTATTGGAATATGAGATTAGCAAGTTGTTCTTTTTTCCTTTCAGTGCAAAAGAGAGTCCCGAGGAAAGCCAGATATGGCAATGGTTGCAGAGTCTCGAAAAAGAATACGGTTCCCAGACGGCCATCGACTATGAAAAAGGCAAGTTTCTGTACTACTTTCTGGAATTCAACAAACCCTCATCCGAAGATGTTTCGCGAGAATACAGCCTCCAGTGCAAAGCCTATTTTGACAGGGTGTTAGAGACTGCCATTGACACATTCTATAAAGAAAATGCCCGACTTATGCTGGAGAAAATCACGCAACAGGAATTCTCTTTGTTGAAGATGCTACAAAATTTGGCACCTGCGCCGAAAATACTGCTGCCTATACAATACCGCAATATCGACACCCTCTACATTTCCGTGTACCGCATACCTGCTTCCGAAGCGCTCTACTTTTGGGCATCAAAACGGAGTGATATTGACAAATACCTCCAGAACGGTGAACTTCAAGGTCCTGTACTACAGCAAAGTTTTGCGCTTCCCAATCCCGTGCCGTACAACAGCTGCCATACTGACCTTTTTTTGGACAGTTTGCCCAAGGGCAACTACCTGCTGCTTTTCCAAACCACACCACAGTACGACACCAACACCATTTTGCTGTCCAATGAACTGAATATCACTAGTATAAAAATAATGGAGATTCGTCATGTGAAAAAGCACTTTCTCACTTTCACAGACGCCATTACGGGAGAGCCTCTTTCCAAGCTTAAAGTGACCATGGAGAATCTTTCTGATATGCGCTTTCACCGTTGGACGAGCCGAAACGGAATACTCGGACTCCGGCGTTATGAAACCACTTGGAAAAGAGATCATTACGTAAATGATGGGCCCGATTGTTTAGTGGAGTATTTTGTGCATGACGAAACAGATGAAGACGATGATTTCTTTGTTGAAAAACCTATAAACCCATTCAGGCGGGTGTACCACCATTACGGTGGCAATTATATCCCGTCAGTGATCATCTTGGACCGCCCGACATACCGGCCAGGACAGACTGTTTTTTTCAAAGCATATCTGATTCATGGACACCGGATGGCGGGAAACCGACAAGTCGTTGTTGAATTGAGAGACAAAGACTCTCGGATTGTCAGCAGTCTTGAATTGAAAACAAACAAGTTCGGCACTGTCGCAGGCCAATTCGAGCTTCCAAAGAACATGTTTGAGGGAGGAAGTGTGTGCATCCACGAGAAAGGACGTGACAAATTTGATGAATCTCCGCAAAATTTCACTATTTCAGCATATAAACTGCCTACTTTCAAGGTGGAACTATGGCATCAAGCTGAGCCTTTAGTCATTGGCGACAGCATACATTTCATTGGACGGGCTGTGTCGTTTACAGGCACTCCCCTGCGCTCCGCAAAAGTCACTGTAACACTGTCGGACAAGAATTTCGACCCTGAATTCCCATTGTTTTTCCATTTGCAAACAGATGAGAATGGCTGTTTCCAATTTGCGCATTTGACCAAAGGCACAAATGAATTTTTTTACTATGTTGTTGCCGAGGCAGTGGTGACAGACATCAATGGAGAAACCCAAACGGTAAGACATAGCTTAAACCTTAATCACACCGCTTTCTATATTGACTCCAGATTTCCCGATAATATTGACCTTGCCCGCAAAGACACGATAAAAGGCACTATCTCGGTCAAAGAAAGCAATTATCACGGCACCAAACCACTAACCTTTCCTGTACAAGTGGAGATTTTCCGAGTGGAGGAGCCTGACCTTACTCGTCCATTGATTAATCCGTATTACAAAAAACCAGTTCATCCCCTTTATTCCGAAGAGGATTACCAGCGTTTTTTTCCGAATTACAGCTTTGACGAAAAAATCTCTCGACGGACTTTTTGGCCTAACAAAGAACTTGTATTCTCCGCTAAACAAGTCTTTAGTGAAGACCATAATATCAATATTCCTGTAAAAAACTGGTTGCCAGGACTGTATCGTATTCAACTGATTGTTGCCGACAGTTTAGGGCACTGCGACACCACCCGTGAATTCATCAGGCTGATTAATTCGTTGGAGAATCGCCCAATAAACAATGAAAGCCTCTTTGTGCAATTTGTGGAACGCACACCCCGCACAGTGAAACTTATGGTCTCTTCGGCTTTACACAATGCACCTGTCTATTGCCACATCACACAAGGCCAAAGAACCATTGCGAAAAAACTGCTGAGATTTAATCGTAACAGCCAGCTACTGACATTCAAAACACGAAAATCATCCCACAGCATCGACGTGCTATGCCATACAACACGCAACAACAAAATTTTCATACATTGCGACAGAATCTGGGACGATTCATATATCGAAACATACTTCCAACCTGGCACCTTGACCTTAGATTTGACGCATTGGCATAACATACTGAATCCGGGCTCATCAGAACGATGGGAAATGAAAGTGATACCGAATGAGCATATCCGATACAAAGAACCTGCAGAAGTGCTGGTATGGATGGTTGACAGCAGCTTGTATGAACTTCCACGGGCATCCGAGTTTGACAAATGGATAAAGCCATACGAGGGATATTTTTGGACGAGTGATTTTTATCATACTGATTTTGAAGATATTACAAACAATTTCTGTTGGCCCAGAAGATTTACGGAGAGCCCTTCCCTGTCCCTGCTCAACAAACGCTATGCGGTTATGGACTTGAGACAATGGGCCAAGTTTTTCAGAAAGGCAGGATATCATTTCACGGGGGGCTTTTCTCCCGACCATACACATACTACCAGATTGAGCGGGGATGCCGTACGCAGAACACCGGGCAGAAGTGTTACTCTCAATTATATAGACAATCCTTTCCATGATATCAATGTGGAATTGGATGCTTCCAAGGCCAACACCTCCAACTGGGAATCTACACCTTTCCGTATTCGCCGCGACTTTAGGGAAACCGCCTTTTTCCTGCCGCAACTGCAAACCGATAAAGAAGGACGGGTCTCAATTGAGTTTACTGTTCCCGACCAGCTCACCTCATGGCGATTCTATGCCCAAGCCCACACTCGGAAATTGCACACCGGACATCTTTCCGGCACTCTTGTTACGATACTTCCGTTATGCTTGCAGAGCAATGCGCCAAGGTTTCTCCGTGAGGGAGACACACTCACCCTCCGTGCCAAAATCACCAACCGTTGTGACTCATTGTTGAAAGGACTAGCAACACTAGAATTTATAGACACGGTTGACAATCAGCCCATTAGAATGATAATTAATCCTGATTATAAAGATAATACGCACATTGTCTCTCCAAAAGAGAACATACGGAATGATGAAAGAGATGTCGTCGTTTCGGGAGACGATACAAACGTAATCTCCAATATTGGAACAGCATTATTTAATGTGGCCGCAAATGCTACACAAGAGGTAAAATTCCGCATCATTGTTCCCAAGGGCATTTCCGCAGTGACCTATCGGCTGGTGGCCCATGCTGGCCATTACGGTGATGGTGAGGAGCGCACACTTCCAGTATTGCCCAAGCGAATGTTAGCGACAGAAACACAAGCATTCTTTGTACCCGCCAATCGCGACACCACTATTACTTTCAGCAGGTTCTTGTCGAGCAAGTCTCCCACCCTGTCACATTACCGCTATACCATAGAAGCCACCACCAATCCTGTATGGCTTGCCATTCAGACACTGCCTGCTTTGTTACATCCCGATTATGAAAGCAATGACAAGCTTTTCGCTGCCCTATTTGCTGCCGCTATCTTACAACAAGTGAAGCAACAAAATCCCGAACCGCTTCCCGATGACAATTTAGGACATATTCTCCAGAAAAACCTCAACAAACTTAAAAACAACCAATTACCGGATGGCGGTTGGAGTTGGTATGGCAGCGGCAATATCTCCCAAATGATCACCTGCGAGATAATAAACGGCTTTTACAAGCTGCGCGGAATGGGTGTGGAGTTTCCGCAAGCGGACAAAATGATTGAGAAGGCCATTCAAGCCATCGACCACAACCAAGAGGAGAACTATAAGAGACATCAGAATCGGCAAGAGTTGGAACCCAATGCACCTTTCTACATTACTGAAGAAGACATACTCTATTTATATTCCCGCACATCCGTCCCATACGATTCCAGCTGGTTATCAAAACCTTACGTGCAGAACCTTGTAAAATTAAGCGTAAAAAACATTTACACAGAGACTTATGCACGCCAAGCCAAAGTTGCATTGATTTTGCATCGTATTGGCCGTACAGATGATGCCAAACGGATTGTGGAAGCCCTTCGGCAGCAAGCAGTTAAGACACAAGACCAAGGAATGTACTGGCATAGAGAATCGAGGAATCATTACTACCCATGGTATGAGGCTCCTATCGAGCAACAGGCTCTGATTATCGAAGCTTTCAGTGAGATTTCACCCCGTGAAGAAGAACTTGCTGCCATGAAGCAATGGATGTTGCTGCAGAAAAAAGGCAATCAGTGGCAAAGTTCTCGGGCCACACTGGCTGCAGTACATGCTTTGCTGCTGAATATTTCCAGTGAGATGTTAGACGATGCCACGACAAGCATCACATTGGGAGACAAAACTTTATCAGTCGATGACAATGCCATGGCAAAAGGCACTGGTTACCTGCAACGCACTTGGAATCAGGAGAGTATCACACCAGAATTGGGTAAAGTCAGCGTGCGCACCGACCGTGAACATCCTGTCATCGGGGCATGTTACTGGCAATATTGGACCACCATTGACAGTGTAGAGACCGCTGGCAGCGGTCTGATGGTCAGCCGACAATACTTTCATCAGCCGACCACAGCAGGCGAGTTCGCCGAGCCAGTAACAGCCAGCAATCCAGTGCGTTTAGGAGAGCGGATTACCGTGCGGGTGACGATTACAACCGACCGCATGTTGGATTTTGTGCATGTCAGCGACCAACGGCCAGCAGCTTTCGAACCAGCAAATGTTGGCGAGCGTTATCGTTGGCAACAAAGCGTGAAATGGATGGAGAGTCCCCGCGATGAGTCCACAGAGTTTTTCTTCCAACATTTACATAAAGGGACTGTCCTTATCGAATACGATGTGTTTGCCACACAAAACGGATGTTTCTCTACAGGAGCAACCACTGTTGAATGCGCATACGCTCCCGAATGGCGGGCACAATGTACCGGTACAAAAATCGGTGTTCGGTAAACCAACAAACCCTTAAGGGTCACTAGCATAAAACACACTGTTATAATGTGCAGAGCAAATGAAATATTTCTGTGTTTTCGGAAGAATTGATAAAAAACGGTAAGTCAAAAAAAATCACTATTTTTGCACTTGAAATCAGTATCAAACCATTTTCAACATGAATCCTGGCAAGAACAGATGTGAGTATCTGAAGGAAGTGCGGCGGTGGATTGCCCATGAAAACGGCATTCCATTAGAGCAACGTAAATGTACCTACCAAGGTGAGTGTTCCGGCACCTGTCCCTTCTGCGAGGCGGAACTCCATTACCTTGAGAAGGAACTTAACAAGCGTAAGTCACTTGGCAAGGCAGTGACTGTGGCAGGTATTGCACTCTCTTCGTTGATGATAGGTGCTTGCGAAACATCTTCGCATTATACTTCGTTTGGCGGTACCATAGGTTATGCACCGCCCAGTTTTGTCACGGAAGCAGATAGTACCGACCCGACAGCTATGCGATCAGAATATGAATCGTGTTTCGTTCAAATCAGAGGCAACACAGGCAGTAATGTTCTCATAAAGGATGGTGTTAGAATAAGATATGTAGGTTCAGATATATGGCCAGCCAAATTTCCTGCAGAACACGGGTCTCCAGTACAATGGTTAAGTCAAAGGCTACGTTCTTATAGCGCATACATGAACAATGAACTATTGAACGAAACCATGATTACATTCGTGATAAACCCGGATGGAACCATTTCTGACGTAGAACTGATAAACATGCCTGTAACGGGGTCTGAGGAAGACTTTAACTTCCAGAACGAAGTCCTCAAACAGATGAGCATGATGCCCCGATGGAAACCGGCCACCAAAGATGACGCCCCAGTCCCCTATCCTGTTGCCATTGCGATAAGCGATTTAAGGCACTAATTCGGTAATAAGTTAATTCACGGGAAGCAAGGCCACTTCCTTTCCTACCAGCCATACAAAATATCAGCATTGTAGCACGAAAGTAGAACACCATGCAAACCGACACAAAATTTGAAGCTCCTTTCATTGGCATCAACCGCCACCGTATCGGTGTGGACGGCGAGGGTGTCACTACACTTGCGGCTTTTCACGGATGTCCTTTGCATTGCCGTTACTGCCTGAATCCCCGTTGTCTGGATCCGGAAGCCTCTGTCCAGCGATATACTCCGGAGAGTTTGTACCAAAAGTTGCTTATCGACAATCTATACTTTATAGCAACTGGAGGTGGTGTGTGTTTCGGAGGGGGCGAGCCTCTGCTACGTCCAGATTTTATCCGTCAATTCCATGCTCTATGTGGCGAACGATGGAGAATCACGATAGAGACCTCCTTAAACGTGCCTATCGCCTCTGTGCAAAAGATTGTTCCCTTGACAAACGCATTCATTATTGACATCAAGGATATGAATGAAGCTATATACACCTCATACACAGGAAAATCCAACTCCCAAGTGATAGAGAATCTGAAATGGTTATCAGCAAATTTTAATCGGAACAATATCATAATACGTGTGCCGTTGATTCCAGAAAACAATAACGAAAATGATGTGGAACGAAGCATCAAGCAGCTGCAAAAGTTCGGTTTCACCCGTTTTGACCGCTTTACTTACATCATACGATAAAAGCATTAAACAGAATCAATCGGACAATGTGAATCGAATCGGAAGGTTGAAATAACACCTTACAGGCTTCCCCATACTGTATCCAGGCTTCCATTTTGGCATAGACATAACACAACGAAGCGCCTCCACATCACAGTCAGGGAATAGTGAGACCAGCACTTTTGCATGACTTACATGCCCGTCACGCTCCACCACAAACTCCACCAAGACCGTCCCTTGAATACCATTGTCAATTGCAATTTTAGGATAATCCAGTTCCTTTTGTAAAAAGAAATACAAGGAATCGATTCCGCCAGGGAACTCAGGCATCACCTCGACAAACCTTGCGGGAGCATCCGGCTCATCCTGCGACTCCTCTTTATCATAAAACTTTGGGACTCTCTGTATATCCTCCACCTGATGAATATCTACCTGAGCCATACCTGGCATATACAACATACTAAGGAGACAAATAACGAATATGTATCCCAAGAGTTTCATCTTTAAAATCTTTTCTAAGTGCAAAAATAAATGTTTTTCTTCAAAAGTATGACGATATGATTGAAAAATATATGTCTTTCCTCTATATTTTTTGCGGACGCGATGAATCGCGTCCCTACTATAAAAATTTATACGTCTGTGTGTAATTTGGGAATTTTATGTACATTTGCATTTTCAAACACTGGAATATGAATAGGGGCAAAAGAACTTGTGAGATTCTGAAAGAAGTACGGCGGACTGTCGCACGGGAAAACAGCATCCCGCTGACAGAGCACGAGTGCACTTTCGATGGCGAATGTAGAGGCACTTGTCCCTATTGCGAAGCCGAAGTGCGCCACCTTGAAAGGGAACTCCAACGGCGCATGAGTCTCGGCAAAGCTGTCACCGTGGCAGGCATCGCAGTATCCTCCTTCGTGATGAGCGGCTGTCAGTCACCAACCACATCCAGAACCCAAGGAGAGATGGAGCAACAAGCTCAAATCACAGAGACGCAAACTTCAGAATCATCCAATTCCTCAGAAGACAGCAATGGCGAAGAATCCATAATAATTGGTGAAGATGAATATCTTGAAGTAGGTTTCGTAGAAGAAGGTGAGAAAAACGAGACTCGTCCCTCATCAGGTAATAGAGACAGCTGTAAGTTTAATGACAACGAGCATTTTGTTGAAGAATATATATATGAAGGAATCATTGAGGAGATTGAAACCCCATGTGCATGGGAAGACGAATGGATACCTCCAATTGACGGAACACTTGCGGAATATTTGAGCCCCCGCATGAAAACCTCTTTGGACTTTCTTCGTGAACCAAAATTCAACAATGTGTATTTGGTGCTCATTATCAATGATAAAGGAATCGTTAAAGAAGTATTACTTCAACCAAAAGTAGAACTTTCCACTCCCAATGAGAAGGCTTCTTACGAGGAGATGACACGAATATTAAAGTCTATGCCCCACTGGAACGGTCCGCAAGTTGCTGGCAGCTATGAAATCCCAATCAAAGAGCTGAGATAAGTTTATTATATGAAAAAACTATCAACCCTTCTTTGTTTTCTTGCCTGCTCTGTCTTTCAGCTTAGTGCCCAAGATTTTCTTACGCCATGCTCATACGGTGTATGGGGAGATTACGGGTACGATGAGACACTCGCCAAAACATTACTGATTGGGAATGTAGATAATCCATGGGATCTGTACTCGGTTGACAGAATGTCCATTCTTTCATTTTATCTCTATGCACCTTCTTTTTCACCAGAACATGCCTTAATACTGGACAAAGACAGACTTATACTGAACAAAGCGACAGAGAATCTCTTTTTTGGCATTTCGGCAGAAGAAAGATTACATCACCCCGAATTTCTCCAAATGGATAAGGTTGTTCGAAAAAGTTCACGTAAGCTTGCAAAAATATTAAAATCTAAACCTGTTGAAACATACATAATGATTGTTCCACGGGAGACTATTAATGAGTTGGATGAACTTTTCAAACATGCAACAAACACTTCGAACTTTTTTAATCGCGAAGAGAGCCTCGACGGTTATACCTGCTATTTCAATCATTTTAAACGACTGGCTTCCGTATGGGTACCGGAGGGTGGCCGTGCAGGAAAATTGGTGTCTATGGCAGAGAACATTTGCTATGCGGTTGAACACCATGACACGACCATGTTGAACCAACAAATGGAAGTGTGCCGTTCCCTCACACAAGATTTCAAGAAGGAGTATCCCCTTGACTATTTCAAGCCTCGATGGGCCTTTCATTCCACAAGAGAAACCGGCCCATGGAGTTGTGAGCTAAGGGGTAACCATAGCATAGGGTTAGAACTTCTCAGCGATACCCCTACTTCCTTGGAACACTGTGACTCCATGTTGGTATTTTATAATGACACTGTCGCTGAATTTTCACGGAACATATTTCTGATTCCACAAATAGAACGCGACATAAGAGTTGTCATCGATAAACATCAAATTAACGCTTTATGCAAAGTGGAGCAAGATGTTAGACACGTCACCATCGTAAGAATCACGGTACCAGAGAAATTTTGGCTGCGCAATGTGATTTTAGAAGCCGCACAATTGCCAATTGGAGAATACTATATCGATGGTTTTTGTTTCGACGAAACATCCGGAATGTATCACTGGCGAGAAAAACCCTAAAAAATAATGTCTAAGAAACGGCCTGAAAGGCCAACGAACAGTCAGCCCAACGGCAACGCCTTAGGTATGGGAATGGAGTAAAACAACAAGAATCGCCCTGAAGTATCAGAGTAAATGAAAAATTTTGGTATTTTCGGAGGAATCAATAGAAAAAATTTCGGTATTTTCGGAGGAAATGAAAGAAAAAATTTTGGTAAGTTAAAAAAAAAGACTATTTTTGCAACCAAAACCAAATACGAAAAATAGATTATGAAACGTATATTCAAACGTAAACTATATGACCGTCTCCTTGAATGGAAGCGCATACAGAACGGCAAGACGGCAATCTTAATAGAAGGTGCACGCCGTGTGGGTAAATCAACACTTGTTGAGCTATTTGCCCAAAACGAATACGACTCATACATACTTATCGATTTCAACGAGGCTTCTGAAGATGTGAAGTCTTTGTTCGACAATCTGATGAATTTGGACTATATCTTTCTCCAACTTCAGGCTATTTATAATGTAGTACTGAAAAAACGCAAGTCGGTCATCATTTTCGACGAGGTGCAGAATTGTCCTCATGCCCGTCAGGCAATTAAATACCTAGTAAAAGACGGTCGCTACGATTATATTGAAACAGGTTCACTCATCAGCATTAAAAAGAACACCAAAAACATCACGCTTCCCAGCGAAGAAGAACGTGTGATGCTCCATCCTATGGATTACGAGGAATTTAGATGGGCTATGGGCGATGACACTACTATACCACTGCTCCGGAAATTCTATGAACAAGGACTTCCTCTTGACAAAGCCCACCGAGAAAAAATGCGCGATTTTAGGCTTTACATGCTGGTGGGCGGTATGCCTCAAGCTGTTGAGGCATACATAGAGACAAACAATTTCAGCATGGTGGATTTAGCTAAACGGGGTATTATCAGAATTTATCAGGATGATTTCCAAAAACTCGACCCAACAGGACGGCTGGAAACTCTCTTTATGGAAATCCCGTCACAATTAAGTCAGACGAACACCCGATACAAACCTTTTACCGTATTAGGAGACATAGATGATGACAAACTGATGGAACTGATGAATAATCTTGACGACAGTAAAACCGTCCTTTTTTCCTACCATTCAAATGATCCAAATGTCGGCATGTCGCTAACAAAAAACATTTCAAAATACAAGATTTTCTGTGCTGATACCGGCTTGTTTGTTACGCTTGCATTCTGGGACAAGGACTACACCGAGAATGTTATTTATCAGAAACTATTGAACGACAAGCTCAGCACAAATCTCGGCTACGTTTACGAGAATGTAATTGCACAGGTGTTGGCGACATCAGGAAACAAACTGTTTTATTACACATGGCAAAAAGACGAGACACATAGTTATGAAATCGATTTTCTACTATCGCGTGGAGCCAAACTGCATCCCATAGAGGTGAAGTCATCAGGATACAAAACCCACAAGTCGCTTGATGTATTCTGTGAGAAATATTCCCATATTGTAGACCACCGTTATCTGTTATACACGAAAGACCTGAAAAGAGACGGGGCGACAATGTTGGTTCCTGTTTACTTGGCAATGTTTTTGTAAATACATGTCGCATTATTTCTTTTGCCCCTTCGGGACGATTTGGCTGAAAATAACCAAATTAACCCTACCCAGGGCGATGCCCTGGTCTGATTGCTTGAAGGCCTTTCAGGCCGTTATATTCTCCTCTTTTTGATGGAAGACTTTATCAATTTATTGGGCTTCATGATTTGAAGTTCGCCTTCAGGGTGGAAGTTGGTTTTATGGTAAGAAATACCGCCTTTTTTCACGCGGAAAGAGGCCAAGGGCTCGTCCCAAAGCACAACATCGCTACTGCGTCCTTTGCCCGTAAATCGCCATTCATCAGCACGGCCAAAGAAGGTTGATTTCACGGTAAATGATTCTTTGTCGCCCAGATTGATATTCAGGGTGAAATCGTCAATACCCTTGTTGGCCCAGCGGTTGGCGGCTGTCAGTATATAATCAAAGCGAAAGTCCTCGGCCACAGAGAAGGACAAATCATACTCGTAAGTATGTTCCACAATGTTCAATCCCTTCTTGAAATGGGCTTTGAAATGATATACGTAATAGAAAAGGGTGCCCATATAGTCAATTTCCGCCAGCGAGTCCATACACTGTTTTTTGGTCCAGCTGTTGAATTTTCCGTTCTGGTAATAGTCGGCCTGATTGTGTGTGGTGCCGTCCATATTGTGAAGATAACCAGGTACATGGGCAATCTCGTACGACAGATGCTGTCCGTTCATCACCACCTTAAAGTTCCGTATATGGGGTTGATTGGGAAACACATCCATATACTGTTTTTGTGGCGGATAGGCAGCGGGGGCCTCAAAGCCCACCAGCAGGTCCTTCTCCCCTACCGGATTATAAAACTCGTAATACACCGTCACTTCCAGATGGTCTCCGACACGGTTAAGGGTAAGAATCTCCTTTTTTACCTGGATATCCGTCTCCGTAATCGGAATTAGCTGGTTACCGGCCGCATAATATACGCCGTCGTTGGCGAAAGCAAGAAGTGTCAATACGCATAATGTCAGTAAAATAGTGAGTTTTTTCATAGTGCGGGATTTTTCAGCAAAGATAGCTTTTTTTTGATTTCCGCATACGGCATCGGGAAGTGAAAATTGGAGAAACACCACTCTCTGCTAATTTGTCAGCTTTTTTCCGCCATCTTGTCACAAAAATGGACAATTTGTCCACAAAAACAGGAAATGAGGGCGTTTTTTGCTTTGGCACGCCTTTTGCAAAGTTAGTGGTGGCTGTTGAAGCGAAAGCGAAGGCAGCCAAACGAAATTTGAAGTTTAACAACAATTAAAAAATGGAGGTGTATTATGCTACCAGTAATGTTTAAAAACAGTTGGTTTCCAACAGTATTTGAAGATTTCTTGAACAATGATTTTATGCCTCGTGCCAATACAACCGCACCAGCAGTCAATGTGAGAGAGGATGAAAAAGCCTACACGATGGAAGTTGCCTCTCCTGGCATCAAAAAAGAATTCTGCCGTGTGAGCATCAACGACGAGGGCAATCTGAGTGTCGCCATTGAAAACAAATTCGAACACAAAGAAAGTGAGAAGAAACACCACTATCTGCGTCGTGAGTTCTCTTATTCCAACTATGAGCAGTGCTACTCGCTGCCCGAGGATGTGGATAAGGACAATATCGAAGCCAAAGTAGAAGACGGCATCTTGACCGTTACCCTGCCGAGGGTGCAGAAAGAGGAAAAGAAATTATCCCGTAACATCACTATCGGATAAGCTTCCCATTGTGAATCAACGGATTAAGCCGCAACCGCAAGGTCGCGGCTTTTTTTGTTTCCGGTAGAGATGATGTTTACATCGTTTCTGCCAGAGCAAAGCAGGTCACTGGCTGATGCCAAGGCTGTGCAAGAAGACCCAAAGGGTTAATTCTTCCCGAAAAAAATGATATATTCCATAGTGAACAAACTTTTGCTCCGAAAAATCATTATTTTTGCAAGTTAAAACCTTTATCAACATGAAAAATCTCAAAAATCTTTTCCTCAACGAGAAATTCATTCTCAGCATTATTCTGCTGAATGCTGTTGTTATCTTCTTGCAAAGTTTCAATATGGATAATATCTGGATACAAATTACAGATATGATCTGCACGTTGATTTTTATTGTGGAAATGGGAATAAAACATGTTGCCCTAGGAGTAAAGAATTACTGGAAGTCAAGATGGAACCGACTGGACGGCACTTTGGTTATCCTGTCTATTCCTTCCATTATTGCCTTTCTTTTCCCCATTTCGATGATGGATCTTTCGTTTCTGATGATTTTAAGATTGTTACGTTCCCTTCGTTTTCTCAGAGTACTGCATTTCTTTCCCAATATCGGACAGATTATCAAAGGTTTCAAGCTGGCGATCAGAGAATCTTATGCCATACTGCTTTGCTTTCTGCTGTTAATCGTCTTGTTCGGCCTCATCAACTGCAGCCTGTTCAAAGATATGGCACCAATGTACTTCGGAACCCCACTTAAAGCCATATACTCGGTGTTCCGTGTCTGTACAGTGGAGGGTTGGTACGAAATTCCCGATGCCATCGCAGCGGCCACAAGCCCGACAATTGCCACTTTGGTGCGGATTTATTTCAGTCTCCTGTTATTGGCAGGAGGTATTATCGGCATGTCATTCATCAACTCCATTTTTGTGGATGCCATGGTGGCCGACAATAACGACGATGTGAAAGCCAAACTGGATGAGATTGAAAAGAAAATCGACGAAATATCAAGCAAATTGAAATAGCACATTATAAGATTTCAAAATTCAAATTTAAACTTTCAGTTTTCAGTTTTCAACTTAATTCATTGGCACATTAGCACATTAACTAATTTGCTAATTAACTAATTTGCTAATTTATCACCGGTATTCCAACTTGTTCATAAAGAACACGTAACGTTTGCCTTTGGCGCTTTTGCTATTGTTGACAATCTGCTGATAACCACTGATGATAAACTTGTTGTCGTACCAGTTGTACATGTTCAAATCCCTTGAATATTCCACCATGTCTTTCTTGTACAGGCATTCAATCGGGATGGTTTCTGTGCTTTCAATGGTTTCATAACCATTTATGAGACAATAGCTTAAATTTGAATTATAAGGATAGAAAATGGCTGTGCCAAAGGGAGCGTAATAAATGGACACTCGGCGGGCCAAGCGTCGGGTCAAGATACTTGAAAACGGAAAATAATTATCCCATAACAATTCACCTTTTTTGTCAAAACAAGTAACGTACGCATTTACATAGCGATAACCCAAGAAAGTGGTCTGCGGAGGATTGTAAGTACCACCATAATAATACGATGAGTTATCGTAATAGCCTGAAGTATAGTTATATTCGGGATAATACACCTCGGTAATCAGGGTATAACAGCTGTCATTACTGATGATGTCGCCCACCAGCAACTGCAAATCTATCGATTGCTCCTTCACTTTGCCGTTCTTCAAAGTATCTTTTTTATGAAGATTAGTATAATTGTAGAATTCAGGATAACCCATCACTGAATTGTCGTATGCAAGTGTATATACACCAGAATGATAAAACCCTGATTTCCTGCTGTTTGAGAGCCTGTAAGTACCCATAATAAGGGCATGGCTGCTGTCTATCTGTTTATATCGGGCAGTGTTGTAATAATAATCCTCATACACAGGTAGTTGCACTACTTTAAGCAACTGCCCGTCATAATTGGTCTCAAAAACGGTCATCATGGCAATCTTACTGCTGTACAAAAGTCCCAAACCCAGCAGCATCTTGTGGTTAAGAGTATCTGTTTCAATAAATTGCTCTGATATAATCGCCGCATCGGGAACAACAAATTGATGTAGATTTCTTGTTTTTGTGTTATAAAAATAAATCAAGTATGAATTATCCACAATGATAGAAAACACTGTATAACCATCAATGGCTTTAAGATTGGCAATTTCAAATTTAGTGATATTCTCAAGGACATGCAGGTCTGCCTTTTTCCCCTTTATATCCACCACGGAAATGTATGTTTTAGGGCTTTCTTTTTTACCCACAACATCCTGATACAGAAGATAAATTTTGCCATTTTCATAATAAGACTGCCGGAAAGCGGCTTTCGGAGACAGATAGATGTTGTAAGCATATTGCTTCTGCAAATTGGTATCATAATGCATCATCACCCACTCCGTAGAATCGTTGTTCAACTGCAGCCCTTCGTAAAACACCATGACGCCATTTTCCCCCATCAGGCTAAAGTGGTAATCATCAGCATCTTGGGCGGTAGGCAGCTCAATACGCAATGGCGGATCACTCTGCGCACAAAGCCCGACACTGAGAAATAATACCATCACCAATATCAGGAACCTAATTTTCATCATTTCAAACGCCGTAATTTATTAATTATCAATTATTGATTGTGAATTGTGAATTGTGAATTGCAAATCACATTCCCCCATCGCACGACAGCACTTGTCCAGTGACGTATGACGACAGCTCCGAGGCAAGAAACAGAGCACAGCGGGCCACATCATCAGGCTTTCCCAAACGACGTAAAGCAATGGATTTCATTGTGTTATCCTTCATCTCATCAGATAATCCAGCCGTCATATCGGTTTCAATAAAGCCAGGGGCAATGGCATTAACACGGATGCCACGGCTGCCTAATTCCTTGGCCATCGACTTTGTCAGACCAATAATCCCAGCCTTGGAGGCGGCATAATTGGCCTGTCCCGCATTGCCATACAGTCCTACCACAGAACTGAGGTTAATGATGCTGCCCGCACGTTGCTTCAGCATGACAGGCGCGCATGCATGTATGGTATTGAAGGCGGATTTCAGATTGGTGGCAACAACCTCGTCCCACTGGTTTTCCGTCATTCTAAGCATCAGTGTGTCAGCTGTTTTCCCTGCGTTGTTCACCAGTATATCTATACGTCCGAAATCGGCCAGAACTTGTTTTACCAACGCTTCTGTGGCACTGAAATCGGCGGCATCGCAACAATATGCTTGGGCTTGCACACCAAGGGTTCTCAACGACTCCACCACTGTTTCCGCTTTTTCCTGGTTTCGCATATATGTGACGGCCACATTTGCGCCTTCCTCTGCAAACCGCATGGCAATTGCTTTGCCAATACCCCGGGAGGCTCCCGTGACCAACACATTTTTTCCTTCCAACAATTTCATAACATTAAATTTTGATGCAAATTTACATAAAATCCTCGAATTACACACAGGCAAATAATTTTTTTGCAAGGACGTACCACATGCTTCCAAAACAACACAGGGGAGAAATACATGAATTTCCCGAAATACATAGGACCTGCAAAAAGAAAAAAACAAAGATAAAATTCAACCGACTGATTTTTAATTCAAGGAATTTGTGTAAATTTGCAGTTTGTTCTTTCTGAAACAACAACTTGAATATGGCACAGAAAAAATCAAGGACCGGAATATGGATAATATTGGTTGCCGCAATGATGATTGCTGTAATATTCTGCATTCAATACTTCTACGGCCGTGCGAGTCTCCGTAAAGAAGCGGAGCAGCGGGCACAAAGCGAATTGCGGCGCGCGGAACTGGAAATCAATGTGGTAGCTGTGGAAACTGAGACCATGGCAAAAATGTTGACGACATTGGCAGAACGGGATGTTGACAACAAAGACTCTATTGTCAATGCCACCAGAACATTATTGCATAGCTTGAAGAATGTCAACTGTGCCTGCATAGCATGCACCGAGTACCTCTTTCCGGAAGAGGGGCGCTGGTTCGAAATTTACAGTAGTCGTCATCCTGACGGAAATATCCAGACACTCCAGATAGGGGGTGCGGACCATGATTATTTTCAAACAGAATGGTATCGTAATGGTGTGACTATTGACAGTTGTTATTGGAGCGAACCTTATATGGACTATTATGGAGCACGCACAATGGTGGTGACTTGTACACATCCTATTCGCAACAAGCAGGGAGATGTGGTGGCCGTGGCAGGCATGGATGTGTCGCTGAATTACCTGCAACTCATGTCGGAGTATTTGCAAATATACAAAGACAGTTACTATACCATCCGTTCTCGGGAAGGGCTGGAAATAGTTGCTGGTATTGATACCGTTCCGGGACGCAAATACTATGTTTACGACGAATATATTGAAAAAACAGGCTGGAAAATTTCTATCATCATTCCTGAAGACGTTATCTTTGAGGGCCTTAACAAGGTCAGATATATTGTCGAGGTACTTATGGTCATCGGCCTGGCCCTGCTCATCTTTATCGTATGGCATGCCAGTCGCGACAATAAACGCCTGATGGTCACTACGGCCAAAAACCAACGCATGGAAAATGAGTTGCATATTGCGCGAACAATACAAATGGCTATGTTGCCAAGGGTGTTTCCTCCCTTCAAAGACCGCCCCGATCTCAATCTCTATGGTATGGTTGACCCTGCCAAAGAAGTTGGGGGAGACTTGTATGATTTTTATGTGCGGCAAAATAAACTGTTATTCTGCGTCGGAGATGTGAGCGGAAAAGGGGTGCCTGCCGCCTTGGTAATGGCCATGACCCGCACGTTGTTCCGCAATGCCTCGGCAAATGAAGAAGACACCGCCGCCATCGTCAGTGGAATGAACAAAGCCTTGGCAGAACAGAATTCACAGAACATGTTCCTCACTTTCTTTCTTGGCATATTAGATTGCGAAACAGGCAAGCTCTCTTATTGCAATGCTGGACATAATGCCCCCGTGTTGCTCCGACATCAGAAAAAAGAAGCCGAAAAATTACATGTCGTGGCGAATTTGCCCTTGGGTATTATGGACGACTTCATTTTTCAAGCACAAGAAGTGCAGATGAACTACGATGATGTGATTTTCCTTTATACCGATGGCCTTACCGAAGCGGAGGACAAAAACCTCAAGCAATATGGGGATGAAAGGATGTTACAGCATTTAGCCTTAATAAGCGATAGCCGTCCGCGTACAATCATCGAAAACATGCGGACGAATGTGAATGCTTTTGTGGACGGCGCACAACAAAACGATGACCTGACCATGCTCGCTATACGATACCAGACTCCAGCCGTCATAATGAGCAATGACATACAGCAAATACCCTTGCTCGCCCAATGGGTAAACAGCCTGGACATTCCAGAAAAGCAAAACATGGCGGTGAACCTTGCTCTCGAGGAAATTGTCAGCAACATCATATTCTATGCATATCCCGACAAAAAGGGGCAGATATATGTCGAATTCGCGAAAAAAACAGAAAACGAAATAGCAAAAACAGAAAAAGACACAGAAGACAAAGAAAGTCTGTCAGCTGTCAACGGTCAATTGTCAACCCGTCTGATGTTCACCATAACTGACAGCGGTATTCCATTTGACCCCACAAAACATGAAGAGGTGGACATTTCCTTGTCGGCAGAAGAACGACAAATCGGCGGACTGGGCATACATCTTGTGCGGCAACTCATGGACGAAATACACTACCGCCGAGAAGAAGACAAAAATGTACTGACATTAATCAAGAAAATATAATCGAGGCACTTATATCCCGAAAAATTTGAAGTTATGACCACTCAAATTCAAGAAAACGGCAATCAGATCATAGCCAAATTCTCAGGCAGGCTTGACACCAACGCGGCAATACAGACCGCCGAGGATGTGAAGCCTTTGCTGGAAGCCACAAACAAAGATATTATCCTTGACTGCGACGCATTAGACTATATTTCCTCATCAGGTCTGCGTATCTTCCTGAAAATCCGTAAGGAAGCCTCCGCAAACAGCAGTAAAGTAATCGTACGCAATATAAACGACGAAATCAGCCAAGTGTTCATGATGACCGGCTTCGTCAGCATATTTGAAATACAGTAATTATGAACCCTCGCACCGAAATGATTCTGGCAGAATACGATGAACAACTTCCGCTTTTCAGGAGGCTGGAACGCATCGTGCAAATCACACTGCAAAACATTCTGGACAGCAACGGACTGATGGTAACAGCTGTCAGCACACGTATCAAGACACGCGAAAGCCTTGCCGGCAAGTTGGAATCCAAAGGGCAGAAATACAATTCTCTTAGTGATATTACCGATATACTCGGAGCACGAATCGTCACCTTTTATACCGACGATGTGGACCATATAGCGGCCGTGACCGAACAATCCTTCGACATCGATTGGGAAAACTCCGTTGACAAGCGCCGCCTGCATAATACAGACAGTTTTGGCTACAGCTCGGTGCATTATATCTGTCGTTTGCCCAAAAACATGGTCAACGAGCCCGATTATCCGCAGCTGAACGACATTCGTTTCGAGCTGCAACTCAGAACTACACTTCAGCATGCGTGGGCCTCCATCAACCACGACATTGGCTATAAGACAGGTGTGGAAATTCCGCATTTCTATTTGCGTCAAATCAATCGTCTGGCAGGCATACTGGAAATGGCTGACGATGAGTTCAGCCGTATCCGCACGGAAATAAACGATTACCGACGCCGTGTACAGCAGCTTGTGCAGAATGGCAAACTGGATGATGTGCTACTGGATGGCGACACCTTCCGCAGCTATCTTCAGTCCAAACCCTTCGATATGCTCAACCGCCGTATCGCCGCCATCAACCAGGCGGAAATCCAGGAAGTGCCACTTGACGCTTACCTGCGTGTGTTTGTCGCCTTCGGTTGCAAGACACTGGGCGACGTGAGTCGTCTTTGCCAAAAATATGTAGATGATGCATATGCCCTCGCACGATATCAATTGGGCAATACCGACCTTGACATCATTTCCTCGTCAGTGGGCATACAAAATATTTGTATTGTTTGCATTTTGACACAAGGTGGCGGAAAAATCGGCCTCACCAGACTTTTCAACGCCCTCAATGGTGATAACAAGAAAAACGAATTGTTGGCAGAAATGATATACAAGCAAGCGAAAGATTTACCCTTTATGCAGAAATAATCCATGGAACCGATTTTAATTGACCTCAATGATTACGTACGCACAGGCGAAGGAGCCAATGGTGCCAGTTATGACCATAAAACGGACAAGAACACCATGCTCAAGATGTATTTCCGCAATTTCGATGCCGCCAAACTGGAATTGGAATTGGCCCGAAAAGTATATGCGGCAGGCATCTCGACACCCGAACCTGGCGACTTGGTAACTGACGGCAAGACAATGGGAATACGTTTTCGCCGTATTGATGGCAAAAAGTCATACTCGCGCGCCTGCGGCGATAATCCCGATCGCATCGAAGAATATGCCCGCGAATTTGCGCAGCTATGCAAGAAACTGCATTCAGTCCATGTTGATACCTCACAATTCGAGAATGTCAAAGACCGCTTGTACAACATGCTCGCAGCCAACCCTTTCTTCACCGATGAACAAAAACGGAAAATCCACGACTTCATAGCTGCCGTACCCGACGCCGACACTGCCATCCATGGTGACTTGCAATTCAGCAACGGTATCTTTGTTGAAGAAAACGGCATTCGCACACCTTATTTCATTGATCTTGGTGATTTCTGCTACGGATACCCTATGTTCGATATAGGCATGGTATATCTATGCTGTTTCCTGAATGATGAAGCATGGACACAGGAAGTATTTCACATGACCAATGACATGGCCAAACGCTTTTGGTACGCTTTTGCACCAGAGTATTTCGGCCTCGACGCCAACCTCGATGAGATAGAGAAAACCGCCCGTATTTATGCAGGCTTGAAAACGCTCATCATTGAACGCGATACCCATCGTCCTATGCCACAATTCCGTGCCATACTGGAAGAAACGATCTTCTCCCCACCATCGACAGGGCATCGTGCCACTGACAATAATGGAGACTAACAAAAACACTGAACAAATTCAACAATAATATTCGTGTGTGAAGAATTCATGCTTTTAATCAAAAAAAGCGTTCACAAAATGATAATACAAAATATACTAATATGACAAATTTCAGCATTTGGGAAGTCCTCTTCCTCCTCTGTTTTGCGGTCAGCTGGCCTGTCTCCATTGCCAAATCGCTGAGAACCAAAGTAGTAATCGGCAAAAGCCCTTTTTTCATGTCATTGGTGATACTGGGCTACATCTTCGGCATTATTCATAAGGCTCTTTACAGTCACGACATCGTCATTTGGCTTTATGTGTTCAATGCCCTGCTTGTAGCGACAGACCTGATATTGTATTGCACTTATATCGGACAGAACCGAAAGGACCTGCAACATAAATAACAAACAGAAAATCAGCTATGGATTTCCATATTTTTGGCAAACCTGACAAGCCCACACTCCTTTTGCTTCCGGGGCTGGGAGTATCGCATGAGATTTTTCTCCCGTTAGTGGAATTATTGAAAGAACAATTTCACATTGTCGCTGTAGATAACGATGGTTTTCTGCTCGGCAAACCATCGCATTTCACTTCTGTGGACGATTTGGCGGCACAGGCCATAGAGTATGTGCAAGAAAATCTCAAGGGGCATCTGGATGCCGCCTACGGGCTGTCATTGGGAGGAAAGGTCCTGTCACGAATGCTGGAACGTGACGAAATCACCATCGACCATGCCATTTTGGATGCCGCTCCCCTACTTCCATTGCCCAGATGGATTGTGGGGCCACTGCGCTATTACCAGGCTTTCAACGTTTGGACCTGCTACCACTGGACTGGCTTTTGGCGATGGTTGTTCCATTCGCATTATTTCGATGTGTTACTGGACGAAGTGAAAAAAGTATATCCTTCTGGCCGCAGCCGTGCTGTCTCGGAAGGATACAAATCGGTATATACCAACAAGTTGGAATCTATCTTTGGGGCAGACATCCATTACTGGTACGGCACCAAGGAGGCTTTTGTCGCCAAACCACAAGCAAAGCATCTGCTTTCCCTTTGCCCCGATGCCCACATAGAAATCTTTCCCAAGATGAACCACGGCCAGCTGCTGATTGACCATCCGGAAATTGTAGCGGAAAAACACATTGATTTATTCCGTACTTTTGCCAATCCAAAAATTGACACAAAAGATGAAGAGCATTGAGCGGACAAAAAAATAGAACGACAACTCACCTACAACTCAAAAACTCATGGTACAACTTCAAAAAGAGAGCAATAAAAAATTATTCGGAACCATTTGCGGTATTGCCGCAGCCGTATGTTACGGTACCAACCCATTGGGCGCGCGATTATACGAAGAGGGCATGTCACCAAGCACCGTGCTCTTTTGGCGTTTCGGACTCGCCTGGGTGATTATCGCAATCGTCATGCTGTTCCGCAAAGAAAAACTGGCTGTAACGAAGAAGGAATTCACCACATTAACTGCCCTAGGACTGTTGTTTTTGGCATCTTCACTCACCCTCTATGTCAGTTTCCAGATGATGGCTGTAGGAGTGGCCTCCACCTTGCTTTTTGTTTATCCTGTGCTTACAGCAGCCATTATGGCAATATTCTTCAGGGAAAAACTCACCTTGTCCACCATATCAGCCATTATTCTGTCCTTTCTCGGTGTAATGCTATTATATTGGAGTCCCGATGGAGGAAGCCTCTCGATTTTTGGGGTGGTTTTAGTATTGATTTCAGCCCTGACCTATGCGATTTATATTATCGTGATGAACCGATCCCAGTTAGCCATGTCATCCTTCAAAATCAATTTCTATGTGCTGATATACTGTGCTTTGGGAAATATGCTCATGTCTTTGTGCACAGGCCAAGGGCTACAGTTACCCGCCAATGCTGCCAGCTGGTTTTATGTTTGCTGGCTGGCAGTGGTACCCGCCATCCTCGCCTTGGTAATGATGGTATATGCCGCCAAATACATCGGTTCCACCCCAACCGCCATCATGGGCGCTCTGGAACCCCTCACCGCCGTGCTGATAGGCATATTCTTGTTTGGAGAGGTTTTCACAACTCGTCTTGCATTCGGCATAATCTTGATTTTTAGTGCGGTAATCATCATCGCTCTTTATAGCAACCGAAAGAGTGAAAATGTGGATTGACTCCACTTCGTGATTAACGCCTATCGCAGGATGCGTATGTGGAAGAAAATATCCACAGTTCCCTGTTTACACTTCGTTTCGCAATAATGCAAATTTTCATATTTAATATTGTATATTTGCAAATTGCATATTATCTAAAATAGACCATTATGAAATTAAGTTTTTTAGGTGCGACGGAAGAGGTTACCGGTAGTAAATTCCTGTTAACCACACAGAAAGGTACCAAAATTTTACTCGATTGCGGCATGTACCAAGGTAAAGGATTAGAGACCGACAGCATGAACCGCGACTTAGGCTTTGACCCCAAGGAAATCGACTATCTGTTGCTGTCACACGCCCATATTGACCATTCGGGACTGATTCCTTACATTTGGAAATTAGGATTCCGGGGCACGGTGTTCTGCACCCATGCCACCCGCGACTTGTGCTCCATTATGCTGCCCGATTCAGGTCGTATCCAAGAGACGGATACCATCCAGTTCAACAAAAAACGCAGCAAACAAGGACTCCCTCCTGTGGAGCCTATTTACACCATGGAAGATGCCGCCAACGCCATGTCGTTGTTTGCCAGCTGGCCATACGACCATGAATTTTTCATCGAAGAGGGATTCTCCGTGAAATTTATCGATACCGGACACATGCTTGGCAGCAGTGCCATATATATCAGTTTCAAGGAGGGCCGACGCAAACGCACACTCTGCTATACAGGCGATGTGGGCCGCTACAACAAACGCATTTTGCCCGATCCCAAGCCTTTCCCGCAAGCCGACTATATCATCACAGAATCCACCTACGGAGACCGCCTGCACCCGTCCATTGACAACGCTGAACAGGAGTTGGCCCTCATCGTCAAGGATGCCTGCGCCCAGAACCGCGGCAAACTGCTGATCCCGTCCTTTGCTATCGGCCGTACCCAGGACATTGTATTTGCCCTTCATCGCCTGAAACTGGCTGGTGATCTACCCGATGTGGAAATCTTTGTCGATAGTCCCTTGGCAGTGTCCGCAACCAATATTTTCCGCTTGCACAAAGACTGCTTTAACGCTGATATGCAGGAGTTTATGGAAAGTTCCGAAGACCCCTTCGGCTTCGAGAAACTGCATTATGTGCGCACCATCGATGATTCGAAAAGACTTAATACTTACAACCGCCCCTGTATCATCATTTCCGCTTCGGGGATGATGGAAGCCGGCCGTATCAAACACCACTTGGCCAACAATATCGAGAATCCCCGCACCACCATCCTCTGCGTGGGTTACTGCTCCCCTACTACTCTGGGTGCCAAAATTATGCGTGGCGACAAGATCGTTTCCATCTTTGGTATGACATACAAAGTTAAGGCCGAATTGAAATCCATCGAGGCTTTCTCTGGTCATGGCGACTACCATGAACTAATACAATATCTTTCCTGCCAGAACAAAAAGAAAATCAAGAAGATGTACATCGTTCATGGCGAAGGTGACACCCGCGAACGCTATGCCGAGCACCTGCATGAGGCCGGATTTGCCACGGCAACGGTGCCAAGCTTTAGGGAGGAAGTGGAGCTGAATTAATAGTTAATAGGTGTTAGGTATGATGTATGATGTTTGATGTATTAAGAATTGGGAGTATCAACACGAAGTCACCAACATGAAATGACTAACAGCGAAGCTAATCAACATGAAATCATAAACATTTACTGAATAACATGAAAATTCATTTTATCGCTATCGGTGGCAGTGCCATGCACAACCTGGCCATTGCCCTGAAACTGAAAGGATACGAAATTACTGGCTCGGACGACGAGATTTTCGAACCGGCCAAAGGAAGGCTTCAAAAATATGGCATTCTGCCCGACAGTATCGGCTGGAATCCCGACAAAATCACCTCGGATCTGGATGCCGTCATCTTGGGTATGCACGCCCGTGAGGACAATCCCGAACTGCTGAAAGCCAAAGAGTTAGGCATCAAGATCTTCTCCTATCCTGAATTTCTGTACGAACAAAGCAAGGACAAGTGCCGCATTGTGGTGGGCGGAAGCCACGGCAAAACCACCATCACCTCCATGATTATCCACGTATTGCAGCAAAATGGCATCGACTGCGACTACATGGTCGGAGCACAGTTAGCAGGCTTCGAGGTCATGGTGAAACTCAGCGAAAGCGCCAAAATCATGGTTATCGAGGGCGATGAATACTTGACTTCTCCCATCGACCGCCGGCCAAAATTCCATCTGTATCAGCCCAATATCGGCATTATCAGCGGCATAGCCTGGGACCATGTCAATGTGTTCCCGACCTTCGACATTTACGTCAAACAATTCGAGATTTTCGCCAACATGATTCCCGCTGACGGACGTTTCATCTATTGTGCCGACGATCAGGTATTGAACGAGATGAGCCGGAAGATCACACAAACCAACAAGTTCCCATATTCGGTTCACCCATTCCACATCACCGATGGCATCAGCTACTTGGAAACCGCTTACGGAGATGTGCCCTTGCGGATTTTCGGCCGCCACAACCTGAGCAATCTTAATGCTGCCCGCTTGGCTTGCCAAGCAGTTGGAGTCAGCGATGAAAACTTCTACAAAGCCATCAGCAGTTTCAAGGGCGCTTCCAAACGCTTGGAATTGGTAACCCAAAACGAGCAATGTGCTGTCTATAAGGACTTTGCCCACTCACCCTCCAAACTTAAAGCTACCGTTAGTGCTGTACGTGAGCAATTTCCGGACCGAAAGTTGATTGCCTGCATGGAATTGCACACTTTCAGCAGTCTCACCGAACAATTCCTCAAAGAATACAAGGGTGCCATGAACCAGGCCGATGAAAGCATCGTCTTCTTTGATCCGCACGCTATTGCCTTGAAAAAACTGCCCCCCATTACAGCCGAAATGATTAAAGATGCCTTCCAATGTCCTGGCATGGAGGTATTTAGCGACTCTGGACTACTTCGCAATAGACTTTTAAACCCCGAAGAAGGCAAGACCGTCTATCTTATGATGTCTTCCGGAAATTTTGGAGGCATTAATATTGATGAACTGGCAAAGACAATTATATCAAACCGTTAATCATATAGAGACGCACGCACGCCTTGAATCTCTACAAAAAATGGATAATCCATATACGAACATACAGCCGCGCGTCTCATTCAAAATTATATTTATACACAATGTTTAATATTCGGAAAATTTGTGTACCTTTGCAGGTTTGAAATCAAGCAAGGATTTATAGAGAATATTAATATAAACAATTAAAAATCAAAAACATAAACAAACAATGAAAAAGATTCTTTTAACAGTATTTTCGATTGTGATTGCCATTTGCGGCTTTGCGCAACCTAAAATCCAGTTTGACCAGACCACTTACGATTTCGGTCAGATTCGTGAAGAAAACGGCAAAGTGACCGCCCGTTTCAATTTCACCAATGTCGGCACTGAAGACCTCGTTTTGAAATCAGTACGTCCTGGTTGCGGTTGTACTGCCGCCAACTACACCAAAACAGCTGTCGCTCCTGGACAAAGAGGTTATATCGATGCCACTTACAATCCCGCCAACCGTCCCGGTTCTTTCAACAAGAACATCAAGGTGACCACCAATGAACCTGAAATGAATGTGGAGAAACCCACTCCTCACATGATTTTCATTAAGGGTAATGTTACTCCGAAACCGAAATCAGCATTCGAAAGAGAAGGTTATACTCTCGGCAATGGTATGGTTCGTTTCAAAACCAACACCACCAAGGTGGAAGCTCTCAATACCCAGCAGCATTTGGATACCTTCCAAGTGAAGAACTTCGGCACAAAACCTATTGATATCAAGCTGAACAGCAATGGTTTTGTAACTGAACAATACAGAAGCTTCGGTTCCGAAATCAAAGGTGGTGAGGAAGGTATTATCGTGTTGAAATACGATGCCTCCAAGAGAAATGAGTTTGGTGCGGTAAAAGACGCTATTTCCTTCACTACCAACGATTCCATCGAACCCAAAAAAGAACTCTACTATCAAGTTAATATCAAGGAAGACTTCTCCAAATTGAGTGCAGGAAAGCTGAAAAAAGCTCCCGTTGTCAACTTGGACAAGACCTTCATCGATTTCGGCAAGGTAAAACAAAACACAGCCGCTAATGGTACTATCACCATTAAGAATAATGGTAAGAGTGACCTGATTATCCGTAAATTTGAGGCCAACAGCAGCAACATCAAGGTTGATTGCCCGAAGATGGTGTTGAAGAAAGGTGAGTCAATGGAAGTGAATATCACTTACAACAGCAAGCGTAACAAAGGCAAACAAACCAATTCTATCACGCTGATCACCAACGATCCTAACAATTCTCAAATTACCATTACCACCAAATCAGAGAATTTACAGTAATTTCCAATCGGCGATCTTCAAGTCATCATCTTGCAGAATCGCAAGATAATTCAAATAGCGCGAGGAAGGTATCTTACCTTCCTCGACTGCTTTTAAAACAGCGCATCCTGGCTCGTGCACATGCAGGCAGTTGTCGAAGCGACAGCAGTTGTTATACTGGCGGATTTCCGGAAAATAGTCACGGATTTCCTCCTTGGAATACTGAATCAGGCCGAACTCCTTGATACCGGGCGTGTCGATGATAAAGCCGTTAACAGACTCAATATAATACATTTGAGCGAAAGTGGTGGTATGTTTTCCCTTGTTGTGGACAGAGGATATCTCCCCTATTTTGATGTCCATTTCTGGTGCCACTGCTTTGATGAGAGCAGACTTTCCAACTCCGGAATGCCCGCTGAAGAGCACTGTCTTGCCCTGCATAAGCTGCTTGAGGCTTTCGATACCTTCACCAGTGACGGTTGATGTCCGTAAGGTCTGGTAGCCGATGCCAGCATACATTTTTTCCAATTCATCAACAGTATTCAGTAGAGACGTTTCGTGAAGCGTCTCTATATTTGAATAAATGTCTATTTTGTTGAAAACCAAGCAAACAGGAATACGGAAACCCTCGGCTGCCAACAGAAAGCGGTCGATAAAACCCAGAGACGTGCGTGGTTCTTTTAGCGTAACCACCAGAAAGGCTTGGTCGATATTGCTGGCAATCAGATGACTGATTTTGGACAATTTTGTAGATTTTCGGTCAATATAGTTCTTGCGAGGCTCTATGGTTGTTATCCACCCGTTGCCGTCTTTTTCGAGCTCATACTGCACAAAATCGCCCACCACTACCGGATTGGTGTTCTTGATGCCCTTGATTCTGAACTGACCTCTCAGACGACACTGAATGACGCTGCCGTCTTCCTGCCGCACCTCGTACCAGCTTCCCGTTGATTTTACCACAACACCTTTCATAGCATTGATTTTATTGTTCCTTTATAGTAAAGCGGCAGAAAGTACCTTTTGCACATACGCATTAAGCGACATACCTGAGGATTGTGCTGACATAGCAACTCTTGCATGAAGTTCAGGTGAGATACGCACGTTGAATGTCCCACTATATGACTTATGCAATGGCAGGTTGTTTGCCTTACAGTGTTCGATATAATCGTCAACAGCCCGTTCAAAGTCTTCCTTTAGTTCCAAAAGAGTCAAACCTTCGTATGTGATGAGGGTTGATTTGTCAAGTCCCAACACTTTTCCATATAGAGTGTTGTCGTCCATTTCGGCCTCTATACTACCTATAAAGCCTTTATACTTCAATGTATCCATATTATATGAGATTATTAACCTGTAAGAAATTTACAATATCTTTTAAAGCTTTTTCCTTGATTATACTCGTGGGATGGGGTTTGTGAGCCAAATACTGCAAACCCAAATTCTGACGATAAAATCGCACTCGAGAACCAGATGTTTTCCCTTTATTATCCTCCTCAAAACCTAGTTGTATCAGTAGGGAGACTAATTCCGCATACGTAAAATCCTTGGGCAACATAAGGATTCGTTTAATAAGTTTATCTTTTTTGCTCATTTTATCGTGTAACTGAAAAACAGTTGCAAAGATACAAAAAAAATACAATTCCGCGTAAACTCTAATCAAAAAGAAACAGTCCCTGCCAAAATGTCAGTCTTCTTTTTTGGCACAAATTTTGCTTTCAGCTGGGCGTTCATTCAGAAATTAATTAAAAAAGTAATATTATGTCAACAGGAAAAATTAATGTCAAGACGGAAAACATTTTCCCCGTTATCAAGAAATTTTTGTATTCAGACCAGGAAATATTCCTCAGAGAATTGATTTCCAACGCTATAGATGCTTCGCAGAAGATGAAGACCTTGGTGAGTCTCGGCAAAGCCAATGTGGAGCTGGGTGACATGACCATCGAGGTGAAGGTGGACAAAGACGCCAAAACTCTCAGCGTTATCGACCACGGCATCGGCATGACAGAAGAGGAAGTGGAGAAATACATCAACCAGATCGCTTTCTCCAGCGCCGAGGAGTTTGTAGAGAAATATAAAGGCACCGACACCGCCAACATCATCGGCCACTTCGGACTGGGCTTCTATTCTGCCTTCATGGTTTCCAACTTGGTAGAAATCAAGACCAAGTCATATCAGGATGATGCGTCCGCTGTGCACTGGACCTGCGATGGCTCTACAGAATACACCCTGAAACACATCGACAAGGCCGACCGAGGTACAGAAATCATTCTTCATATCGCCGACGACTCTGCCGAATTCTTGGAAGAAAACCGTATCGTGGGCTTGCTGCACAAATACTGCCGCTTCCTGCCAGTACCTATCCGTTGCGGTATGGAGAAGAAATGGGAGAAACCAGAAGGCAAAGACAAAGAAGAAGAGGTGGAAGTTCCTCGTATCATCAACAATACCAACCCGATATGGAAACAGCAGCCCTCCGCATTGACCGACGAGGATTACAAAAAATTCTACCATGAGCTCTACCCCATGGTGTTTGAGGAACCTTTGTTCCAGATTCACCTGAATGTGGATTACCCCTTTAACCTCACAGGTGTGCTGTATTTCCCGAAGGTGAAAAATCAGATTGATTTACAAAAAAACAAAGTGCAACTATATTGTAACCAGGTGTTTATTACCGACCAGCTCGATGGTATCATTCCTGAGTTCATGATGCTGCTGCACGGTGTGATTGACTCCCCCGATATTCCTTTGAATGTATCCCGTTCTTATCTGCAGTCCGATGCCAACGTGAAGAAAATCTCCAACCATATTACCAAAAAAGTGGCCGAAAAACTGGAGGAGATGTTCAAGAATGACCGCGAGGATTTCGAGAAGAAATGGGATGATATCAAGGTGTTTATTGAATATGGATCCATTACCGACGAGAAATTCTACGAGAAAGCCCAAAAGTTCTTCCTGCTGAAGAACACCGACGGTAAATATTTCACCTTGGATGAATACAAAACCAAGATCGAGACCCTGCAGAAAGACAAGAACGACACACTCGTATATCTCTATGCCTCAGATGTTAACACCCAGCACTTGTACATTTCTTCCGCCAAAGAGAACGGTTATGATGTGTTGCTGATGGACGGCTTCCTGGATACACATTTCATCAATATGCTGGAGCAGAAACTTGAAAAGAGCCGCTTTACCCGTGTGGATGCCGACATTATCGACAAGCTGATTGAAAAAGAGGACGCTCACCCCTCTAAACTGTCGAGCGAAGAGACCGACAAACTGAAAGGCCTGTTCGAAGGCAATGTGGAGAAAGAGAAATTCACCGTACAGGTGGAGAGCCTCAGCGAGAGCGACCTGCCGGTGATGATCACCCAGAACGAGTTCATGCGCCGTTACCAGGATATGAGCAAGATTTCGGGACAGCCCAGCTTCGGCAATTTCGAGCACTACAACTTGGTGGTAAACGGCAACCACCCTCTTGCCGCTCGTATTTTGGGTGAAACCGATGAGGAAAAGAAGGTGGCGCTGACTAAACAGCTCATTGACTTGGCTATGCTGTCGCAGAATATTCTGACGGGCGAGAAACTCAGCGACTTTGTGAAACGTAGCGTGGAGCTGCTGTAAACAACTTTTATTATTTAGACAACCTGAATTTCACCAGGCGCATGGGGATGCCCTTTGCGCCTTTTTTGTCTTGAACGCTGTACAGATAGCCATTGTGAAACGCCATCCGGTCGGCATTGATGACCAAATCGTAATCATCGCACACAAAACTACTTTGACATACGAATTCGCCCCCATCCTGATACACCCACACATTGAACTTGTTGCCACCCTTTGTTTCCGGAATCTCGAAGAACAACAGGTTGTCCTCCGAATCTTTGATGACCGTGGTAAATACTGGCAGCTTCACGGGTTCGGTAATCAAGGCCATGTCTTTCTCCATTTTCTTCACCAACTCCGGCATGATTACCTTTTTGTATTCTTCTGTTTCAACATTCATTGAAACATTCGGGACGATAGAGGGTTCTGTATTGTTTTTTGTGCTTTCGATCTGTTTCCGTAATATTTCCTTCTGTTCTTCCACCGACACTTCTTTCTTGCCAAAAGGAATACTCATCCTGCTTAATTCAGCACCATTCAAATCGTATGTAATTATTTGATTAACAGAGGGGGCAGCCACAACAATTTTTTGTTTGACAATCGCAATGCGTACTCTTATGGTTGACTGTCTAAGTCCAACCGGCATTACCGCATCTGCTGGATGATAGCCAATCATAAATTCACTGCCATTCTCTAATTTTTTTCTATAGAAGAAGGGTACATCCTCACCTGTCGATGATGCTGTATATCTGCCATCTACCCACCAGTAACTATATATAACTTTCTGATCGCCAGTATTATAATCCACAATAGACACAATATCCCTACACTTTTTCCCGACCACAAAACCCGTTACCAATAAACGGTCGCCCGGAAGGGGCAGAATATCATACACACTGTATTTAATGTTCACTATTTTCTTGATATTTCCTTGCAAGTCAATAAAATGAATCTTACCCAAATTATCTGCCTTCGTGTACAAAACCTTGTCATTCAATGCTCCTGCAATGGGTTTCTGCAGCTTCTTATTCTTTCCGGTATTTATACTGAACTCACGCACGAAATTCCCGTCTTTATCGAATAATGTATAATAATCTGTATAAGAATGACTGACCACCACGGAGCCGTCTGACAGTACCGTAACATATTTTCTTTTACCGATATAGGTATCATACATTTTATCATAGTAGGAACGGAATACTTGATTCCAATCATTATTTTGTGCATAATTAGTTTCTGGAACCAATTTCACCGCACCGTTTTTGTATGTATTCAACAGACTCTGCGAATATCCTTTAACTTGAAAGAATACTATTGCCGCCATGAAGACAATTCCGATAAAAATGTGCTTTTTCATGATTGTATTGATTTATTGTTGATAAACTCTGAAAATATAATTCTGCTCGGTGATAGGGCGGTTGGCATCGAATTCATCCTCAATCTCATAACGGACAATAATCTGATTGCCAGTCATGTTTGTGATTTCACCCATCGTATTTTGACGGATTACAAGGGCGATGGCCAGAACCAATACCATAACCGCGGCGACAGAGGAAGCTATTCTGAGCCATCTGTTATGATTCAGTGGTGATGTGGAGGCTGTATTCTGATTAGCCCTTATGGTCTGTGTCGGGAAACGCAAGGGTTTGATTTCGGGACAAGAAAGCGAGCCCCAAGCCGAACGCAGTAGCTGAATGCGGGCACGCTGCTCCTCCACACGGGCGGCACAAGCGGGGCATTGTTGCAAATGCTGCTCCACCCTATTGGCTTGACGAGGAGACAACTCCCCATCTATGAAGGCCTGTATCTCACTATCTCTCAAATGTTTCATAGCCATTGGATTTTAATATGTCATACAATTTATTGATTACTCTGGATAAAGTTTTGCCCACCGAAGAAAAACGGATGTCCACAATCTCCGACATTTCCTTGTAAGAAAATCCCTCACTGTAAAGCACCGCCAGCTGACGCTCTTTGGGAGGTAGCTGCGACAACGCCTGCTGAATCATCTTGCGATCATCATACTTGGCATCAGGGGTTCCGGTCTCATCTTCAAACGTATTCAAGGCCGACATATCTGTAAGACGCTTGTTATAAGCTGCATTATCAGCACACTTATTCAAAGCAACCCGAAGCAACCAACTCTTAGGCTGACGGATTGGGCTTTTCTGACTTTGGCTGAAGTAGGCCTCAAAAACGTCCTGCAGCACATCGGCAACGGCATCCTCATCCGCCAAAAGCTTCATGGCTACCGCCCAAAGCATAGGATAAAATTGGTGATATGTGCTTTCAAACTGATCCAAAGCAGACGTGTTTTTCTATAAGTCGAATAAGGCGACTATTTTGTGACAAAAATACGGAAAATAATTTGCAAATTAGTTAATTAGCAAATGGATCAATGTAAGCGACTGCATCCCCGCGGTCGCAAAAAATCATCTAGCTATTGCACTAAATAATTAACTAATTAGCACATTAACTAATTTGCTAATTTATAGCACCAGTATTGTCCCTTTCTTCTGTACAGGCTGATTTTCCTGATTGATGTAGGTCATCACGTAGGTGTATATCACATTTTGCAGAAGCTGTCCACGCACTCTCCCATCCCAACGGAAGTTCTTGTCAACAGAGGCAAAAACAACGCTGCCCCAACGATCGAAGATGATGATTTCAAAGCCCCGTATTTCAGACTTTACATGTTCGCTCAGGGACAAATAATCGTTTATATCATCGGGAGTTCCAGGAGTGATAGTATTGGGAATATAGACCGAAAAATCGCAATGAGGAATAGTGTATTGGGCGGTGCCGCTACAGAACTTGTTGCTGCCTGTCACGGAATATGTGCCAGGTTCCGTAGCCACAATAGACTCGCCAAGGTCGCCTGTATTCCACTCGAACTGCTCATAATCACTCTCCACCCGCAAAGCCATCTCATGGGTTTCACAAAAGAGCGAATTGTCAGAACGAATGGAAATAGTAGGTTTCAGGATGGTTAGATGTAGCGTGACAATACTGTCGCAACCGTTGGCAGCCGTCAATGTTTGCTGATAATCACCTGAATTATTATATGTTACCCCATTCCATGTGTATTGGTTGCATGCTGTATCCACAAATTCAGATTCAAAACCTGTGGAAATTAACACAATGGCGGACGTATCACAGGTCGTGCCACAACAAATACGGTAATACATGGTCTCAACTCCAACAAAATCAGCATCAAAATGAATCTGCATGCCGCCATTGGCGGAAGTGGAGACAATGGCATGTTGTGGTGCCTGCACTATTTCCGGCAGTACTGTGCCCAATGTACCGCAAACCGCATCAACTTCATCATTTTGCATCGGGTAAATGGTTTTGTTGTCACCACGGCAGGCCCAGACCGTATCGGGAAGAGCCTCGATGGGATAGTCCACATGCACAGTTGCCGTATCTACACAGGTGTACATTGGCGAAAAGCTGATGTCATCCAGGGCGAAGTCGTTGCCGGAAGTTGCCGTACACTGGTTCAATATGGTAATGACAGCCGAAGTGGCGTTGCCGCTGTTCCATATTTGATAAAACTGGTTCCACTGGGCAGTGGTGGAAGAAGCATTGAAGATATTGCCAATGGTAACACCATTGATACTGAACTGTAAATGGGCCAACTCGTTCATATTAGAATGAACTGGACCATCAGATAATGTCGCTAACCAAGTGATAAAAATGTAGTCAGTATTTGGCACAATATCATATAATTCTTCTTGCCACACAATGACATTGGCCTCGCTCGCACCATTCACATACATGCAATGTCCGCTTCCGTTTCCAAAAGTATGATCAAGACACGGATGTGTGCCAAAATTAGTATGAACGTTGGCCGATGTGGTGTTAATAGTGTATGTACCTTCTGCACCAAGAATACCATAACTCGAATAATAAGGACTTGTCGTTGGAGTTCCATTTAAGTATTCACTGACAAAATCACCATTGCCACTCTCGAAATCTCCATCTGGCACGAGATTACCAGAGATGTATCGTCCCGTGACAATATAATCCGTGGTGACAATAGGAGAAACAGTCTGAACACTGTCGTGCGGGTTGGTTAAACCCTCTGCTGGTTGCCAGGTGTATTCAAACAAGCCATGCGCCTGCAAGGCCACCGTCTCACCGGGAAGTATGGTGGTGTCTCTCAACAACAAGACAGACTCGCAGAGGTTTTGTGCCGACAACGGCAGGACCGGCAACAAACACACGAGGAGAATCAACATGTTGCCGAAAGACTTTGTGTTACTATTACGTCTGGTCAAAATTCCCATTCAGATATCCCATTAAAATAGGTGGCAAATATACGTATAATTTCTGGATTACACACACTAATACACCAGCCTGATATTGTCGCACCACACCACATTGCCAGGGCAGCCCACAAATGGTTCCTGACAGCCCGATGAGATTTGTAGAATCAGATGAGTGGGCTCCGCATCTTCTTTATACCCAACTTCTTGCACCGGTACCATCTTGCCTTGTGAATTACGGGCCATGAAACGGCTGGAGGTAAGTGCTTCCCATGAATTGTAGTCCCTGTCGCCGCTGATATCCCCATAACGCACAGGCAGGCGGTGGTTATTCTGCCAATTGGCAATACTTCTGTTGATATGCTCCGAGGCAGTGCCCACGCGATAGGCATAGATATTTCCGTCTTTGTCTTCCCAACGATGCTGTAAGAAAAGGATAATCTCACCGGCATCTTTCCCCTGCACAGACTTCACCTTCATGGAAGCATTGGCTCGCACCAAAGTCTCATTTTCCTGTATAAGTGCTTTATAATCAAGCATCAATGCCACAGGGCGTTTGCGGAAGGGCATGCCCATGTCAATAACTTTCGAGGGTTGCTTGCTGCCTTCCATGGTCACGGGGTCAACCAAACTTCCAGTGAACAGACTACCTGTGGCAAGTGCCTTCACATCGATGCCCATGGCCGTTACAGTCTGCAAACTCGTCTCCAAGCGGCAACAATAGCCGCTACCCCGACGTTCTGGTTTCACCGACACAGCCGCTTTTTCCACTCCACACACTTTGGCGTATGCATTGCTGGTGCCCCAAGGGGAACCGTTTCTGTAGTAAGAATAGGGTTTATTCTCACGCAGTGTATCTGTCTTGGCGACCACATACAGCGCACGTGTCTTTCCGCCAATCAATCCCGATTCTTTGATGTATCTCACAGCCCATGAATTCATGTTTCCGTAGGGCAAATATTCTATTTTTTCCTGCGCTGAGAGCATAACCGGAATGCTCATCAGCACATATAATGCTATCCTTTTCATCGTTCTTAAAGTTTTAGATTAAGCAATCATTGTTTCGTACTCATCCACAGCTTCTTGCAACATTTTTTCAAATTCAGCCACCGACTTTTCCAAACTGTAATTTTTGGCGAATTCAGCATACTCTTCCTCCATTTGAGCCTTTTCTTCTGGATGTTCAATCCAATAGTCGATTGCACGGGCAAGATCCTTAGGATTACCTGGTAAGAAGAGCGAGCGTCCATCCAAAGCGAATTGTGGCGTGGCACTAACCTCTGAATTGGCAATGATGGGAACCAAACTGGTGGCAAAGGCCTCAATGCAACTTATGGCTTCGCTTTCCATATCACTTGCATGTACATATAAGTCGGTCTGTGCCAAAAGCTTAATCAGTTCGGCTTTTTTCAGATAGACAAATTGCGGCTGATTGCGGAGTTGCTTTCCCAATTCAACATAACGCTCATATTCCGGTCCACGGCCTGCAAACACCAGCTGTATCTGATCAGCGTATTTCGAATATTTCATGGCATTGATAATCACATCCTGACGTTTTTCCTGTGAAAGACGCCCCACCATCGTAATCAATATCTTTCCTTCATATTCTGCTGATTTTTCAGCTTTTACATAATGAAATTCAGGCTGTATGCCGTTAGAAATGACATGGATTTTCGCATTGTAACCACGTTGTTGTATCTCTCGGGCCATAAACTGGGATGGTACATGAATATGCGTAAAATGCCGGTACACCACCTTGCGGAAATTTCGATAGAACATCTCGTTGAGCCATTGTAACTTACCCATGCCGATGGAGGAGGTAATATTTTCTGGCTGAATATGAAATGCCGCAGTGGCCGGTTTGCCTAACTCATCGGCGATACGCTTGGCAGCGATTGTGATGTAAAAAGGCATAAAGCAGTGTACAATATCTGACCATTCTACGGCCTGACGTATGATTTTTTCATCCACCTTGGCAAAACGGAAGCCATGTTTATGCACTAGACCGTCAAAGGGACGATGATGTTTTTCGGGCAACAGAAACTTATCTTCCGCTGGTTGCTCGTCAGCGCAAAGGATTTTCACTTCGTGGCCGCATCTGCGCAGCTCCTCGGCATAGCGCTGTGCGGAAATACTGGTACCATTGTTATTGGTCTCGTAGGTGTCGATTACAAACAGAACTTTCATGATTGCTTATTTTTAAGGGTTATACATTCAGTTTTAGGCTTTTGACTTAAAGTTTTCAAGCCCTTCTGATTGTATAACAAGTCAGCAATCAAAAATGCAACCTGCAAGTATGATTTTTTCTGAAAAATTTATTTTCCAATGATGAAACCCAAATGCAACCCCACCGACCACGGACTGACGGAGATGGCGGAAATATGTGTGTATAAGCCAAATAGCAGTTCTGTATGGGCAGAAATCGGATGGATAGCGTCTAATTCGAGAAAAGGAAAAACATCAACTGTTTTACCGCTTATTCCCCTACCCGATTTGCCTGAATAGACCATAAATGAAGCCGTGGCACCCACAGTGGCATGGATACCCCATGTTTTGCTAAATGTATAGCGGGCAGCCACTGCGAAGGGAAAGCCTATACGCCCCTCCTGTCTCCACGACAAGCTGTCGGTTGATGCAGCCTTCTGTGCGGCAAAAGCAAAGTTCAATCCAGTCCCCACACCCCAATTGCGATGGAAATAGTAAACATAGCGAAAGTCAACTTGTGTCATCAATTCGCTACCATAACCTATAGAAAATGACGGCATAAAAGTATGGCGACGCCTATACTGGAAAATGTTTTTAGGTCTTTTTTGATCAGTATTTTGAACAACATTCAACACTGGTTCTTTTGAATCAGTATCGCTTATGGAATCATTTGCAATTTGCTGGTTATGAACATTCTGAATAATCTTATTTTGGTCAATAGCGGTATCTATGTCTGTAAGGACAACTTGCATTTCATCTCTTACATCAACTGCAATATCGGGATGTTGTAGCACAGTGGAGTCTGAAAATGTTTGTGTTAGATCAAGTTCAAGAGGTTCGTCTTGGGTCTGTGTCGCAGCAGGTATCCGTGGTTGAGTACTAGCCTGACTATTTTCTTGTTGCATCTGCGTTACTGTGGGTCTCTGTGTCGTATCGGGTGCCTCTGGCTTGCCTTGACCTTGTGAATGAGTCGGTTGCTGTCCCGTAGGCGGAGTCTGATTTTGAGGTTTATTCTGGACAGAAGACGTTTGCAGATTCTGAGTTTTAGGATTGTCTTGTGACTGTGAGGGTTGTGGCTTCGCCGGCTGGACTTGAGTTTGAGTTTGAGTTGGGGACTTTGGTTGAGCAGACGAAGGTTGCGGCTTCACGACAGTAATAACGATAATATTCTTTCGGACAGTATATTGCAAGCGTTTACCCAACACTTGCTTGAGGGCTTTCTGGTAATCGGAAGTATTGATACTACAGGTGACGGGAGGAATGTCTGCCAAATCCTGTGGACGATACATGATCTGCAAGGAGAAATGGGCCTCTATCTCTTGCAACACCTTGCCTATAGGCACATCCTTATAGGTCTTTTTGAATGGACCTCCAGCCGAAGCACATAAGGTGATAAATAGAAAGGAAAGGAGTAAAATTCGGTGCATTTTATCGGGCAGAAATTGTATAAACATCATTATCACCAGCAATATCAATGGGCAACAACGCCTCTAAGGCATCGCACACATCGGCATAAGATTCATCCGAAGATATGGATATATATACCTGTTCCTTAGCAACTTGCGAATCCGCAAATTGTATTTTCACATCATACAGACGTTCCAGTTTTGGAACTAAATCCAGTAGTAGAATATTGTCAAATTCCAAACGTCCATGAGTCCATGCATCGGCCGAAGCAGCTTGAAACGGTTCTTTCTCAAAAGTCGCGGTTTCCCGGTCAAAACGCAACATTTCATTGGGCTCCAAAATAACAGAATCTTGCAAATACTTGACCTTTACTGCCCCCTCAATCAGTGCCAATATATAGGCCTTATCTTGCTGATAAGCAGAAAGATTGAAATGTGTACCCAATACAGTAACCGTGTAATCACCTACCTGAATAATGAAAGGTTTTGCGGCATCTTTCTGCACATCAAAAACGCCCTCGCCCTCAAAATCGATACGTCTATCTTTCTTTCCGAAATCGTTAGCGCAAGCCAAGGTAGAGCCACCATTGAGGGTTACCTGTGTGCCATCGGGCAAAGTAACTGTTTTCTGCTCATGACGCTCTGTTTGCGCCATATAGGGAGTCTCTGCCTTATCTGGCCGGAATAGCCACAGGGCACTGCCAATCAACAGTAAAGCCACAGCTGCCGCAGCATAATACCAATATTTTCTTTGAGGAGACACACTTCTTCTTTTGGTCTCAACAGTTTGCTTTGCTTCAATCTGATAACTGTGATTGTCCTTCTTTTGACTTTCAACCAAACGCATCCATGCAGCATTTGTCTTGTCAGAAGCCCGCTCTTTAGCCACATTATGCCACTCTTCCGACCACTGCTTGAATAAAAGGCGATTTTGCTCGCTTTCCTGCAGAAATTGAGAAAGCAGTTTCTCGTCCTCCGCGTTGATGGTGCCTTGAAAATAAGTTTGTGCTATTTTGTAAAAATCTATATTCATTATGTAATCTTTATCGGTACAACATTTGAATGGCCATATAAGCAATCCCCCATATTAAATTCTTCGGCAGATGTTTCTCCAGCGTCGCCAATGCTGAATTGATATGTTTTTCCACCGCCTGTCGTGTAATGTTCAATTCATCAGCTATTTCTTTGGGTTTTAGTCCTTGTTGACGGCTCATCACAAAAATCTCTCGTGTTTTATCGCTCATATACGTCATGGCCTCATCCACCAATTTTTGCAATTCTTTGCCTAGTAAAACGGCATCGGCATTGGGTGCCAAGTCCTGCCAGTATAGCTGCTCCGCCCCGGCCTGTTCCATCAGGTCATCAAGCGATACGGTCCCCGTTACATAACGGTGCTTCAACTCATTCAGACATTCGTTTCTCACCATCATAAACAATAAGCCTTGCACATTGGTCAGAGCAGTCTGTTCGCGTTTGTTCCATAAGCGCAAGAAGCAATTCTGTACAATGTCCTCAGCAATAGGCTCCTCCACAAATCGCACGGCAAAACGCAAAAGACGGGGCTGATATTCAAAAAACAACTGCTCAAATTGTGCCGCACCTAGTATCTTATTCTCAGTTGATAATAGCATTGATAGTTTTTCTTGTAATAATCCGCAAATTTACACATATTTTTTGAATGACACACATACCTATTAATTTATTGTATGGATGAGATTCATCACCGGCAAAAATCACATTTTGTGTGATTTTTGCCGGTGTGCATCTGCGGTATTAGCAAGAGGTCTCCCTACTATGGGTTATCTAAACACGTATCTTATGCCAACAACTGCTTTCCAGTCAAAGAATGAATTGACAGCAGTGGCATGTTTGTCCTCAAATTTTAAGGTATTAGTACCCATACCATAGCCGGGACGAAAATCCAAAGAGAAGGTGACAGGGGCTTTGGCAAGCTGGAACTCAACACCACCGATACCATGCAATCCCCATTTGAAGGTCGGGTGACTTTTCTTCAGTTCAAGCTTATTCAGGAAACCCGCATTCAAGCCACCGCCTGCAAACCATGAGACACTAGCGACATCAGTGCTTTTAATTTCCGCCTGGTACAGCAAGCTGGGATTGAACTCGCAGGTGTAGAAAGTCTGCAGACCGCTGGTGCTATTGATAACGCCTCCATCGGTATATAAGTCCACTTGTCCGTAAGTGCCCTCAAGATTGACACCAAGGTCAACTTGCAAAACCAAATGTTCGGTAAGGAACCCCTTGTAAGAAAGCCCGTTGAACGAACCCACATTGACACCGAAACTTGTTTTGTAACTTTGTGCAGAGGCACTGATTGCGATGATGAGCATGACAGCTCCGAATAATACTTTTTTCATTTTTCTTGGAATTTTTAATGGTTTATATTGAATGAATTTCATGTCCTTCTGAAGGTATAACAACCCAGCAGTCAGAAATGCAACTCGGGTGATGATTTTTTTGAAAAAATTTTCCATCCCCATAGTATTTCAAAAAATAATTGTATTTTTGTCGTCGATTTGGTGGCCAATCAGCCACCTTTTATAAAACATTTTATACTATGCGGTATTTAACATTGGAAAAGGCAATTACGGAGTGGCGGAATATCCAGCCCCTGTCAGAAAATGATAGAAGCAGACTCAGTCGCCGGTTTACGGTTGACTTCAACTACAATTCGAATCATTTGGAGGGCAACACTTTGACTTATGGTCAGACCGAAATTTTGTTATTGTTCGGCAAAGTGATTGGCGAAGCGGATGTGAAGGATGTGCAAGACATGACAGCAAGTAATGTTTCATTAAAAATGATGAAAGAAGAGGCTCTCGTAAAGGAAACTCCTCTTACACAAAATTTCATCCGCACGCTGCATCGTACTTTGCTGCGTGAGGATTACACTGTTTATCGCAATTTACCAAGAGGCTTCCAAACGAGTTATACCATTCATGCCGGACAATACAAAACTCGTCCCAACAGTGTTATTACCCGCTATGGCGATCGTTTTGAGTATGCCTCACCAGAAGAAACACCGGCATTAATGACCGACCTTGTGGACTGGTACAATAATGCGGAGGCAGAAGGCAAGCTTTCACCAGTAGAGTTGGCCACCTTGTTCCATTATCGATATATCCGCATCCACCCCTTTGAAGACGGTAACGGTCGTATTGCCAGATTATTAGTCAACTACATACTAACCCGGCACGACTACCCCATGATTGTAGTGCGTAGCCGACTCAAAAATGAATATTTAGAAGCCTTGCATCAGGCCGATTTGATTGTAGGTTCCACTCCACATGAAGGAGCACGCGCCAGCTTGCAAGATATCAGACCTTTCTTACGATATTTCAGGAGTTTAGTAGCAAAAGAAATATACACAGATGTGTGTTTTTTGACTGAACATGACCAATCTCTATGGTGGTATGATGGTGAACGTATTGTATTTCGTTCCCCAAATTACAGTGAATTACTGATGCTGATGATGTCGGAACCTTTACTAACTCTCGCAGAAATGCAGAACCGTATGAATATCAATATGTCAGCCGTTAAGAAATTAGTGAGTCAACTGCTCAATAAACACTACATAGAACGAGGTGCGACAGAAGGTTCCTGGCGGGTGTTCATCACTCCATCGGTGTAATGTTATTACGCCACAAGAATAATCTTTTAAGAATAATTCATACAAAGCAAGCTCGGAATAGCCCGCAGTGAATCATCATAAAGGCATTGTCGTTTACGAAATACTCTTGTTTACCAAAATCATAGTCTTCTGGCTCGATGAAAATCGTGTCGGGCATAATAACATGAGAAGTGTGTGCTACGGCGCATTCGTCACATGCGCCGCGACCAAACAATGAAATAACGGCCACATCTATTGACATGGAATCCCTGACGGGATTCGGTGACATGTGCATCAATCTTCTCCAGGGCGTCCTTCCATTCCCAGGGCGTTGCCCTGGGCTACCAAGCCCTGCAGACCTACGGCCTGCATATGTCAACATAGCCTATTGTCAGCTATTCGCAAGCAATGCCGGCATAAGGAGCGGACGCGATGAATCGCGTCCCTACAGGATATAAAGGCAAGCATCACACCATGTTGCTGTGTGCGTAGGCCATGCCGACATGCGGTGCGGAAGCGGTGTGAATGGACGGCCTCCAACAGATGCGTGCAAAAGCGCGTCAGCGTCCAGTTTACTTTTGCACGCATCTGTTGGAGGGCGGACAGAGCGGGCGGCATTCATGTCGGCGAAAGAACTCGTTTTCTTTGCCCCTTTCTTTTGGAGCGGCAAAAGAAAGGGGAATAAAAAAGAAAAAATATATACAATAGCCATACGTCTGTATATAATTCAGGAATTTTATGTAACTTTGCAAGTTAAAATCAAATATCAATAAAAACTATATAAACACTTCTAATACAGCTTTTTACATGGTAGCAAAAATCGGCATTAACGGATTTGGACGTATTGGGAAAATGGTGTTTCGTTTGGCCGAGGGTGACCCCTGCATTGAAATCACTCACATCAACGACAAAATGGACACGCGGCTGATGGCACACCTGCTGAAATACGACAGCATCCACGGCCGCTTCAACGCGGATATTTCTTTCGACAACGATCATCTGATTGTCAACGGTCGCAAAATTTTGGTAACCAACCAGATGCACCCCGCTGACATTCCCTGGGACCGCACTGGCGTGGAGACAGTCATCGACTCCTCCGGACGCTTCAAGACCGCTCCCCTACTCACCCCGCATATCCACGACAGCGTGAAACGGGTCATTCTGAGCTGTCCCCCCGATGACGACAGCATCGACCGCACCATCGTGATGGGCGTGAATCACAACACGATACAGGAAGAGGACCGCATCATCTCTAACGCCTCCTGCACCACCAACTGCATCGCCGTGGCCCTGAAAGTCATCAACGACGAGTTCGGCATGGTGCGCGGTTTTATGAACACGGTGCATCCTACCACCAACAACCAAAACCTGCAAGACGGCTTCCACTCCGATTACCGTCGCGCCCGCTCCGCCTTAGCCAACATCATCCCAACGACCTCCAGTGCGGTGAGGACTACCAAACTGGTGATTCCCGAGATGGCCAACATTTTCGATGGCTTCGCCACACGTGTGCCCGTAGTCGATTGCTCCTTCGTGGAGCTAACCGCCGAACTGCACCGTCAGGTGACCACCCGCGACATCAAAGACGCCTTCCTACGCCACGCCAACGGCGAGCTGAAACCTTATCTCGAATATACCGAAGAGCCTATTGTGAGCAGCGACATTACCGACAATCCGCATTCCGCCATCTTCGACGCCATGTCCGTCAAGGTTATCGGCGGAAACTTCATCCAACTGCTCGTATGGTATGATAACGAATATGGCTATTCATCAAGAATTATTGATCTCATAAAATACATCTATCACTATGAATGAAATGATTAAATCCCAAGCGCTCGAAGCCAACCTCTCGCGCACCCAAAACATACCCTACACCATTCCTGATCATCACCAATGGTTCATGTCCCTGTCCGACAATTACTGGGGTATCCACAAACGTATCACCGATTTCTTCAACGAGTATCACCACCCGTTTTCCAATAGAAAAGAAATTGTAAGCCAGTTGGTTAGTGTCACCATTTCGGATTTCTGGCTCTACAAGGAACTGCCAGAAGAAGACAAGGAGAAAGCCCTGCAAATCATTTTCGACATTTATGACGAATTATTGCAAAAAAAGTTGGATGATGATTTGTGCAAACAACTGATTTACACATTTTTGGACTTCTTCAATAATGCCTACGACACCATTGAAGGCACCCATTTTCTCACCGATTATCTGACCATCCTGGACAAGAATTTCGAGGCCAACAGCTTCAGCTATCTATACAATGTTGGCCATTTCAAGAAAAAACTGCGCAAGGCCGCCGAAAATGAAGCAACAGCTTCCATGACCTTGGACTTTATGCGCAAATTGCTGCGCAGCAATGTGCAATTCTGGGAAGAGACAACACAGATTGAGGCCTGGTATGAAAAGAACCGCAGCAAAATGTCGAAGGATTACAGTGAGTCCATGGCACAATTGGGCAAAGCCATGTATGCCGACTACTACGAGAAGATTGACTCCGCCGAAAACTTCGACGAGCTGACCAAATATGCTTTCACTTTTGCCGATGTCATTGAGGCTTACAAGAAGGAAATCGACATTTTCGAGAAGGCCAGCGAACAATTCTGCTACATTTTCTACCTGCTGCACCTGCCAGGCGTCAAATACCAGCGCGAGTACTTGCTTATCGAACTCAACAAGGTCATCAAGCGCATCAGCACCGAGCTGGACGAGGAACAGTGCATCGAATCCATGAACGAGCTTTTCTCCCAGTTCACCGACTTCAAAGAAAGCCATATCAACATGATTCTGGATTCCATTCTCACCTTGGGAAAGGAAATCATCAATACCAAGAATACCAATCTCATCCATTATTTGGAGAGAAAGATTATCGATTTCGGCTTCGTCACCCCGGGCATTACTTACATGACCAACGACTGGGAACTGAAGGTTAACCCATGCCATGTCAAGAACATACGTGTTTGGCTGGAGCTGATCGAATACGATCCCGAGACCATGCAGCGACTGTTAGCCGCCCTGATTATCAACTTGCGTGTGGGCGGTATATTCATCTTCGATACCGACTTCTTCCAGAAAGATATCACCAAGCTGCTGAATGCCAGAATATCACCTATCTACAAGCAAACCAAGCAGTTGGCAAGAATCTTCCCCGTCTATTTCAACGAAATCGGCGCCGAAGGCGTACTGCGTGACGTTTCCACTAAGATTGATGAACTCTCGCACCGTAACGACAAGCTCATTCATTTCTTGAGAAAACAAATCCATACCGAAGGCAATAATTCGCATATCCAGATTACCTTGGATGTGATTTATTTCTGGAAAGATTTGGATAAGAAGCACTTGGAGAAGATTTTGCCGCAGAATGTCTATTCTTTGGTAGATCCCGACGGTATCTGGGTACAAGGCGTTCATGATGTGCTGACACAGCTGTTAGAGAAGAACAATCTGACGGTTGAAATGCTGATAGAGAAGAAGAAGGACGAGGTGGAGGAACTGATGAAAAATGTGCAGCATGACAACGAAACTGACATCAAGCGTGTGGAGCTGATTATCGAACTGTATCAGCTGCTGAAAGAAAAATACATCTTCGATTCCACCGACATTATCAATATTCTGAAAAAGTACTATTTTGTTGATAAAGAAGATATTGACAAGCTGGAAATGCTGCTTGAGAAGGATGAGCCCGTGGAAACACTGAAGCATATCTTCTCCTTGATGAAGAAACTCAATGACATCATCTTCGACGAAAAGAAGAGCGAAGGTTGGGAGAATGTGTTCTACAAGCGCCATATCGCCTTCGGTATTCCCTCCATGTACGGCTATTACAAGGAAGTAAAATTCGACGCTCTAGGCATCACCTTCCGTCTGGAACGTATCGCCTCCGTCTTGGTGAAGCGTATCATCATGGGCCTCAACACCGAGTTCTTCACCCTCAAGATTTTCAAGGAAATCTGCGACATGCTCCAGCTGCTGCGCGACGGTCTGAGCCTCGACGGCATCCATGACCAGAGCTTCGACTCTAACCTGAAGATGATGGAATACAGTTTAACTTCAGGATGCTTCACTATTGATCAGTATATCAATATTTTCCAGTTTATGGAAGGCAGCATCAAGGAGATCATCAACAACTACTTCATCCGTCCTTACGACATCCTGCTGAAGGTCATCATTCCGCAGCAATACCCCGAAATCACGGACAAGATAGAGATGAAGAAAATCATTGCCCAGAAGTCCGAGATTTTCTACCGTGAGTTACTGTCATCCGCCTTCATTATCCAGCAATTGGACAACTTTATGGGTGAGATTCTGAACAATCTGCGCAAGCAGGTGAATGTGCTGACCGCGGAAGAAGCCCGAAACATCATGACCTACGACCAGAATATGGCCATCAGTCCGCTGTATCAGGAGACGCCTCAGATTGACAACCAGGTGTTCTTGGGCTCCAAGGCCTATTATCTGAAAAAATTATACCTGAATGATTACCCCGTTCCGCCTGGATTTATCATCACCACGGAGGTTTTCCGCCGTATCAAGTCTATCCTGAAAGTGGAACCCATCAACAATGAACTGGACCAGATGATAAAATCGCATCTGGCTAAGATTGAGGAAATTACGGGATGTAAATTTGGCGATCCACACAATCCCCTCTTGTTGAGTGTGCGTTCCGGTTCAGCCATATCAATGCCCGGTGCCATGAACACCTTCCTGAATGTGGGCTTGAATGATGAAATCACTGAAGAGCTAAGCAAGCAGGAAAACTACGGTTGGACCTCTTGGGACTGCTACCGCCGTTTGCTGCAGACCTGGGGCATGTCGTACGGCTTGGAACGTGATGATTTCGACCAGATTATCCTCAATTACAAGAAGAAATACAATGTGGCGCAGAAAATCGGTTTCACACCCGAAAACATGCGTGAGATTGCCTTTGCTTACAAGCAATTGCTAATCGACCACAACATTCATTTCGAGGAAGATCCTTTCATGCAGCTGAAGATAGCCATCACCACGGTCTTTGAATCCTGGAACTCTCCACGTGCCAAAGTATATCGCGAGCACATGCACATCGCCAACGAATGGGGCACTGCCGTCATCGTGCAGAAGATGGTGCTGGGTAACATCCACTACGAGTCCGGCTCAGGCGTATTGTTCACCCGCGACATCAAGAGCAACCGCTCGGCCATCAACCTGAACGGCGACTTCTCGTTCCTGAGTCAGGGCGAGGATATTGTGGGCGGCTTGGTCAACACCCTGCCTATCAGCGAGGCACAGCGCGAACGCAGCTACCAGAAAGCGCCGTTCTCGCTCGAAAGCCACTACCCTGACATCTTCAACAAGCTGAAGGAAGTGACCAAGCGCATGATTGAGAATGACGGTTTCATCCACCAGGAAATAGAATTTACTTTCGAGACAGCCAATGCCGACGGTTTGTATATTTTGCAGACTAGAAATATGGCGGTTGGCACCGAAAGCGGTGTGGAAATCTTTGCCGTGCCAAGAGAAGAAATGAACAAGGTGGGCAGCGGCATCGGTATTGGAGCCGGTGTGCTCAACGGCATTATCGTGTTCGACAAAGACGATATCGAGCATATCAAGAACACGCCCGGCAATGACAAACACATGGTATTGGTTCGTCCCGACACTGTTCCCGACGACATAGAGCTTATTTTCGAGTGCGACGGTCTGCTCACTGCCCGTGGTGGTGCCACCTCGCATGCTGCCGTAACCGCTTCCTCTTTAGGCAAGATTTGCGTGGTCAACTGCGATGATCTGATTGTCAATGACTTGGAGAAGACCTGCACCATCAATGGCAACGAGTTCAAGCTCTTCGACGAAATTGCCATCGACGGCAAGAACGGCCTGATTTACAAGGGAAACTATCCGATAAGTGTGGATGAGGCGAATTAATAGTGGTGTGGCGGCTATCGCCGCCACATTCTTTTTCCTCAACTTTCTTTTGCTGTTCCAAAAGAAAGTTGCAAAGAAAATGAACTTCTCCGCATGCGAATCAACTTGCTGAAAAACGGTCGTATGTAGTCTAAAAAGCCGAAACTCGCTTGCTTAAGCAAGCTCAAACAGTCGTCTTTTTAGCCTTCACACTCTGCGTTTTTCTACGCAAGTCATTCGCAAAAGCGGTATTAAAGTAAAAATTTCCATACGGAAATTTTTGATATTGATATAAACAATCCAATCGTCGACAAGGCCTTCGCACGCATTGACAGAGTATGATGCTTGCCAATACTGTAGGGACGCGATTTATCGCATCCGTCCCACGTGTCTGCATGCCACCCTCATTCATTAATGTACTAATGTTGCCAAGAACTTACCGTTACCATTGTATGCAGGCTGAAGGCCTGCTGGCAGCAAGCCCATGGCAACGCCCTGGGAATGATGGATACGGGGATGTGTTCGCGGTGCAGGTGAGGTTTGCGCCGAAGCGGTGAATGTGCCCGCCGCGAAAGTGGGTGTTGAAAAAAACGGAGAGAAAAATCTGTTTTTTAAATTCAAAAATTTTTGTTATTTTGCAGCATCATTATGCTTTTGGCCACGCATGCCCGATAACGCTGTAAACTCGCGTTAAACTTGATAATGGGCACGTCTCCCCAAGAGTTTTTTGTTAAAATTATGTATAAGGGAAAGAATGATCTACCTCCTCAGAAGGTTACCATATTGATAGACGGCGGTTTCTTCATAAAGAGATTTAACGCTCTATATAATAAAATGATGACATGTCTGAGGAAGACGTTGTCAATGTATAATTATTTATCTTAAATCTTCCTCCAGTACATCTCTAATCGTACCCCTTCATATGTGGCTTGCAACTTAAGTTCTTTCCTTTCATAATACACAATATGCCAAATGTCATAATCCATTATCAGTTCATTAGAAGATGACACATAGCTCCAATTACCAGTGTAAACGTCTCCATTTAAAAAGCTCCAATGGTAAGAGCCATCGTTCCTCAGGTTTACTGTACTATTAGTAAAGTCCGTCGCTTCTACCCATTGTCCGTACTCACTGTTGAATGCCCTTGCACTTTCGACTCTCCACTTTGCACTTAATGTTTTGTCTGTAACTTTTGAACAACTTGATAAAGTTATTGCCACAGAGAGTGCTATCAAAATAAACATTAAAAACTTTTTCATATCAATCAATATATTTCATCAATTCCTGTTTCTTTTTATCATACTCACTTTGGGTGATAATTTGCAAGTCAAGCTTACGTTTCCAGCGTTCTAATTCCTGCAAAGCTTCTTCAGAGCTATATGTATTGGCATTTTCTTTAACTAATGTCGGATCAAATGAATAATTAAGAGACACAATTTGACTAATGATTTTGTCTGATCCCTTATTTACACAACTTTTAACGCTGATAAAGCAAGCCGATTCTTTCGTTGTACTAAAGATAATTCTTCCATTTTTGTCTCTCAAGGTTAACGTGGTGTTATTTAACCCGTTAGGAACCGTCTTGTGTTCATAGGTGCCATATAAAACATATATCCTTTCACTATCATCAAGGTTCTCTTCCTCTTCTGGAGTGAGTATGGTAAATCCTATACTCGCAAAAAAAGCATTGAATTTGTCTTCTAGGTTATACTGATTTCCTTGGTCTGCCATACAAAGATATTTGTAACCATTTATTTTGTGTCCAACATTACTTGTAAGATTAAGGTCAATGAACGTTGGCTTATAAAGATTTGCAGAAACTGCACTGAAAATCGTTACAAAAAAAATTAAGCAGAAAAATTGTTTGATTTTCATTTGTCATATTTGCCCGTTTTATCCTGTCGGCCCTTCAGTGTTTTATGGTTGTTTAATAATTTATGGATTAAATTGTTGATGGGAAATACAATGTTCAAAACAGCACTCTCAATAAAGATTTTAAGATATGATGTTTTAATAGATTTTTTGAATTAAACTAATGATTAATAAGTGACAAAATATACTTGTGCATCATTTATTCCAAAAGACTCTTTTTAACATGTTCCCTACTATTTTTTTGCATGAATAAATGGTGATTTTTAACAATTGAATATTCAAAATCATCACTTACACCTATGTTTATTTTCCCGAAACAACCACTCGTTTTTTCCCGATAAATCCATACATAAAGTTGCTCACCCGTTGATGTGATAAATTGTTTGGGCATGACCAATATATAGTTTGCAAATATATAATTAACAATGCATCTATTCACCATGAACTTACGCCCTATTTCGTTTAGGTATTTTTTGCTTGTCGAATTTAATATCTCGTAAATCTCTATCTTTGTCCAATTTTTTCCACATAGTTCATTTATTTGATGACATACAGAATTGCTAATTTTTCCATCAAAATCGCGTTTGATTAGAACCTTCATTTTTTTTACCATATCATCATTGCCAGTTTTATCCTGTCGGCTCTTCAGTTTTTAAATAATAAAAAAAGCTTCCAGCTATTGAGCCGAAAGCCAATGTATCTAATAAGTGGAATAAAAAAAGGCGTAAATTCCTTTGATTACTGAGAATCCCACTTATTTGAAGTTGTTGGTGTCTGGTATTACCAATGGAATAAATAAGTGCATAGAATTCACGCCTATAAGCGCGAACTTCCGCATGACTTATTCCCATTCCACTGTATTGTTTACCAGACTTTACAACTTCGAGAACAAGAGCGTCAGCTCAATATATTATGTAAGTTTTATCTTCTATTATTATACCATAACATCATTTTTAATTGTTGCAAAAATACAAAAATATTTTTATGCTGTATTATAATACTCAACCATCTATAATTTTTTTCATTTATTTTAGTTTTCTCCCCTTCCGCGGTGGGACGGTTCACTGCTTCGGGGCAATTAACCCCACTTTGCGGCCTTTTCAGAGGTTCCGCTGCGCACAGATACACGGTTAACCTTGGAGGTTCCGCCGCTTGCGAGCAAGCGGCGGAATGGTGAGGCATCAGGGCAGGTTTTGGGGGTGTGGGGGCGGCAGCAGATGAAGTGTGACCCAACCTCCAACCCATGCGCCGCCGCCCCCACACTACCCTCGCCAATTAGCAACCACCATTCCGCCAGCTTAGCTGGCGGAACCCCCAACAATTGACGATTAACTTAGCGATAGGCGGAACCTCCAACCCAACCGACACACATCGAACAAGGCGAAAATTTCCAAAACCAAACCTTATTTTTAACTATTCTTTGTTAATATTTTAAGTCTATTTTTCTAACTTATTGATATAAAGCGATAAAAAATTTTACATAAAACGACCGATGATAGTGTTTTCTATTATATCTTTGCAGAAAAAATATCACCATGCTTACACCATATAAGTATTACAGTCCCGTGACAGACGTTACCTTTCGGAAAGTCTTTGGCGAACACATAGATTTGGCCGCCAGCCTGCTCAACGCCTTCCTGCCGTTGGAGGACGGGCGGGTTATCACAAACATCCAATATGTTCCTCCTGAAATGATGCCCGAGACGCCCACCCGCAAGAACAGCATCGTGGATGTGCGATGCGAGGACTCCGCCGGCACCATCTTCCTCGTGGAGATGCAACTCAACTGGGACACCGACTTCATGCAGCGGGTGGTCTTCAACACCTCCAAGGCCTACGTCAAGCAACTCGACAAGGGCAAGCCCTTCCACCTGCTCCAACCGGTCTATTCCCTCAACTTCGTCCAGGGCGACCTCCACAAAGGGCTCAGCGAATGGTACCATCCTTACCAGCTGGTGCACATCTACCACTCTGACAGGGTTTTCGACGGACTCAAAATCGTCTTCGCCGAAATGAACAAATACGAGAAGTTGGCAGAAAAAGGATGCTCTAAAAGAGACCTCTGGATGCGTTATTTCACGGAAATGACCGAGAAGACGCGAAAACCCGCGCCAGAGCTACTTGCCGACCCGGACATCGCCAAAGCCATAGAGTTGCTTGAAATCATCAACTACGACGACGTGGAGCAGGAACTCTATGACCGCTACTGGGATGCAGTCAGCGTGGAGGCCACCTGGAAGTGCATCGGGGAACGGGATGGAGAGAAAAAAGGGATTGAAATAGGAATGCAGCAAGGGATTAAAAAGGGAGAAAACGACACCAAGATCCAGCTTGCCCGCAACATGCTTGCCAAGAACCTTGATCCAACTTTAGTCGCTGAGATTACAGGGCTAACAATGGAGAAGATTCTGCAAATAAAGCGGGAATAATTCATCATACCAAAACAAACTTTCCCGATCGAAGCAAGTTTTGGCGGTCTTCTCCGAATTTTCATTGTTAGCTTCGTCTTTTTTGCTTGCCGTCAGCAGCAACGCCATGGATTCTATTTCCTTCATCTGTAAGAGTTCCCTTCCGCGGTGGGACGGTTCACTGCTTCGGGGCAAGAGTATAGTGCACCGCGAGTGATATACGCACCTTGTTCCTACTCCACACTCGTTATGCTCGTATGGGGTTATTGAAAGGTGACCTCTTCGAGGCCGAAGGACCACCTATCATAAGAATAAGTGATAGAAAAAATGCAATAGCCATGTAAAAAATTTCCTCATCTGTGCGTTATTAAAGAAATTTGTGTAACTTTGCAGATTAATCTTACAAGTTAAACAGATAAACAAGTAAACAATTCAACATAAAAACTAAAATATCATGATTAGCATTAATGAAAAGAAAATCCTGGGTATCAATGGCTCAGGTAGAATCGGTAAACTGACGATTTGGCATCACCTGCTGTCACGCAAGGTTGACGGCTTGGTCGTTAATGTGGGCCGTGAAGTCGGCAAGCATTTGGAAGACTACATCCAGCAGCTGTGCACGGACTCCACCTACGGTAACTTGAGTTTCTTCCTCTATGGCCGCGCCGGCAAACAGGTGGAAGTGAAAATCATTGACCATGACAAGAACATGATCGAAGTGGATGGTTTTCCCATCAAGCTTTTGATCACCGAGCGTAATCCCCGCAACATCAACTGGAAAGCCGAAGGCGTAAGAGTTGTGGTAGATTGCACCGGCAAGTTCCTCGATCCCTCACTGCCCGACAACGAAGGCAAAGGCAGTATCTTAGGTCACTTGACCGCTGGTGCGGAACATGTTATCGCCAGTGCACCTTTCAAAATCAAACAGAGTGATTTCAATGCTGAAAACACCCCTACCCTGATTTACGGCATCAACCACCATTGTTTCGACCCACAGAAACACCACGTGCTGTCAGCCGCTTCATGTACCACCACGGGTTTGGCCCACATGATTAAACCTTTGTTGGATGACAAAGAGACCTGCAATGTGTTAACCGCTTCGTTGTCAACAGTTCACGCTGCTACCAACACTCAGAATGTATTGGATGGCGTGCCGAAAGAAGGTGCTACCGACTTGAGAAAGAATCGTTCAGTGCTGAATAATATCATTCTTTCCACTACGGGTGCCGCCAAAACTTTGGAGAAAGTAATCCCTGAGACCTCCAACTTCGGTTTCATGGCCGACTCTATCCGTATCCCCACCCCGACCGTTTCACTGATCGCTTTGAACATCACCTTCAACTCTCGTCTGAATGAGAATGGAGTTCCTTACATTTCAGGCGACTACATTCGCGACATATACAGAAAAGTTTCCGAAGGCCAGCAAAAAGGTCTGTTGAAATTCTCAATGCAGCAGAATGTTTCCATGGATCTGATTGGCATGCCTGCCGCCATCGTGATTGAAGGCAAGGAAATCCACACCAGAACTGGCTTCCTGAAGGTGCCGACTGAAATTCTGGCCAGCATGGGTATGCACGACATTCCCGAAATCAACATTCCTGTCACCCACGCCAAGATTATGGGCTGGTACGACAATGAATTCGGCAGCTACGTATCCTGTCTGGGCCGGTTGACAGAATACGTGATTTCAAGCATTGACTAAAGCCCAATGACCTTACGGGACCTGAAAATTGGTCAGTTTGGTGAAGTTACACAGGTGGAGG
>JAEEGG010000741.1_pt1 | contig 96200 bp, 56 predicted proteins | sample 9134161 | NCBI WGS metagenome assembly JAEEGG01 (sample SAMN16246543, study PRJNA631951) | gut metagenome | biome: gut microbiome; feature: rumen; material: CR-attached | host: Bos | place: Iran: Karaj | collected 2018-10
AGGACAACAGCCGATGGTGATGACCTCCAAGGGATGCACCGGACTTGACGAGGCACAGCCCTCCCTCGGACTCTTCCCCAACCCCTCTCAGAAGGGACAGGAAGTGCGTATCGACCTTGCCGGCGATGCCGACGGCATCCTGGTCGAGCTGTTCGACGTCATGGGACGCTCCGTCTATCGTGCCGAGCTCGTCGGCAACACCATCCCCGCCCCTGAGACCTCGGGCGTTTATACCCTTCGCATCACCGACAAGCAAGGAAACAACTCTTACGCAAAACTCATCGCACAATAATAAACACTCATTATTATTAATATGAAAAAACTATTCTTAATTGTCTTTTCTTTGGTGGTGAGCACTGTTGGATTTGCTCAGAACAACATTCAGTTCCGTTCTGAAGACAAGGCAGAATTAATCAAAAGCGACTTCTCAAGCCTTAGGGCATCCTTCTCCTTTTCGGGGATTGAGGCCGTTGAGAAAACCACGTCGCGTGGCGTCTTCTCGGAAATTGCCATGGCAAACACGGTCATTGGCGGCAATGAGGGAGATCCTCAGATCCCGGTCATCAACGAGCTCATCGCCATACCTTTCGGTGCCACCCCTGCTATTCGCGTAACCAACTATACTACTACCGACTACCAGCTCGCCGATTATGGCATCCACACCTTAGCACCTCGTCAACCTTCGCTGAGGAAAGATAAGAAACCCGAAGAGGTCCCGTTCGTTTACAACGAATCAGCCTATCAAACCCGCGGTCTGAGTTCCGAGCCCAAAGCCATGGTATTTGTCGATGGCATCATGCGTGGTGTTCAGGTGGGCAAGATGACCATCGAACCCGTCAGCTACGATCCGGTCAACAACATCCTCCGCATGTTTAACGACATCGAAGTGGAAGTCAGCTTCGACGGTGCAGACCTCAAAGTCACTGAAGACCAGCTTCTCAAGACTTACAGCCCTTATTTTGACATCGTCTATCAAAACCTATTTAACGGAAGAGCCATACTCGACATTTATACTAGCCATCCCGACCTCTACGACACTCCTGTAAAGATGGTTGTCATCACGACGAGTACCTATGCAAACAACACCACGTTCCAAAACTGGGTCAAGTGGAAAAAACAGAAAGGTTTCTACACCACAGTTTACACGACCAATGACACGGGTACCACTTCTGCTTCAATCAAGACTTTTATCCGCAACCTTTATAACACTGAAGCTCCCACTTTCGTTGTCATCGTTGGTGACACGGGCAATGTGACCTATAGTTTGAGCAGCTCCACCACGAGTAAGGTGACCGACTTGTATTATTCAAGCACGACCGACTCCGATCTCTATCCCGAGATGTACCTTAGCCGTATGCCCGTATCTTCCACAACGGAACTTACCAATTTGCTCAACAAGATCATGCAATACGAGCAATACACCATGCCTAATCCAAGCTATCTGAATAACACCCTGCTTATCGCTGGTTGGGATAGTTATTGGACTGGCTATGTGGGAAAGCCCACCATTCAATATGCCAACAACAACTACTTCAACTCTGCTCATGGCATCACTCCTTATGTATATATCACCACTGGATCGGGGCAAACCACTTGCTACAACAACATCAACGATGTCGGTTTCGTCAATTACACCGCCCATGGAGACAACACCATGTGGGCTGATCCTCAGTTTTCCACATCCAATGCAAACAGCTTGAGCAACACGAACAAGTATTTCTGGGCCATGGGCAACTGCTGCTTGGCCGCCAATTTCGGCTACAGTGGCACCTGTTTGGCAGAAGCCCTGCTTAGGGGAGCCAACAAAGGTGCTTTCGGATATATTGGTTCATGCCCAGAGACCTATTGGTATGAAGACTATTACTTCGGTGTAGGAGCCACGACAACGTTCAGCAATGCTCCGGCAATGTCGAACACCAAAACTGGTGTTTACGATGTCATGTTCAATGAGAGCAGCTTCAACACCTTGAATTCCGTGACTTTCCTTGGCAATGTCGCAGTGTCATACGCTCATGCCGGCACTTACGAATCAAGCGTGAGTGATAAGTACTATTGGGAAGCTTACCACACTTTGGGTGATGGTTCTGTGATGCCGTATCTCAATAATCCCATCGCCAACAACGTCACTCACGACAGTCAACTATTCATGGGATTACCCACTTTCACTGTGAATGCCGATGCTGGTTCTTACGTCGCCATTACCGTCAACGATGAGATTATCGGTGTAGGACTGGTTTCTTCCTCAGGCACCGTTAGCGTGGACATCACGCCTCAGACCGCTACAGGAACGGCTCATATTGTAGTGACCCGTCAACAGCGTCAGCCTTATATCCAAGACATCCCGATTGTCCCCAGCGTAGAATATACCATCACCGCCAATGCCAACCCGACTCAAGGTGGTACGGTCACGGGTAGCGGCACCTATTATCAAAGCCAACAATGCACTTTGACGGCCACGCCCAACACGCACTATGAGTTCACCAACTGGAAGAAGGGCAACAGTGTGGTTTCCACTAATCCCACCTATACCTTCACCGTTAGTGAGACTGCCACTTTCACGGCCAACTTCACGGCCATGACGCTGCACACCATCACTTGCAACAGCGTCCAGAACGGCACCATCAGTGCCAGCCCCACCTCGGCCTACAAGGGCGATGTCGTCACCCTCACCGCCACTCCCGACGAGAGCTACTTCCTCGTCGGTTGGGATGTCCGTGACGCCAACAACAATGCCGTTGCCGTCACCAACAACCAGTTCACCATGCCCGATAGCAACGTCACCATCAGTGCCACTTTTGTCATCGGGCACAACGTCACCCTGGCCTCCTGCTCCAACGGCTCCATCAGTGCCAATCCCACTTATGCCATGCCAGGGATCCAGGTCGCCCTGACCTCCAGTCCTGACGAGGGATACAGCTTCGGTGGTTGGGTCGTCTATAAGACCGGTGATGTCAACGCCTCCGTCAGCCTCTCCGGCAACGGATTCGTCATGCCCGACTACGACGTCACCGTCAGCGCACTCTTCGCACTGCCCCAAGGCGGCGAGACCACCATCGGATCGGGAACAACCACCACCAGCGGTGCCAACCTACCCACCAATGTTTACTACAACTATACCACTTCTCAGCAGATTTATACCTCTGCCGAGGTCGGCGAGGCCGGCACCATCGTCGCACTCAGCTTTTTCTACGATGGCGACTCCATCAGTGATGCCAGAAATCTAGACATTTATCTCACACATACCAATGCCACCTCCCTCACTACTTGGACCGAACAAAATGCCAATGACAGGGTCTTCTCTGGATCAGTCATCTTCCAGCCCGGTGAGTGGAACAGCATCCTGCTCAACACACCCTTTGCCTACGACGGCACAAGCAACCTGATGCTCACTGTCGATGACAACACTGGTGCGTCCACCCTCAAATCCACCGAGTACTTCCGCACCTACTCCACAGGAGCCAACAGGGCCATCTATTACCGAAATGACAGCAACAACATCGACCCCACCAACTCTTCCACCTTCATCAACGGAACCAAGGGGAAATACAACAGCCAGATGAAAGTCTCCATGGCCGCTGCCGATGGTGTTGAGGCTCTTTCTGTCTCTCCAAGCGCCCTCTCCGGCTTCACCTACGCTCAGGGTGAGGGTCCCTCAGAGGCTCAGTCCATCGCCCTTGTCGCCAGCGTCATCGAAGACATCACCGTCACCGCTCCGGCACATTTCGAGGTCGCCTCGGCCGAGGACGGCCCCTTCGCCTCCTCCATCACCCTTTCGCAGGGCAACCTCGTCAAGCAGAACCTTTTCGTCCGACTCAAGAACGGACTCGCCAAGAGCAACTATGTCAACGAGACCCTCGCCATCGTCTCCGGCGAGACCCGTGTCGATGTCACCCTTTCCGGTGAGGTCACCGAGGGTAACGGCGTCGCTCAGGCCGCTTCACTCCCTGCCGGTTGGAGCTGGTGGTCCACCTTCATCGACATGGATGCCGTCAACGGGCTCGCCCTCCTCGAGGACGCCCTTGGTGCCAACGGCATCCAGATCAAGGCCTCCAACGCCTTCGTCACCTATGACGAGGGATGGTTCGGAACCCTAGCAAGCATCGAAAACGAACGCTCCTATCGCATCAACATCGCCGAGGCCGGCAACCTCTCTCTTGCCGGTCCGCTCGCCAATCCCGAGGAACATCCCATCGCTATCGTCCCCGGTTGGAACTGGATCGGCTTCATCGAGGACACCCCCATGGACCTTAACGTCGCCCTTGACAACCTAGGCAAGTCGTACAACGACATCATCAAGTCCTTCAGCAGTGGCTTCGCCACTTACTATGGCGACTACGGCTGGTGGGGTGAACTCACCTCCTTGAACCCCGGTGAAGGCTACATGTACAGCGCCAGTGCCTCGGGAACCCTTGTCTATCCCTCCGCTGACAAGCACTCCACCACGGTCCACGGCCACCATGCCTCCACCGCTTGGAAGCCCGTCGCCGGCAAGTTCGCCGACAACATGAGCGTCATCGCCGTCATCGACCTCGACGGAAACGAACTCCGTTCCGACAACGTCGAACTCGGCGCCTTCGACCCTTATGGTGAGTGCCGTGGTGCTGTCAAGCTCTTGTATGTCGAACCCATAGACCGTTACGTCGCCTTCCTCTCCGTCTTTGGCAACGATGGCGACCAACTCAGTCTCCGCGTCCTCAGCGAAGGGCGCACCTTCGTAGTCAGCGAGACCCTGTCCATGAAGGCCGACACCCTCCTCGGATCCGGGACCCAGCCCCTCAAGCTGAACGCCAAGGGCAACACCGGTATCGACGAGACCCTGTGCCCTCTCGGGCTCTTCCCCAACCCATCCGTTATGGGACAGGAAGTCCGCATCGAACTGGGCGAGGATGACAATGTCACCATTGAGCTCTTCGACCTCCTCGGACGGACCGTCGTCACCATCGACAACGCCAACACCTTCATCGCTCCTCAAACCCCGGGCGTCTATACCTTGCGCGTCACCGACAAGCTCGGCAACTCCCGCTACGGCAAACTGATCGTGAAATAAATCATCCATAAACACCTAACTATTATGAAAAAATCCTTATTAATTGTCTTGGCTTTGATTCTGAGCTCCATCGGATTTGGACAGAACACCATTCCATTTCGCTCTCAGGACAAAGTAAATCTCATCAAAAGTGATTTCACTTCACTGCGTGCTTCGTTCTCCTTCTCAGGAATCGAGGCCTACGAAATGAACAACGAACGTGGATCTTTTTCCACCATCACCATGCCCAACACTGTCAGCGGTGGCAACGTGGGCGAACCGGAGATTCCTGTCGTGAACAAGCTCATCGCCGTCCCATTCGGGGCAACGCCAACCATCCGTGTGACCAACTACTCCACTACGGATTACACCCTCGAGGAGCTCGGCATCCATAAGCTGTCACCCCGCCAACCCGACCTCATGAAGGATGAAAAGCCGGTGTTCGTTTATAACGAAGCCGCCTACCAACGTCGTGGCCTCAGCTCGGAACCCGCTGTCCACGCCAGCGTGAACGGCACCCTACGCGGCGTCCAGATAGGACAAATCACCATCGAACCCGTCAGCTATGACCCATTGAACAACACCCTCCGCGTGTTCAACAACATCGAGGTGGAAGTAAGCTTCGAAGGTGCCGACGCCAAGGCAACCGAAGACATGCTGGTAAAGACCTATAGCCCTTATTTCGATGTCCTTTACAAGCAGCTGTTCAACGGCCGCGCCGTTTTGGATCTTTATGACGAGCACCCTGAACTATGGAAGACTCCCGTGAAGATGCTGGTCATCGCCAACCGAATGTTTGAGGACTGCATCCAAGACTGGGTGGCTTGGAAGACCATGAAGGGCATCTATGTGGATGTGAATTATACCGACGTGATCGGTACCACCTCCGATGCCATCAAGAGCTTCATCCAAAATAAATACGCCCAAGACGCGCCCACCTTCTTGATGATCATGGGCGACAAAGATCAGGTAGTCCCCAGCACCTCCTCCGCCAGCAACACCAGCCGTGTCAGCGACCTTTACTACTCAAGTGTGGATGGCGACGAGTTCGTCGATATGTACCACAGCCGCCTGTCCGCTACGAGCGTAGCGGAGATGACCGCCATGCTCAACAAAGGCATGGAATATGAACAATACACCATGCCCGACCCGAGCTACTTGAACAACACCCTCCTTATCGCTGGCGAAGACAGCGGCTGGGGCGTCACCGTGGGTCGTCCTACCATCTGGTACGCCACCAACTACTACTACAATGCCGAACACGGCTTTGACAATGTGTATGAATTCAGCCATGGCACCTATACCAACTGCTATTCGTATCTAAGCTCCGGTGTCGGCTTCGCCAACTACACTGCCCACGGCAGCCAGACCAGCTGGGCCGGCCCAAGTTTCGACGTCAATAATGTTGCCAGCCTGACCAATGCACACAAGTACTTCCTTGCCATCGGCAACTGCTGCCAGTCGGGCGACTGGGGCTACGGCACCTGCTTCGGAGAGGCCTTGACCCGTGCCGAAAACAAAGGTGCCTACGCCTATATCGGATCCTGCCCCAACACCACGTGGAAAAACGACTATTATTTTGGCGTTGGTCCGACCAACCGTGCCGACGGCACCATGCCTTCCTACGAGGAGACAGGTCTGGGCATCTACGACGCCATCTGGATGGACGATGTCTATAACACCGTCAACTCGATCCTTTACGTCGGCCTTCTTGCTGGCAACGCCGCAGAAGCTCTTGGCTATGAACTTCATAGCCAGACCCTATATTACTGGCAAGCTTATCACGTCTTGGGCGATGGTTCCATCATGCCTTACCGCGTGCAACCTACGGCCAATACCGTCAGCCACTTGCCCATCTTCCCCATTGGCATGAACACTTATGAAGTGAGTGCCGACCCCGGATCCTATGTAGCCATCAGCAAGGACGGTGTGCTTTATGGCACTGCTCTCGTCGATGATTCAAGAACCGCCATCGTGGACGTCACTCCTATCACAAGCTCAGGTGATGTCACCATCTGCGTGACTGCACCTCAGCGCATCCCTTACATTCAGAACGTCCCCGCTGCTGCGCTCGAAGGTCCATACATCACTGTCGATAGCTATACTCCCAACACGGCCCATGTTGGCGATGAAACCGACATGAGCATCACTTTCAAAAACGTTGGTTCCGACCCCACTTCAGGTACGACGACGGTCACCCTCTCGAACAATGGCAATAACAACGTTGAGATTCTCTCTACCCCCAAGACCTTCAACACCTTGGCAGCAGATGCTACCGCCACTGTGAATGGATTCCGCTATCGCATCGCCCAGGGCGTGGCTGATGGCACCAGAATCTCCCTCGGCTACACTGCCGTCAACGGCAACGACACTTGGGAAGGCAACATTGGCATTATCGCAGGCGAGGCCAAGCTTGAGTATCAAAACATGGTTTGGGACGGCAGCTTCGTCCCGGGTGAGACGCTCAACGTCACTGCCAAATTCAAAAACACTGGACATTATCAGGCTATCAACGCTGTGGCTACCATGAGTACCTCAAGCGACTATGTCACTATCAACACCCCATCGATTACAGTAGGCAACATCGCCGTTGACCAAGAGGTCAGCTGCGAGTTCTCCATCACCATTGCAGCCAACTGCCCTGAGACAGCACAGCTTCCCGTCACCTTCAACTTGAATGCAAATGGTGGTTTGACCGCACAAGGCACCGAGACACTGAAGAACAGCTGCAACGTCTATTTTGCCCTCGTTGACTCCTATGGCGATGGTTGGAACGGCAATGCGCTGACCGTTTCATTTGACGATGGCACACCTTCACAGAGCCTCACCATGAACTCAGGCTCCTCAGCCAACTACACTCTTGAAATCGGCAACGGCACCCATGTTACCCTCACGTGGACAACGGGAAGCTATGCTTACGAATGCTCTTTCACCGTGAGTTATGAAGGTGATCTTTTGATTTATCAGTCGGAGGGCACTCCTAGTTCAGGAACGATCCTTGAGTTCGATTGCAACTGCGCCGCTGCTTCACAAACATACAACGTTACTGTAGCCTCTTGCAATAACCTTTATGGCACGGTCAGTGGTGGTGGAGAGTTCAGTTATGGCGAAAGCTGCACCGTGACGGCCACACCAGCCGAAGGTTACTACTTCACTGGATGGACCGAGAACGGTGTTGTCGTTTCTTATCAAGCAGTTTACACCTTTAATGTCATCAACGACCACAACTTCGTGGCCAACTTTGCCGAAGGAAATGTCATCGGTGATGGTGACATCACAACTAATGCATACTTGCCGAGCTACAACTTCTACAAATATACGTTGTCGCAGCAGATCTACACTCCCGAGGAACTCGGTTCCGCCGGTACCATTACAAGCATCGCTTTCTTTAATGCAGGTGCAGAAAAGACTCGTACTTACGACTTCTACATGACATCCACCAACAAGAACAGTTTCTCAAACACCACCGATTGGGTCTCCATCGCTGAATCCGACAAGGTGTTCAGCGGTTCGGTCACCATGGTTGCAAATGCATGGACCTTCATCGTGTTCAGCACTCCTTTCGAGTACGATGGCACTTCCAATGTAGTGCTCACTGCTGACGACAACACGGGCAGCTACACCAGTTCACCTCATATGACTTGCAATGTGTTCAACACCAATGTCAACCAAGCCCTCTACATCTACAGCGACAATAATGACTACGACCCATTTAGCCCTTCAACTTCAGGGAACACTGCAACGCTTTCGGTGAAGAACCAGCTCATGTTCACCAAAGTGACGGAATCCGGACCCACCATCATCACCCAGGCACAAACACTTGATTTAGGATGGGGCTGGGTGTCGTTCTATGTCGATCTGGATCTCCAGACCTTGGAAAACGCCCTCGGTGAGAATGCCTCCACCATCAAAACCATTGATGGTTTCGTCTCTTATGATGAAGGAGGCTGGTATGGCAACTTGAACACTCTTGCTGTTGAAAAGATGTACCAGATCAAAACCACAAATAACATTCCTCTCTCCGTGGAAGCACAGCAAGTGGTTCCCGAAGAGCATCCCATCAACATTGCCCCAGGTTGGAACTGGATAGGATATCCATGCACAACAGTAAATCAAGTATCAACAAGATTGACCAATTTCCCATCACATAATGAAGATATTCTGAAGACTCATAACGCCGTAACGACCTATATCGAAGGTTATGGTTGGTGGGGTTCACTCGAATACTTGACTCCTGGCGAGGGTTACATGTACAAATCCAATGCTACTGAATCCAGCACTTTGATTTTCAGCTCTGGAGCGAAAGACGGCGACATCCATCTTAGCGACATGGTTAACTTGCACTGGAAAGCTGATGCTTCCGCCTTCATGAACAACGCCAATGTCATTGCCACTGTTGACGGTGAAAGCTTCCGTGCCTCGGAGAACCTGGAAATTGGAGCCTTCGTCAATGGCGAATGCCGTGGTAGTGCCAAGTTGATGTATCTGGAACCACTCGACAAGTATCTTGCCATGATGACCATCTATGGCTACAACGATGAGGTGGTCAACTTCATGGTTTACGACGAAGGAAACACTTACCCTGTTGAGGAACAGGTTGTTTACCTTGACGACATGGTGAAGGGATCGGTCAAAGAGCCTTTCGTGCTCCATGCTGCCAACAACAACGCATTGACCATCGCTCCCAATCCTGTTGAGAAAGAGGGAGGCATCCGTATTGAGCTTCGCAAGGGTGCTGACAATGCCACCATCGACCTCATCGATGTCATGGGCCGCGTGATCTTAAACGATCGTTTTGCCACTGGTGAAACGGTCCATTACCTGTCCACACCTAAGGTCGCCGGTGTCTATACCATCCGCGTCACCGATCAACTTGGTGATTCCGTTTACGAAAAGCTTATCGTAAGATAACAGTTCCATACAACTCATTTAGAGCGACTTATCCTGGCGGGTCGAATGGCCCGCCAGTTTTTTTTGTTTAAAATCTTGTTGACAAAAAAAATCTCACCTATTTGATTTATTTTATATAAATGATTATCTTTGCGAGATTTTTTACTATGGGAAAGTGGAATTATTAAAATATATTAACATTAATCCAATTCAAGTTTTATGAGATTTTTACGTTTTGCATTTTTGATTTTCTTCTCTGCAGTCATAGGCTTGAGGGCATTTGCCCAAGAAGAAAGCAAGCCCGACTGGAGAGCGCTGCACTATCTCTCCCAAGAAGAGATGGAGGCAGGACTGAACAATCGATTGACGAACTTCACCGCAACGGCTCCGCCAACGGGAACTATCCGTTTCCCGGGAGAGTTTGAGCCGATGCAAGCGGTCTTGATTCGTTATCCCCTAGGAATCCCAACGAGTTTCGTTAAGACCTTGGCCGAAGAATGCAAGGTTATCACCTTGGTGGCTTCCAATTACCAAACCGCAGCTCGAAATGCTTTCAATAATGCTGGAGTCAACATGGATAACGTCGAGTTTTTCAACATCGAGACAGATTCATACTGGGTCCGCGACTATTGCCCGTGGTTCATTTTCAACAACAACGAACCGGCTATTGTTGACTTCCGTTACAACCGTGAGCGCGAGAACGACGACATCGCACCAGTCACTTTAGCTGAGAACTACTTCAACATCCCCTGGTACGGCATGGACGTCACCCACACCGGCGGCAACATGATGGAAGATGGACGTGGTTTCGGCATCTCTGACATTCTTGTCATCAACGAAAGCACCAGCACCGCATCGGGCTATTCTGGCATAACCGAAGCTCAGGTTTACGAACGCATGGAAGCCTATCTCGGCATCGACAACTATCTGGTTACCGATGACCCACAAGGCCTGTATATCGCCCACGTGGACTGCTGGGGCAAACTCCTCGCCCCCGATAAAGTGCTCATCGCACGCATGCCCACCACGGACTCGAGATATCAAGCCTACGAGGACATCGCTAATTACTTCGAGAACACCAACTGCTGCTGGGGCTATCCCTATCAAGTGTTCCGCGTTAACGAGCTCTCTTCTTCCTCTTCGACATCAACCAGCTATTTGGCTCCCTATACCAACAGTTTGATCCTGAACAACCGTGTGTTTGTTCCTTTGGGAAGCAACAGCACCTACAATAACAACGCTTTGCAAGTCTATCGTGATGCCATGCCTGGCTACACCATCATTGGCGTAGCCAACAACAGCAGCTATGCTTGGTACAACACTGACGCACTACACTGCCGCACCCGTGGAGTTATGGACTTCGACATGCTTTTTGTTGACCACCGCAACGTGGTTCATGGTGAACAACCCATGCAGGAATCTTTCCAAATCAACAGCACCATCATCCCTTATAGCGGACAGAGTTTGATTGAAGACCAACTGCTCATTTACTATCGTTTCGATGAAGGCGAATGGCAAACCGCTCCGATGACCCCCACCAATAATGAGAATGAATATACTGGCTATATCACTGGCTACACCTATGGCAATACGGTCGAATATTACGTGTCAGCTTCTGATGCCTCTGGACGCACGGCTACACAACCTGTCATGGGTGCTGCAGATCCTCACTCTTTCAAGATCGAAGATGCTCCTATCACCTATACCATCACCGCTACGGCTTCACCTGAAGGCTATGGCGCTGTGACAGGTGCAGGAACTTATACCGATGGAGCCAATGTCGTACTTACCGCCACTCCTATTGGTAGTTATTCTTTTGTCAACTGGACAGAGAACGGTGATGAAGTGTCAACCAATCCCACATATTCGTTTACCGCAACCGCAAACAGAAACCTTGTGGCCAACTTTGAGTTCTCACTCCATTGGAATGTTGCGGATGGCAGCTATGCCGACTACATGCCAATTACCGCCATCGTCCAAATCGACGGGGAAGAACAATTCACGAACACCCTTGAAGTTGGCGTGTTCTGCGGCGATGTCTGCCGCGGAAGTGCTGTAGGAGAGCTTTTCAGCTTCAACAATCGTTATATCCTCTCTCTCAACGTTTACGGAGACACTGGCGAAGAATACTCCTTCCGTCTCTATGACCACAGCACTGGGACAGAACTAACTCCTGACCTTATCGCTCCAGGAAACGTCGTCTTTAATCAAGATGGTTACGGAACGCCCGCCAGCCCCTACGTGCTTAACTTCACTTCTGCCATCTCGCAATACACGGTCACGGTTACAGCCAACCCAAGCACTGGTGGAGAAATCACCGGTGGAGGCACCTACAATCAAGGCACTGAGATTACCGTCACCGCAACTCCTAACGAAGGCTATCGCTTCATCGGCTGGATGGAAGACAACGAACTCATCTCTTCTGAGGCCACTTACACCTTCTCAGTTGAAGCCAACCGCATCTTGGTCGCCAAATTCTCCTCCCTGCTCCATTGGGTTGCTGCACCTGGGGAAATTGAAGACAACATGACCATCAGTGCCATCATTCAGATCGACGGCGTCGAGCAGTTCACCAACACTTTGGAAGTCGGTGTGTTTGTCGGCGAAGTATGTAGAGCCAGTGCCATTGGCGTACTGACCCCATTCAACGATCATTATATTCTCTCCTTATTGGTTTTCGGCACTAACGGAGAAGAATTCTCGTTCCGTTTATACGACCACACCATTGAGACCGAGCTGACGCCTGATCTCAATGCCCCCTCACCCATTGCTTTCAATTCCAACGGCTACGGTTCTCCTGCCAACCCATATGTGTTGAACTTCACCTCTGTGGCCAGCACCGTTGACCACGACTTCAGTCTCAGCACTGGTTGGAACTGGTGGTCCACCTACATCGAGATGAACGGTGTCAACGGCCTCGCCCTGCTTGAGGACAAACTCGGCACCAGCGGCATCCAAATCAAGAGCCAGACCTCATTCGTCACCTATGACCAGGGATGGTTCGGCACGCTCAACAGCATCGTCAACGAGCAGTCCTACCGCATCAACATGAGTGAGCCCGGCGACTTCACCCTCACCGGAACCCTCGCCGACCCCGAAACCCATCCCATCACCATCAACACCGGATGGAACTGGATCGGCTTTGTCGAAAACAGCCCCATGGACCTCCAGACCGCTTTTGGCAACTTCAGCAACAAGTCGGCTGACGACATCGTCAAGACCTACAACAACTTCTCCACCTATTACGAAGGCTATGGCTGGTGGGGCAACCTTGATAACATGCAGCCCGGACAAGGCTACATGTACAAGGCCGCTGCCGCAGGCACCCTCACCTATCCCACCGTTGCGAAAGGCAACACCGCCTTCCACGGCAACAGCACCCCCACACACTGGACTCCCGTCCAGGGCAAGTTCCCCGACAACATGAGCGTCATCGCCGTCGTCGAACTCAACGGCAACGAGCTCCGCAACGACGCCGAGATCGGTGCCTTCTGCCAGGGCGAGTGCCGCGGTGCCGCCAAGCTCATGTACGTCGAGCCCATCGACCGCTACGTCGCCTTCCTCACCGTCTTCGGCCAAGATGACGACATGATCAGCCTCCAGCTCCTCAACGACGGACAGGTCAGCGCCATCAACGAACATCTCTCCATGAAGGCCGACGATGTCATCGGTTCAGGACAACAGCCGATGGTGATGACCTCCAAGGGATGCACCGGACTTGACGAGGCACAGCCCTCCCTCGGACTCTTCCCCAACCCCTCTCAGAAGGGACAGGAAGTGCGTATCGACCTGGCCGGCGATGCCGACGGCATCCTGGTCGAGCTGTTCGACGTCATGGGACGCTCCGTCTATCGTGCCGAGCTCGTCGGCAACACCATCCCCGCCCCTGAGACTTCAGGCGTTTATACCCTTCGCATCACCGACAAGCAAGGAAACAACTCTTACGCAAAACTCATCGCACAATAATAAACACTCAATATTTTAATTATGAAAAAACTGTTTTTAATTGTCTTTTCTTTGGTGTTGAGCGCTGTTGGATTTGCTCAGGCCAAGATTCAACTGCGTTCCGCAGACAAGGCGGAATGCGTCAAAAGTGACTACACCAGTCTCAAGGCTAGTTTTTCTTTTTCAGGTCTTGAAGCCAACAACGTCGAATCCGAACGTGGAGTGTTCTCAGAACTCTCCATGCTCAACACCGTCATTGGCGGCAACGAAGGCGATCCCCAGATTCCTGTTGTGAACGAGCTAATCGCTGTTCCTTTTGGTGCCAATCCCACCATCACAGTGACAAGCTACAGCAGCACGGACTACAAGCTCGAGGACTACGGCATCAACACCTTGGTTCCCCGCCAACCTTCACTTCGCAAGGACAAGAAGCCCGAAGAAGTGCCTTTCCTCTATAACGAGTCCGCTTACCAAACCCGAGGTCTCCGTTCAGAACCACAAGCTGTAGTGCAAGTGGTGGGCACCATGCGTGGTGTGCGGCTGGCTAAGATGACCATCGAGCCCGTCAGCTACGACCCCGTCAACAACACCATCCGTGTGTTTAACGACATTGAGGTTGAAGTCAGCTTCGACGGCGCCGACAAGGCCGGCACTGAGGAGATGCTTCTCAAGACCTTCAGCCCATATTTTGAAATTGTTTATAAGCAGCTTTTCAACGGCCGCGCCGTTTTGAGTGCCTACGACGATCACCCTGACCTTTATCAAACCCCGGTAAAGATGCTTGTCGTCACCACCTCGACCTACACCAGCAGCACTGCCTTCCAAAACTGGCTGAACTGGAAAAAACAAAAAGGTATCGATGTCGATGTGCAGACCGTGACCAGCGGCACCGCTTCTTCCACCATTTTATCGACGATCCAATCTCGTTACAACGCCACCCATCCGACCTTCTTGGTGATCGTGGGTGACGAATCTGTTGTCAAACCTTATAAGACGAATTGGAGCTGTGGCAGCACTTACGGAAACTGCGTCAACGACCTTGAATATGCTTCTATGGACGGTGATGTTTATCACGACATGTTCATGAGCCGTATGTCTGTTTCTTCCACCACGGAGCTCAGCAACCTCGTGAACAAGATCCTGACCTACGAGAAATATACCATGTCAGACCCGAGCTATCTGGACAACTCACTTCTCGTTGCCGGATGGGACAGCAGCTGGACCAATAGAGTTGGCAAGCCTACCATCCAGTATGCAAACAACAACTATTATAATAGTGCCCATGGCATCAATCCCACGGTCTATATCACTACTGGTTCCGGCCAAACCGCTGCTTACAACAACATCAACAATGTCGGTTTCCTAAACTACACCGCACACGGTGACATCCAAGAGTTAGCTGACCCGGAATTCACCAATTCCAACGTCTCTTCGATGACTAACAACGACAAGTATTTATGGATTGTTGCCAACTGCTGCTTGACGGCTAATTGGGGTAACTCGAGCTATTATCCTTGCTTGGGCGAGACCATGATTCGTGCTGCCAACAAAGGTGCTTTCGGTTATATCGGATCCATTCCGGAATCCTACTGGTATGAGGACTACTATTTTGGTGTCGGCGCATTCTCATACGTTGCCAGCACCGTGCAAACTCCATCTTCGACCACCACAGGTATGTACGATGCCGCCTTTGACGACACCGGATTCAACACTTTGAACTCCATGCCTTACATCGGCAATGTGGCCGTGACCTACGCTCACGCTGCCAACTATACCAGCAGTGTTACTGATGAATATTATTGGAGAGCTTACCAATGCTTGGGCGACGGTTCCGTGATGCCTTATCTGAAGAACCCTTCGGCCAACACCGTCACTCACGCCAGCACTTTGCAAATCGGTGCCACAACATTTAACGTGAAAGCCGATGCTGGTTCGTATGTCGCTATCACCGTCAACAATGAGATTATCGGTGTGGAAGTTGTTCCTTCCAATGGCTCCATCGATGTGCCGATCACGGCTCAAACCACTACAGGCACAGCAATGATCGTTGTCACCCGTAACCAACGTCAGCCCTACATCGCCACCATCAACATTATTGGCGGAACACAATACAATATTGAAGCCACAGCCAACCCAACAGCTGGCGGTACCGTCTCTGGCACAGGCAAATACTATGAAGATACCGAATGCACCTTGGTTGCTACGCCCAATGCTCCGCAATATGAGTTCACCAACTGGAAGAAGGACAACAGCGTTGTCTCCACCAACGCCACCTATACTTTCACTGTCAGCTCCTCAACCGCTGGCACCTATACTGCCAACTTCACCGAGCTGACTGCTCATAGCATTACTTGCAACGCTACCAGCAACGGCAACATCTATGCGAACAAGACCAATGCTTACAAGGGTGAGATCATCAACTTGTCAGCCACTCCCGCTAACGGATATGTTTTGAGTGCTTGGTCGGTCAAGGATGCTAGCAACAACACCATCACCGTCACCGACAACCAATTCACGATGCCCGACAGCAATGTCACCGTAAGTGCCACCTTCACCAAAGGTTACGACATCACACTGGCTTCAGTCATGAATGGCAGCATCAGCGCTGACCCGACCTGTGCTTTGCAAGGCACGACAATCAACCTGACCGCTACTCCTGCCTCGGGCTACAATCTCGAAAGCTGGATCGTCTATAAGACTGGTGACCTGAACACTACTGTCACGGTTAATGGCGATAGCTTCACCATGCCGAATTACGATGTCACTGTCAGTGCCATTTTCTCCAAACCTAATAATAGCGATGTAACCATCGGCAGCGGAACAAGCACCAATGCCTACCTCCCAACCTATGCTTATTACAATTATTCGCTGACACAGCAGATTTACACTGCTTCCGAGGTCGGCAGTGCTGGAACCATTACTGCTGTTGCTTTCAAAGTGGCCAACTCCAAGTCAACCACTAGAAATATTGACGTATATCTGTCACACACTTCAAATAGTTCTTTCTCCGGCAACTCCGCCTGGGTTAGCCAATCCACTTCGTACCGCGTGTTCTCAGGCAACGTCACCTTTGCCTCATCGGGATGGACAACCATTACATTTAGCACTCCATTTGAATATGATGGCACGAGCAACCTGCTACTCACCGTTGACGACAACACGGGAACCTATGTGAGTAGCAGCAGCGATGCACCTTCGTTCTATGTTTACTCCTCAACTTCAAACAGCGCAATCTATAAATACGACGACTACACCAACTACAATCCCGCATCGATTAGCACCTCGGGAACTCGTTTAGCTACCAAGGACCAAGTGGTGTTCACCAAGGTTGTTTCGAGCGCTGAAGGCTTCTTATCAGTGTCACCCACGACATTGTCTGGTTTCATCGCTGTTGCCGGCAGCACTGCCTCTGAAGCCCAAAGCGTGTCTATTGTCGGTTCCAACCTGCAAAGCAACGTGACCATCACCTTGCCTGCTGGCTATGAAGCCTCCACCTCGGCTACGGGTAACTATAGCACGTCGTTGACCCTCACTCCTTCAAACGGCAGCCTTCGCCAGATGGTTTATGTCCGTTTACAGGCAGCTCTCAACCAGAACAACTACAATGGCACGATGACCATTGCCTCTGGCAGTACCAGCACCACGGTCAGCCTCAGCGGCACCGTCAACCCTGGTAGCGGCACGCAATACACCATCAGCGTCAATGCCAGTCCTGCCAACGGTGGTACCTTCAGCGGTGCTGGCACCTATTATGAGAACGGCACTTGCACGTTGAACGCCACCGCCAACACAGGTTATGCATTCGCTGGATGGCAGCAGAATGGCAACATGGTTTCCACGGATGCTTCTTACAGCTTCATCGTGACCGGAGACGCCTCATACACAGCTATCTTTACCGAGATTCCTCTCTACAACATCACCATCAGTGAAGTACCCAACGGTACCATCAGCGCTAACACGACCACGGCATATCCTGGCGATGTTGTCAACCTTAGTGTGAACCCCAACAGTGGCTTCCAACTGAACCGTTGGCTCGTTTATAAGACAGGTGATATTGAGAGCACCATCGAAGTGACCAACAACAGTTTCGTCATGCCTGAATACGACGTCACCGTATTTGCTATCATCAAAGACGACTTCCAAGAAGTTACCGTGGGAAGTGGCACTGATATCAGCTACGGCTATGTCCTCCCAACCCATGTGTATTACAGCTATTGCCTCTCGCAACAGATTTACACCTCAGCCGAGGTTGGCGATGCAGGCACCATCACTGCGTTCCAACTCTACTTCGCAGGCACTAGCAGTGGAGCAGCCTCCACAACAGGTCCTAGAACGTTCAAGATTTACATGACTCACACCAATAATTCCACCGTCTCTTCTTGGACGACGGTATCCTCAAGCGACCTTGTTTATCAAGGCACCATGACCTTCGAGCAACTCGGTTGGTACACCTTCACTCTGGACACCCCGTTTGAATACAACGGCACCAGCAACCTGATGCTCACCGTTGACGACTGCACTGGAAGCTATGTTGTGAGTCAACGCCATTATTTCTATGATTATAACACTGGTTCCACCAGAGCCATTTATGATGTCACCGATGATGGTGAGTATGATCCTACCACAAGCCATTCTGCCTCAACGCGCACCTGCCAATACAACAACCAGATTATTTTCGAGAAGGGTGTTGCCGGAGGTCCTACGCTGACCGCACTCCCGAACCCCTTGGAAGGCTTCTCCTACAAAGAGGGCGAGGGCCCGTCGGACGTGTTTGACTTCGCTGTCATCGGTGTTGACTTGACAGCCAATGTCACCATCACTGCTCCTGAACACTTTGAGATCTGTGCTACTGAAAACGGCACCTTTGGAAGCACGCTGACCTTGACCAAAACCGATTTGCTCACCGCCAATGTCTATGTTAGAATGAAGGCTGGTCTTGCCCAAGGCAATTACTCTGAATCCATCACCCTTACTTCTGGCGATGCTACTACCCAGGTCAACCTCTTGGGTCAAGTCAACCAAGGCGATGTCGTCTATTATACCATCACCGCAGTCGCCAGCCCCGCTGAAGGCGGCACCATCACCGGTACTGGACAATATGCCGACCAAGGCACCGTCAGACTTACGGCTATTCCTAACGAGGGATATATCTTCGTCAACTGGACCGAAAACGGTGTGGAAGTCTCCACCAATGCTTATTGGGTCTTCACTTCTGACAGCAATAGAGATTTAGTCGCCAACTTCATCGCTGCGGTCACCCAGAACCAGACCTTGAACGCAGGTTGGAACTGGTTCTCCAGCTACATTGAACTCAGCAACGGAGGCCTGAGCCTTGTTGAAAATGCCCTGGGTAGCAATGGTGTCCAAATCAAGTCACAGCAAAACTTCGTCACCTATTCGGAAGGTGAATGGTTCGGTGGCCTGACTGAAATGAACAATGAAGAAATGTATCAGATCCGAGTCGGCAACACCGAAGAAATCAGCTTCAGCGGCCCTGCTGCTAATCCTAACAACCACCCCATCACGCTGGCCAATGGCTGGAACTGGATCGGTTATCCTATGGACGAGACTTTGGATATCGCTACTGCATTGGGTGGATTCCAACCCATGGCTAACGACATGATTAAGGGTCGTAACAGCTATACCACCTACGTTGAAGGATACGGCTGGTGGGGCACGCTCAATGCATTGACTCCTGGTAACGGTTACATGTATCGCTCCTACAATAATAGCTCAACCAACTTGACCTACCAACGTGGCAACAAGATCAACGATGTGGTCCTTAACAATGTGGAAACTTACTGGACTCCCGCTTCAGAGGACTTCGCCTTCAACGGCAATGTCATGGCCACAGTCAACGCCGACAACCTGAACCTCTCTGAGAATATGGAAATCGGTGCTTTTGTCAATGGCGAGTGCCGTGGCGCTGCCAAGCTGATGTTTGTCGAGCCGCTCAACCAATATGTGGCCTTCCTGACCATCTTCGGCAACGATGATGAAGAAGTCAGCTTCAAGGTTTATAACGACGGTGAAACCTTCACTGCCAACGAGCAAGTAGTTTACACCAACAACATGGTGATTGGTACTGTTACCGATCCATTTGTGCTCCATGTCAACGTTGACAACCTCATCACCTTCTTCCCCAACCCAGTGGAACGCGGACAAGAGGCTAGACTCGACCTGCCCAACATGGTCAGAGGCAAACTTCATGTCCAAGTCTTCAACGCTTTGGGTGTTGAGGTTCGCAACGAGGTAGTGAGCAACACCATCTCCGGTATCATGGCTTCAGGCATTTATACCTTGAGAGTCATGGACGAAGAAGGCAATGTCTATTATGGAAAACTGATTGTAAGATAATTATCCATAGGAGCCGGCGATTATCGCCGGCTCCTCCCATTTTAATAACTTAAATTAATTTAACATATGAAAAAAGGTTTATTTTTCCTTGCGCTCAGCCTGCTCTGCTCAGTGGGCTTCGCACAACTTCAAGTCGAGCCTGAATGGAACAAAGTCCTCAGCGACAACCCTGGCACTTTCAAGACTCAGCTCATCTCTTCTTCAGAGAGCAGCATCAAGGTCAACGTTCAGGTTCCCGGTTTCTACACCACCATGGTAAAGACTCCTAACGGAGAAGCTTACGTGATTACCGTCCCCAAGTCAGTCAGCACCGCCAATGCGGGCGAGCCTGACATGCCTATGACTGGTATCCCGATCATGATTGGAGACAAGGCACAGATGAATGTCCGCGTAATCGATGCCCAGTACATGGACTTTGAAGGCATCGAGGTCGCCCCTTCCAAAGGAAACTTCTCTCGTCAAATCGACCCGGAGACCGTGCCATATACCTATGGCGAGTGCTACAAGCAAGATGCTTTCTTCCCCAAGAAGAATTTGGGAATGTATGAACCATACATCATCCGCGACTTCCGCGGACAGAACATGGCCGTTTATCCCTTCGCTTACAACCCTGTCACCAAGACCCTCCGTGTGTACTATGACATGACTGTGGAGATGTACAAGGTCAACGACAAAGGAAGCAACATCATTGAAAGCCGCCGAAGCAATGAAGTCAAGATGGGACAAGACTTTAAGTCCATCTATCAACGTCACTTCATCAACTATGAGACCGCAATGGCTAAATACACGGCATTAAATGAAGATGGCGACTTGCTCATTATCTGCTACGACAACTTCATCAGTTCCATGACCGACTTCGTCAACTGGAAGAAGACTCGTGGCATCAACACCACCATCGTGGGAACCAGCACTGCCGGTTCCTCTTATACAGCCATTAAGAACTATATTCAGAGCCAATACAACGCCAACAATAACATCACCCATGTGTTGCTCGTCGGCGACGTGGCCCAGATCCCTGGTTACTCCTACTCCGGTGGAGGCTCATCATACAGTGGCTTGGGCGACAATGCCTACGGACAAATTGTCGGTAGCGACTACTACAACGATGTTATCATCGGCCGTTTCTCAGCCAGCACAGCAGCCCGTGTGACCACACAATGCAACCGTGTCATCACCTATGAGCGCGACTTGACAACTTCCGCTACATGGCTTCAAAATGCTGAAGGTATCGCCAAAAAAGAAGGTGGTTCCGGCCATAACGGCGAGGATGACTACCAGCACATGGATGTCATCCGCACCGACCTGTTAAACTATGGTTATTCTACTGTCTATCAGCGTTATGAGAACCTCAGTGGATATACTGCTACTGCTTCTCAGATTTCTTCTGACATCAACGGTGGTGTCGGTATCGTCAACTACTGCAACCATGGTGCAGAGACGATGTGGGGTGTCGCCAGCTATAGCGTTTCCCATGTGAATGCCTTGACCAACGAGAACAAGTTGCCTTTTATTTGGTCAGTAGCCTGCCTTGTTGGTAAATACGACCATAGCAGTGACTGCTTCGCTGAAGCTTGGATGAACGCCACCAACAACAGCAATCCCACTGGTGCTATCGGCACCTTGATGTCTTACATCAGCCAACCTTGGATCCCGCCCATGTGGGCACAAGACGAATGCGTCGATATTTTGGCTGGACTTTCCAGCTCCGGTGGTACCAAACACAGTTGGGGTGGTGTCTCCATCAATGGTCTATTTGGTATTTTCGACAATTACGGTTCAGATCAATCCGCTGTTGGCACCTACCAAGCCTGGATTCTCTATGGTGACCCGAGTATGCTGATCCGCACCAAGACCCCGACCGCCATGACGGTCTCCCACACTGGCAGCATTACCTTGGGATCTCCCAGCTATGTAGTCAATGTCACCAACGGCAACGGAGCTGTAGCCACCATTACCGATGCCAGCCATAACATTTTGGGCAAGGCCACGGTGAGCAACGGCTCAGCCACCATCGCTCTCAACAGCAGCAACCTAACCCCTGGCAGCGAGCTGACCCTCTGCGTATTTGGATTTGATAAGGTTACCTATCTTGGCACCATCGAGGTGGTAGGCGGCACAAAATACAACATCACCTGCAATCCTGTTGAGCACGGCACCATCAGTGCTCCAACACAAGCTTACGCCAATTCAACGGTAACGTTGACGGCAACTCCCGAAACGGGTTATTGCCTCTCTTCATGGACTGTCAAGAAGGGCAACACCAACATCCCTGTGACCAACAACCAATTCACCATGCCTGAGGGCGATGTGACGGTGAGCGCCACTTTTGTCCAAGGTCTGGAAGTCACTCTGGCACCTGCAACCAATGGCACTATCTCTGCTGATTTAGCGTATGCGCTTCAAGGCAATACTGTTAACTTGACCGCTACACCCGCCACGGGTTATGTGTTCGACAGCTGGGTGGTTTATAAGACTGGCGATGCAAGCACTACTGTCAATGTTAACGGGAACAGCTTCACCATGCCGAATTACAACGTTACTGTGGTCGGTATCTTCCTCGCACCTCAAGGCGGCGAAGTGACCATTGGTAGCGGCACCACCTCCGGCAACTATTTACCCACCGGTGACTACTACAAGTATTCACTCACCCAGCAAATATACACTGCTGCAGAATTGGGTACAGCAGGCACCATTACTGCCATCAGTTTCTACTACAACACATCGACTTCCTCCAATCCTAGGAGTCTCCTGATCTACATGTCTCATACCGCAAGTTCTAACATCACGGCATGGTCAACTGTGACCAGCAGCCAATGTGTCTTCTCTGGCAGCGTAACTTTCAATCAAGGCTGGAACACCATCACACTGACCACGCCATTTGCCTATAACGGGACAAGCAACGTGCTCCTCACCGTTGACGACAACACGGGTGCTTGGACCACCAACAGCCAATTCTACACCTATTCTACAAATGCCAACAGAGCCATCTATTACAGGAATGACTCTACGAACCCTGACCCAACCGGAAGTGTTTCCGTTACAGCTAACTCGCTCCAGGTCAATGCTCAGATGAAAATCACCAAAGAGGTGCCCAGCACTGACGGATATCTCTCCGTGTCGCCTACCAGCCTGACCGGCTTTGAATCCACCTCAGGTGCCACGGCCTCCAACCCACAGAGTGTCGCTGTCATTGGCAGCAACCTCCAGGCCAACCTGACCGTCACGGCCCCCACTGGCTTTGAAGTTTGCGCCACCAGCAACGGCACCTACAACAGCACGATGACTCTGACGCCATCCAATGGTAGCATCCGCGCCAACGTCTATGTACGCCTCAGCTCCAATGTGAGCCCTGGCTATTATTCGGGCGACATGACCTTGGCTTCAGGCACCACCAGCGCCACGGTCAGCCTCAGCGGCAACGTCGCAGCAGGAAGCGGCAACTCCTACGAGATCACCGCTACGGCCAACCCGACAGCAGGTGGAACCATCACCGGTGCAGGCACCTATTATGAAAATGGCACCTGCACCTTGGTCGCTACCGCCAACGCGGGTTATAACTTCACAGCCTGGACCAAGGACGGCAACGTGGTTTCCACCAACACTTCCTACAGCTTCACCGTCGATGAAACCACCGCTGGTGCTTACGAGGCCAACTTCTCGATAAACGTGTATGTAGTTAGTGCTACCGCCAACCCGACAGCAGCCGGAACCATCAGTGGCACAGGCAATTTCTACCATGGTGCCCAAGCCACTTTGACCGCCACCGCCAATGAGGGTTACACCTTCACCAATTGGACTAAGAACGGCGTATCCGTGAGCACCAATCCCACTTATAGCTTCACCGTGACCGAAGCCACCACCCTGGTCGCCAACTTCACGATCAACAGTTATGACATCACCGCTACGGCCAATCCTACCGAAGGCGGCTATGTCACCGTAGGCAGTCGCAATAGAGACGACCTCGTCTATGACTTTGAAGGCGGCACCCAAGGCTGGACTATCTTGAAAGGCAACACAGGCAATTCACCCAACAACTGGATGCATAACACTGCTTACCCCACCACCAACAATGACTTCACCAGCGGATACGGCTACAACAACTCCGATGGATTCATGCTCTCCGAGTCCTACATTTCCGGCTCTACAAGTGGCTCTGGCACCGCTGTCACGCCCGACAACTATCTCATTTCTCCGCAAGTTCGTTTGGGCGGAAGCATCTCCTTCTATGCAGGTGCCAGAAACACCAGTTATTGCGCAGAGACGTTCTCCGTGATGGTTTCAACGACTGGCAACACCAACACCGCCAGCTTCACGACCCTTCAGACTTGGACTTTGTCATTGTCCTCTGCAGGATATAGCGCTACGCCCTATACCGTTGACCTGAGTGCCTATAGCGGCATGGGTTATATTGCTATCCGCCACTGGAATTGTTCCGACCAATGGTTCCTGGCCGTTGATAACATCACCATCGTGGAAGGCGCAGACCAGTCCACTGGAAACGGCAACTTCAACTATGGCGAGACTTGTGTAGTGACTGCCACACCTTACGATGGTTACCATTTCGTGAACTGGACCGAGAACGGCACTGCGGTGAGTAGCGAAGCCTCTTACAGCTTCACCGTCACTGGTGACCGTGACCTCGTGGCTAACTTCTCCGAAGCCCTGCCGACTTACTATACTATAGGCGTGACTGCCAACCCAACCGACGGTGGTACCGTCACCGGAGCTGACAGCTATGTTGAAGGCAGCACCGCCACCTTGACAGCTACGGCCAATGAAGGCTACACCTTCGCAAATTGGACCAAAAATGGCACCCAGGTAAGCACCAATGCCACCTACTCATTCCAAGTAACCGAAGACGCCAACTATGTGGCCAACTTCACGTTGAACACTTACACCATTACTGCACTCGTGAATCCCGAAGACGCCGGTACCGTCACAGGCGCTGGCCAATACAGCCACGGTGCTACCGTCACGCTGATAGCGACGGCTAACGAAGGCTACAGCTTTGTCAACTGGACAGAAAACGGCACTGTTTATTGCACCAATGCCACCTGTGTTTCCACGGCTGCTGGCGACCGCACCTTGGTTGCCAACTTCAGCTTGAACACCTATGCTGTGACTGCTACTGCTGACCCAGCCATGGGTGGAAGCATCACCGGCACCGGCACTTATGAACATGGAAGCAGTGCTACGCTGACCGCCACTCCTGCCAGCGGATACCACTTCATCAACTGGACCAAGGACGGCGTGGAGATCGGTACTGAGGAAACCCTTACGTTCACCGTCACTGAAGCCGTAAACGTCGTGGCTCACTTTGAATCTTCCACTTCACAGGTCATCAGCCTCAGCAGCGCCTTTAACTGGTTCTCCACCTACATCGACCTTGATGGTGCCGAAGGTCTCGCAACCCTTGAAAATGCTTTGGGCGACAATTGCATCCAGATTAAGAGTCAATTACACTCCTTAGTTTACGATGAAGGAGGCTGGTACGGTGACTTGAACAGCTATGACATCACACAGATGTATCAGATCAAGAACACCACTGCCTTGGATATCACTCTGACCGGAAGCATCGTGAATCCAACCGAACACCCGATCAATATCGTGAAAGGTTGGAACTGGATTGGTTATCCCGTGAGCCAGCCCATGGATGTTTCTGTTGCCTTGGCCGACCTCAATCCTTCTGAAAATGATGTCATCAAGTCACGCAATGCATTCACCACCTACATCGACAATTATGGATGGTGGGGCAACTTGACTACCTTGACGCCTGGCGAAGGTTACAAATACAACTCCATGGCTAACGAGAGCACTTCCTTCGTCTATCCCGCCAGCAGCCGAGTTGATGTTCGCGCCAACATCACTACCGAAGGCAACTACTGGATGCCTGACGACGCTTATGCCAACACCATCAACGTCATGGCTGCTCTTCCTGCCAACTCGGTGGTCAATGCCTCAGAACAAGTTGAAATCGGCGCCTTCGTCAATGGCGAATGCCGTGGTAGCGCCAAGTTATTGTATGTCGAACCGCTCAACCAATACATCGCCTTCTTGACCGTCTATGGCAACGAAGATGAAACTGTGAGCTTCAACATCTATAATGAAGGCAACCAATACAATGCCGAAGAGCAAGTGGTGTTTGTCAATGATGCTGTCATCGGCAAGGCCAGCGATCCATTCATGCTCCACATCAGCGGTGACAACAGCTTAAGCCTCTTCCCCAACCCAGCGAACAAGGGAGAGCGTATCACCGTTGAGCTGAATGGCAATGTTGATCTGAATGGAGCTACCATGCAGGTGTACAATACCCTCGGCAGCCTGATCCGCACTGAGCACTTCACACAATCCACCAAGACCATCGAAGCCTTGCAAAATAGTGGCATCTACACCGTAAAGGTCACCGATGCTCAAGGCAACGTGTTTGTCGGTAAAATCGTGGTTAAATAACACCTAATTATACAGATTAGGAGGGCAATGTCAAGCCTTCCTAATCTGATTTTTTTCAATAGAGAGAGCAACTATTAGTATTTTTTCTAATTTTGCAAGCAAATTTGAATAATTTTGGAAATAATAACAAAAATGAAAAAAAGTATTTTATTATTGATGCTGGCATTCCTTTCCTTTGGATTTGCTCATGCACAAACGTATGAAAGTCACTTTCCTGAAGTAACTCATTTAGAGAATAATTGGGGGCCCTTCGTATGTTTTATTGTCGATGAAAACGACACTGTATTCGTGACAAACACCTCTATCGAAGTGGCAGCCTATTGTGGCGATGAGATTAGAGGCAAAGTGTTCATTGGTAACGGTTATGATACGAATAGGCCCTATAGTCATCCCATCATGATCCAGGGCAATCAAAATGAAGTGATTACCTTCAAGATCTATGATCACGCAACAGGCAAAGGAGACGACTATGAATGCCTGACCACTACTGCCATCAATGTTGACATCACTTACCTTCCCAGTCAGCCATTAGTCATTCATTTCAAATCCAATGAGGAAGAAGAAGAGGATGAAATTCCTTATCCCTGGACTGTAGAACAAGGTTCTGGAGGAGACAATGCTCAAGGAACATTCCAGGTACAAATCAACGGAGTGAATGTTAGCGAAGACATCTATACGCTTGGTATCTTCAACAGTGAAGACGTTTGCCGTGGATATCAAGAGAATTGGATGTATTTCCAGCCCACACAAGCTTATCTCCACACCTTTACTTTCTTTGGTGACGATGGTGAAGAGGACCACTTCCTGTTGTATAACAGAAATGAAGAATGCTATGTAGGATCCTGCGATGTCACCATCACTTTCACAAAAAATGAAACCTACGGCAGTGCACCTCAGCCAATGATTCTGAATTTCGTCATCCCATTCATCTTTGACGGATCGGACAACGACCACAATTGGAGCACTATCGACAACTGGAGATACAAAGCATTGCCCACCGCCACCGACGAAGTTACCATCAACGGCTACTGCGAAATGGATCAAGATGTGGCTGTGAAAAACATCATCGTCAACGAAGAAAAGACCCTCAAGGTTCTCGGTGGCAAGACCCTCACCCTCACCGAAGGCATCGTCACCACTGACGCCTCTCAACTTGTCTTGGTTGACAACGCTCAGCTGATTGACGCTTCGCAGACCGCTGCCCTCGCCTCCTACATGATTACTGTTGAAGGCTATGAAAGCAACGAAAACAACTGGTACATCTTCGGAAGCCCGATGAGCGACAACGTCTCCATCGCCAATACCGACTTCCCCACGGGCGAGTACGATCTCTATTGGTACGATGAGACCAACTTGACCCACGAGGAATGGAGAAACTTCAAAGCCAATCAAGATGGTGAATTCATCCCTGGCATGGGTTATCTCTACGCCAACAAAGTCAATTGCACTCCTTCATTGGCTGGCACCCTCAACTACGGTAACGTCAGCGTCAACATGACCTACACCGACCGTCCCTATGACGACCTTGAAGGCCTCAACCTCTTTGCCAACCCCTATCCTTACACCATCACAATTGACAACTTTGCCAACAGCAGCCTCACTGATGGTTATTATCGGATGGTGAATGGTGATTGGGATCCTCAAACCAGCAGCACTCCTATTGAGACTGGACAAGCCTTCTTGATCGGTTGCACTGCACAGAACACGGTCACCTTCCAGCCCAACGCCACCACCAAGGGTGAGAGAAGCAACCGCAACGTCATCAAGGTCAACATCGCCAACAGCGAATATGCCGACCACGCCTTCATCATCCTCAACGAAGGCAACGACTTGGTCAAGATTGCCCACAGAAACACTTCAGCACCAGAGGTTTACATCCCCGTCCAGAACAAAGCCTACGCTATCGCCCACTTCAACAATGTGGAAACCGCTCCTGTGGCCTACAGACCTACCCTCTTCGGCCAACAGACCCTCAGCGTTGAATTGGAAGGCTCTTATGAGTACCTGACTTTGAAGGACAACCTCACTGGAACGGAAGTCAATCTCCTTAACACTCCGACCTATAAGTTCAATGCCAACCCGAGTGATATGGTAAACCGCTTCACCCTCAACTTCAAGGCCAACACCAACGTCAATGATGTCGAGGTGGTCAACCCGATCAACTACCGTAACGATGGACAGCTGACCATCAACGGTGTGCAAGGTGAGAGCGAACTCCAAGTCATCGACATGCTGGGACGTATTGTCAGCAGCACGACCATCAACGGCGAATACACTCAAATGCTCCACAACACTCCTGGAGTCTATGTCATCCGCCTGGTCACCGCCAACAACACCTATACCCAGAAGATTGTCGTTGAATAATCAAATAACAATCCAATAAAAAATAGCGACCCGATTGGGTCGCTATTTTTTTGTGCACTCAGAAGAAGTCGTCCGCAGCTTAGAGTTTGCGGGCGATCTCCTTCACAGTGTAACCTTCGATGATATCACCGACCTTGATGTCGTTGAAGTTCTCGATGTTCAAGCCGCAGTCCATACCGGCAGCCACTTCCTTAACGTCATCTTTATAACGTTTCAACGAGCCAAGGTTGCCCGTGTAGATCACGATACCATCACGGATGATACGGATCTTCGTGTTACGGGTAATCTTTCCGTCGAGGACCATACAGCCGGCGATGGTACCGACCTTGCTAATCCTGAAGGTCTCACGAATCTCGAGGTTGCAGGTAACCACTTCCTCAATCTCAGGAGCTAGCATACCTTCGATAGCGGATTTGATCTCTTCGATAGCCTGATAAATGATGGAATAGATGCGGATGTCGATCTTCTCTTGCTCGGCGAGACGGCGGGCTTGTACGGTAGGACGTACATTGAAGCCCACGATAACTGCGTTGGATGCCGAAGCCAAGTTGATATCCGACTCGCTGATGGCACCCACAGACTTGTGGATGACATTGACTTGCACTTCTTCGGTGGAGAGCTTGAGCAAGGAGTCGGCAAGAGCTTCCACGGAACCATCCACGTCAGCTTTGACGATGATGTTGAGTTCCTTGAAGTCACCAATGGCGATACGACGTCCAATCTCATCGAGGGTGATGTGCGGGTTAGTGCGGCGAGTCTGCTCGCGTTGCAGCTGTTCACGACGGTTAGCGATGTCCTTGACCTCACGCTCGTCGGTCATCACGTTGAACACGTCACCTGGCTGAGGAGCACCATTAAGGCCGAGGAGCAACACCGGCGTTGAGGGGCCTGCACTTTGGACCTTTTGGTTGTGGTCGTTGAACATAGCCTTGACTTTTCCGTAGGTGGTGCCGGCAAGCACCATGTCACCGATACGCAGCGTACCATTCTGGACCAGGATCTTAGCCACATAGCCACGGCCTTTGTCGAGGGCCGACTCGATGACGGTACCCTTGGCGAGCTTGTTAGGATTGGCCTTGAGGTCGAGGAACTCGGCTTCGAGCAAGACTTTCTCCAACAGCTGATCGACATTGAGACCGATTTTGGCGGCGATCTCCTGTTCTTGGTATTTACCGCCCCAGCTCTCGACGAGGATGTTCATCTTGGCCAGCTGCTCACGGATTCGGTCAGGCTGTGCCGTAGGTTTGTCGATCTTGTTGAGAGCAAAGACGATAGGCACACCGGCAGCTTGGGCGTGGTTGATAGCTTCGACCGTCTGAGGCATCACGTTATCATCGGTGGCGATGACGATGATGGCCACGTCGGTGATCTTGGCACCACGGGCACGCATGGCGGTGAAGGCCTCGTGACCAGGGGTGTCGAGGAAGGTGATCTTCTTGCCGCTCTCGGTGGTCACCTCATAAGCACCGATATGTTGGGTGATACCGCCAGCCTCGCCTGCCACCACGTTGGTGTTACGGATGTAGTCGAGGAGCTTGGTCTTACCATGGTCAACGTGACCCATGACGGTGACGACGGGTGCGCGAGGCACCATATCCTCCTCATGGTCCACCTCTTCCGTCTCGGCGATGGCTTCTTGCACGTCGGCGCTGACGAAATCGACTTGGAAGCCAAACTCGCTAGCCACCACCGACAATGCTTCAGCATCGAGGCGTTGGTTGATAGACACAGGCATACCCAAGCCCATGCAGGTGGCAATGACCTTGGTCACCGGCACGCTCATCATGACCGCCAAGTCGTTGGCCGTGACGAACTCGGTGACTTTCAGGATGGATTTCTCCTCCTGCTGGCGCATCTGTTCTTCCATCATGCTGCCCGCGACCTGTTGACGTTTCTCACGACGGTGTTTCGAGGTCTTGGACTTACCCAATGGAGAGAGGCGTGCCAACGTATCTTTGATCTGCTTCGAGATCTCCTCATCGGAGAGTTCAACTTTCTCTTCGTATTTGGGCTGATTACGGTTCTTGTCCTTTTTCGGGTTTTTCTTGTTCGGGTCGCCACCTTGGGCAGGTTTAGCGCCTTTGCCCTTGCCTTGGTTTTGTCCCTTGTTGTCGGTTGGGGCATCTGAAGATCCTTCAGGTTTGCCACCGATGCGTTTACGTTTCTTTTTCTTTGAGTCGCCGCTGCTTTCCGACGAGGCCACAGGTTGCTGTTTGGAGCGTTTGCGTTCCTCGGGCAGTTCAATCTTGTCGAGGATCTTGGGGCCTTCAAGTTTCTTGACTTCCGTCTTGATGAACTTAGGTTCAGCCGCTTGTTCCTTTTCCTTTTCTTTCTCGAGGGCTTTTCTCTTTTCTTCTTCGGCTTTCTTTTCAGCGGCCAGTTTTTCAGCTTTCAGCTGCTCAGCCTTCTTCTGTTCGGCCAGAGCCCTTTCTGCTTTCTCACGTTCGGCACGTTCTTTGGCTTCACGCTGGCGTTCCTCTTTGGTCTTCTTGTCGGGACGCATCTTGGTGTTCAGGCTCTCCAGGTCGATTTTGCCCAAGACTTTGAGGTTACCCTCGTTGTCTTCTTCAGGTAGAGTCTCGACAGCCGGTTCAGTCACCGTCACGGGTTTCTCTTCTTTCGGAGTCTCCTCCTTAAGTGTCTCGACTGGTTTCTCCGGTTCCTTGGGTGTCTCCACCTTTTGAGGTTCTGCGGCAGCAGGTTTCTCTTGTTGAACAGGTTTCTCGGCTGGTTTATGGATGCCTATCGTACTGGTTCGGATAATTACTTCGTCATTATCTTCATCGTCGTTGTTTGATGTCAACGATTGCACGGCCGAATCGACAGAAACGGAACCTCCTTTATAGGAGAGGTCGCCGAGTTTTTTCGCCTCATTCTTCACTTCCCTTTCGCCCTGATATTCTTTCACGAGCAGCTCATACATCTCCGATGTCAGCTTCGTGTTGGGTGATGGATCGACCTGGAATCCCTTCTTGGCGAGGAACTCCACGATGGTATCCTTACCCACGTTAAATTCTCTTACCGCTTTCGATAATCGAATGGTGAAATTTGATTCTTCGGACATAGTTTCTTCTCTTAGTTAATAATAGGTGATTCGTGCCTTAAAGCATCATTCGGCATCATCTTCGAACTCGGCCTTGAGGATCTTGAACACGTTGTTGACGGTCTCAATCTCGAGGTCGGCACGGGAGGCCACTTCCTCAGGCGTGTAGTTGAGCACGCTCTTGGCAGTGTCACAGCCCATGCTATAGAGAGCGTCGAGGATCCACTGGTCGATTTCATCGGCAAATTCGCGAAGATCGACGTCCTCGTCGTCATTATTGATTTCACTGTTACGATAAACATCGATGTTGTAACCCGTCAATTTGCCGGCCAACTTGATGTTATAGCCACCTTTACCGATGGCAAGGCTGACCTGATCGCTTTCCATATAGACGTTGGCGAGCATGTTCTCGTTGTCGAGGACAATCTCGGTGACTTTAGCCGGGCTAAGGGCGCGGGTGATGAAGAGTTTCGGGTTCGTAGTCCAGTTGATGACATCGATATTCTCGTTACGCAGTTCGCGGACGATGCCATGGATACGGGAACCTTTCATACCTACGCAAGCGCCGACGGGGTCGATGCGGTCGTCGTACGATTCGACGGCGATCTTGGCGCGTTGACCAGGCTCACGGACAATCTTCTTGATGGTGATCAGCCCGTCATACACCTCAGGAACCTCAGCCTCGAAGAGGCGTTGGAGGAAGATCTCAGAGGTACGCGACAGGGTGATGACTGGTGAGCCGTTGACGTTCTCAACGCTCTTGACGATGGCGCGGACATTTTCACCTTTTTTATAAATATCCGACGGGATCTGCTCGTTACGGGGCAGGATCAGCTCGATGTTCTCGTCATCAATGGCCACGATCTCGCGTTTCCACACATGGTTGACCTCGGCGGTGATGATCTCACCGACTTTGTCCTTGTACTTCTGGAAGATGTTCTCTTTCTGGTACTCACTGATCTTGGTTTGCAGGTTCTGACGCAGCGCTAGGATGTCGCGACGGCCGAAGCTCGAGATCGGGACTTCCTCTGACACGTCGTCGCCCACCTCGAAGTCAGGCTCGATGCGGATGGCATCGGAGAGTTTGATTTGACGCAGCGGGTCTTCCAAAGCATCGTCGTCAACAACGGTGCGGTTGTGGTAGATCTCAAAGTCGCCCTTGTCAACGTTCACGATGATATCGATGAAGTCTTCCGAGTCGGTATCAAACTTCTTGTTCAACATGCCTCTGAACACATCTTCCATAACACGCATCATGGCTTCGCGGTCGATGTTTTTGAACTCCTTGAATTCGGAGAACGTTTCAACTAATTTATAATTTTCCATAGTGTATTTATTATATCATTAATTTACTTTAGAAAACAATAGCCGGGAAAACGCTGACTTGATTCAGGTCGAAGCTCAAGTCGCCTTCCACGGCGGGTTTGCGTTTGGATGGCTTCTTAGCCGGGGTGGGCGTCAGGATGATCTGTTGTCCGTCGTAAGCTTTCAAGGTACCTGCAACTCTGCCCTGCTCTTTCGTCTTCACCTCCACCTCTTTATTAATATACTTGGCGAACTGGCGAGGCAACTTGAGTGCACCGCTAAGGCCGTAAGAGAGCACGCTAAGTTCGAAATCCTCCACATCGCGGTCCATCCGGCTTTCCACAAAGCGACTCACAGCCACACACTGGTCGATGTTGACGGCTGTGTCGGAGTCGAGATAGACTTCGATGACATTACTGGGCTTCACCTTGACCTCGACAAGAAAGAGGTCGGTGTCCTTGATGGCTTCCTCAGCCAGGCTTGCGATTAATCCTTTTTCAATCATTTCCGTTTTAACAATAAAAAAACCTGTTACATTCGTAGCAGGTTTTCAATCTTCCACACTAAGTTGTCGAGCAAGGATTCGAACCTTGACAGGCAGAACCAAAATCTGCAGTGCTGCCATTACACCACTCGACACCTTCATTCGTCTGAATGCGGGTGCAAAAATACGGCTTTTTTTGAAAACTGCAAGGTTTTTTTGAACTTTTTTGTAATTTTGCACTTTCAACACGAAAAAGAGATGACTTTTAAGAAGCTGAACAACCTTTTGGGATGGCTCGCAGGCATCATTGCGACCGTCGTTTATTTCTTGACCCTTGAGCCCACGGTAAGCTGGTGGGATTGTGGCGAGTACATTTCCACTTCATTCAAACTTCAAGTGGGGCATCCCCCTGGGGCACCATTGTTCCAGATGATCGGGCGATTCTTCACCTTGTTTGCTGGCGGTGATGTCACCAAAGCCGCGATGATGGTCAACGGCATGTCGGCCATCTGCAGTGGTCTGACCATCACTTTCCTGTTCTGGAGCATCACGATGATTGCCCGAAAGTTGTGGATGAAAGAGGACGAGGAGTCGCCTTGGAGGAACAAGATTGGCGTGTTGGCAGCCGCCTTTGTGGGTGCCATGGCCTATACCTTCACCGAGTCGTTCTGGTTCAATGCTGTTGAAGGCGAGGTCTATGCCATGTCGTCGTTCTTCACTGCGGTCACTTTCTGGGCGATCCTGAAGTGGGAACGTGTCGCTGACGAGCCTTACAGCAGCCGATGGATCATCCTCATCGCCTTCCTCATCGGCCTCTCCATCGGTGTTCACCTCCTCAACTTGTTGTGCATCCCGGCCTTTGTTTATGTGGTTTATTTCAAGAAATACAAGAAAACCTCATTCTGGGGCTTCGTGTTGGCTGGAGTGCTGTCAGTAGCCCTGTTATGGCTCATCAACTCCTTCCTGGTTCCGCAGATTGTCAACTTGGCGGGCAAGATGGAGCTCTTCTTTGTCAACAACCTGCATGCACCGTTCAACTTGGGCACCATCATTTATTTTGCCCTCTTGGTTGGCCTCATCATTTGGGGCCTCATCTTCACGTCTCGACGCAAGAAGTTCATCGCCAATATTGCCATCCTATCGTTCATGTTCATCCTTATCGGCTATTCCTCGTTCTTCATGCTGGTGATTCGTGCCAACACGAACACACCTATTAATGAAAACGAGCCCAAAGACGCCCTATCCATGCTCTCTTACCTGAACCGTGAGCAGTATGGATCTTGGCCGTTGCTCTACGGACAGTACTACAACGCCCCTATCAGCGGCGCTAAGGACGGCAAGCCTATCTACATCAAGGATAAGGAAAATGGTCGCTATGTCATCACCGATGACAAAAAAAACACCATTCCTGAATACGCCTCAGAGATGAACACGCTCTTCCCAAGGATGTGGAGCAACCAGCCCAAGCACGTCTCCATGTACGAGTCGTTCCGAAAAGATAAAAACGGCACCATTAAAGGTGACAAGATCAGTGTACGCAAATACGACGGCAGCACCCAAGTGGTCAACCGTCCTACGTTCGGCCAAAACCTGAAGTTTTTCATCAGCTACCAATGCAATTGGATGTATTGGCGTTACTTCATGTGGAACTTTGTTGGCCGCCAAAACGACATCGAAAGCCAAGGGGAGCTGGATCACGGCAACTGGATCAGCGGCATTAACTTCATCGACAGTGCCCGTCTCGGTGACCAAAAGAACATCCCCGACAGCCTCAAGAACCCAGGAAGGACGAAATTCTATTTCCTGCCGCTCATCTTAGGCCTTTGTGGATTGATTTGGTTGATCAAGAAAGACTTGAAGTCGAGCTGGATCATCTTCCTGTTGTTCATCATGACTGGACTAGCCATCGTGGTGTATCTGAACCAGACCCCATACCAGCCTCGTGAGCGCGACTACTCTTATGCCGGTTCCTTCTATGCCTTTGCCATTTGGATTGGCCTTGGTGTTCTGGCTCTCATCGACTGGATCGAGCGGCTCACCAAGAGCAAGAACCTGGTAACTACCGCCCTTGTCGGCCTCATCTGCTTCCTCGCCGTGCCTTGCCTGATGGCCTCGCAAGGCTGGGAAGAGCACAACCGTGGCGGCAAGACCTCAGCGCGTGATTGGGCAAAGAACTATCTATCCCAGCTGCCTCCCAACGCGGTGATCTTCACCCGTGGCGACAACGACACCTTCCCATTATGGTACATCCAAGAGGTGGAAGGCTACCGTACCGACGTGCGTGTAGTCAACTACATGCTCTCATCAGGCTATTGGTATGCCCACCAGATGGGACGCAAGGTTTATGACTCGGAGAAACTGCCTCTCACCCTGAGCAATGCGGAATACGACAACGGCGTCAACGAGAGCATCCCCATCGTTGAAGAGGACAACTTGAAAGGCAAAGTCGTGGATCTGAAAGACGTCATCAACTTCATCCACAACCCCAAGGCGGTGAAAAGATATGTCGGTGGTGGCAGTACCCACTATGTGCCGGTCCGCAACGTCAAACTGGTCGTTGACAAAGAGGCCTGCGTCCGCAACGGCATCGTCCCCGAAAGCATGAAAGACGACATCGTTGACGAGATCAGCTGGCAGATCAAAGGCGACTACGTCTATAAGAATGCCTTGATGCTCCTCGACTTTATGGCTACGAACAACTGGGAACGTCCGGTGTATTTCACCTCGTTCAGCGACATGGCTTCCATGCTCGGCATCCAGGAATATCTCCACATGGAAGGCCTCGCCTACCGCTTCATGCCCGTCAAGGCCGACGACTTCTACTTGGGCTTCGGTGGCGTTTACCGCGAAGGCAGTTATGACCTGCTGGTCAACAAAGCCCAATGGGGCAGCTTGAACCAAGAAGGAGTGGTGCCCGACCGCGAAAGCGTCCGCAACGCCGAATTCGCGCGCCAGAGCTATATCCGCCTGGCCCAAAGCCTCGTCAACCATGAGGAATACGACTCAGCCGTCATCGTGATGGACAAGTTCCAAGAGTTCTTCCCCAACGAGAAGTTCCCCTATGAGATTCGCCTATACCAATTCCCCGAGATGTACTACACCTGCGGAGCCTACGAAAAAGGCGATAACATAATGGGCAAGATCGTCAAGAATGCCTGCGAGAAGATAGACTATTACGGCAACATGGAGCCGAAGTTCTTCAGGTATTACCAAGAAACCATCGAGGAACAGATCAGCCTGCTCCGTCAGATGCAGCTCGTGGCCAAACGCTTCGACCGCACCGAGATGAAAGAGGTCATCGATCCGAAGATGGATGAATACCTGAGAAAGTATTATATGGATTAACTCCTATCAGGAGTTTGCCGGTTTCTTTCTGAACGAAAGGATAATCATCACGATCCCGAGGATAACGAAGGGAACGCTCAACCATTGTCCCATGTCGAAGGTCATGTTGCGCTCGAAATCAACTTGAACATTCTTCAAGAACTCGATGGCGATGCGAGAGCCAAAGATGATGACCAAGAAGGTCCCGAACATCAAACCTGGACGTTTGTCACCCATGTCACGTTTGAAGAACATCCAAAGGAGAATTGCCATGGCCACCAAACAGAAGAAGGCCTCGTAAAGGCCCGTAGGATGGCAGGGAAGCCATTCACTTGGCGGACAGCAGGTTCCTGAAGTGCAAGGCACGTAATTGTCAACCGTGCCACAGAACTGCTCATTGCCACGAAGGAACACAAAGCCCCAAGGCAAGGAGGTAGGAGTTCCATAGATTTCATGGTTGAACACATTGCCTAAACGAATAAGGGCTCCCACAAGGCACACTGGGATGACGATACGGTCGAGCAGCCAGAGGTAGGTGATGTGTGTTTTTTGCCCCGGCTCTTTCTTGGTTGATTTGTTGAACATTCGCACATAGAGCCACAAGCCGATGAGGATACCGATGGCACCACCGTGGCTGGCCAAGCCTCCTTCCCAGATCTTCAACATCTCCAGGGGCTTGGAGAGGTAATACTCCGGCTCATAAAACAAGCAATGGCCCAAACGGGCACCAACAACGGTGAAGACCAGCATGTAGATCAGCAACGAATCCATTGCCCACTCCGGCATCTTTTCACGTTTATACACTTTACCCATGAGGATATAACCCAGCAAAAAGCCGACCGCCCAGCAGATGCCGTACCAGCGGATTTGCAACGAACCCAGCGACAAGGCTACCGGGTTAACGTTCCATTGGATGAAATTCAAAATCATAGTCGCGAATTTTTCGCAAAGATAAGGTAAAAGGTTGAATGGTGTAGCTGTTAATTTGCTGAATTGAGGCTACAAGTTGTGTTTTTATCACATGAACTGCGGAAAAGAAACCTTCCCTGACCTCCGACATCGAATCCTCATCTTCCAATTGATCTCCGAGAGTATTGTCGTAGGCCATCGCATCATCCCTATATGAAAGAATCTCCGTAGAAATCTCATAACCAGTAAGTTGCGATGCATCGACAGCAGAAATCCCAGGAATCATTTGCATTTCATCACGCTCGATGACGCGCTCTTCAACTTTTTTATTCCCGTTTCCATGTTGCGTTGTGACAACAAAATGGGCTTGACTTTCCCTCAGTAAGGTTGGGCCTTGCGATTCGATGGCTGTTGCTGCGATAGGTCTCATCTCTGCCATCAGCGGCTGCTCCGGTGTTGCCGATCTCCACCAGAAAAGGCCAATCAGCAGGGCCACGACAGCGGCTGCTGAGGCGACCTTGGCAAACAAGGGAATGACTGTCGCCTTTTTCTTGAGGCTGTCCTTATGCTCATACACCACTTGGGGTGGCACCAGTCGTGGAAAGTCGTCTATGTTAGGGTCGGTGTTCATGGTTCGGTGTCGATTAGGTTATCCATACTTTTTATCTTATCGCGGAGGGCGGTACGTGCCCTAAAAATATTCACTTTCACCTGGCTCTCGCTTTGACCGGTAATCTCGCCGATCTCTTGGTAGCTATAGCCTTCGTAGTCGCGCAGCAGCACTGCCGAGCGTTGGGCTTCGGGCAGGGCAGCCACAGCTTTATGCAAGATCTCGTTAACGTCGGGATAGGCTGTCGTTTTGTTGTCGGCCAGCTGAAACACAGCGTCAACGGTGGTTTCGGGATGCCGTTTGCGGGCCATGTCGATGATGAGATGATGCGCAACGGTAAAGAGGTATGACTTGGCTTTGTCTTGATCCACCGAGCTCCGGTGTTCCCAGGTACGGGCGAAGCTGTCCTGTACCACGTCTTCGGCCTCCTCGCGATTTCGCAAGGAGGCCAAGGCGAAACGGAACAGTCCGTCGGCGTATCGGTCCACACAGTGGTTGTACTGGGCTCGGTTCATCAGGATCAGAACAAGAGGCTAAAGCCGAAACAGAGCGTGTGTGAAGTTGGGCCGTTGGGCTCATAAAACAATGGCAGGAGATTATAGCTGGCGAAGAAGCCCATGTCTTCGCCACCGGCACGAAGCATGGCATCCAACTTGAACAGATTCACATAATAATCGCCGTGGTATTTCTCCTTGCTCTTGTCCACGAATTTGACTTTGGTCCAGGCGTCAACCCTAACACCGCCAACGACACCGGCGGCGATATGGAAATGACGGGTTGGACGCACTTCAATCATCAGAGGAGCCTGAACATAGAGGACACCGAGTTTGCTTTTCTTCACTTTGCCTTCCACTTGCTCATCGATCCACTCCCCTTCAAGACGGTTGTTGTCGCTCTTATACAAACGCACAGGGTTATTGAAGCTGTAGTTGTTCCATCCCAAGCCGATACCGGTATAGAGGCCACCGACATGCTTGCGATTGAATGCGATACCCACATCGGCGATGTTGAAGTTGAACACCCAGCTCTTCATGGGTTTCTGCTCGAGGAAGAGATATGGGCCTTCAAAATTGGAAGAAGAGCCAGGACCGAGAAGCAGGTTGAGTCCCGCCTCAAAGCCACTCCATTGTGGGTCATAGAGCAGACTTCTCTTTTCTGGTTTCGCCTCACGACCCTTGTCATTTCCATGCTCTACCTTGACGTTAGGTTGCGGGACATAATCCGGTTTTCCTTTACCCCAACGTTCCTTGTCGCGGTCTTGCTGATCCATCTCACGTTCCACGCGCTCGCCCCATTCTTCCATGTGGCGGCCCCACTCTTCCATGCTTTGGCCCCAACGTTCCATGTCGGCTTCAAAGCTCTGCCAGTCAACGGAATCGGCAAGCTGCTCCAAATTGGTGCCCAGCTCGGCCAGCAATTCCGAGAGTCCCGCCAGATTCGGAACCGCGCGCCCTCCTTCCACCGTGCCTTTTTCCGAGGCTCGCGCCAATCCCTTAGTGTTCAAGTCACCACTTCCACTGTGCTTGGCTTCAAGGACATCGCAATGGCCACGGAGGACCAGGTCGCCGCTGCCAACCATCATAACGGAAATGTAGTCATAATTCAGGTCCAGTCTGGTATCACCTGAACTGTTGAAGTTAATCACGAGGTCGTTTCCATGGAACATGTTTTCGGTAGTTACGTCGCCCGAGGATAGAACATGCAGGTATCTTAGGTTCTCCACCGTGACCTCATAGTCTTTCGAACCTTGGAGATAAAGAACAGTATCCGTCGTTGTATAAGGTCCGCCAGAGCAAGAAAAGGCATTCCCTTGACGAAGTTTAACGTCACCACTGGTATTGACCCAAACGGTGTTGATTTGTGCTGATGCGAAGCCGATATAGAAAAGGGCGGTCGCTAAAAGAAATAGTTTTTTCATGGTTGATTTATTTGTTTGTTTCTTTGTTGCTTTCCGAAAAACAACTATAAGACGAACAAACAGCAAAAAAGTTACAGACTAGGTGCAAAAAAATAACAATCCCGCTTTGCGACAAGGGTGTCACCCTCGTTCAGCTCTAGCCGCACGACTACCTTTTGCAAATCGGATTGACGCAATACATCATCCAAGCCGTCCACATAGAACTTCTTGTTCTCATTGGCATTCAACTCCACCTTCACCTTTTGTTCGAACAGTCGGGTGCCGTCGTCATTGACCACTGAAACCGACAGCTCACCATTGATGGCGCGCAACAAGTCGGAGGTCACAAACACCTGGAAATCCTTCTGATCGAGGGAAAGCAACACTGGAGCAAAGAGTGTCTTGAGCTTTTCGTGAAACACCTTAGGGTGACCGAAGTAGTCGATGGACGACCAAGAGGTCACAGGCCAGGCATCGTTGAGTTGCCAGTAGAGGGTTCCCATATTATAGGGCTTGGCGGTCCGATGTGCTTCAATGGCGATTTCCATGCCATAGGCTTGAGACAGCTGACTCAGATGGACGTATTCCTCAAAATCCTTCGGTTGTGCTATTGGATAATATCGATGGATGAAATCATCGATTTGCCTCGTTCCCCTAGGATGTTTCTGGTGTGCTGCGATAACCTTGGCATCTTTGCTCAGTGGTTCCCCTAAAGCGATGGATTGGAGTGTGGAATAATCGGGATAGCTTTGATAGCCGTACTCACTGTTGAATCGGCCCACTTTCTCACGATAGACCTCGTAGGGAAGTTCTCCCCACCAAACGCCCCAGTAGTGCACATCGCCTTGGGTAAGGCTCTCAGGCCGGCCCCATCCTTTTGATGGCGAGCTGGGCCAATACGGCCGAGTGCCATCGAAGGTACTGACCACCGTAGGCAAGATTCCTTCAAAGAGCCTATCGTAACCCGCTTTAATGGCCTGGTCTTCTTCTTCGGTCCAGCCGAGTGACTGTTGCCATCCCCAATTGTAATAGCCTTCAGAAATCTCATTGCCGCCACACCAAAGGGCCAGCGAAGGATGAGATGCCAAGCGTTTCACTTGTTCAAGGGCTTCTGTCTTGGCGTTTTCGAGGAAGGCGCTGTCATAAGGATACATGGTACCCGCATACATGAAATCTTCCCAAACGAGAATGCCTAAGGAGTCACAAATGTTGAAGAAGTCATCAGAAGGATAGATGCCCCCACCCCACACACGCAGCATGTTGAAATGTACTTCTTGGGCTTGTCGAAGCAGACGAAGGGTGTTGTTGGCATCAATCCATGTCTCGATCATTTCTTCCGGCACATAGTTGGCACCTTTGGCATACATTGGCACTCCATTCACCTTAAAATAAAAAGAGAAGCCGATGTCATCGGGATCTTCGACCATCTCCACCGTTTTGATACCTGTACGGATTATCTTGGAATCCAGCAATTTGTCCTGTTGTTTCAGCTCAACTTCGAAATCGTAGAGCGGCTGATCGCCCATCTCGTTTGGCCACCACAAACGCGGATTTGCAATGGTGAAGTTAAACAATTTATGTTGATTGCCTTTCCCCTGCTCAAACGGGAAGCTCTGGAGTGTCTTTCCCTCGGCTCTGATTTCTGCAACCAGTTCTCCTTCGGCAACACTCTCGACATCGACATGAAGGGTCAGGACGGCCTGTTCTTCCGACACCTCTTTAGTCACGATATAGGCGTTTTCAAGTCTGGCATCCGACCATCCGACAAGTTTGACGGGTTTCCAAATGCCAACGTTCTTGTATTTCGGTGCCCAGTCCCAGCCATGTTGGTAGGGTGCCTTACGACTGACAGCATATTTCTCAGGGAGTTTAGGATGATGCTGGTCATAAAATGCTTGTTGGAGGCTATCGTACCGAGGAAAATGCACCTCAAGCACGTTGTCTTTATCTTTTAACAGGTGTTTCACATCCGCCTTCCAGATCCTGAATTGATTATCAGCTTCGAAAAGCTTCTCCCCGTTGAGGGTCACCGATGCATAGGTGTCGATGCCTTCAAACACCAATTCCACCGCATCCAGATGCAGCAACTGCCGCTGGGCATCGAAATGTGCGGTATAGGTCCAGGGATGATCGGAAATCCAAAGCAATTCATCCTCGACGACGCCATAGTACGGATGCGGAATCATATCAGCATCGAAAAGGTTTTGCTGTACCACAGAAGGGACTTTGACAGGCAGCGTGTTGATTTCGAGAGTATCGCCGGTGAGCGTCCAACCTTCAGTCAATGGTTGTTCAATGACACCATGATGCTGGGAACAAGAGGCCAGCGACAGCATCAATGCCAACGCCAAGCCACGTAAAAGATCTCTCATAATTCTAAATTCTAAATTATTAATTCCCTAAGGATTAATGAGTTTCTCCATTTCATAGATGATCTCATAGTTTGATTCCGTCCAGACCATGGAGGCGCCGGTCGGGTCGGTTTGGTTGGGATAGAGCTTCTCGTTGAAGCGAGGCACCCAGTGACCTAGGGAGGCGTGCACATTGACCACACCGGTTTGGTTGATGACATCCATAACATTAGCCAAATTGATGCCACCACCCGGCATGATGGCGATTCTGTCGCCATAACGCAACTGCATTTCTGCTATCATTGGGATGCCTTCTTCGGCAGTGGGCTTCCCTCCCGAGGTCAGCACTTTGTCGAAGCCCAGCTCGACAAGCTGTTCCATGGCTTCGAAGGGCTTCACGCAAGCATCGATGGCGCGATGAAAGGTGAACTTCATGCCTTCGCCTGCTTCCATCAAAGCTTTCAGGGTCTCGATGTCGAGCATCCCTTCGTCATTGAGTGCTCCGATGACCACACCCTCGAAGCCGAGCTTTCTGCAGAGCATGATGTCGGTTTTCATGACTTCGATTTCGTCGTCATTATAAATATAATTGCCTGGTCGAGGCCGGATGAGGACTCGCATGGGGATGAAGGAGAGGTCGATAGCTTTGGCCATCGTTCCGAACGATGGGGTAAGTCCTCCCACTTCGAGGGCCTCACAGAGTTCGACACATTGCGCGCAGCCGTCCATGGCGTTGCGCAGCGACTGGATGCCATTGGCACAGATTTCGAGACGGATCATATAGGTAAGATTGATTTGCAAAAATAGGAAAAATGATGTGTCTTTCACAAAAATGTTCCTGCTTAGTGAAGCAGTTTGTCTTCAAGCTGTTTTTAATAAAAACAATAATATTGTATTGCAATATTCAAAATTAATAGTAACTTCGCATCGTTTATAACAATATTATTCAACAATGAGAAATGCGAACAACGCGATGATTATCGACCCGATCGCTGAGGCACGGCGATATGTAACGAACGCTCGTGAGGTACTTCGATCAAATGGAAAACTGGACCCGGAAACAAACCGATATGAGGATCCGAAATATGTGAGAGTCGCAGGCCACTACTTGTGGTCAGGAGCACTGATCGCCTTAGAGTCGGTGTTCCATGCGAAAACTGAAAAAAAGAAACGAAAAGGCAAGGATGCTCGTGTGGACATCGATGATTATCTTGTCATAGTGAACCAACGGGACCAGAAATTGCTAAGATTAGTGATTGATGCGTACAATATCACCCATCTAAGTATGGGATATGACGGAATCCAAATCAAAACAATCTGTGATGACGGCTTCCGCATCGTCAACGCCATCATCGACCGATGCGAAAAGATGACACCCTCAGTGGCTGCGTGATTTGTGAGGAAAAAAGAACACCTCTTCCGCTTTTTTCCCTATCTTTGCGCCCGCAAAAACCTAAACAATTCTATCATGAAAAAAGCATTTTTTATCGCAGCAGCAGCTGCCATGCTGTTCGCCGCTTGTGGCAACAACAGCACCAAAACCAACAATCAACAAGCTCAGAATGAGCCTGTAGTCGAAGAACCCGTAGTGGAAGAACCCGCTGCACCCGAAACCACCCTGTGGGACCACTACGAGTGGACCTTGACCATGCCTAACGACGGCTGGAAAGTCAGCAACGCCTATTCCGACATGGGCATCGACTATCTGGAAGATTGGTCTCATTTCAACATCAAAGACTGGCAAGAAGAGAATTATGAAGAATTCCTCACCAAATATCCCGCTGGAGATTATTTGGAAGACATCGTCACGGGCGACTATACCTGGAAAGTCATTCCAAACATCGGGAAATACAAGTTGTCCTTCTTTACCTACGACCCCAACCGCAAAATGGCTGTCCGTGTTGGCTCAGAGGATATCGACGATCCCAACGAAGAACGCGTGATGACCGTATTGAAAGGTTTCGCTTTCAAACCTGTTGAATAACCATGATCTATCCGGAACGCTTCGAGCAGAAAATCGGTTTCACCCACATCCGGGAAGCCGTCAAGGGACACTGCATCAGCACTATGGGGCTGGAACGGGCAGAGAAAATGGACTTCAGCAACAGCCGAAAGTCCATCGAACAAAGCTTGGACCAGACCGTGGAGTTCATGCAGCTGCTGCAAAATGGCGTGCCCTTCCCCGTCCGTGACTACCACGACCTGCGCGAAGCGTTCCAACATATCAGGATTCCAGGGACGAGCATCAGCCTGGAAGACCTGTTCGCCCTCAAACCCTCGCTGAACGCCTTGAGCTACATCCTGAAGTTCGGGCAGAGCGAGGCTCGCGAGGATTACCCTGAGCTCTGCGCCCTCACTGACGGCATCACGGTTGAGCCCATCGTCTTCAGCGAAGCAAACCGCCTCGTCGATGACAAAGGAGAGATGCCCGACAACGCCTCACCTGAACTGATGGAGATCCGCAGGAGCATCCACCGCAAACAAGGAGGCATTGAGAAACGCATACGCCAGATCATGAGCGATGCCAAAGCCTCGGGATGGGTCGATCAGAAAGCAGAGCTGACCATCCGCGACGGACGCATGGTCATCCCCGTCAAAGCCGGCGACAAACGCGCATTGAAAGGCTTCATCCATGACGAGTCCGCCACGGGACAGACCGTCTATATCGAGCCAAGTGAGATTGTTGAGACCTCCAACGAAATCAAAGAACTGGAATATGCCGAACGACGCGAGGTGTATCGTATCCTGACCCAGTTCACCGACCGTATCCGACCCTCACTGCCCGAGCTGCTGAAAGCCTGGGAACTCCTCGGAACACTCGACTTCATCCGCGCCAAGGCACTGCTCGGCCAAGACATCGGCGGCATCAAACCCCTCATGCACGACACCCCCTGTTTCCGCTGGATCCAAGCCCGACATCCCGTCCTGGAAAAGAAACTCCGATCGCAAGGCAAGACCATCGTGCCTCTCGACCTTAAACTCGACGGCCATGACCGCATCCTGGTCATCTCAGGTCCCAACGCTGGCGGCAAGTCGGTGTGCCTCAAGACCACTGGGCTTATCCAATACATGCTGCAATGCGGACTCCCCGTTCCCATGCACCCTGACTCGGAATGCGGACTCTTCCAAAACCTCTTCATCGACATCGGCGATGAGCAATCCATCTTGGACGACCTCTCCACCTATAGCTCACATCTGCTCAACATGAAAAACCTTCTGCAGCACGCCGATGAAAACACCTTGTTCCTCATCGATGAGTTCGGCACAGGCACCGAACCTCAGCTCGGAGGAGCCATTGCAGAAGCCATCTTACTGGAACTCAATACAAAAAACAGCTTTGGCATCGTCACCACACACTATGCCAACCTGAAATTATTGGCAGACAACCACGAAGGCATCATCAACGGAGCCATGCTTTTCGACACCAAGTACATGCAGCCCATGTACATCATGTTGACCGGCAAGCCCGGAAGCTCGTTCGCTTTCGAAATCGCACGCAAGATCGGCTTCCCCAAACGCATCCTCGACGATGCCTCACACATCACCGGCGAACAGCATCTCCGTTTCGAACATCAACTGCAACAACTGGAAGTGGACAAGAAAGCCATCCGCAAAAAGGAACGGGAACTACAAATCGCCGACACCCTCCTCAGCGAGGTGGTAGCCAAATACAAAAACCTGCTCAGCGAACTGGAAGGGAAAAAGAAACAATACCTCAGAGATGCCGCCAACGAAGCCCAGGAACTCATCGACCGGGCCAACAGCCAGATCGAACGAACCATCAAAGAGATTAAGGAAGCCCAAGCTGAGAAAGAGCGCACCAAAGAGATTCGTCAGGAGCTGAGACGCACCAAAGAAGAAATAGCCGAGACCGCCAAGAAGGTCGCAGAACCAAAACCGCCTAAGACAGAAGCAGACAAGACTCTCAAAGTCGGCGACACGGTCTGCATCGACGAGATGGAAATCGTGGGTGAGATCATCAGCATCAGCGACACCGATGCCACCATCCTGTTCGACACCGTGAGACTGCGCACCTCGCCCGACAAGCTTCGGAAAGTCAGCCGCGCGGAAGGACGAAAAGCCATCCGCAAATGGCAGTCAGGACTGGCCGACGAGCTGAGCGAGAAAGCGGAGCATTTCGACCTCACCTTGGATGTCAGAGGAAAACGAGCCGAAGAGGCTTTGGATATCGTCGCCAAATACCTCGATGAAGCCAAATTACTCAGTATCAAAGAGGTAAGCATCCTTCACGGGAAAGGCAATGGGATTTTAAGAAAATTAATCAGGGAATATCTGAGCCGAGACAAAGACGTGGCTCATTTTGCCGATGCCTCATTAGAGACCGGAGGCGCAGGCATTACTCGGGTGGAACTGAGGTGAAAGGTGAAAGGTGAAAGATGAAAGATGAAAGATGAAAGGTGCCTTCGGGCCCACGACCTTTCACCTTTCACCTTTCACCTCTCACCTTTCAATTTAATTCATTACTTTTTCCTGAAAAGCGAAAGAATGAAGAGCAGCAACACGGCGCCACAGGTGCCGACGAGGAGTTGACCCCAGAAAGAGCTGCTGGCCGAAAGGCCGAGGAGGCTGAACACCCAGCTACCAAGGACACCGCCGACGAGGCCGACGAGGATGCATACGAGAAGGCTCATGCCTTTTTTCATGATAAGTCCGGCGAGGACACCGGCGAGTGCTCCAATGAGCAAAGAAACTAAGATACCAGTCATAATAGTTGATTTTTTAGGTGATTGATATAGTTAATGGTTTTATAAGCCTTTAGTTTTGAGATAAGAATCAAGTTCGTTATTTTGTTGTTCAATGAAAGCCAAGATCTCTTCTCGACCTTGACGAGTCTCTGAGGAAGTGATGAACAAAGGAGGCAGCTCTTCCCAGTCTTCGAGAAGACGTTTTTTATATGCCTCCACGTTGGTGTTCAGCTCCGCCTTGCTGAGCTTGTCGGCCTTAGTGAACACAATGCAGAATGGGATCTGGTTCTCGCCAAGCCATTCCATGAAACCGATATCGCTGTTTTGAGGCTCCAGACGAGAGTCGATGAGTACAAAGGTGTAAAGGAGATTGCGCCGACGCGCTATGTAGTTGGCCAGCATGACGCGCCACTCCTCACGCGATTTCTTGGAACGCTGTGCATAGCCATAGCCCGGAAGGTCAACGAGATACCACTGGTTGTTGACCACGAAATGGTTGATGGCAATGGTCTTTCCCGGGGTAGCCGACGTCTTCGCCAGGCCTTTGCGTTGCACCAGGGTGTTGATCAGCGAAGACTTCCCCACGTTGGAGCGCCCGATGAAAGCATATTCCGGCAGGTTGTCCTTGGGCAATCGGTCGATACGAGTGTTACTTGAAAGGAAATGTGCGTCTTTGATTATCATAGTCAGCTCAGATGTAAAGGTTTCTCATTAGGTTCAAAAACGGCATGACGGTCGAATTTTTCCGGATAGATATCCTTGATCTTGACCAGGATGCCCGTCTCTTCCACGCCTCCGAAAGGCGCATTGATGGCTGTTCCGAAGGAACGCATGGTGGGCGAAAGCCCCATGTAGGCATTGACCAAGGGTGGCACCGAGGCCCCAAGCTCTCGAACATGCTTGACCAAGATGCGATAGTTCTCGTTATAGTTGGCACCCGTGAAAAGCGCTTTGAGCTCTTGCTCATCCATGAGGATGGGGAGCTCCAAATCCGGCCAGGGACGCAGCAAGTCATCCGGGTCGGGGAAACAATGGCGCATGAAATAGAGGATCATGTCGCGAGCGGTACGATCCAGCTGGGGATACATGGTGACCTTGCCAAAATAATATTCCGCCTGTGGAAACATCAAACAAAGATAAGCCAGTCCGTCCCATAAGTTGTCAAGGGAATAGATTCCCTTCGAGACACTTTTGGAGGGCTGAAAGTCAGGCTGCACAAATGACCTTCCAAGCTCAATAGTGTATGGCAGGTAGTCGTTGATGAATCGTTCCGAGTAATGGAAAAGCTCCGAGGTAGGTGTTTTGACCTGTCCATTGGCTTCGACCTTCAGATGGTCGCACATCAGGAATCGATATCCTCCGACAATGGCTTGATCATAGGGGTTCCAAACGATGAGCTGGTCGAAGGTGTTCTCTGTGCCCGTATCGAACTCATCCAGGTCACAGTCGAGGCCTGTGCCACCGCCCGATTCGCGGAAGCTGATTTCGCGCAGACGCCCAATCTCAAGCATCACATTGGGCGCATTGAAAGCATTGAGAATATAAATCTCGTTTTTCCCATTATTGGTCTTCCTCACGAAACGTTCCATGGTCAGTTCCTTGAGGAGGGTGTCAACAGGTATGGGATCGATGATCTTCTTCATGAGTGGGTAGGTTAAGGAATAAAATAGGTTTTATTTGGGTCGAAATCCTGCTCGCAGTCGAGAGGAAGGTTATAGGAGAAGCAACGAAGTTTCTCGGCCCATTCCAAGTCAGAACAACGGTTATCGAAAACCTCATAAGAGATCGGCTTGCCAAAGGTGATGGTCAACGTCTTGTCACGTTGCTTAAAGAACTCGTCGACAAGAAAAGCCATCTCGATATTTACCTTGATTTTCAATCGTTTACGAAGGCGAGCAAGGTTATAGAAAAACTTAGTGTTATGTCCATCAATATGTACTGGAATGACATCCCGATGGTATTCCTTGGCTTTGGAAAGAAAGGTCTTTTTCCAGTCGAGGTCCATGACTTTGCCACCTTTGACTTTGCGTGAGCACAGTCCGAAGGGGAAATAGCAGATAGCGCGGTCTCCGGCGAAAGTCTCGTTGAAAAGTCTCACGTTTTCTTGACGGTCAGCCACCCCATTCCCCACTTTGTTGACGGGGATGAAGATGGGTTGGAGGTTTTTGACGAACATAAGGAAGTCATTGACAGGAGTAACCACATCGGGATAAATCTCTCCCACTGTGCCGATCAGCGCGATGCCATCAAGGCCACCCAACGGATGGTTTGAGGCCACCACGATACGAGGAGAAGCCGACAAGTGTTCGGCACCCTGCACCACCACATTGAGGTTGAAATCCTTGATCACGGCTTGGACGAAGTCAACTCCTTGGAGATGACCATATTCGCTGAGGATTCGGTTGATGTCATCCTCATGAAGCAGCTTCTGAATGCGACGAAACAGGAAATTCGGCATCCTTTTCATCAGCTTTGGGGCTTTGGCCTCGAATACTTTCCTGAAATCGATCAAGTTACCGTACTTGTCCTCCATGACAAAACACTTATTTTGATGTACAAAATTAAGACTTATTCCGTTTCTGACGGATAAAAACCGCTTTTTTCTCCTCGTTATGCTTATTATGTTCATAACTTTTTGTGATAAAAATATCTTAAAATACTGATTTTCAGATATGTTAACTGGTATCAACCTACCTGTTGATAAAATTGTTGATAAAAAAAGCACGAAAACGCGTCCAAAATGTGGGAGAAAGTGGGGAAATATGGGTGAAAATGCATAATTTTGTACTCCGAAATAAGAGGAAAGACCATGAGTAACCCGACAGGAACATTCACTTGCAAGCTCGATGCTAAAGGGCGTTTGATGCTTCCGGCAGATTTCAGGGAGCAGCTGGGGAGCCAGGCCGAGGAAGATTTCATCCTGAGGCCAGGTCTTCACGGGACTTACCTGGAGCTTTACACCATCAACGACTGGAACCGTCGCAGGGAAATCCTGATGCAAGTCAACACGTTCGACCGCAGAAAACTCGACATCATGCGCAAGTACTTGGATGGTGTCAAGCGAGTGAAACTCGATGCCAGCGGCCGCCTTCAGATTCCGAAGGAGCTTTTGGAACGCAGCGAACTCGCCAAGGATGTCGTCATTGACTCGATGTTCACCAACATGGAAATTTGGGACAAGTCGAAGTACGAAGAGCGTGTTAACTCCATCGATGCCGAGGCTCTGGCTCAAGGCGTCGAGGAACTCTTCTCTAACCTCACTTTCTAACTTCTAACTTCTAAGAAATGTATCACAACCCGGTGCTGTTGAACGAATGTATGGAGGGGCTGAACATCCGCCCGGAGGGGACTTACGCTGACGTCACCTTCGGAGGAGGAGGCCATTCGAGAGCCATCATGGAAAGGCTCTCCACCGGACATCTATATGCTTTCGACCAGGATGAGGATGCCGCCAAAAACATTATCGACGACGAGCGATTCACCTTCATCCCACAGAACTTCAGCTATTTCAAGAATTTCATCCAGCTGTACCATCAAGGTAAGATCGACGGTGTCATCGCCGATCTCGGCGTCTCTTCGCATCAGTTCGACACCCCTGAGAAAGGGTTTTCCACCCGTTTCGAAGGCCGTCTCGACATGCGGATGAGCCAGTCCAACCCCGTTGACGCCGCCAGCATCGTGAACAGCTATGACCAAACTGAGCTGTGCCGCGTGCTTAGCCTCTACGGCGAGGTGCCCAATGCCCACCTGATCGCCTCGGACATCATCATGGCCCGCGACATCGAACCTATCGAGACCACCACACAACTCAAGGAAACCATACTATCGCACCTGCCCCACGGCAGAGAAAACAAAACCCTCGCACAAGTGTTCCAAGCCCTGCGCATCGAGGTGAACCACGAGATGGAAGCCCTCAACAGCTTCCTCAGCCAATGCGCCGACGTTCTCAAGCCCGGCGGAAGGCTCGTCGTGCTTTCGTACCATTCGCTCGAAGACCGCATGGTGAAGAACTACATCAAAACCGGCAACGCCGAAGGAAAAGAAGAAAAAGACTTCTTCGGAAACTCAATGACACCTTATAAAATAATTAATAGGAAACCCATCGTGCCATCCGAAGAAGAGATACAACAAAACAACCGCGCAAGAAGCGCCAAGCTGAGAGTGGCAGAGAGGAAATGAACCATGAAGACTGAGAGCAAAAACACACGATCCAAAAAAGGAAGCCGTACCGTCATGAGGATCTTGGGCGGCAGCTTCCTCACCCGCGAGGACTTCTCCAAGATGTTCCCCTTCCTGGTCTATCTCACCGTGCTGCTGATGCTCATCATCACCAATGCCTATATCGCTGAGAGCACTAGCCGAGCCATCAAGAAAAACACCCTCGCCCTCCGCGACCTTCGCGTGGAATACATCTATGTGAAATCCGCCTACACCAAAGAGTCCACTCAAACCGTCATGATCGACAAACTCTTAAGTAAAGGCCTAAAAGAATCCCTCGAAACCCGAATAGTCAACCCCAAATAAAACCTCTCAACTCTCAACCCTCAATTCTAAATTAAAATGTCGCGTGACCCCAAATCGAGCAGCTTACTGAGGACCTTCCTGGTGTATTTCGCCGTCCTCGCCGTTGGCGTGATCATCATCGTCAAGGCCGTGCTCGTGCAGACTAAGGAAGGCGACGAGCTACGCCAGCTCGCCGACCAAGTGGAGACACGCTTCGACACACTGCAAGCCTCCAGGGGTGACATCCTTTCCGACAACGGCAGCCTGCTGGCCACCGACGTCCCCATTTTCGAGGTGGGCATCGACCCTAGCGTCATCGACGACACCGTGTTCAACGCCAACGTCGATCAACTCAGCCGACAACTGGCCGCCATGTTTCCGAAAAGATCTGCTGAACGTTGGAAGAAAGGCCTCATCGAAGCCAAGGAGAAAGGCCGTCGCTACTTCCTCGTCGATCTCAACGTCACACTCGGACAATACCGCGAGATGGAGACTTTCGCCATCCTTAACAAAGGCAACCTCAAAGGCGGCCTCACCAAGTCGCAGCCCAAGTTCAAGCGCATCCACCCCTACGGTTCTCTCGCCGCACGAACCATAGGTTACGTCAACGACAGCCTCGTCGTCGGGCTCGAGAGCGCCTGCGACTCCATCCTTAGGGGCACTGACGGACACCACAAACAACGCCACCTGCACCACGGCGTTTGGATCCCTGTCGAAGACGATAACAACATCGAAGCCGTCAACGGCAACGACATCGTTTCGACCCTTGACATCGGCATCCAAGACATCGCCGAGAGAGCACTGCGCAATGCATTGGTGGAGAACAAGGCCGAACAAGGTTGCGCCATCGTCATGGAGGTGGCCACCGGTCACGTCAAAGCCATCACCAACCTGCAAAGAAACAAAGAAACCGACCGCTGCCAAGAACTCTACAACTTCGCCCTCGGCAACGGCATCGAGCCTGGATCGACCTTCAAACTCGCCTCCATGCTTGTACTGCTGGAGTCCTTCCCCGACCTGAACATCAACTCACATATCAACATCGGAAGCGGACCGCTCACCTTCTCGAACAAGAAGATGTATGACGACCACACCATCCACGCCGACGGCAGGGTCACCATCCGCGAAGTCTTTGAGCAGTCGTCAAACAAAGGCACTGCGAAACTCATCACCGACTATTTCGGAGCCCATCCCGAACGTTACGTCAACGGCCTTTATAGCATGGGACTCAACATACCGCTTGGCACGGGCATCGCCGGTGAGGCCCGCCCCTACATCAAGCACCCCATACTCGACAAAAACCATTGGTCGAAGACCTCCCTTCCATGGATGTCAATCGGCTACGAGCTGAGGCTGCCGCCTTTACAGATCCTCACCCTCTACAATGCCGTTGCCAACGAAGGCAAGATGATGAAACCTCAGTTTGTCAAAGAGATCCGTAAGGAAGGCATCACGCTGGAAACCATCGAACCTGTGGTGCTTAAAGAACATATCGCCTCACAGAAGACCATCGACTCGATTCAAAGCATGATGCAAGGCGTCGTCGAACGCGGCACCGCCAAGATGCTGAGAGGCACTGAATATGGCATCGCCGGCAAGACCGGCACTGCCCAACTCTATAATGTGCAAAAGAAAGCCTACAAATGGGTCAATGCGGAAGGCCGTCTCGAACGCGACTACAACGTGACCTTCGTGGGTTATTTCCCTGCCGAGAAGCCGATCTACAGCTGCATCGTCGTCATCAGCAAAGCCAAAGGACGTTTCTACTCTGCAGGCAAAGTGGCCGCCCCCGCCTTCAAGGAGATCTCCGACCGCGTCTATGCCACCAAAATCAAAGGGATGATGGAAGCGGAAAGCACAGGGACCAAATCCGTTGACAGCACCATTCGCCATGCCTCCGAGACGGTGCCCTATCTCAGTGGCATAGGCATCGACTACATCGACTGCTCCACGGGTAGCGAATGGGTCAACAGCCTCTATTCAAAAGAAGAGAACAAATACCTCGTGGAAGCCGTCAAATTCGACTCCGTGGCGGTGCCCAACGTCAAAGGCATGAACATCACCGACGCCGTTTATCTCCTCGAGAACATGGGCTGGAACATCGCCTTCGAGGGATCCGGCAAGGTCATCCAACAATCCGTCAGGGCGGGCGATACGCTACAGCCTGGAAGTCTGATCACATTAACCTTAGGAAAATGATGAAGCTCAAAGAAATATTAGTCAACTGCAACCTGCTCGAAATCATCGGCGAGAAAGACCTCGACATCACCATGGTGTCTTTCGACTCGCGCAAAGTGGAGCCCGGGACCTTGTTCTTTGCCGTCAGAGGCACCCAGGTCGATGGACACGCATACATCGACGCAGCCACCGAGAAAGGCGCAACAGCCATCGTCTGCGAAAGACTGCCCGAAAACTTGAAAGAAGGCGTCACCTATATCAAGGTAGATAACAGCGCCCTTGTGCTCGGCATAGGAGCCTCCAATTTCTACGGCAACCCATCGCACAAGCTCAAGCTCACCGGCGTGACGGGCACCAACGGCAAGACAACCATCGCCACCCTGCTCTACCGGCTCTTCACCGACGCAGGATATGCCTGTGGGCTTCTCTCCACCATCGAGAACATCATCGACCATGAGGTCATCCCTTCCACCCATACCACCCCCGACCCCATCGAACTCAACGCCTTGCTGCGTAGAATGGTGGATCATCACTGCGAGTACGCCTTCATGGAAGTCAGCTCACATGCCATCGACCAAAACCGCATCGCCGGACTGAAGTTCGCAGGGGGCATCTTCACCAACCTCACCCACGACCATCTCGACTACCATAAGACGATGGCCAACTACCGCAACGCCAAAAAGAAATTCTTTGACGACCTGCCGTCAACGGCTTTTGCCTTGACCAACCTCGACGACCGGAATGGTAGCGTGATGTTGCAGAACACTAAAGCCAAGAAGCTCAGCTATGCTTTGAAACACGATGCCGACTACAAAGGCATCGTCCTGGAGAGTCACTTCGATGGCATGCTGATGAAAGTGAACCAGACTGAGATGTTCACCCAACTCGTCGGAGGTTTCAATGCCAGCAACATCTTGGCTATCTACGGTGCAGCCATTGCCTTGGGATTCGACAAAGATGAGTTGCTGGTGGAAATCAGCAAGCTCAAAGGAGCCAATGGTCGTTTCGACATGGTCAGAAGCGACAGCGGCATCGTCGGCATCGTTGACTACGCACACACCCCCGATGCCTTGGAGAATGTGCTCAAGACCATCAACGAGGTGATGAAGACCGGCAACTCAGCCCGAACACCTCAAAACGCTCAGCTCATCACCGTGGTCGGATGCGGAGGCAACCGCGACACCACCAAACGCCCCGAGATGGCTGCCGTGGCCGTCAAGCTCAGCGACAAGGTCATCCTCACCAGCGACAATCCACGCGACGAGGACCCAGACGAGATCATCCGTCAGATGAAAGAAGGCATCGCCGAAGACGAATACCGCAAGGTGCTCTCCATCACCAACCGACGTGAAGCCATACGCACCGCCGTGGCACTGGCCAACAAAGGCGACATCATCCTCCTCGCAGGCAAAGGCCACGAGGACTACCAAATCATCAAAGGCGAGAAACACCATTTCGACGATAAAGAAGAACTGTCAAACGCATTAAAAGAGAGATAAACCATGTTATACTACCTGTTTTCCTACTTAGAGCGACTGAACTTCCCTGGGGCAGGTGTCTTTACCTACGTCACGTTCCGAGCTGCTGTGGCCATCATCCTGGCCTTGATCATCTCCGTTTGGTTCGGCAACATATTCATCAAGTTCTTGAAAAAGAAAAGGATCGTCGAAACCCAACGCGATGCAGCCACAGACCCGTATAACACCCAGAAAAAAGGCGTGCCCACTATGGGAGGCGTCATCATCATCACCGCCATCCTGATTCCCGTGCTGCTCGTGTGCAAGATCCACAGCGTTTACACCATCCTGATGATCGTCACAACCCTCATTCTCGGCATTATCGGCTTCGCCGACGACTATATCAAGACCTTCAAAAAGAGAAAAGACGGACTCAAACCTGCCGTGAAACTCGGTGGACAAATCCTGCTTGGCCTCATCGTCGGCCTGACCCTACGTTTCAGCCCAGCGGTGCATATCAACGAGAACGTGCAACTGAAGATCGAGAACAACAAGGAAGTCGTCATCAAAAGCCCCGACGTGAAATCGACGCAGACGACCATTCCTTTTGTGAAAAACCATAACCTCAATTACGCCAACCTCTTCAAATGGGCCGGTCCCAAATGGATGTACAACCTGGCATGGATCTTCTTGGTCCTGCTCACGATATTCGTCGTAGCTGCAGTCTCCAACGGCAGCAACCTCAATGATGGCATGGACGGCATGGCCTCAGGCAACTCGGCCATCATAGGCTTGACCCTAGTCATCCTTGCCTATATCTCCAGCAACGCCATCACTGCAAGCCACTTCAACCTGATGTACATCCCAGGCAGTGAGGAACTGGTGGTATTCATGGCCGCCTTCGTGGGATCGCTCGTCGGCTTCTTGTGGTTCAACTCCTTCCCTGCCCAGATTTTCATGGGCGACACGGGAAGCCTGACCATCGGAGGCATCATCGCGGTCTCTGCCATCATCATGCACAAAGAACTGCTCCTGCCTCTGCTCTGCGGCGTGTTCCTCTTTGAGATCCTCTCCGACCTCGACGTGAAACATTTTGTGAGACATGGCAAGAAACACCGTATCTGGAAAAAAGGCCCGTTGCATGACCATTTCAGAACGAGCTACAGCGACTTTCAAAAGGCTTGGCCTAACAGCACCGTCACCTTCAAAGGACGAGGCGAAGGCTATAACATCGTCCACCACGAAGTGAAGATCACCATCCGATTCTGGATCATCACCATCTTGCTGGCAGCGTTCACATTGATCACCTTCAAGATTAGATAGAATAAAGAAGCAAAAATATGAGATACTTATTTGAAAAGACGAACCAACAGGTAAAGAAAAGACCCGAGAACATGGCCTCGGGAATCAGCTCGAAGATCCTCGAGATCCGAAAAGACAGCATCAAAAGGAGCATGGGCGACTTGCAAACCATGAGCCATCGTCAGCGCTATATCGGCACCATCGACGGAGTGATGTATTATGATGATTCGCAAGCCGAGAGCGTCAACGCCACGTGGTTTACCTTCGAGAACATCATCAATCCCGTAGTGTGGATCGTAGGCGGATCGTGCCACAACAACTACAGCGAACTCATCGACACTGCCAAGAAAAACGTCCGCGTCATCATCAGCCTCGGAGCAGAGAAAGAAAACATCCGCATGACCTTCAAGGGTGTGGTCAACGAGATTTATGAGGCTGGCAACATTGAAGAAGCCGTGAGCATGGCCTCAATCGTGGCCCAGGAGAACGATATCGTTCTATTCTCTCCCGCCTGCAAAGACGACGCCCTCGACTACACACAACGCGGTGAGACTTTTGTGAACGAAGTGAAGAAAATGAACATCGAAAAATAAAAAAAGTGAGCAAGATCAACAGGATATTGAAAGGCGATCGCATCATCTGGGTGGTGGCACTCTTCTTGGGCGTCATTTCCCTGCTGGCGGTATATAGTGCCACAAGCTCCGAAGCGCACGTCAAAGTAGGCGCCTACAACGAGATGGTCTTGATGAAACATGCAGCTACCCTGCTTGGAGGATTCATCATGATGTTCATCGCGTCGCGGATCGACTACCGACATTACTCGCGAGGCATCGAACTGGTGCTGCTGTTCTGTTTTATCCTGCTGGTATTCACCTACTTCTTCGGAAGTCGCATCAATGGTGCCTCTAGAAGCATCATGGGCTTCCAAACCAGTGAGCTAGCCAAGATTGTGCTAATCACCTACGTAGCCAAGTACATTGTCATCTGGAACCAACGCGACTACAAATTCAAGGAGTTGTTGATTCCCATTGTGTTGCCCATCTTCATGATAGTGGCGCCCATCTTCCCCGAAAACCTGTCCACTGCGGCAATGCTCTTCGTCGTCGTCATGGTCATGCTCTACATCGGGCAGATCAAGTTCGTCCACATCATGGCCATCGTCGGCATTGCGGTCCTTGGCATGGGGTTGTACATTCTCACCGACGACATGGTGGCCAGCATCCGCCAAAGCAGGTATGAGAAGGTGGTCCTGGCCGCTGAGCAACATCCCGAGGATATCCATTTGCAAGAAAAAGCCAAAAAGAAACCAAGGGTCAGCCGTGTCAAAACCTGGAAAGGCCGTATCGAGGCAGCCCGCATAGAAAAAGAAGCTAGAGCCGCACAAGGTCTTGATTATGAAAACGCACCATTGCAAATCGACGACCGCAATGCTCAGAAAATGTATGCCAAGATCGCCGTGGCAAAAGGCGGACTCTTTGGTAAAGGCTCAGGAAAGAGCACCCAACGCAACTTCCTGCCACAGCCTTTCTCCGACTGCATCTATGCCATCATCATCGAGGAATACGGATTGGTGGGTGGTGTGTTCGTGTTACTGCTCTACATCATCCTGCTTACCCGAGCCACCAAGGTCGTCAAGAAACGGCCTCTCAGCTTCGGCGCAATGTTGGCCTTTGGCATCGCCTTTATCATCATCATGCAAGCGATGATCAACATGGGAGTCTCGACGGGCTTGATGCCTGTGACGGGGCAACAGCTTCCCTTCATCAGCAAAGGTGGTTCGTCGATGCTCATGACAGGGTTTGCCATCGGGATGATCTTAAGTGTGACAAGGAACCTGGAGCGAGAGGAAGTCAATGAGATTGAAGGAATCGAAGAAGCCGAAGAGACAAATGAAATCAATGAAGTAACAGAAATAGAACAATAGAATATGAGATACGTAATCAGTGGAGGCGGAACAGGAGGCCACATCTTCCCGGCCATAGCAATAGCAGATGCGCTGAAACGCAGGATGCCTGAAGCGGAGATCTTGTTTATCGGTGCAGAAGGTCGCATGGAGATGGATCGAGTGCCCAAGGCAGGATACAAGATAGAGGGCTTATGGATCAGTGGACTGACCAAGGACCTCAGCATCGTGACTCTTCCCTTCAAGCTCATCAGCAGCTTGCACAAGGCCAAGAAGATATTGAAGGAGTTCCAGCCTGACGCCGTCATCGGTGTCGGTGGATTCGCCAGCGGACCAACGCTTAAAGCCGCCAACTGGCTCGGCATCCCCACGGTAATCCAAGAACAGAACTCCTACCCAGGCAAGACCAACCGTAACGTGGGCCAGAAAGCCAAAGCCATCTGCGTGGCCTACAACGGTCTTGACCGCTGGTTCCCCAGTGAGAAGATTCATTTCACCGGCAACCCCTTGAGAGGCAACATCAACGGCAATTGCAACCGCGAAGAAGCCGCCGCCTACTTCGGCGTCGATCCCCAACGTCCCGTCGTCCTCCTCGTCGGTGGCAGCCAAGGGGCTTTGGGCATCAACAAAGGCATCTCTGCCCAAATCGAGAAGTTCAAGGGCAGCGAGATGCAACTCATCTGGCAGACAGGCAAGTTCTATTACGACGAGGCAATGAAACAGGTGAAGGAAAACCAGTTGGAAGACAACGTCAAACCCACAATCTTCATCGAGCGGATGGACTACGCCTACTCGGTGGCTGACGTGGTGATCTCGAGAGCTGGCGCCATCTCCATCTCTGAACTCGCCCTGGTGCAGAAACCCGTCATCTTCGTGCCGCTGCCGACAGCTGCCGAAGACCATCAGACCAAGAACGCACAACAGCTGGTCGATGCTGGAGCTGCCTTGATGGTCAAGAACGACGAAGCGGAGCTGGTGTTGATACCGAAGCTGCAGGAATTGCTCCGCGACAAGGCCAAGCAAGAGGAGATGAAAAGAAACATCGCGACGTTTGCCCGTCCCAATGCAGCGGAGGACATCGTCGATATCATCGTAAATGTAACCAAGAAAGCATAGTATTATAAATAGTTAGATAATGAGTTCAATGGAATTGAAAAGGGTGTATATGTTAGGCATCGGCGGCATTGGGATGAGCGCCTTGGCAAGGTATTACCACAGCCAAGGTGTGGAGGTGTCGGGCTACGACCGTACGCCTTCTCCATTGACGAAACAGTTGGAAAATGAGGGCATGGCAATCCATTATGAAGACAATCCCAGCTTATTGCCTGCCCTCATCGACACTGTTGTTTTCACACCGGCAGTGCCGCAAGAGCTCCAAGAGATGGTCGAGCTCCGTCGCCGTGGCATCCCCATGATGAAACGCTCTGAGGCTTTGGGCGAAGTCACCAAGTCACACTTCACCATCGCTGTCGCAGGAACCCACGGGAAGACGACGACCACCGCCTTAGTGGCTCATATCCTCAAGGAAAACGGCATCGACATGACCGCCTTCATCGGCGGCATCGCCAACAACTTCAACAGCAACATCCATCTCGGCAGGACACCAGAAGCCGTCATCGTCGTCGAAGCCGACGAGTTCGACCGCTCCTTCCTGCACCTTTCTCCTGATATCAGCATCGTCAACTCCATCGATGCTGACCATCTCGACATCTATGGTGACAAGCACCAGGTCGAAGAAGGCTTTAACGCCTTTGCCCGACTTACCCATCGCTGCGTCATCGTCAAGGAGGGCCTCCCCATCGACGTAGAAGAGGCCGTCCTGCACAACTTCGGATTTAACGAACAGAATTCCTATAGGGCAGTAAATGTCCAGCAGCACGAGGGCGAAACCGACTTCGACATCGAATACCTTGACACCACTGTCCATGTCCACCTGAACATGGCAGGGACCCACAACGTGCTGAACGCTACGGCAGCTTTCGCCGCTGCCTTTGAACTCGGCTTGGAGGCTGACGACATCGCAGCCGCCATGGCCACCTTCAAAGGGGTGAGACGACGTTTCGACGTGAGAGTCAAAAACGACCGCCACGTCTATATCGACGACTACGCCCATCACCCCGAAGAAATAAAATCTTGTCTGTCGGCCATCAAAGCGTCGTTCCCATCCAAACGTCTGACGCTGGTCTTCCAACCGCATCTCTTCACTCGTACACGCGACTTCATGGATGACTTTGCCAAGAGTCTGGCAATGGCCGACGACCTGATTTTACTCGACATCTATCCCGCAAGGGAAAAACCCATCGAAGGCATCAACTCACAAGCCCTGCTGGACAAAACCAACATGGCGAGCAAATGCCTCTGCACGAAAGAACAACTCCTCGACACCTTGGAAGACCGCAAGCCCGAGCTGGTGGTCACCATGGGTGCTGGCGATATTGACCGATTTGTTGAACCCCTCGAAAAAAGGATAAGCCAATGGTAAAGAAGATCTTAAGCATTTTAGCATGGGTGATTACCGGGGCCGCCTTGATCGTGCTCTTCGTGTACGCACACAAAGGGTTCACCAACGCCCCGCTGCAAGGAGTGGTGTTCAACCTTGAACGCCAAGGCGACAAAGGTTTCGTGGAAAAAGACACTATGATCGCCAACATCGAGGACCTATGCGGGATCCGCAACCATGCCAGCATCGGCAGCGTTGACCTCATGAAAATCCAGAAACTGCTCAGCAACAGTCCCTGGATCGAAAGCTCTAGCGCCTTCATCGGACTCAACGACACCTTAATGATTTCAGCGAAGGAATATATCCCCATCGTACGAATATTCAACAAGAAAGGCCAGTCCGTATATGTCACCCGCGACGGAGCCATCCTACCATCGAACAAGACCTACACCCCGCGCCTCATCATCGCGAGCGGCAACTTCGAGTTCCCGACAAGTGACAGCAGTGCACAACTCTCCGACACCAGCTATGCCGAGTCGGGAATCAGCGAGACCTTGGCCATCACCAAGGCAGTGCTCGCCGACGACTTCCTCAGAGGCAGTATCGGACAAATCTACCGAAACGAAAGAAAACAATATGAGATTATGGTTAACAGCCTTCCAGCTAGAGTCATCGTTGGCGATACCGTCAACATCAAGCAGAAGATGTCACGACTGCACACCCTTTTGGAGAAACACAGCGGGACCGATGAGCTGTTGGGCTACAAGACCTTGGATCTGAGATATAACAATCAAATCGTGTGTACAAAAAAATAAAATTATGAGTGAAGGAAAAATTATTGTCGGATTAGACATTGGCACCACGAAAATCGCCTGCATCGTGGGAAGGAAGGGTGCCAATGGAAAAATCGAGATCCTGGGTTACGGCAAAGCGCCGTCCACAGGAGTGAGCAGAGGCATCGTGATCAACATTGAAGAGACCGTCAACGCCATCAAGACAGCAGTTGACGAGGCATCGGCACAATCCAATGTCGATATCAAGTCGGTCAACGTCGGCATCGCCGGACAACACATCAAGAGCCTGCAGCACCGCGGAGTGCTCATGCGCGACAACCGCGATGTGGAAATCACCGATGCAGAGCTGGAGAAACTGCGTCAAGACACGTTCAAGATCAACATGATTCCTGGCGAGGAGATCATCGACGTCATCCCACAAGAGTATTATGTGGATGGTGAGATTGGCACCACGCCAAACGGTATGTTGGGCAGCAAGCTGGAAGCCAACTTCCACGTCATCATCGGACAGAAGGCTGCAGCCATGAACATCGTACGTTGCATCCAACGTGCAGGTCTGGAGATGGACCACATGATCCTCGAACCCATCGCCTCGGCTGAGGCGGTCCTCGACGAAGAAGAGAAAGAGGCAGGCGTCGCCCTCGTTGACATCGGAGGCGGCACCACCGACATCGCCATCTTCCACGAGAACAAAATCTACCACTCCGCAGTCATCCCCTTCGGAGGCAACGTCATCACCGAAGACATCTGCCAAGGATGCTCCATTATCCGCCGCTACGCCGAAGACGTGAAAGTCAAGTTTGGATCGGCCGTGGCGAGCGAGAACCGCGACGACGAAGTGGTGTCAATACCAGGCATCAGAGGAAGAAAAGCAAAAGAGATCTCGTTCAAGAATCTGGCAGGCATCATCCAAGCCAGGATGGAAGAGATCTTCGACCTCACCAACTACGAGATCCAAAAGGTCAACTCGCAACATCAACTCATCGCTGGCATCGTCCTTACCGGCGGTGGCGCCATGATGAGGCACATCCAACAGCTCGCCTCCTTCAAAACCGGCCTCGACGTCCGCATCGGCTATCCTAATGAGCATCTCACCGAAGAGACCGACAAGGCACTGGCAAGTCCAATGTATGCCACTGGTATTGGATTGGTCATCGAAGGTATCAAACGCGCCGAATACCAAGACCATATGGACCGCGCAAAGAAAAAAGAACCTGTCGTGGTGATCCCTAAAGTGGAAGAACCCATGGTTGAACCCGAGGCCGACGAACCGGAAGTTGAAGGTCCACATACCCGTAGGAGACCGAAGAAGGAAAAAAGCCACAAGAGTTGGGATCTCACTCAGATCATCACCAAATTCTTCTCAGCCGACGAAATCAATGAATAACAAATAACAATCATAAAGTCATGGAAAGCTATACCAACAACGATATGTTCAAGCCTCTCTGCGAGAAACCATCGAACTACATCAAAGTGGTCGGTGTGGGAGGCGGTGGCGGCAATGCCGTCAACCACATGCTTGAAGAGGGCATCCAAGGAGTGGACTTCGTCCTCTGCAACACTGACTACCAAGCCTTGACACGAAGCATGGTCCCACTGAAGATCCACCTCGGCAAACGCGAACTCGGCGCCGGCAACGACCCCAACGTGGGACGTGAAGCCGCCCTCAGCAGCGAAGACGAGATCAGCAAGGTCCTTGACGACCATACTAAGATGCTCTTCGTCACTGCCGGAATGGGTGGTGGAACCGGCACAGGCGCCGCTCCCGTCGTGGCTCGCATCGCCAAAGAGAAAGGTATCCTCACCGTCGGCATCGTCACCCTGCCCTTCGAATGCGAAGGACGCCGCCGCAAACAACAGGCACTCTCCGGCATCGAAGAACTGAGAAAGAACGTTGACACGCTCATCATCATCAGCAGCGACAAACTGCGCGACTCGTACGGCAACATGAAACTCACCGAAGCCTTCAAAAAAGCCGACGACGTGCTGACCACCGCCGCCAAAGGCATCGCCGAAATCATCACCGTCACCGGCTATGTCAACGTGGACTTCGAAGATGTCAAGACCGTCATGAAAGACAGTGGCCGCGCCATCATGGGCACCGGTCGTGCCAAAGGCGAGAACCGCGCCGAAGAAGCCATCAAGATGGCCATCAACTCACCACTTCTCAACGACTCCAACATCGAAGGCGCCAAGAACGTCCTGCTCTACATCACCTCTGGCACCGACGAAGTCTCGCTCGATGAAGTGGTGGAGATCACTGAATACACCCAAAGCATCTGCGGCAACTGCTCCGACGTAATCTGGGGCAACGGCGTCGATGAGTCACTCGGCGACGAGATCAGCGTCACTCTCATCGCAACCGGTTTCGAAAGCAACAAGAAAGCCGAAGAGAGAAGAGTGGAACCCCTTGAGACAAAACAGAAACCCGAGGTGAAACCCGTGACGGAAACCATCACGGGCAAACGTACTGAACACAAGTTGTACGAGACAGAGACGAAGTGCGAACCCGAACCAATCGCCACACCGGAATGCACACAACCCGCCCCGGAAACCCCAGAACAACCCGCCATGGACGACAAACCCAAAATCGTCGTCCACTCCCTCGACGAGGTCGATGAACCAGCAATATTCGACATCCCCAGCTTCAAAGTCGAAACCCCTGCCGTTCACGAAACCATCGCCTCTACCCCACAACCCGAACCCACTCCATCAGTGAGAGTGTTCGACAACCCGTTCAGCAACATCAACGAAGATGACGACAGCTTCGAGATCTCAAACCACAGCACGGCCGCAAGCTTGCAAAGTGAACCCGCTGAGGTGGAGACCCTGGTCATGGAAGAGCCTAAAAGCCAACCCAAACCCTATGACCCCAAAGAAGAGCTGAAACGCAACCGCCTCAGAGCGCTGAGCCTTAACTTCAAGACCCAGAAAGGCCTCGAAGAACTCGAACGCCAGCCTGCCTATATGAGAGTGAACAAAAACTACGAGGAGATCGAACCGGAGGATGAGGTCTCCCGCTACAGCACAACGGCGAAGGGAATCAGTTCAGAGAACTCATTCCTGCACGACAACGTTGATTAAATCTAAAACAATTCCTCTTTAAGGTCGTCGATGAAAACCAGCCCAGGCAAGTATTCGACGACCTTCTCTTATTTCAAGAAAAACGTATCTTTGCAACATCAAACAGACGTTTTCCCCATGAAGAAACATAAGCTCTGGTTCCTCATTCTTCTGTGTCTGGCTTTTAGCCTGACCGCCCGTGCACAGCATTTCGCAAACGATTTCGAAAACAAATACACTTGGTATCCGCCTTGGACAAACATCGATATCATCAACGACAGTATCTCTCCCGAAAACCAATACCACTGCCAATGCGATTCTACCATGGAATATGGTTTGGGGTTTCACTATCAAATCCCTGACAGCCTTTACGGGAAAAACCTTCAGCTGAACTTCCATGCCGACTATCGCTTTCCCGACACCATCGGCTCAGGGGAAATCGTTTTCACCATCAAACATGAAGAAGAATACCGCTTTTGGCAAAACTATTTGATCACCTCCTTTGCCAACGACACCGCAGCATGGTTCCCAGTGGACATCGAACTCAACTTCCCTTCCGACTATCTCAAAGGAAACCTCATCAGCATCTTCCTTTGGAATACCGACAAAAGAAACATACACATCGACAATGCCACCCTCGACCTGACTCCATGGCAGATGCCAAGCTTCCTTCCCGAGCTGTCCATTCCTCATGACACTATCACTGACGAAGATCTCATCATACGACTTCCCAGCGACAACACCACTCCGCTCAGCTATCCTATCGGATGGCTCAACGAATACATCCTTGAAAAGGATACCATCATTGAGTTCCACCCGTTCAAAACCACGGATGGAAAACATTACCTAGCCATCTCTGACATCGATGCCACAACTGCAGAAATTAATGATAAAGAACTGATATTCAATACTATATTCAATAAGCCATGTCGATTGCTTCGACAAGCCATAGTCATCCCCTTCATCGACAGCACCCTAACCGTCTATCGAAAAAACATGACCATCGACACCACTTTGTTCCAATCGGAATACTATCTCGACAATGAAGGTTTCAAAATAGGGACGGGAGACAGGAGTGTCATAGCCTATCATCAAGAGCAAATCTCCTCCATGCAGCTGGATGCCACCAACCGCATTGCTTACTTCAACATCGACTACTGGCGCGATCACCCGTTGATCCACTATCCGCTCAATGACAGTGTCATGGACCAATTTGTTGACATCTCTTATCGCACGATTCAGGCGGGTGACACATGGAATCACAAGCTTGAGTTGGCGTTTGGCAATGATGTCCGTGATCTTCCCCGGATCATGCCAATCCCCAATGGTTATGCATCAGGCATCATCTTCACCGAGCATGCCGACTGGAGCGATCTGCGCACCCACCAAGCCACCTATTTCGGCAATGAAAACATCACCAAAGCCAAACATGCTACAGGAGGCTTCGTGTATTACGGCATCCCCGTTACCAAAAGCGTATTCTACAACAATCCCGACCAAATTACCAACGCCGAGGCAAGCCATGGGACATTCACAGGGCTGCAAGCCACCGTCAAGACAGACAAGGCTTTCTTTAAGTTTCTGAAACAACTCTACGGTTTAGGCTACGAAATCTGCCTGCACACTCCGGAACAATACACCACCACTCCCAGCAATCTCGACGAGGCGCTGACTTTCATGGAACGCCAGTTCAAGTCTGTGTCATGGATTGACCATGGCTACAACAACACCTCCAAACACAATCGGGAAGACATGGTTTGTGATGGGCTGGACCCCAGCTCTGAACATTTCGCCGCCAACCTCTGGCAACGTCATGGAGTCCAATACCTATGGAATGCCTATTATGAAGAGAACCGCATGGAGCAATGGTTTTTCGACAACAACATCATACAACCCTACCCCGGCTACGGCGATGCCCTTCCCAACCGCCAAATAACCCCATTGCCCAATCAGCTCTCACCTCTCAATTCTCACCTCTCACCTCTCCTGACCTGGTCCACTCCATCAACGTTGGAGGCCACGTCAGACAGTGACTGGGATTATTACTACAGCGAAGAGCGATTATTGAAGATTGCCAACAATCACAACGTCCACATCACTCATATCTATCCTGCCTGGACCATACCCCACAGAGGGTTCTGGACTTACGACGCTGACAGCACCATCGTCGCCTTGCCTGGCATGAACCGAGCCCTGGAACGCATCGCCAAACTCCGCGACGAACGCAAGATGTTGCCCATGACCGTGCAAACCTACCTTGACTTTTTCAGTCAACTAAAGAATGTCCGCTACGAAGTCATCGACAACCATCACATCAAGCTGACCTCCACGGACAAAGATATCAAGGGGTTTACTTTGATTTGCACCGTCCCCATCCGTTTCAACAATAGCCAATATTATGAATTCCGCAAGGAAGGCAACCAATATTACGTATGGTTCAACCTCAAGGCTAACGAACCTGTCACCATTGAAATCATGAACAATTAAAACTATGAAAAGAATATCCATTTTTGTCTCGGGCAACGGGACCAATTTGCAACGCATCGCTGAGTATTTCAAAGACAACCAAGAGGTTGAGATCGTCAATGTGGTCTGCAACAACCCCAAAGCGTACGCCATCGAGAGGGCGAAGAACCTCGGCATCCCCTTGAGAATGATTACCAAAAAAGAGTTCAATAGTCAGGAATTCACTGAAGAAATGAAGGCATTGAACCTCGACCTGATTGTATTGGCAGGATTTCTCTGGAAGATTCCTTCAAGTTTGATTCAAGCCCATCCTCAGAAAATCATCAACATCCATCCAGCGTTGCTTCCGAAGTATGGAGGCAAGGGCTTCTACGGCGAGCATGTGCATGAAGCGGTGGTGGCAGCTAAAGAAGCCCATTCGGGCATCACTGTCCATTACGTCGATGAAGTTTACGACAATGGTGAGATCATCCTTCAAGCCCACACCAAACTAGACCCAAACGAGACTCCTGACACCCTCGCAGCAAAAATCCACAAGCTGGAACAAGCCTACTTCCCGGTAGTGATCGAAACCATAATTAATAATTAATAATTTAGAATTTAGAGGGATTTGACGCTATCTCCCTCTAAATTCTAAATTATTAATTCTAAATTCCCCCTACTCGGTCGGCAAAGCCTTGAAGCCATTGCCCATAATCTCCGAACTTTCGATTACATTGACGAAAGCATTCGGGTCAAGGAAACGAAGGTTGGACTTGAGTTTGACCAAATCACTACGGTTCAAGGTGACGTAAATCATCTTGCGTTCCACTCCTTGATAGAGTCCACTACCAGCGAACACCGTACCGCTGCGGTCGAGGTCCTTGAGGATGAAATTGCGCACCTCGTCAATTTTGTCGGTGACGATGAAAGCTGTCTTGTAACTCTTCACACCTTCCACCACCAAGTCGATGATCTTGCTTTCGATGTAAATCAAGATGATGGAATAGATAGGCAGACGGATATCCTCGAAAGCCAGCAAAGTGGTAAGGGAGATAATGCTATCAACGATCAGCACAAGGGTGCCCAAGCTGATCTTGGTGTATTTATGGATGATCATAGAGATGATGTCGGAACCGCCAGAGGTAGCGCCAGCACGGAAGATGACACCGATGGCCAGACCATAGATCAGGCCAGAGACAATGGTGTTGAGGAAGAAGTCAGGGGTGAAAAAACGTTGCACCTCGCCATCCATGAAATACAGCGACGACTGGGAAGCAGTGTCGAAGAAGGCTCCGTCATGAATGAGCGGAGCATAACCCCAAGTGCTCTCGAGAATGAAAGTGAACACTGGTATGAGGATGACCGAGATAATCGTCTTGATACCAAACCTAGGACCCAATATGATGGTGCCAATGATCAACAATGGGATGTCCATGCAGATGCCCGCCACGGAAATCTTCCATCCCCAGATGGCATTGAACACGTTGGCGAGACCATACACACCACCAGGAGCCAGGTGGTAAGGGTTCACAAACATCACATCACCCACCGCAAACAGCAGCGAGCCTAACACCAAATACAGATAGGACAAAATCTGTTGTCTCAATTTTTCGTTTTTCATCTCAAAATAGGATTCATGTTTCGAGCGACAAAGGTACGAATCTTTTTCATAAATTTGCAAAAACAGACGACAAACCGATGACCCGACGTCTTTTCATCCTCATTGCACTTCTGACTGGGCTTCTCTACCCCTTAGCGGCACAAAACCCATCAGATACTCCTATCTTCGTCAACGAGGGTGAGACCGTGGTATATCACCTCAGCCGTGACCCTCAAGGGAAAAAAGGCACCGTCTCCGATGCCCTTCAAAATGTACCAGGAGTAAAAGTGGACACCGAAGGAAATGTCACACTTCGGGGAGTGAGTTCCGTAGCAATTTTCATTGACGGCAAGCCCTCACACTTCGACGACGAGAGCAGGAAAAACTACCTGCAACAAGTGTCGGCTGAAGCCATCGAACGCATCGAAGTCATGACCAATCCCTCAGCACGCTATACCACCGCTACCGACACTGGTGTCATCAACATCATCACCGATGGACAAGACCACTCTGAGCGACACCTTAGCATAGGACTACAGTCCACTACCCAACCCGATCTCTCCCCTTGGGTCTCCTTCATCTGGAACAACAAGAAAACCTCCTTCACCGTCAACCTCAAAGGCTCCTATTCCAACACCACACAACATACGGACAGTTACAGCTATTCCTTTGTCGATCACGAAGATACACGATTAGGCGAGATGGACACCTCCTCCGTCAGACAATCCTATATCGACGATACAGCACGATACTATAGCATGGAACTCTTCCTTAAAGGAGAATATCATCCCAATGACCACAACGATTTCATGTTGTTTTTCAACTTGATTCCACAATCAAGTTTAACTAATTCATTTTCAAATACTTATAGAAAAGAATACATCAATGAGGTCGGTGAGTACGAATACACCATCTTTGAAGAAAACCGGCAACTCATGAGTTATGGATCGGCAGGAATGAGCTGGCATCATCGTTTTCCGAAAGAAGGCCATGACTTGGGATTGTATGTCAACTCCGATTTCGACTATGGTGGAGGGACGACCAAAGAGATACGCACCTTCAAGACACAGCCTCATCTGAACCGTGACATCTTACAGACCAACGACTTTATCGACATTGGCAGTGAAACGAAGATCGAATACACCTATCCTTATTCCAGGAACGGCGAGCTTTACTTGAGTGCGAGCAACACCTTCAAACCCGATAATAACATCGGCATCTATGATACTCTTGGAATGGACGGCTACGTCAACGACTCGCTTCGATCGGAGAACCGTAAGTTCAGCAAAGACCATTTGGTCGGTGTGGTCATGGTGCAGCATCACTTCGGGCGTTTGACCGTGAAACCGGGCTTGAGTTACGAGACCTCATGGATCAAAGCTCGATATTTCGACACGCATGAGTACGACACTTTGATGCGTTTCGGGCACTGGTTGCCCTCGCTGCATCTCTCCTACCGTACCGACTCGCAGCACAACTTCCGTCTCAGCTACACGCGCAAGACCAACTATCCATGGGTACGTTATTTCAATCGTCGTCTTGTTTATGAGGAGGACAGTTTTGATGAGGGCAACCCTCAGCTGAAGCCAACCTTAATCGATGTCTATGAACTCTCCTGGTCGAAATACTGGGAACGATGGGGGTCTATCCATGTAAAAGGGTATTTCAACAACTCCATCAATGCCATCAACCGAGTCAGTGACGTGGCTTACAACGAGGTCTGGGGCCGGGTGGTTCCCTATAGCAAGCCCGTCAACCTCAACAAGTATTTCGAAGCCGGTGGCGAATTCAACATCACCTATCGTCCCAGCACCACGTTCAACGTCAGGTTCGATGCCAATGTGTTCGATTCCTACATTGAGACGCTGTATGACAAGACCCAGGACAATGTGATTCGCAGCGAGCTCTGGACCTACAATCTTCGGTTAAGCACCTGGGCAAAGTTATGGGACAAGCTTGAGGTCCATGCCACAGCCTATTACAACTCACCCACACAGACCCTTTTCGCCACCAGCCAGACCGCCTATGGCATTGACTGCGGACTTCGGGCTGATTTCCTCAACAAAAGGCTTTCCGTGCTCTTGAATGCCTACGACATCTTCAACTGGAACAGGGAGGACAACAACACCTTTAACCCCTATTACATCTCCTACAGCTCCTATAAAGCGAACAGCAGATACGTGAGTTTGGAATTGGTTTACAGGGTGTTATAAAAATAGCGGAGACGCTTCAAACGTCCCCGCTATTCTTGTAAAAAGAAGTTTTTCAGCGATTACAGCAATTTCTTCTTTAACGACTCGATCATATCGACGGTCATCTTGTCGAGATCGTATTTCGGGCTCCAACCCCATTCGTTACGGGCGCAGCTGTCGTCCATCTTGTTCGGCCAGCTGTCAGCGATGGCTTGGCGAATTGGATCGAACTTATACTCCATCTCGAAGTTAGGATAGTACTTCTTGATGGCGTTGTAGATGATTTCAGGGTCAAAGCTCATGGCAGTCACGTTGAAGGAGTTGCGGTGGATGAGCTTGCTTGGATCGGCTTCCATGATGTCAACCATGGCATCGAGAGCGTCGGGCATGTACATCATGTCCATGAAGGTGCCTTTGCTGATGGGGCAGTAGAACTTCTCGCCTTTCACAGCGGCATAGTAAATCTCCACAGCGTAGTCCGTGGTACCTCCGCCAGGCAGCGTCAGGTTGCTGATGAGGCCAGGGAAGCGTACGCTACGGGTGTCAACACCGAAACGTGTGAAGTAATAGTCGCTCAGCAACTCACCTGTCACCTTGGTCACACCATAAATCGTGTTGGGACGTTGGATGGTATCCTGAGGGGTATTGTCATGGGGCGTGGAAGCGCCAAAAGCGCCGATGGAGGATGGTGTGAAGACGGCGCAGTTGAAGACACGTGCCGTCTCAAGGCAGTTGACCAAGGAGCCAATGCCTACATTCCAGCCCAGCATGGGGTTCTTCTCGGCCGTAGCTGAGAGGATGGCTGCAAGGTTATAGATGGTGTCGATGTTGTAGCGTTTCACCACATCGACGATTTGCATAATCTGTGTCGAATCGATTCTTTCAAAAGGACCGGTCTCGGCAATTTCACCAGTCAAAGGGCGAAGATCCGAAGCCACAACGTTTTCATTTCCGTAGGTGGCACGGAGCTTCTTCACCAATTCGGTACCGATCTGTCCACCGGCACCAACAATCAATATCTTTTTCATAGAATTTAGAATTCAGAAGTAAGAAGTCAGAATCATTTTAAAACACCCAGTTCTTTGCCAATCTTGACAAAGGCAGCGATGCACTTGTCGAGGTGTTCACGCTCGTGGGCAGCGCTCACTTGGACACGGATACGGGCTTGTCCCTTCGGCACCACGGGATAATAGAATCCAGTGACGAAGATGCCTTCTTCCTGCAACTTGGCGGCGAACTTCTGCGACAGCGGGGCGTCGTAAAGCATCACGGCGCAGATGGCGGATTGCGATGGTTTGCAGTCGAAGCCGGCCTCGGTCATCTTCTTGATGAAGTATTCGGTGTTGGCGTGAAGCTTGTCTTGCAGTTCGTTGGTCTCGCTCATCATCTCGAACATACGGATGCCAGCGGCCACGAGGCCCGGAGCCATTGAGTTGGAGAACAGGTACGGGCGTGAGCGTTGGCGCAGCATGTCGATGATTTCCTTGCGACCGGTAGTGAAACCGCCCATGGCACCGCCGAAAGCTTTGCCGAGGGTTCCCGTCAGAATCTCGATCTTGCCGCGGAGGTTGTAGTGCTCAGTGACACCACGGCCAGTGCGACCCACCACACCAGCGGAGTGGCTTTCGTCAACCATCACCATGGCATTGTATTTCTGGGCCAACTCATAGATCTTGTCGAGCGGGCACACGTTACCGTCCATGGAGAACACACCGTCAGTGACGATTAAACGGAAACGGCAACCTTGGGCATCCTGAAGTTGTTTCTCGAGGTCAGCCATGTCAGCGTTGGCATAGCGGAAACGCTGGGCTTTGCAGAGACGCACGCCGTCAATGATGGAAGCGTGGTTCAAGGCATCGGAAATGATAGCATCGTCAGGACCGAGCAAAGGCTCAAACACACCGCCGTTGGCATCGAAGCAAGCAGCGTAGAGGATGGTGTCCTCAGTGCCAAAGAACTCGGCAATCTTTGCTTCCAACTTCTTGTGAAGGTCCTGGCATCCGCAAATGAAACGGACAGAGGCCATACCGTAACCACGGGCGTCCATGCCGTCCTTGGCAGCCTGGATCAGCTCGGGGTTGTCGGCCAAACCAAGGTAGTTGTTCGCACAGAAGTTAAGGCAAACTTTGCCACCAACCATGATTTCAGCGCCCTGAGCACTCTCAATGATGCGTTCACGTTTATAAAGTCCATCAGCTTCAATCTGAGCTAATTCCTTTTTTAGATACTCTTGAAAATTTGCGTACATGGTATAATAGTTTGAAGTTGTTCAGTTGTTCAGTTAACAGTTATCAGTTAAGCACCGCAAAGGTACGAAAAGCATTGATAGACTGAACAGGATTTTAAAAAAAAAGCACAGGCACTTCACATGCCCGTGCTTTTAGAAAAATAAGTTAATTTTTTATTAGTTGATGGAAGCAGCTGCGGCTTCGATAGCAACCTTGAGTTGATGCCATTTGACATAATAAATAACGCATCCAGCAATAGCGAGGACGATGCCAATGATGGAGAGAATTCTGGGCTTCTTGAAAACACCAATCACTGCCAAGATAAAGCCAATGAGGCAGATGATAGCACCCACAACTCTAATCAACGGAACCAAAGTCAATAAGAAACCAACCAAGGCTACGACGAAAGCGGCAATGCCAAGTCCATTTTTATTCGTATTTTCTGCCATTTTTAATTCCCTAATACGTGTCGGGCACAACTTTTAGTGAATAATAACGAGTTTTAGAATGCGAAAATAGTAATAAAAACCATTCTACCAAAAATTTTAACGAATTATTTGATGGTTTTTTGTACTTTTGCGCCTCAACAAAAGCCTCTTGATATGGATAGCACCTTGTATATTTATAATAGCATCGCCCGCTGCAAACAACCTTTCAAGCCTTTGAACGCCCCGCATGTCGGCATGTACGTCTGCGGACCCACTGTCTATGGCGACGCACATCTCGGCCATGCCCGCCCAGCCATCACTTTCGACTTGGTGTTCCGTTACCTGAAACACCTCGGTTACAAGGTGCGCTACGTGCGTAACATCACCGACGTAGGCCATTTGGAACACGATGCCGACGAAGGAGAAGACAAAATCGCCAAGAAAGCTCGCCTTGAGAACCTGGAACCCATGGAAGTGGCTCAATACTACACCAACCGCTACCACGACAGCATGGATAAACTCAACGTGCTGCGCCCTTCCATTGAACCACACGCCTCGGGGCACATCATCGAACAAATCGAGATGGTAAAGAAAATCCTCGACCACGGCTATGCCTACGTGGAGAACGGGTCGGTATATTTCGACATCGAAAAGTACAACCACGACCATCCCTACGGCATCCTTTCGGGACGCAACTTCGAGGAGATGCTCAACACCACGCGCGAACTCAGTGGACAAGAGGAGAAACATAACCCCGTTGACTTCGCCTTGTGGAAGAAAGCCGAGCCAAAGCACATCATGCGCTGGCCCTCTCCCTGGAGCGACGGCTTCCCGGGATGGCACATGGAATGCTCCGCCATGGGATGCAAATATCTCGGAGAGACCTTCGACATCCACGGTGGCGGCATGGACCTCATGTTCCCACACCACGAATCAGAGATTGCCCAAAGCATGGCCGCCAACGGCAAACAACCGGTCGTGTATTGGATGCACAACAACATGATCACTATCGGTGGACAGAAGATGGGCAAGTCATTGGGCAACTTTATCACCCTCGACGAATTCTTCAATGGCAGCCATAAGGACGCTAAAGGTGTAGAGATGCTCGCTCAACCCTATACCCCCATGACGATCCGCTTCTTCATCCTGCAAGCCCACTACCGTAGCACGCTCGACTTCTCCAACGAGGCCCTGCAAGCTGCCGAGAAAGGCTACAACCGCCTGATGGAAGGCGTCAAGACCGCTGCCAGCCTGAAAGCCACCGAAGGTGCTGCAGACCTCGACATCCAAAAGACCGTCAATGCCTGCTACGATGCCATGAACGATGACTTCAACAGCCCCATCGTCATCGCCAACCTCTTTGAACTGGTACGCATCGTCAACTCCGTCAAAGACGGCAAGATGACGATCAACGCTTCTGAACTCACCTTGCTCAACAAGACCCTAAACGAATTCGTTTTCGACATCCTCGGGCTCGTTGACAGTAACGCCTCCGAAGGCAACGGCGAATTGGTGGAAGGCCTCATGCAAACCATCATCGGCATCCGCAAAGAAGCCCGCGCCAAGAAAGACTGGGCCACCTCCGACCTCATTCGCGACGAATTGGCCAAGTGCGACATCGTCCTCAAAGATGGCAAAGATGGGACGACGTGGAGTAAGAAGTGAGAAGTAAGAAGTAAGAAGCAAGAAGTAAGAATGAAAGGACGTTGTCTCCTGATCCTTTTATGTTTTATTGGCTTCGGTTCGATAGGCCAAGGACAGCCTTCGTATTATGAACCCAGTATCAAAATTGGGCATTATACCCCATTCAGCCCAAAGCACAAATACATTGCAGATTATCACCAATATGGACTTCAGTTCAATGTCGGATGGAACAATTACGGCTTGATGGTTGGCTATACCCACAACACTCTTGACAGTGTCATCTATTATACCCATGAAGGCAACCGGTATGGACCCGTCGGACATTGTTTCTCACTGGTCGGATATGTCAATGAATCGTTTTACAAAAGCCGTTACTGGTCATTTGACTTCGACATCCTTTATGGTGCCGACCTGTGGACACGACACGGCAATGAAATGCTTGGATCGGCATTTAACTTCCACGTAAGCTTTGACATTGGCCCCACCATCCGCCTCAGCGAACAAATCGACCTGACATTACGGTACCTTTATTATCATTCCTCCAACGGGGCTACCTTCCTTCCCGACAATGGCATCAACAGCCACCTCGTTCGCATGGGCCTTCGTTATTATCCTAATAGGCGACAAGAATTGACAACCGATGAGAACGAACCTTTCCAAAAGAAAAACAACTGGTTCGTCTCGGAAGGCATCGGCTTTTTACAGACCTACACCCGCCTGGAAGGCCAATTGCCCAACGAAACGCCTTATTTCCTAGGAAACACGTTGCGTTTCGGGTTTACCAGACAATTCCATCGCAGATTCCGCTGGAATGCCGCCATGGACTTCTTGTGGACAGGCGAGACTCGTTATTGTCACGATTTGGAAGGAGCGGCCTACAACGGCTGGAACTCAACACATTTGGCGGCTTCGGCCGACTTTGAAGTTCTTTTTGGACGTTTCGCTTTCAGTGCCGGGATGGCTTATTACCTATACCATGGATCGAAATATCTCCCTGAGTTTTATACCCCTTATTTTGAACGTGTTGGATACAAGATGTATTTTGGAAAAGCCAACCGGATGTTCATAGGCACTTTGATGAAAATACATTTGAATTCCATCGATTATATCGAATGGACCTACGGAATAGAATTTTAGATTTTTAATCATGAAAAAAACACTATTTGTAATTGCAATTCTACTTGCACCCATTATCGCAAAAACCCAAACTACAAACCAACTTTGGAATGACAACCGAAACATCTGGGAAATCGACACTCGCCTAGGCAAGTATTTTCCTTTTGAAACCCGCCATGCCTACATGAAAGTGTTGCCCCAATACGGCATCGACCTTCGGGTATCACGCCAAACCGACGGTCGCGCCCAATGGGAAAAAGATTTCAACTACCTTTCCTATGGAGCTTTTCTCCGCTTCGAGAAGAACAATGTGGACAGCATTCAATTTAAATACAGAGATGAAAACGGCCGTGAACAGGAGCTTTGGCGACCCCTTGGCGACTGTATCTCTACAGGTGGTTTCATCAACGGCCACTTCTACCGCGGCAAATACTGGTCGTTCGACTATGACATCATGGGCGGACTCTCGTTCTGGACCAAGCATGGCGACGAGTTCATCGGTTCCGTCGTCAACGTGCACCTCGCCATTGATGCCGGTCCTACCTTCATGATTGAAGACAATCTCGACTTCCTCATCCGTTACCAATTCTCCCACTCCTCCAATGCGGCATTGCGTCTGCCCAACTGCGGCATCAACGTGTTCAGCTGGCTTGCAGGCGTGAGGTATCACCCCAACGGACGGCCCGAGTTACAGCCCAAGGAGTCGCCCCGTCCCGAGTTCAAGAAGACCACGTCGATCTTTGCCAGCAACGCTGTTGGCCTTTTGCAGACCAACGAGTGGATGCGTAGCTACCAAGCCCCCGACGGCACCATGCTTCCCGACATGCCTTCCGAGCGCCCGTATTACTTCGCCGACGTCGTGCAGTTAGGCATTCACCGTCAGTTCCACCCCAAGTTTAGCTATGACCTCGCTTTGGATTTCGGTTGGACTGGCGAAACCAAACGCATGTATGAGAAGGCCCATCAAATGTACGATGACGGACATGAATTCTTCACGGGCGAAGACCCCGTCCCGCTCATGGAATACCGTTTCGCACGAGGACTGCATCTCGCTCCATCAGCGATGTTCGAGATCAACTACAACCGTTTCGCCTTCTGCCTCGGCGGAGCCTATTATCTCTGGCATGGCATCTATTATGGCACCGACCAAAAGAAGACCTGGGGGCTCCCCCAGTCTTCGGAAAGCGATTTCGAGGATACTTATCTCCCACCCTGCTACCGCACTTTCTACGGACGCTTGGGGTTCAAATACTACTTCGGCGAAAAGCGCAACATGTTCGTGGGTTCTTTCATGAAGGTCCATGAGGTGGTGATTGATTACGCTGAGTTTACCTTTGGAATCAACCTCTTCCAGTGGGATAGCAAATAGCACCTTAATATCACAAAAAAATCCCGCTTTTGGCGGGATTTTTAATACTTACTTCTTTCTTCTGTCTTCTGACTTCTGTCTTCTGACTTCTGTCTTCCGACTTCCAAAAGAATCACACCATCAACGCACCGACCAAACCCAGAATTGCGTAGAATTCAGGAAGAGCGGCGTAAATCAGGGTGTTGGTGAACACATTGTGGCCTTGGCTCACACCAACGATACCGTTGGCACAAACCTGACCCTGACGGATGGCCGAAATCATGCAGGCCAAGCCTACACAGAGGCCTACGCCAAACACTACCAAGCCAGACAACTCACCGGCGCGCATCTTGTTCAGCAACATGAAGAACGCCACAAAGCCATAGATACCCTGGGTGGCCGGCAGTGCCGACAACACCATGAAGTTGCCCGATGCCTCGGGACGTTTCTTCAAGCCCCCCTCGGCAGCGTTGCCCGCCGTCGAAGTGCCGATCGAACTTCCAATACCCGCCAAGGCCAATACAAGCCCCAAGCCGAGATAACCTAAGATTGTTTCTAACATGACGATAATTATTTAGTTGTTTAGTTGTTCAGTTGTTCAGTTGTTCAGTTTTCAATTTTCAATTTTCAGTTTTCACCTCCTAAGGGGTGATAATTACGTCCCGAGCCTTCATAGCCTGAGTTCTTGAAGAACTCCAAGAAGTTGAGTCGCAAAGGATGCACGAAGGCACCCAAGATGCACATGGCGATGTTGAGCACATGGCCGATGACCACGATAAGGATGAAGAACACCCAGCCAACACCACCATCACCCAAGGCCTGCAAGCCGATGGCGTTGAAAGCCTCGCCGAGTTTGGCGCCTGCCAAACCCAAGGCATACAATCGCAGATAGCTGAGCACGTCGCCCAACAAACCCGTAGCTGTGTTGTAAGTCTCCCACAAACCCGAACCCACATTGAGCAAGGGATTGCGGTGAAGGTCGTTGAGGAAAAAGATTCCTAAAGCAGAAAGGACTCCAATACCGATGATGATCCACTTGGTCACCGCCTTGTCCATCACACCCATCAAAGCCAGACCACCTACGATGACGCCGCCCACGATGAGCAGGGTCCATCCCCAGGTGCCCAACGAGTTGGCAAATCCTTTCGTCTTGGTGCTTTGATACGTCTTGACAATCATAGCCAAGCAGATATGCACGATACCTACGATGATGGCCAAGACCATCGTGCCATCGAAACCAGCGATCTGCGAAGGCAACATGAAACGTTTCACGCTGTCGGGGATGATGCTCCACGTCAGCATGTCGGTCGAGAAGAAAGTATGGAACAAGAGTCCCACCACCGTAGTGGCAATACCCAAGGTCACCCCAAGAGGAGCAATCTTAGGCATCTTCTTCTTTAGGCCAAGACTCAACAAGATGAGCACTAGGCCATAGCCTGCATCACCCATACAGAAGGCAAAGAAGAGCATGAAGAAGATGGAGATGAACACTGTGGGGTCAAACTCATCGTATTTCGGTCGCCCGTACATGTCGGTCAAAAGCTCGAACATCGATACGAACTTGTTGTTTTTCAGTTTGACAGGAGGATTGTCTTCCACCTGTGCCTTGTTGGCGAGATAGAAAACGTCTTCCTTGTCCAGAAGCTCACGAAGAGCTTCTTCTTTTGATGCCGGAGCAAAACCCTCAAAAACAGTGAGATAGTCTTCTGCAGCGCGTTCGCCTGAGACCTCAGCCAGATGCAAGTCGAGTTTCGACACAATCTTGTCCAAGGCCGACTGAATTTCAGATTCGTGACATTTCAACTCCGCAAGAAGTTGTTCCTTCTCCTTGATGGCAGCTTCAACAGCTGTAATCTCCTGTTCTACAGCGACATAGTCTCTATCGGGTGCAGGCAGTTCCTTCAAAGGAAATTCAAAATCCTCGGTGTCGGACACGACCACAAAATAGGTATAAGCCCCTTCGGTGGAAATCTCGCTCAGTGCGTATTGGCTTGGCCAATCAGGATCCATTGCCGAGGTCTTACATTTATAATAATGTAGTTTCAGTCCACGTTCACGAAGTCGCGCCGTACTGTCTTTGTCGAACTGTCCCCAAGGTTTGAGTTCCTCGGCATCTTTCAACAGTTGAGGCAACTTGGCTCGAAGGGACTCGCACTCATTGACGGTCTCCATCACCTGCGAGGCCACATTGCCTGAAACGGCCTTGGCGGTCTCTGCAGGAACGACGTCTTTGAGGGCGCTGAGGGCTCTACGATAGACGCCTGCTTGTGAGGAGAGCTTCTCGGAGCGTTCATCGACGGGTTTGGTGGATCGGGTGATGTCAACGACGCCCACCTCTTGCAGCTGTTCGAGGAATGCATCCACGTCGCGGTGCATGAGGATAAAGTCATATCTAGTCATTTCAGTTACCATGGTCCACCTCCTCTTCTTCAAGTATGTGTTTGTTTTTCACGATTTTCTGGGAGGCTTTGGAGAGGTTCTCCTCGTCTTCCATGTATCGTTTGATCTTACGTATGGCTTCGTTGTAGCCCGGGATCTGCACCTTCTCGTAGAGGTTCACCTTCTGGGTGGTCTTCTTCCTCTGGTAATCGAGGATGCGCGCCACCTCTGTATAGATCTCCGACTCAATGCCGAGTTGAGCGAGGTTTTTGAGGATCCTGACCCCATCAGCATACCACAATGGCTTGGTGAACAGGTTGATGTCCTTGACATCGAAAATCACCTCCTCCAGTCCTGGGGTGGGCACGCCCGCGATCTTCACGGTCTTGAGCTTCACGTCGGTGACGGAAATCAACCCTGGCTCAAATTCATTCCAAAGCCGAGCCATATATTCGTAGGATTGAAGTTCGGTCTCCAACCTGGCGACAAGGTCCTCGGAACGCTGCTTGGCTTTCTTGACCTCCATACGCAGGGCACTCTCCTTGCTTTTCAGCGTCGGAAGGGCTCGCGTACGGGTCTTCAGCTGCTTGTTCAGCTCGTTCAGCGAAGTCTTGTTATATTGAAACTTGATAGCCATTGATAATAATTATAAATTATGAATTTAGAATTTAGAGGGATTTATCAACGGCTTTCCAATACTTCTCAATAAGTTTCTCCTTTAAGCCGGTCTCAGCTTTGGTAAAGTATTTTCCAAAGAGCTCCCAACCAGTGTCGAGCATCTCTTCAATGGAGATGTTGACGTCAATAGCGAGCAGTCGGGTGGCATATTCCTTGGCATAGTCGAGGCAACGCAGGTCGTAGTCGCTCAAGTCGAAACCATTCTCGAGCTTCGTCTTGGCGTTGGCGGCATCGGCATAGAGACGCACCGAGGTGTTCATCACCGCACTGTGATCCTCGCGGGTCTTCTTGTTTTGCACCAGCTGTTTCAGACGCGACAATGAGCGGAAAGGATCGACGATGACCTTACCCGAGTCGGGATCGGCACGGAGGAAGAGCTGTCCCTCCGTGATGTAACCCGTGTTGTCGGGAATAGCGTGTGTGATATCACCATCGTTCAAGGTGGTCACGGCGATGATGGTGATGGAGCCGCCGTCGGGCAGCTGCACCGCCTTCTCATAGATCTTGGCCAAGTCGGAGTAAAGCGAACCAGGCATGGAGTCCTTTGACGGGATCTGGTCCATACGGTTGCTCACGATACTCAAAGCATCGGCATATAGTGTCATGTCGGTGAGCAGTACCAGCACCTTCTCGTTCTTATCGACAGCGAAGTACTCGGCAGCCGTAAGGGCCATGTCGGGAATCAGCAGACGCTCGACAGGGGGCTGGTCGGTGGTGTTGACGAAACTGATGATCTTATGCAGGGCTCCTGCACTTTCAAACTGGTTCTTGAAAAACAGGTAGTCATCATTGGTCAGACCCATGCCGCCGAGGATGATCTTATCGACATCGGCGCGGAGGGCCACCATGCTCATCACCTGGTTATAAGGTTGGTCTGGGTCGGCGAAGAAGGGGATCTTCTGACCGGAGACCAAGGTGTTGTTCAAATCGATGCCAGCGATGCCGGTAGGGATCAGTTGTGAGGGCTGACGGCGTTTGTAGGGGTTCACCGAGGGACCTCCGATCTGGCGTTTCTCGCCTTCCACTGCCGGACCTCCGTCGATGGGGTCGCCATAGGCGTTGAAGAAACGACCGGCCAGGTCCTCGCTCACGTTGAGGGTAGGCGGTTCACCGAAGAAGGTGACCTCAGCGTTAGTAGGAATGTCCTCCGTGCCGCCAAATACCTGCAAGGTGATGGTGTTGTCTTTGATCTTCACCACCTGGGCAAGACGACCGGCCACCAAAGCGAGCTCGTCGTTGGAGACCCCTTGGGCCTCAAGGCTCACCGTAGCCTTGGTGATGGCACTCAGGTGGGTGTATATGCGTTGAAATGCTTTCTCACTCATGTTGAAGCTCCTCCTTTAGCTGGTTGAGATACTTGTTGAACGATTCGGATTCATATACCGAGTAATTCATCTGGCGGCAGGTGTTGATGAGCTCCTTGAAATAAGTGGAGCACTGCTCGAAGTTGTCGAACTTGAACGAGCGGTCACAGATGCCGAGCACCAAGTCGAGCATGAACTTCTGACGTTCCAACGGTGTGGCACCGTCGATGTCGTCGAAGGCATCTTGCTGCAAAATGACGAAGTCGATGAGTTCCGATTTCCAGTATTGTTCATGGTACGACATAGGCACGCCGTCATCGCCCAAGATGTTGATTTGCTCATAGGCATCCTTGCCTCTACGGATGATGTATTTCGTCTTGGTCACTTTGTCCACCCAACCTTTCTCGATTTTCTGATCCAGGTATTCGATAATCTCGGGATATTCAAGGTATTTCGAGTAGGAATCGACAGGGTCAACGGCGGGGTAGCGTTTCTTGTCGGCGCGGTTCTGCGAGAGGCCGTAGAAGCAACGTGCGGCTTTTTTCGTTGACTCGGTGACCGGTTCCTTGAGGTTACCGCCAGCGGGTGACACCGTTCCGATGAAGGTGATGGAGCCAGAGGCACCGTTGTTGAGTTTCACATAGCCAGCTCGAGCATAGAAGTTGGAGATGATGGACGAGAGGTCAACGGGGAAGCCGTCCTGTCCAGGAAGCTCCTCGAGTCGGTTACTCATCTCACGGAGGGCTTGTGCCCAACGCGAAGTGGAGTCAGCCAACAGCAGCACCTTCATACCCATGGCGCGGTAATACTCACCGAGGGTCATGGCGGTATAGACGGAGGCTTCACGAGCAGCCACCGGCATGTTAGAAGTGTTGCAGATGATGATGGTACGCTCCATCAGGCTACGGCCCGTGTGCTTGTCCTTCAGCTCGGGGAACTCGGTGAAGATCTCCACGACTTCGTTGGCACGCTCGCCGCAGGCTGCCATGATGATGATATCGGCATCGGCTTGCTCAGCGAGGGCATGTTGAAGCACCGTCTTGCCACAGCCGAAAGGTCCGGGGATGAAGCCCGTGCCACCTTCGGCGATGGGATTGAGTGTATCGATGCAGCGCACACCCGTCTCCATCACCTTGAAGGGACGTGGTTTCTCGACATAGCCGCCCACGGCCACCTTGACAGGCCACTTTTGCATCATCGTCACCTTCACCTCCTCGCCTTCCGCGTCGATCAGCGTGGCGATGGTGTCGGTGATCTTGTATTGCCCTGCAGGGGCTACCTTTTTGACAGTATATGAGCCGTTGAAACTAAAGGGCACCATGATCTTGTGAGGCAGCCAGCCTTCCTTGACTTCACCCAGCCAGTCGGCGGCCACAACCTGTTGGCCTTCCTTGGCAAGGGGTGTGAAGTCCCATGTTTTGTCCTCGTCCAACGCCTTGGTGTATTCACCTCGTTTCAGGAACACCCCTTCCATGGTGGCGAGGTTGTTCTGAAGTCCGTCGAAGTTGCTCGAAAGCAGGCCAGGTCCCAAGGTCACTTCAAGCATGTAGCCTTGGAATTCCACCGGGTCGCCGATCTGAAGTCCGCGAGTGCTCTCATACACCTGGACAGAGGCCTTGTTGCCGTTGACTTTGATGACCTCCGCCATCAACTTGACACCTTGCAAGTCGATGAAGCAGATCTCATTCTGCGCCACAGGGCCGTCCACCTCTACGGTGACCAGATTGGAAATGATTCCTGTAACTTTTCCTTTTGTTTTCATATATCGGTATTATAAATTTTTAAAATCAAATTCCGCCGAAGTGCCGCGGATCTCCTTGACCAGCTTCTTGAACATCGTCTCGCCTTGGATCGGGTCAAGCTCAGCCCATCGTTGGACGGTCTTGGCCTTGACCAGGAAGGCAAGGATGGCGTTCATGTTGAAGTAGTCCATTCGGGCGATGTCGGAGGCCTTCTCCCATTTGAGCTCGTCCATCTGCTGTTCACGTTGCACGAAGTCGGTGTTCACGAGGATGTCGCGAATCCGTTTCTCCTCCTCGAACTCGGCTTCGGGCATGTCCACCATATAGGGCTCTCCTTCCTTGCCAAGGTGCTTGGCGAGGAAAGTCACCTTCATGTTACGCAGCCTACCGTCGAAGTCGAAGTACTCCCGGATGAAGCGGTTCTTGCTCTCAGCGGCCTTGGCATAGAACTCAGCTCCAAGCCGGTCCTCGTCGAAGCCTTCCTCAAGGAGCTCCACCAAGGCTTGGTCTTTCTCGGAGAGCAGCTCCATGATGGACTCCTTAGTGGCAGCATAGTCGAACGAAGCGCCTTCGTAATCGGCGACCAAATCAGGCAAGCCGGCGACAATATAGACGTAGTTATCCATCAGCCAAACAGGATTTTCTTGGTTGCCGGACGCAGATAGTTAGCGATGAGTTGGTTGAATTCCTCATCGGTAAACTGCAGCACATAGCCACCGTTTCTAGGAGCCACCTTGAAGCCGCCGTTCATCTTCTTGGAGAAGTCGATGCGGATCTCGTTCTTGAACTGCTGAGCGATTTGGCCCTTCACAAAAGGCTCCACCTCAGCTTTCAGCGACTCGGGAAGGATGAGATCGAGATCGACAGGCGATGCGTTTTGCGGGTTGAAGGCTTTCACCACGTCGGCAACCAGTTGCTTCACAAACTCGGACGAGCTGAGGCTGGCTTTCACGCCTTGCTGAGCGGCACTAGTCACCACCATCTTCTCAATCTCCTGCTTGGTGACGGCGACGCTTTGGTTGGCGGCCATCTTGAGGTCGGCTTCAACCTTAGTCTTCAGCTCCTCAGCCTCTTTGTTGGCTTGGGCGATAATGTTCTCCGCTTGCACCTTGGCCTCGGCAACGATACGTTCAGCCTCGGCATGAGCTTTCTGCAGCAACTCCTCGCCATCCTGTTTCCCTTTCGACAGACCCTCGTTATAGAGTTTGTCGGTTAATTCTTGAAGTTTATTTTGCATAAGAAACAATATTGATACCTTAATATTAAGAGGAGGCAAAGATACCATTATTTTCAATGAAAAACAAATTTTATTTAATTAGATTTGGATGTTTTTTAGACTTCTCTGCTGGGACACAGGACACCGTATCCAGGACAACAGCACTCACAACTGGAGGGTTGTTTTATTAGATGCTATTTAATTTAAAACAATAGTTATTAATAGACAATAATACAATTGAATAGGAAATACACTATTGCAGAAATAATTATATTAATATAACACGCTATCTTAAAATAATTTTACACCTATTAATATATATTATTCAAAATAAAAAAAAGTCGCTTTGTGTTTTTTTAAATTAATTCCTAATTATTTTAACGTATATTAAAATATTTTGTATTTTTGCAGGATGAATAAAACCCTCCTTATCAATAATTAGGAAATTGATACATAGAGTGTTAACGAAAATTAGTATATAAATACAAAATAATGAAAAAACTCTTCACTGCTTTAGTATGCATGATTCTCAGTATCAGTGCCATGGCTCAACAGGCAATTCAGCTTCGCTCAATCGACAATGCTGAATGTTTGAAGAGCGACATGACGAGTCTCAAAGCATCATTCTCTTTCTCAACTATTGAGGCGCAGGACTACCAAAGTGAGCGTGGAACCTTCTCCTGGCTCAGCCTGCCCAACACTGTACGCGGCGGCAACGTGGGTGAACCTCAGATTCCCGTGATCAACCAATTCATCGCCGTGCCCGTCGGCGCCATCCCAAGCATCGAAGTCACGAGCTATAGCACTACTGACTACAATCTCGCTGACTACGGCATGAAGACTTTGGTGCCGTACCAGCCTTCACTGCGCAAGGACAAGCGTCCTGAGGATGTTCCTTTCGTCATGAAAGAATCCGCCTATCAGTCAACCCGCGGTTTCCGCAGCGAACCCATGGCCGCCATCAACATGGAAGGTACCATGCGTGGCATGCGACTGGGCATGATGACCATCGAGCCCGTCAGCTACGACCCTGTCAACAACATCATCCGCGTGTTCAATGACATTGAGGTCACCGTCCACTTCGACAACGCCGATTCCAAAGCCACCGAGGCTTTGCTGCTCAGTACTTACAGCCCATACTTCGACATGGTTTACAGCTCACTGTTCAACGGCAGGGCCGTCATGGATGTCTATACCGACCACCCCGACCTTTACAGCACTCCCGTGAAGATGCTCGTCGTGACGACTTCGACCTACTCCAGCAGCACCGCTTTCCAAAACTGGGTGACCTGGAAGAAACAAAAAGGATTTGAGGTGGAGATCTATGAAGTGACCAGCAGCACCTCCTCCGCCAACATTCGCTCGGGCATCCAAAGCAGATATAATGCCAGCCACCCGTCCTTCTTGGTCCTCGTGGGCGACGAGACCGTGGTCAAAAACTATAGTCTTTGGGATTATGGTAGCAGCTATGGCACTGCAGCCACCGACTTGGAGTATGCTTCCGTTGACGGCGACATCTATCACGACATGTACATCAGCCGTATGCCGGTGAACTCCACCTCCCAACTCGGCTATCTTGTCGATAAGATCTTGATGTATGAAAAATATACCATGCCCGACCCGAGCTACCTGAACGAGACTTTGCTCATTGCCGGCTGGGATAGTTATTGGACTCCTAAAATCGGCAAGCCCACTATCAACTATGCCATCAACAACTATTTCAAGTCATCCAATGGCATCACAGCGCATTCATTCATCACGACCGCTTCTGGTCAGAGAACATGCTACGATTATATTAATAATGTGGGCTTCGTCAACTATACCGCCCACGGCGACATCACTGAATGGCACGACCCAAGCTTCACCAACAGCAACGTCAACAGCCTCAACAATACCAACAAGCCCTTCTGGGCAATGGGCAACTGTTGCCTGACCGCCAACTTCAAATGTTCCGGAAGCAGCAGTACCAGCTTTGGCGAGACCATGATTCGCGCCAACAACAAAGGCGCCTTTGGCTATATCGGCTCCGTACCGGAATCCTTTTGGTATGAAGACCTTTACTTCGGCGTGGGTGCCTATAACGCAGGAACTTCAGGCAGCACACCTTCCACAACGGGTACTTCAAAAGGTGCTTACGACGCCTTGTTCGACGAGACCGGCTTCAATTGCCTGAACGCTGTTCCTTTTATTGGAAATCTCGCTGTGTCGTATGCCTATTCGAAGAACTATAACAACAGCAGCCCCGATTGTTCAGCCGAATACTATTGGAGAGCCTACCAGACCTTCGGCGACGGTTCCGTGATGCCTTACCTCAAGGTGCCGGCAGCCAACAACGTGAGCCACAACAATGCAATCCCTGCTGGTGCAAGCAACTTTAGAGTTTATGCCGATGCCAGATCATACGTGGCCATCACCGTTAATAATAATATAATAGGTGTGGCTGCCGTTCCGGCCAACGCCAACTATGTTGACGTGACTTTCACCACCGCGCCTGCCGCAGGCCAAACTGCCATGATCGTGGTGACCCGCAACCAACGTCAACCTTACATCACCACCGTCAATGTTGTGGCAGCACCTACCGTGACTACCGTTGCCATCAGCAACATCGACAAGACCACGGCTACGGGTAGTGGTAACGTCACCGCTGACGGTGGCGCCACCGTTACGGCTCGCGGCATCTGCTGGAGCACCTCGCAGAATCCGACCATCAGCGGCAGTCATACCACCGACGGCACGGGCACGGGCACCTTCACAAGCAGCATGACCGGCCTGGAACCCAACACCACCTACTATGTACGTGCCTACGCCACCAACAGCGCCGGCACCGCCTACGGAGATCAGGTGAGCTTCACTACTTTGCCCGACGGCATCCAAGGTGACGCGGATGGCGACGGAATGCTTTCCATCAATGATGTTTCCATCATTCTTAACCACCTGATGGGAGGAGCTCAGATCACAGGCCAGGCTTTCATCAATGCCGATATTGACGGAGACAATATGTTGGGTATCAACGATGTATCCGAACTTTTGATGATGGTCATGAACCAATAAAGATAACCACTCAATACAACAAATATGAAAAAAACATTCATTACATTCTTATTTCTCAGCCTTGCCTTAACGACAATGGCGCAAGAATGGACGAATATCACAAGTAGCACCCCAGCCCCCTTCAAAACGGAGTTGATCTCTTCTTCTGAAGACCTGATTCGGGTCAACCTCCAGGTTCCGGGATTCTATGCTACTGCCGTGGCCACCCCTCGTGGTGAAGCTTACCTCATCACGATGCCCAAGGCTGTCAGCACTGCCAAGGCTGGCGAGCCCGACCTCCCCATGACGGGTATTCCCGCCATCATCGGCGACCGTGCCAACATGAACATCCGTGTCGTCAACGCACAGTATCAGGACTTTGAAAACATCGAGGTAGCTCCTTCGAAGGGCGACTTCCCACGTAGCATCGACCCAGCCACGGTGCCTTACACCTATGGCGAATGCTACAATCAGGATGCTTTCTTCCCAGCCAACAACGTGGGCATCTATGAGCCTTACATCATCCGCGACTTCCGTGGCCAGAACATGGTGGTCTATCCTTTTGCCTACAACCCCGCAACCAAAACCCTCCGCGTGTATTACGACATGACCGTGGAAATGTACAAAGTCGATGACAACGGCACTAATGCAATGGAAGCTCGTCGCAGCAACACGGTGAAGATGGACTCCGACTTCAAGAGCACGTACCAACGTCACTTCATCAATTATGAAGCATCGATGAATCGTTATACTCCCGTCGACGAGGAAGGCGACCTGCTCATCATCTGCTACGACAACTTCATCAGCTCGATGACCGACTTCGTCAACTGGAAGAAGACCCGCGGCATCAACACCACCATCGTGGGCACCAGCACTGCCGGATCCTCTTATACTGCCATAAAGAACTATATTCAGAGCCAATACAACGCCAACAACAACCTGACCCATGTTCTGCTTGTCGGCGACGTAGCCCAGATTCCAGGCTATTCCTACACGGCAGGTTCTGGAAGCACCAGTTATAGCGGAAAGGGTGATAACCTATATGGACAAATCGTTGGTAATGATATCTACAACGACCTTTTCATCGGTCGATTCTCCGCCAGTACCGCGGCCCAAGTGACCACTCAAGTCAACCGTGTCATCACCTACGAGAGAGACCTCACCGCTAGTGCCACATGGTGCCAAAACGGCTTGGGCATCAGTACCACCGAAGGTTCTGGTGGTCATAATAGCGAAGATGACTATCAACACATTGAAAACTTACGCACCGACTTGCTGAATTACGGTTATTCCACTGTATATCAAGATTATAAAAGCGTAAGCGGTTATCCCTCATCCACCACGACAACCATCAGCAACCATATTAACAGTGGTGTGGGCATCATCAACTATTGCAACCATGGTGAGGAAACAGGATGGCAGTCGCATTATTATATGAACTCCAATGTCAATGCCTTGACCAACAACAACAAACTGCCATTCATCTTCTCAGTAGCTTGCCTTGTTGGTAAGTATGACCATAGCACTGACTGCTTCGCTGAGACATGGATGCATGCCACCAATGGTTCAAATCCAACAGGAGCTATCGGCGGCTTCTTCTCCTACATTTCACAGCCTTGGATTCCACCCATGTGGGCCCAAGACGAGTTTGTTGACATTCTCGTTGAAAGCAAGACCAACAACATCAAACACACGTTGGGCGGAGTAGGTGTCAACAGTTTGTTTTCCATTTTTGACCACTATTCCACTTCTGATAATTCCGCCAAAGGCACTTATCAAGCATGGGTGCTTTACGGCGACCCGAGCTTGATGCTTCGCACCAAGACCCCGCAGGCCATGACGGTGACTCACGCCGGTACGATTGCACCTACGGCCACCACCTATTCGGTGACCGTCAGCAACGGCAACGGCACTGTGGCAACCATCACCGACGCCAACCACAACATCCTGGGCAAGGCTACCGTGAATGGCACCGTCGCTAACATCACCATCAACGGTACTTTGACCATTGGTTCCGAACTCACCCTCTGCGTGTTCGGTTATAATAAAGTGACCAATATCACAACCATCACTGTCGCTGAAGAGCCAACGGTAACCACCATTGCCATCAGCGACATCGACAAGACCACGGCCATGGGCGGTGGCAACGTCACCGCTGACGGCGGCGCCACCGTTACGGCACGTGGCATCTGCTGGAGCACCTCACAGAACCCGACCATCAGCGGCAACCATACCACCAACGGCACGGGCACGGGCGAATTCACCAGCACGATGACCGGCCTCACCGCCAACACCACCTACTATGTCCGCGCCTACGCCACCAACAGCGTCGGCACCGCTTACGGCGAAGAGGTGAGCTTCACTACTTTGCCCGACGGCATCCCAGGTGACGTGGATGGCGACGGAATGCTTTCCATCAATGATGTTTCCATCATTCTTAACCACCTGATGGGAGGAGCTCAGATTATAGGCCTGGCTTTCATCAATGCCGATATTGACGGAGACAATATGTTGGGCATCAACGATGTATCCGAACTTTTGATGATGGTCATGAACCAATAAAAACGACAATAAAACACGAAATAAGTATCTAACATATATAATTGAATAATAAATTAAGTATTAAATCACTGTTTTTCACTATGAAAAAGAAAACATTACTAATTATGATGCTGGTGGCCCTGTTCGTGCCATTGGCTTTGAATGCGCAGAACGGGCTCAAAAAAAGCATGCGTTCTACTAAACCCTTACAGAAGGAGATAGCACAGTTTAATCCTTCAAACGACAAAGGCGACAGAGCCGTACAAAAGGATATTGTACGTGTTGCTCCTTCAAACGACAGAGGCGACAGAGGCACCACCACTGTTACCGCTTCAAAGATTACGTCTGCTAATTCAACTTGGACAGGTAGTGGAGGCGAAACCTGGAGTGTTGTCATTACGGGTGGCGCCCTCAACCAAAATGTTACTAATGGGTATGCACAGTATGGCACCAGAAATAGCAAATCTACCAGTGGAGTTTTTTCCACTTCCGGTATTCCTGGGACAATTACATCAGTCGATGTTGATTGTGCTTCTTATAATGGATTAGGCACTGTAAGCGTCACTGTTGGAGGTGCCACTTTCGGAGGCAGCCAATCAATTCCTTCATGGACTAATAACGCTGGTGGCACTAGAACTTTCACGGGTTCTGCTTCTGGTGCGATAGTCGTTACCATGACCAATGCCAATAATGGTCGTGCCATGTATATCAAGAGCATTACGGTTACTTATTCAGCATGCGGAGCTCCTGAAAACCTCTCCGTTTCCCCCACTCCTACATCCGCAACCGTCACTTGGGAAGGTGATGCCAGCAGCTACAACCTGCAATACAGAGAGCTTGCTGAAGAAACCGTTTACTTCTCAGACGACTTTGAGAGTGGCTCCTTTGATGACAAGGGTTGGACCACCATCCGTAACGGCCAAGGCACCGAATACACTGACTGGCGTGTGATTAATGGTCAAACCGCTTTTTCTGACGGCGCAATGGATGCCCATAGCGGTGTCTATATGGCCATGACTAGAAGCTGGTCTTCCAGCGCCTATGGTGTTGACAACTGGCTGATCACACCTCAAGTTACCTTGGACGGCAACTTGACGTTCTGGGTAGAAGATGACGGTCAATATCATGAGACCTTCTACGTTTATGTTTCTACAACAACTAATGCTATCGCTGACTTCACATTGCTTAGTTCACCTGGCAATGCAACTGATGCCTGGGGTGAAGTCACGGTTGATTTGAGCAGCTATAACGGCGCCCAAGGTTACATCGCCATTCGTCATCAAGACTATGACCAAGATTATCTTTTTATGGATGACTTTAAAATCGCCAAAACCACCGGTACCGTGGGTTCGTGGTCAGATATCATTTCTGTAAATGGCAACAGCTATACCATTGAAGGCCTGTCAGAGGGAGTTGGCTATGAAGTTCAAGTGCAGGGCGTTTGCGATGGCCAGGGCCAAAGCAACTGGGTCAACGCTACTTTTACCACACCTTCCTACTGTGAAATGGTTCCTACCGACCTCGCCGTCGAGCTCACTGACAATTCTGCCGAACTCAGTTGGACGGGTTTCCAGGACAGCTACAACGTGCAATACAGGATACCTGCTTTTGACGGATACTACATCAATGAACCTCTGACTCCCGATAATATTGGCGACTGGGGCGCTTACTTGGTGGATGATAATAGTGGTTTCTATTATACAGATGATACTCAAACTGACGTTTGTTGGGCATTCTATTATAATACCAACCCTCCTCAATACCTGTTTTCTCCCGACTTCCCAAGACCGACACAACAGGCCGTGACTTTGACATTTGATTATATGGTTCGAAGTGCTGATTATCCTGAAACCTTCGAGGTGCTTTACTTTGTTGGGGATGATTTAGTTGAGGAAGATCCTGTAACAATTACAAATACCGATTGGGAGCAATACACAAGCCAAGTTCCTGTGGGTGCCACGGGTTTCGTCATTGCCTACCTCTCTAATGATATGTACGTGCTCTATCTTGACAATTTCGTCATCTCCTCTGATGAACCTGTCACCGAAGGCACTGATTGGGTGAGTGTCACAAGTGATGGCAACACGCTCAGCCTCGCCTTTAGCGAACTGGAATCCGAAAGCGTTTACGAATGGCAGGTGCAGGGCATCGACTGCGATGGCGAAGGCGCAAACACTAATTGGAGCTATAGCGAATTCTTCTCCACGCCAGAAATACCTGATGTTCTCGTCGAAAGCATCTCTGCTGATGATGTCGAAGTGCTTGTTGATGCCACATTCACCATCACTCCCACCGTACTTCCTGCTGAGGCCAACCAAGTTGTCACCTACGAGTCGGCTGACGAGACCATCGCCACTGTCGATGAAAACGGCGTAGTGACCGGTGTTGCCTATGGTACAACCACCATCACCATCGCTGCCACCGACGGATCAGGAGTCACCACCACCATCAACGTGAACGTGACCCGCATCGATGTCACTGAAATTACTGCTGAGGATGTCACCATGGTCAATGGCGAAACCGCTATCATCAGCTACACTGTTACTCCTGACAATGCCACCGACGCTTCCGTCACCTTCACTTCGGCTGACGAAACCATCGCTACCGTCGATGAAAACGGCATAGTTACTGGCATGAGCGCAGGCGAAACCACCATCACCATTGCCTCCGTCTCGAATCCTGAAGTCACTGCCGAAATCACTGTGACCGTGACTTCCAACCCGGATGCTGTCCAGTTTACCGTGATTGCCCCCGAAAATGCTCAACCTGGCGATGTCATCACCGTCGAGGCTTATTTGAATGCTCCTACCAGTGGCAACTATAACGGTTTCACAGGTCTGGTTCTTGGACTTCACTTCAACACTGCCGCATTTGCAGTGAATGGTAATCCAGTGAATGGACCTGTAGCTAGTGCATGTATGATGACAATGCCTAGTCTCCCCAACGAAACCCATCCCGACCTGGTTCAATTGTCCTGCGTTATGACCCCTGGTAACCCCAACACGACCACTGGTCTCGTGTTCTCCATGCAGTTCACTGTCTTAGAGGAAGTCGAATTCGGAAGTTACACCTTCTATGCTGAACCAATATCAGCAATCAACTTCGTTTACAACCCTGGTAGTAATCCCATTCAAATTCCGTATGAGTACACTCCTTCCGCTGTGGTCATCGCTGAGATTGAACAATACATCAAGCATATCGATCCCTACACCACCGACGGCGGCTATTACCTGATCGCCTCACCCATCGGAGAAGTCAGTCCTGAAGATGTAACCAACATGCTGTCGAACAGCTACGACCTCTACTACTTCGATCAGAGCCAAGACCTGGAGTGGATCAACTACAAAGGCGATGATGGCGGCTACAACCTCGTGTCTGGCAAGGGTTACCTCTATGCCAATAGCGGCGCTGACGAAGAAGGCATCGACCTGATCTTCACCGGCACCGCCTACAGCGGTGACGCCGACGTCGAACTGGACTATGACGAAACGGCCACTTTAGCTGGATGGAACCTCGTGGGTAACCCCTTCGTTGATACCGTTTATCTCGCCGACAACCGCCCGTTCTACACCGTGAATGGTGATGGCAGTGAAATTATATCCGCCGAAAGAACCTACATCGAAGCTATGGAAGGTGTCTTCGTCATCGCTGAAGCCGCTGGCGAAATCCTGACCTTCACCACCACCGAGCCCACGGGTAAGAATGCCCAACTCGTCCTCAACGTCACTAGCAACAGAAGCAACGTCATTGACCGCGCTATCGTCCGCTTCGGTGAAGGCCATGACTTGCCCAAGTTCCAGCTCAACCCGAACCACACCAAGCTGTACATGCCAAAGGACAACAAGGACTACGCTGTGGTCAACGCCACCGAGATGGGCGAGATGCCTGTCAACTTCAAAGCTGAGAACAACGGCAACTACACCCTGAGCTTCAGCAACCAAGAGGTCGAATTCAGCTACCTCCACCTCATCGACAACCTCACCGGTGCCGATGTTGACCTCCTCGCCAACCCGAGCTACAACTTCGAGGCCAAGACCACCGACTACGCCAGCCGATTCAAGCTGGCCTTCGCTACTGGCAACAGCACCAATGTCAACGAATTCGGATTCATTAGTGACAACCACCTGAAGATCTTCGGCATCGAAGGCAACGCCACCCTCAAAGTCATGGACATCACCGGCCGCACCCTCAGCACCGAGAACTTCAGCGGCAGCTACGACAAACAACTTAACCTGAGCGCCGGCGTCTATATGCTCCAACTCATCCAAGGCAACGACGTCAAGACCCAAAAAATCGTTATCAGATAATAACAAAATCATCCATAAATAAATGAAAAGACTAGTTTTAACTATCGCAGTGGTCCTCGGACTGAGCATGACCACCTTCGCTCAAGGCGGCGGTCTCTTCCAACGTGGCGCTAATAACGAGGAATCCCATGGACTGATGAATCGCGATCCCAAAGTCCCTGGCCTGCCAGGTCACGGATCCAACGAAAACGAAGACGCTCCTATGGGAAGCGGCATCGCCGTCCTCATCGGACTTGGCGCAGCCTACGCCTTGACCAAGAATCGCAAGGAGAAATAATTCCCTCCCAGCGAATTCCTAACCTCTCAAGAGGGCGACTTTGAAGTCGCCCTCTTTTTTATTACTTTTAACCGAAGTAAATTTGAAAATTGTTTAATACAATATTGTTGCATGATTTAAAAATATATACTATCTTTGCAGAAATTTTTAAAATCATGTAATCATGAAAAATACCGACAATGTGATCCGTTTCGACTGGGCCGCCAAGTACATGCTTCGCGACAAGGCCTCGTTCGGAATCCTCGAAGGCTTTCTCTCCGCTCTTCTGAATGAACAAGTCAACATCGTCGAACTCCTCGAGAGCGAGAGCAATCGACAGCAACGCAACGCCAAGTCCAACCGCGTCGATATCAAGGCCACCAACGACCGGGGCGAGATCTTCCTCGTCGAGATCCAGCAGGCCACCGAGGCCGAGTTCCTG